>Ga0209681_1000063_pt1 | contig 28481 bp, 27 predicted proteins | sample WorMetLIZISLAND2_3_FD_187416 | JGI IMG/M metagenome (GOLD analysis project Ga0209681, IMG submission 187416) | Marine gutless worms symbiont microbial communities from Max Planck institute for Marine Microbiology, Germany - Olavius clavatus LIZARD... ... | reverse complement strand
CGACCACTTGGCGTCGCTCCGCGAGCACTGTAGCCGCGATCCCGGTGCCGCAACGTCCGCAGGCGCAGGTCCCCGTCAACGGGATGATCCCGCACTGGTCGGGGTGATCGACCAGGGAGCGAGTGATACCGCGTCGGCCCGGTTGTCCACTTGGCTTACGCCCGCTGGGCTGGCGTTGCGAGCATGGTTGCGAGCATGGTGGCGGCTTCTTGAACGGAGAGTCCGAGGATGGCGGCTGGCTGGAGTTGTGGCTATCCTTGGCCAGGCGCGTTTCCAACTCCCGGATGTGCTCGCGCAGATGCGCAATGAGCGCTGTCTGCTCCGCAACCCGTTCACGCAATCGCTTAAGCTCGTCGTCAGGGTTTTCCGGAGAATGGGTTGGGGTGGGTTGTTCCGGCATGGGAATAAATTACGTGTGTAGCCGGCTACTTGGCAAGAGGTCCTGAATAGTTACGGACGGTGAAGGGTTTCTGGTCAACCGTTCCGCAAATTCGCCAAGGAGGTTGGTACTTCCAGCAAGGACCTGTCCGCCGTTTTCAAAAAAGGTCCCATGAAGCTCATCTGCAAGTGGGGTGGGCTACCCAAGCCACCGGGTGCGTGTAGCCTTGGCATTTTTCAAGTCTCGATACGAGAATGGGGTTTTCGTTTCGCTCCCGTTCGATCGGTAACCCGATTGAAAAAGGTGGGACGTCCTTAGCTCCGCACGAGCACCTTGAAGGTATCGAGGTGCTCGTGCGCCGGCTTCTCGTCCCGGGGATGGGATCGTCGGCCGGTCTAGGGTCCGAAATTAGGCAGCCGGTTGCCTCCTAGCGGGCGATCATAACGGTAGATCGGGATCCTCCGAGAGGTTCCGGGACGTACAAGCTTCAAAGAGGTTATCATCCCCCCACGGTACCCGGATCGCCGTCCGTACCTCCCGACTCCTTGCCGGAGAGGACGGCGTTTGATCCGTAGTGGCTGGCTTCTTACTGAAACCTTGTAGAAGCTATCTAAAACACTAAACTTGTTAGGGTGGGCTGTGTCCACCAAATACTACGCCTGCCCGGTGGGCATAGCCCACCCTACGGATACGGTTCTATGATAATCAATAGGTTAGTTATTAGGTAGCCTCTTATTCTTCCTTGGTGGGCAATTGTGAGAACACTCTAGCACCTAGTTTCGACTAATATTGCAAATTCATAGTCTCCGCTAGATTTCATGATCCGGGGCAGAAACCAGCAACATCAATCAAAATAACGTGCCAGGGTACCTTGGAAATTCAAGGCCCCCTCCATATCGAGCACTACCCAGGAGAGCACGAGGATATGGCCCCAGATCATTTGCGCAAAGAGGAAGAAGCGGTTCTCCAGCAGCAATATCTGCGCGCGCTGAGTTCTTTCGAAGGCATCATCCTCAGCCAGATCGACATCAAGAACAAGCTCGGTGACCGTCTCAACCACAGCACTCAGGCCGGTGTCATCATCCTGGGTGTAATCGCCACTTCGATCCTGGTGTTGTTGCTGACCCTGAGCGCCCAGATCAATCGTATCTCGGCCGTTGTCGATAACATGAATGCTCACTTCACATCCGTGGCTGAACAGATGCACCAGGTTCGTGGGCACATGGACCATATGCAGCAGCAAATCGCCCTCCTGGAGAATATCCAGGGCATGACGGGGACCATGAGCGAAACGATGGAGATCATCGACTCGGACATGGACTCGATGCGGGAAACCGTCCGCGGCATCGACCTCCATTTAGCCACGGTGCGCAACAACGTCGGGAACATCTCGGTGAACATGGATCTCATGAACCATGAGGTCCAGAATATCTCTCAGGAGATGCACCATGTGGCCAAGCCGGCCCGCACCATGAATAAAATGTTCCCGTTCCCCTGAGGGGAGAGTTCGACCATGATAGAAGATCCTAGACGTGGCGTAATTCAGGTCATCGCCCGGCTCGGGCGGGAGACCCAACTCCATCTGGACGAACGCTACCGCAATTTTCGCATCACCGACGGCATACTCCTCTTTACCTCCGTGTTGCTGGTGATCCTGGCGGTCTTCAATGTCTATTACGTCCGTATCCTGTACGAAGACTTCAACGGCATCATCACCAATATGGACTCCATGTACAACCATCTGCGTAGTATCGACGAGGATATGAACGACGTTACTAAACAGATGGCCGCCTTCGACAAACACACCGACCATATGAAGCCGATTCATGACAACATGATGGTCTTGGATAAAACCATGCCGAGGATACGTAATAACATGGATTCGATAGCTCGGGATATGGTCGGTATCGAGCAGAGCATGAAGCTCATCGGCCAAGGCATGGGCGTCATCGACCAGCGCGTCTATCTGATGACAGGCGGGGTTGCGACCATGCGCCAGAATGTACACCAGATCGCACGCCCCTTCGGGCATGTCGGTGCCTTCCTACCCTGATTTGGAAACGAAAGCCACGCGCCTTCAGGGTACCTTGACAAAGTTCAAGACACCCGTGCGGGGCCTGGATACCCCGCCTGTTTTCAAGCACGCAACTGGTTGAAAACCGAGAGCGTAACTATTCAGCTGAGCCGGTATCCAGTCCCCCTGTTTACTCCCCCCTCTCCCCCCGGAACCGGTCTTGGCACACACTTTGTTCAACCAGTTGCCAGCGCCGAGCTGTCGGGAGTCTCACCCCGGTGGCTATCGGTTACCATCCCATGGTCCGTGATCGTCCGGCGGAGTTGAATGTGAGTAAAGACCAGGACATGCGAGGAGAACCACTGACCCGATGGGTCCTGAGCAATCGCGGCGGCGCGATATTTCTCGCCGTGCTGGCGGTGACGGCGATCGCCGTGCCGGTACTGAACCAGTGGGTGCCCGAGTCTTCGTCGCTGCACGTGCCCACCTTCGTGGTCACCCTGGTAGGCAAGTACCTGTGCTATGCCCTGCTCGCCTTGGCGCTCGACCTAGTGTGGGGTTACCTGGGGATCCTCAGCCTGGGTCACGGCGCCTTCTTCGCCCTCGGTGGCTATGCCATGGGCATGTACCTGATGCGGCAGATCGGTGCCCGCGGCGTGTACGGCAATCCGGAGCTGCCCGACTTCATGGTATTTTTGGACTGGACCGAGTTGCCCTGGTATTGGTACGGCTTCGACAACTTCGGCTTCGCGATGGTGATGGCGCTAGCGGTGCCCGGGTTGCTGGCCCTGGTCTTCGGCTGGCTGGCCTTCCGCTCGCATGTCACAGGCGTGTACCTGTCCATCATCACCCAGGCCCTCACCTATGCGCTGATGCTGGCGTTTTTCCGCAACGACATGGGTTTTGGCGGCAACAACGGTCTTACCGACTTCAAGGACCTGCTCGGCTCCAGCCTGCAGGCCGATGAAACCCGGATCGCACTTTTCCTCTGCTCCGCCGCGGCACTCGCCGGCGGCTACCTGCTGTGTAACCGGCTGGTGAGTTCGCGTCTGGGACGGGTGGTTATGGCCGTGCGCGACGCCGAGGGGCGCGTGCGTTCCCTCGGCTACCGCGACGAGCGGATCAAGCTGTTCGTGTTCACCGTCTCGGCCATGATGGCCGGAGCAGCGGGCGCCCTTTACGTGCCACAGGTCGGCATCATCAACCCCGGCGAGTTCGCACCGGTGAACTCGATCGAGGTGGTGATCTGGGTGGCCATCGGTGGACGCGGCACCCTGTTCGGTGCCGCCGCAGGTGCGGTGTTGGTGAACTACGCCAAGAGCTGGTTTACCGTGGCCTACCCGGAAATCTGGCTGTTCTTCCTCGGGCTACTGTTCGTCGTAGTGACCATCGCGCTACCACGCGGCCTAGTGGGGTTCATCCCTGGAGGCCCACGTTCACCGCCGACCACAACCAAGCCGGTAGGCACCCCGGACACAACCAAGGTTGCGGCCGGAGATGGCGCCGAGGACTGGAGTCCCGTCGCATCGAATAGGACACAGCCGAACGATCAGCCGGAGACCTCGGTGGACCGGGATCTCTCGGCCGCTTCACCCTCGCCGACGAGTCGACGTCCATGAGCGTGAACCGGCACATCGCCGCCGACACCCTTCTGTACCTCGACGACGTGGCGGTAAGCTTCGACGGACTCCACGCCATCGATGGGCTCAGCTTGGTGGTAGCCGAGCGTGAGCTGCGCTGCATCATCGGACCTAATGGTGCGGGCAAGACCACCCTGATGGACATCATCACGGGACGCACCCGTCCCGACCGGGGAAAGGTGATCTTCGGCGACCAGGTCGACCTCACGCACCTGGACGAGGCCTCCATCGCGAACCTAGGGATCGGCCGCAAGTTCCAGAAACCCACGGTGTTCGTAAACCACACGGTGTTCGAGAACATCGAGCTGGCCCTTGGCGGCCGGCGTGGCGTGCTGGAGAACCTGTGGTTCAGACTGTCTGCTGCGGATCACGAACGTATTCACCAAGTGCTGGAGACCATCGGCCTCGCCGAGGAATGCGCGCGACCTGCGGGCGAGCTATCCCACGGCCGGAAGCAGTGGCTGGAGATCGGCATGCTGCTGGCCCAGGAGCCCAGGCTGTTGCTGGTGGACGAGCCCGTTGCCGGGATGACCGGACAGGAAACGGAGCGCACGGCCGAGCTGTTGACCCGGCTGGCCGAAGATCACTGCGTGGTGGTAGTGGAGCACGACATGGACTTCGTGCGCTCCATCGCGCACCGGGTCACCGTACTGCACCAGGGCTGCGTCCTGGCAGAAGGCTCCATGGAGCAGATGCAGCACGACCCGCGTGTGAACCAAGTGTATCTCGGTGAGTGAAGCGAGCCCCGCCATGCTCGAGCTGACGCGGCTCAACCACCACTACGGCGAGAGCCACACCCTGTGGGACCTGGATTTCAGCGTGGAAGCCGGCTCACGCACCTGTCTGATGGGTCGAAACGGCGTCGGCAAGACCACTCTGCTCAAGTGCATCATGGGTCTGGAGCCTGTGAGCGGCGGCGAGATCCGTTTTCAGGGGCGGCGCCTGGAGCACGCGAGTCGTCCCGAGGCGCGGGTCCGCGCCGGAATCGCCTATGTACCCCAGGGCCGCGACATCTTCCCGCGGCTGACGGTGGAGGAGAACCTGCGCATCGGACTCGGTGTTTGCCCACAGCTGCGCCACATCCCCGATCTCGTGTTCGAGCTGTTCCCGGTGCTGAAGGACATGTTGCACCGTTGCGGCGGTGATCTCTCCGGTGGCCAACAACAACAACTCGCCATCGGCCGTGCCCTGGTGCTACAACCGAGCCTGCTGTTGCTGGACGAACCCACCGAAGGCATTCAGCCCAACATCATTCGGGAGATCGGCGACCTCATCGTCCACCTCAACGAGAGCCTCGGCCTCACGGTGCTGCTGGTCGAGCAGAAGCTCGCGTTCGCGCGCCGGGTCGCCGGCCACTTCACCATCTTGGACAAGGGGCGCAAGGTAGCCGCAGGCGTCATCGACGAACTCGAAGACGCGGTGGTCCGGCGCCACCTCTCGGTCTAAGAGGCCGTCTAGAAATTAATACATTGATTTTAAACCATAAAATATGCACATTTTGTGGTTTTATGCGATGTAATTCCGGAGTTTTCTATGACTGAAGAAAAGATTCAGTCGGCTGTCAGATACCCGAGTGACCTCACCGACGAAGAAGGGGAAATTCTTGAGCCCATCATCAACGAATTGGAATCCTATACCATCGGACGCCCACGAAAACGTGATCTTCGCGAACTCCTAAATGCCATTTTTTATTTGAATAAAACAGGTTGTCCCTGGCGGTATCTGCCAAAAGACTTCCCTCCCTACAAGCTCGTTAATTACTACTATACTAAGTGGACAGATAATCGTTGGCCAGAGAAAGTCAATACGGTGCTTCGTCAGCGGTTACGCCAAAAAAAGACCGAAGGCCAGATCCAACGGGAGCAATTATTGATAGTCAAAGTGTCAAGGGAACCCCGGAACCCTATGTAGAATCGGGATGTGACGGGGGCCTAACTCGTTACGGGCAGAATTTGACGGTAAAGCCGCTCGCCAAGTCATTACGAACTTGTTTTCGAGCCTCCATACCGTCAAAAAAATCCGGGGCGACCGTGCCCATTCCGGTGCGGACCTACTCTAACTGGGTCTTGACCCCATTCGAGTGCCAGCGCGAAGTTGTTAGAAAGAAAAAAGGACAGCGAGGTTTCCACTGGCTGAGTCGATGGCGTCGATTGAGTAACAATTATGAACGGAAACCAACTTCGAGCGAAACACAGGTTTATTTCACATCCAGTCGTTTGCTTCGCCGGCAAATCTGTAATCATCAGACACCCCGTAAAATGGCTGTTCGTTGAGTTTTCATTATTAATAAATGTTTAGACAGCCTCTAAGCCACTGCGCCCGGGCGATCAGGCCGTCGTCGACAGCATCCCCGCGTGCTCGATGAAGGCGATGACCCGTTCGAGTCCTTCCCCCATCTTAAGATTCGTGAAGACGAAGGGTCGTTCGCCGCGCTGTGCACGGGCATCGCGGTCCATCACCTCCAGGGACGCGCCGACGTAGGGCGCTAAATCGATCTTGTTGATCACCAGGAGATCCGAGCGTGTGATACCGGGGCCACCCTTGCGCGGAATCTTGTCCCCTGCCGAGACATCGATGACATAGAGCGTCAGGTCCGACAGCTCGGGACTGAAGGTAGCGCTCAGGTTGTCGCCGCCACTCTCCACGAATACTAGGTCCAGGTCATCGAAACGATCACACAGAGACTCTATCGCCGCCAAGTTCATGGAGGCATCCTCGCGGATCGCCGTGTGCGGACAACCGCCGGTCTCCACACCCAGGATGCGTGCCGATTCCAACGCCTCGTGACGGGTGAGAAACTCGGCGTCCTCGCGGGTATAGATATCGTTGGTGACGACGGCGATGCCGTAGCCTTCACGCATGTGCCGGCAAAGCTCGAGCAGCAGCGCAGTCTTACCGGACCCCACGGGTCCGCCGATGCCGACACGCAGCGGGTTGCCCTGTGTCATGGATGTGCCCTCCAAATTGGGGCGGTTCTTCCGGAACGACGCGGAGAAACCTGAAAACAAAGGCTTAGCCGACCGTAGGGTGGGCTGTGCCCGCTATTGTGCTCACTCGATATTTTCTGCGGGGAGAAAATTCAGCCGCAAATAAACGCCAATAAACGCAAATGTCCTTAAGAAAAGTCGACGCGGATGAACCGACCTCTCGGTGTGTTCTCGGATGTGCATTTGAAGTCGGCAAAGTCTTGGGTTCTGGGTCCTGGAAGTCCGTGTATGAGAAGGCTTTGTGCCTCGAGCTGGCCGACCAACGAATTCCTTTCGAGTGGCAAAAGGCGTGGACAGTCCGTAGCCGAATATTTTTCGGCTCATTCGCGTTCATTTGCGGCAAAAAAGAAGATATCGAGCAAGCTCAATGGTGAGCACAACTCATCCTATGGTCGGCTGAACCTTTGTTTCCGGGTTTCTCTACGTCGTTTCAGAAGAACCGCACCCATCGCCTATTCGAGTCGTGCGCGTGGCGCCATTGTATCCCGCTCACGAGCGAAACAGCCGCGTGTGCTGCGCTTCGTGGCGGGAGCTGGCGATGACCTGCCCCGGCGCGCCGCCAGCGATGTCCTCGTCGGCGAGCACCAGACCTTCGCGCACCAGCCGCGGGATCAGTCCCCCGGCTTCGAACAACAGCCGCTGTCCGGCACTCTGGCCCAGGGGCACCAGCTTGATGGCGGCCGTGGTCATGTTCTCGCACCAGGACCAAAGGAGGGCCGTCCCCGCCTCCGCTACCGGTATCTGCCAGTGCGCCGCGGCGAGCGCGAACAGCGCGGCGAAGCTCGCCTCGTCGTCGCGCTGCCAGGGCCCGGCCTCGGCCAGATCCAGCCCCACGAGCACACGTGCGAGGGCGTTTCCCAACTGCCGGTCGGTGAGCCGCAGCTCGGCACTTTCCCGGCAGGCGATGAGCCAAGCGCTGAGGTGCCGGGCCGAGCCCGCATCGCCGGCGCACCAAGCCGCGTGCAAGCGGGCAAAACAGGGTAGATCCAGCCGCGCTACGCTGTGCTCGAGCAATCCCAAGATCCAGTCCCGGGCGCTCGCCTCGTCATGCACCCAGCCCGCGGTGACCGCCTGCTCCAATCCGTCCGAATAGGCGTAAGCACCCACGGGCAGTGCCGGACTTGCGAGCTGCAGGATCCGGGTCAGGACCGCCACACCCAGGCCCGTCGGCGGCGTCTTAGCCGTGGATCCGGTGGTCTCGGGACCCATGGCTGTGTGTGTGATGGTGTCCGGCGTAGGCCCCGGCTTCCGGCTCGAAGGGGGCTCGCAGCACCGAAACCTCGAAGCCAAGGCCCCGTAGCATGTCATCCAGCACATGGTCGTGCCGGAAACGTAGCCAGCCATCGCCGATCTCCACGGCGACATGACGGTTGCCCAGGTGATAAGCGGCGCGGGCGAGCTCCCGCGCGTTCACGGCCGCGATGTGCGACAGCTCCTCGTCGGCGGCATGCACCGCCACCACGCGACCACACCGGGAGCGCAGGTAATCGCCACCACGCAGCACTCCGCCCCGGGGCAACATGATCGCCGCGGGCGTCGCGTCGTCCAGCATCACGCGCAGCCGGGTACGCTGACGCTGCTCGAAGCTCAGTGTCACGGTCGTATCCCGGACCGCGGGCCCGTCCACCCGCGCCACCAATTCCAGCAACCCCGCCGGGACATTCATGGCCTCGGCCCTCGGCTCAGAACAGGAAGTAACGCTGGGCCATGGGAAGCACCAGCGCCGGCTCGCAGGTCAGTAAGCGCCCGTCCGCGCGCACCTCGTAGGTCTGCGGATCCACCTCCATCCTCGGACAGTAATCGTTGAGCTTCATGTCGGCCTTGTCGACGCTGCGCGTGCCGCCGACCATTATGCACCGCTTCTCGAGGCCCAGTCGGTCGGCAATATCCTGCTGCGCCGCGCGCCGGGACACGAAGGTCACGGAAATGCTCGAGGGGACGCGGCCAAAGGCGCCGAACATGGGCCGGTAGAGCACCGGTTGCGGTGTGGGTATGGAGGCATTGGGATCGCCCATGGGCGCCGCCACGATGAATCCACCCTTGATGACCAACGACGGCTTGACACCGAAGAAGGCGGGCTTCCACAGGCACAGGTCCGCGAGCTTGTCGACCTCGACGGACCCCACCTCGTGGGCGATGCCGTGGGTAATGGCGGGGTTGATGGTGTACTTGGCCACATAGCGCCGGACGCGCAGATTGTCGCTATCGGCCGGGTCGCCCTCCAGGGCACCGAATTGCACCTTCATCTTATGCGCCGTCTGCCAAGCGCGGCACGCCACCTCGCCGACGCGGCCCATGGCCTGGGAATCCGAGGCGATCATGGAGAAGGCCCCCAGGTCGTGCAGTATGTCCTCCGCGGCGATGGTCTCGCGACGGATGCGTGACTCCGCGAAGGCCACATCCTCGGGGATGCGCTTGTCCAGGTGGTGGCACACCATGAGCATGTCCAGATGCTCGTCCACAGTGTTGGCGGTGTAGGGCCGAGTGGGGTTGGTGCTTGACGACAGCACGTTGCGCTCGCCGCAGGCCTTGATGATGTCGGGCGTGTGACCGCCACCGGCGCCCTCGGTGTGATAGGTATGAATGGTGCGCCCGTCGATGGCCGCGAGGGTACGTTCCACGAAGCCGGACTCGTTGAGGGTGTCGGTGTGGATGGCCACCTGCACGTCCTCGGCGTCGGCCACGGCGAGGCAGTTGTCGATCGCCGACGGCGTGGTACCCCAATCCTCGTGCAGCTTGAGGCCTATGGCGCCAGCGGCCACCTGCTCGTGCAGCGGCTCCGGCAGACTCACGTTGCCTTTGCCGAGGAAGCCGAAGTTCATGGGCCAAACCTCCGCGGCCTCCAGCATACGCGCGATGTTCCACGGACCTGGGGTACAAGTAGTAGCGTTGGTACCTGCCGCCGGACCGGTGCCACCCCCCAGCATGGTGGTGACGCCCGACATCAGCGCCTCCTCCACCTGCTGCGGGCAGATGAAGTGGATATGGGCGTCGATGGCGCCCGCGGTGAGGATCATCCCCTCGCCGGCCACGATCTCGGTCGCAGCGCCGATAATGAGGTCTACGCCGGGCTGCACGTCAGGGTTGCCGGCCTTGCCCAGGCCCGCAATGCGTCCGCCCTTTACGCCTACATCGGCCTTGACCACGCCCCACCAGTCGAGCACCAGAGCATTGGTGATCACCAGATCCATCACCTCGTCCGCGCCGCGCTGGCTCTGGCCCATGCCGTCGCGGATGACCCTGCCGCCGCCGAACTTCACCTCCTCGCCGTAGAGGCAACGATCCTCGTCCACGCGCAGGAACAGCTCGCTATCCGCCAAGCGCACCCGGTCGCCGACCGTCGGGCCATACATCTGCGCGTAAGCGTTGCGATCGATACATATGCTGCCGGTGTTGGTCATCAATCAGCTCTCCAGTGCGCCGTCCACGGCGCCGGTGAATCCGTAGACGATGCGATCCCCGGCGTAGGCAACCAGGGTAACCTCGCGCTCCTGCCCCGGCTCGAAGCGCACCGCGGTGCCGGCAGGAATGTCCAGCCGATAGCCCCGCGTCGCGGGACGATCGAAAGCGAGGGCCCCGTTGGTCTCGAAGAAATGGTAGTGGGAGCCGACCTGTACCGGCCGGTCGCCGGTATTGGCCACGGTCAGGCGAACCCGATCTCGTCCGCTGTTGAGCTCGATATCGCCGTCGCGGACGATGATTGCACCAGGGATCATAACGCGCTCCTCAGACGCTGGTACAAGAGTACCGAAGTATCGATAACATCTATCCGGTTCATCCACTGGGAATTATTTTGCCACCAAATGAACGCGAATCAACGCAAATCGGTGCAACCGGCCTGCCATGATCGACGCGGTGGTTACAAGGCTATGTTTTCTGTTTATAGGCGCTTACCCGGCCATGATCGTCCGTTCTTGATCTACCGGAGCGTCGCCATTATTCACGAAACCCGAATGGGGTCCGTCCGATGTCGGGTGCAAAAAATTAGGCGACGGCCATGGCCTTCGGCGACCCGCGTTCGTCCTGCGTCCGTCCCGGCGCGCACTCCGCGCGGCGCCAGGACTCCCACAAGGACTGGACGCCGTATCGCAGGGCCGAGCCTTTCGTCTCCGCCGGCGCTCACGCGCCGCACTCCGACGAAAGGCTCGGCCCTACGGCTACGCGGGGGTCGTCGCACTCCGCTCGTCGCTTACGCTCCCTCACTTTCCTGGGCTCCTCCTTTGCGTCCATTTGCGGCTATATCTTCCGGGAAATTCCTGCTCGCCCTTTGTTATCGGTTGTTGAGAGCTTCCATACTAGTCTTAGCACACACTTGATTCCACCAAACCGATCCGTCGACGACTATAAGCCTCTCGCCCTTGGCGGGAGAGGGGTTGGGGAGAGGGGGAGCAAAAACGGAACTTCGACACTGGCTTCGTCCACCCCATGGCCCATGATCGTCCAGCGGACTCGAGTGTAAGTGGAGACCGGCCTCAGACGATGGGGTCGTGTACGGTCACCAGCTTGGTGCCGTCGGGAAACGTGGCCTCCACCTGCACCGCGTGGATCATCTCGGCAACGCCCTCCATCACGTTGTCGCGCCCGAGCACGGTGGTCCCATAGCTCATGAGATCCGCCACCGTGCGCCCGTCCCTCGCGCCCTCCAGGATGGCGGCGGAGATATAGGCCACCGCCTCCGGATAGTTGAGCTTCAAGCCGCGGGCCTTGCGCCGTTCCGCCAGCAACGCCGCCGTGAACAGCAGCAGCTTGTCTCTTTCGCGGGGTAATAGCTCCACCGTTGCGGTCTCCTCGTCGATTCGATGCCGACGCAATGCTAGGCTCAGGTAGCCCAGATACGCGGTGCCACCGGGGCGAGACCGGTGATCCGGGGTCGCAGGACCCGCCACCAAGCCTCCAGTTGCCGGCGCAGCGGCGCGAGACTCGCCGCCAGGACTCGGCAGGCGAGCAGGCCGTCCACCAAGCTCGCGGCCACCAAGCAGGTCTCCGGTGTCCCGATAGCCGACCGCACCACAGCGAGGTCCTGCGCATCCGCCGGATGCGCCAGAAGGGTGCCGGCCGCCGTGGTTCCGGCAAGACCGAAGGGTTGCTGCAGAAATCGACTTCCCCCACGGAGCCGGCTTCGCTCCACCAGCAGCGGGTGGCCGTCCCTGAACACCTCGAGCGATGGAATGAACTCGCCGCGGGTAAAGCGCTCCCCGCAGACAGGGCGCCCGAGGCCCCAGGCCTCCCAGGCCAGTAGCCGGCTTCCCGTCACCAGCTCCAATCGGGTGCGGCTGCGGCAACGGGCGCCGTCGAAGAGGATGGTCTCCGCCGGGAGCCACTCCAGGGTCGCGCCAGCAGCCAGCTGCAGGCGCTGCCGGACCTGGGATGTGGCGCCGGCGCTGCGGTAGACCTTGCCGGACGCAGGCGTCGTGATCAATGTCTGGGTACCGGCGGCGCAGTCCAGGGTGACCGTGATGCGATCGCCACCGACTAGGCCGCCCGGCGGATGCAGCAGATACAGGTGGCAGGTGGACCCCTCCGGATAGAACGGGGACTGTACCATCAGGGGGCCCCGGTGGCGACGATGCCCCACGACAGTACGCCCACCACGGGCACAAAAGCCGAGCTCCAGCTCCCCGTGCCAGTCGGCCGTGTCGACGCGCTCAACGCCGGCCGCCACGGAGAGCCACCCGGCTCCGGGGCTGCCGCCGACCCACCGCGGCGCGCACGCGCGGCCAAATGAATGCCGCCACCGCCGCGACCAAGACCTGCGCAACTGCGCTCTCGAAGTGCAAATGGGCGCTCTCGGAGCAGCCGACGGGCACAGCGTGGCTGCCGTGGGCCTGGGCTCCGGCGGCGATCAACGTCAGGATCGAAGCAATGGCGACATGGCAGAAGCGAATCATGGAGTTATCTCCTCTCGGGGGTGAAAAGAGCGAAAGCGGCCGAACGGGCGTGGATGATGGCTGAGATCAGGCGATTGCCGGAAAATAGTGTACCGGATTGTGCCGGATTTTCGTTCGTTGTGGAGCTTGCGCACCGTCTCCCTATCACGCCGCCTCGCCCTGAGACCTAGCGATCCACGCCGCCCCGTGGAATCGAAAAGCTCCGTGGCCGGGTTGACCGCACCGGCGGGGATTCACCGGGGACAGGCTGCACCCACCGGGGGATATCGAGAAAGGGCTGCGGGGGGGAAATTCAGCCGCAAATAAACGCCAATGAACGCAAATAATGTTTAAGGGCACCTTAAGAAAAGTCGACGAGGATAACCCCACCTCTCGGTGTGTTATCGGGTGCGCATTTAAGGTCGGCAAAGTCTTAGATCGAGCTGGCCGAACGCGGACCTCAGCCGAGCATTTTTCGTATTTTCCGGCTCATTTGCGTCCATTCGCGTTCATTTGCGGCAAAAAAGAAAATATCGAGTCAGCCAATGGTGGACACAACTCATCCTATGGTCGGCTGAGCCTTTGTCTCCGGGTTTCTCCGCACGTTGCAGAAGATCCGCACCCAAAGCCGCACCTTGATATACCCGTTGCGTCGCAGCGCCGTGGTGTGAGATAGGAAAACCAGAGGGTGGTGTTCTGATCTTGTTGTTACCGAGAATGGGCAATCGCAAGGGTTGTCCCTAATGACCGCGGAATAGCCGATCATGTAAGGGCGATTCATGAATCGCCCCTACATAGTTTCCTACACACCGGAAACAACAGAATTATAACGCCACCCACACCCTAATCGACCCTGACAGCCCCCTTCAACGGTTGTATCTCTCTATTTTTCCAAATAGGCTTCGGTAAGGGTCTCAGCAATTTCACGCGGCCCAAAGAAGGAGTAACCACATGTCCCGGCAGGGTCTGCAAATAGTAGGCAACCACCTCCGTAGCATCGACGATACCCCCGTCTTGATCTCGCGACGCCCTGAAACCGGATTCATTGTAAGGATCCAAGGTATAGGTAAGGCCGGAAAAACCCGGTAGCCATCCGCCTCCCCAAGTCCCGACCCACTGACTCAACACCGCCTGCACCGAGCGTTCTATCTGCAATTTCAGATCGTCACCGGATACCAAGCTGAATCCGGGTATGCCCGATAATGGTATCGATAGGCGTTCGCAGAACAGCCCCATTGATGGGGTTGACGTGGGGTTTTAAAGGCCCTCCCTTTTATATAAGGACCGGCGAATCTTGTCGATCTTTGCCGCTATCTTCGGGTGCGGGACATGATTCTCGACACGCCGGAGCGTCGCCATTGTTCGCGAAACCCGAAATGGGGTCCGTCCGATGTCGGGTGCACAGAATTAGGCGACGGCTATATGGCCTTCGGCGGCCCGCGTTCGTCCTGCGTCCGTCCCGGCGCGCACTCCGCGCGGCGCCAGGACTCCCACAATGACTGGACGCCGTATCGCAGGGCCGAGCCTTTCGTCTCCGCCGGCGCTCACGCGCCGCACTCCGACGAAAGGCTCGGCCCTACGGCTACGCGGGGGTCGTCGCACTCCGCTCGTCGCTTACGCTCCCTCGCTTTCCTGTGCTCCTCCATCGAATGCGGGATTGTTTTCGATCCCCCTCTCCCCTAGGAGCTGGTCTTGGCACACACTCGACTGGTGGAGAGGGGCTCAGTAGTAGCCGGCAGATCGGCTTGGCGGAGTCAGAGGGGCTTTCGGTTGCGGAATTCCGAGGCCGCCATCGCACTATCACTACGGGGGACCTCGAATTTTCAATCGGGCTACAAATCTTGTCGTTGCCGAATAAAGGGAACCCTTTACTCGGCAACGACAAGTTGAGAACACTACCTTAATTGCCGCACGCAATGGTGGATGTTTTTTTCGTAAACTGCCTCAAGTCAGTGCCATTCGGCTCTGCCCCCTTTTCTACTTTTCCCGATTTCTCATTGGAGCACCTTGAATTTTTCAAGGTGCCCGTTACACTCTGCCCCGGATTAAGTCGCCCTTCGCTGTTTGCAAATGCCTTACCTATCTAAAAACTAACTGCCTTGTAGGGTGGGCTATGCCCACCAAATACTACGCCTGCCCGGATGGGAACAGCCCACCCCGCAGGTGCGTCTGTCTATATGAAAACCAATAGGTTACGGCCTCTTAAGCTCTCAACAAGGGGACCTTGAAGGGTTGCATCCTTGCAATTTTTCAAGTCGCAAAGCGAAAATGTAGCTTTCGTGTTGCTCTCGTTTTTCAAGCACTCATGTGCCTGAAAGCTGGCAGGGCATCTTGGGTCCCGCACAGATACCTTGAGTTTTTCAAGGTGTCCACAACCTTACCATGCATCGGATCGCAGCTCTTTTTCAGGGATCTCGAAAAACGCCATCCCTGCAATTTTCCAAGTCTCAACACGAAAACGCAGTTTTCACTTTGCGCCTATTTTTCAAGTAGCTACGTATCCGAAGGCGAGCTGGGTATTTCCGTTCTACACGGGCACTTCGGATGTTTCCAAGGTGCCCTTCCATCCCCCCGTGAGATATCCAGGCCAATGCTATAAAGGCTCCAAGCAGGTGTCCCCGTCCCCTTATCGTCGCATTCTCCTCAAGCTCAGTGGCGAGGCCCTGATGGGCGATGGTGCCTACGGCATCGACCCTGGCATGCTCGTCCGCCTAGCCGGCGAGATACGGGACCTGTCCATAGCCGATGTACAGGTCGCGCTGGTGATCGGCGGCGGCAATATCTTCCGCGGCGCAGGCTTGGTCCAGGGGGGCACCGACCGGGTCACCGGCGATCATATGGGCATGTTGGCGACCGTCATCAACGCGCTGGCCATGCAGGATACGTTGGAGCGTCAGGGCGTACCGACAGGGGTCATGTCAGCGTTGAGGATCGATCAGATCTGCGAGGATTACAGCCGCCGCCGTGCCGTGCGTTATCTGGAGGAGGGACGAGTGATCCTCTTCGCCGCCGGGACCGGCAATCCTTTCTTCACCACGGACTCGGCGGCCAGCCTGCGGGCCCTGGAGATCGGTGCCGACCTGCTGATCAAGGCAACCAAGGTAGATGGTGTCTATTCGGCCGATCCGGTGGCGGATCCCTCTGCGGTCTTTTACCGTCGCCTGACCTATGATCAGGCCCTTCGGGAGGACCTGAGAGTTATGGATACCACGGCCTTGGTCCTGTGTCGGGACGCTGGTATCCCGTTGCGGGTGATGAATATCCATGAGCCGGATGCGCTGATGCGGCTGGTCGCCGGAGAAGAGATCGGCTCCGTTGTGGAATGTGAGGAATGAGATGATCGACGACATAAAGACAGACGCCGCAACGCGCATGGGTAAAAGCGTAGAGTCCCTGCGGCATGAGTTGGCCAAGATCCGCACCGGGCGGGCGCATCCCTCCCTGCTCGATCACCTAGTCGTCTCCTATTATGGCTCCGATGTACCCATCAAGCAGGTGGCGAATATCACCGCCGAGGATGCCCATACCCTCGCGGTCTCGCCTTGGGAGAAGGGTATGGTGCCGGTGGTGGAGAAGGCCATCATGCAGTCCGATTTGGGACTCAATCCCAACACGGCGGGGATGGTGATCCGGGTTCCCATGCCACCGCTGACGGAAGAACGGCGCCGAGACTTGATCAAGGTCGCCCGTCACGAGGCCGAGCAGGCCCGGGTCGCTATCCGCAATATCCGACGCGATGCGAATCATGGGCTCAAGGAGGCGGCTAAAGAGAAGATGATTACCGAGGACGAGGAGCACCGCGGTGAGGAGATGGTGCAGAAGCTGACCGATCGCCATATCGAGAATGTGGATGCGGTGTTGGTCGAAAAAGCAGAGGACCTGCTCTCTATCTGAGCAGTCTCCGTAGGGATCTCCGGGGATTTCGATCTTTGAACAAAGATACGTCAGTACTTGCGAACGACCAATCCCCATCACGCCTGCCACGGCATGTGGCCATTATCATGGATGGAAACGGGCGCTGGGCCATGCGGCGCAGGCTACCGCGTACAGCCGGACACCGAGCCGGTATCAGGAGTGTCCGGACCGTTGTGGAAGAGAGTGTTCGTCAGGGCATCGCCGCGGTGACCCTGTTCGCCTTCAGCAGTGAGAATTGGCGTCGCCCCCAGGCCGAAATCAATCTGTTGATGGCTCTGTTCATGGGGACCTTGCGGGCGGAGGTGAAGCGGCTCGATGAGCATGACGTACGGTTGCGTATCATCGGTGAGCGCGCGGCCTTTCCGACAAAGCTTCGGCAGCGTATTGCCGAGGCGGAGCATGCGACCCAGGCCAACCGGTCCATGCTGCTCCAAATCGCGGCCAATTACGGGGGACGTTGGGATATCACGCAGGCCGCCCGGCGGCTGGCGGCCGATGCGCGGGCCGGTCGCATCGCGCCAGAGGATGTGAACGAGCGGCTCTTTTCCTCCCGGCTGTCCTTTCCCGATCTGGATGACCCGGATCTGTTCATCCGTACCGGTGGAGAGCAGCGGGTCAGCAATTTCTTGCTGTGGCAAGCGGCCTACAGCGAGCTCTATTTCAGCGATCTGATGTGGCCGGATTTCGATACCCTGGCCTATCGGGCCGCGTTGGCCGATTTCACGTGCCGGCAGCGTCGTTTCGGCGCGACCGGCGATCCGGCCAATACTGGCGTCGAAGGCGCGACCGAATAGGAGCGCGAGCGTGTCCGCAAGCAAATTGCAGCAGCGAACCCTGACCGCCGTGCTCGTCGCACCCATACCGGTGGCGGCAATCCTATTGCTCTCCACTCCGTATCTGGCGGGATGCCTCGGGCTGATTCTGGTGCCGGCGACTTGGGAATGGTCGGCCATGGTCGGCATCTCAGCACGCACTTGGCGGCTGGTCTACGTGGCTTCGATCGTCCTCTGTCTGCTGCTCCTGTGGCAGCCCGAATGGCGTCAATGGTCCGTATCTTTGACCATGGTGGCGGCAATCTTCTGGTGTATGGTCGTGATTTTTCTGCTTCAGCTGCGTACTCTCGAGCGCAAGTCGGGGCCGGATCCGATGCTGGCCGCGGTGGGATTCTTGGTTCTTGTCGGTCCCTGGCTCGCCATCGTTCACCTCCACGCCTATTCGTCCGCCGGTCCTTATCTGGTGCTCTTCCTGCTACTGCTTGTCTGGGTTGCGGATATCCTGGCCTACTTCACGGGACGCCGGTGGGGACGGGCAAAGCTGGCGCCCTTGCTCAGTCCGGGCAAGACCCGCGCCGGGCTTTACGGGGGGTTGGCCGGTGCCGGTCTGTGTGGGGTACTGGTGGGCTGGTGGATGGGATTGCCGCCCGCATCTGTCCTGTGGCTTACTCTGCTCTGTGTGGTGACGGCCTTCATCTCGGTAATCGGTGATCTGTTCGAGAGCCTAGTCAAACGCCGTCGTGACCTGAAGGACTCGGGACAACTACTCCCCGGACATGGTGGCATTCTCGATCGCATCGACAGCCTGACCGCGGCGGCCCCCCTATTCACCCTGGGTATCCTATGGCTGGATAGCACGGTCGGGATCCTGAGCAACGGTGGTTGACCGTAACCACGGATAAACAGGGGGCTATGTCCCCCACGTCCGCGGGGGTTGGGAGGATGAGCTGTGCCCACCATTGGGCTTACTCGATATTTTCTTTTTTGCTGCTTATGAACGCGAATGGACGCAATGAGCCGACAAATATTCGGCTGCGGACTATCAGTTCCTTTTGCCCTCGAAAGGAATCCGTGGTAGCGCGTGCGACCCGGAGCGTCGCCATTGTTCGCGAAACCCGAAATGAGTAACAAAAAAATCTTATCATTCCTCACGTGATCATACCTTTATGGATATTCGCCAATTTGTCCATGAATACGCAGGGGTGCCGAAAGACGAGATTTCCGAACATACGATTTTACAAAAAGAGCTGGGACTGGAAGGCGACGACGCAGGGGAATTTATGGTTGCCTACTCGAAGAAGTTTTGCGTCGATTTAGAAGCTTTCGACTTTAATGATTATTTTGATTTGGAAGGCGGATTCAATCCGATTTGTTTCGTTTATTTATTACTTGTCAAGCCCGATCGGTTGAAGAAAAAGGGTATTACCATATCGAATCTGGTCGATGCCGCCGTTGCCCGCAAATGGTCTTGATTCGTGGTTGAAACTATGCCCGAATTCACCGGTACGTCGCTCCCGGAAGCAACATTCATCGATTCATTGAATCGTTCAACACGACGAGGACAAGGCTGTCGATTGTGCGGTATTTCCGTTGAACACGCGCAAGTCTAATGTAAGATGATTGGTATCACTCTGCTGGGTTCCACCGGCTCCATCGGCGTCAACACCCTGGATGTGGTCGAATGCCATCGGGAACGTTTTCGTATCGTCGCCCTGACCGCTAATCGGGATGCCGAAGGTCTGGCCGCACAGTGCCGCCGTCACCGGCCCGAGTATGCGGTTATGGCGGACCCGTCGGCAGCGGACGAGCTGACACGAGGGCTGTCGGATCTGTCGGACCCGCCGGAGGTGTTGGTCGGGACGGATGCCTTGGCGTCCGTGGCCACCCTACCTCAGGTCGATTGTGTGGTGGCGGCGATCGTCGGTGCCGCCGGTCTCTTGCCAACCCTGGCGGCCACACGCGCGGGTAAGCGCCTGCTGCTGGCCAACAAGGAGGCCCTGGTGGTCGCCGGCTCGCTCCTGATGCGGGCCGCCACCGATCATGGGGCCGTGCTGCTACCCGTCGACAGCGAGCACAACGCCGTATTTCAGTGTCTTCCCAGGGATTTCAGTGACGGGAGCCGTCTTGATGACTTGGGTGTGGAACGGATTCTGCTGACCGCTTCCGGCGGACCTTTCCGAGATACGCCGACACAGCAGTTGGCTCAGGTCACGCCCGAGGCCGCCTGTGCGCATCCGAACTGGGATATGGGGCGTAAGATCTCGGTGGACTCGGCGACCATGATGAACAAAGGTCTGGAGCTGATCGAGGCCTGCTGGCTGTTCGATACCCATCCCAGTCGGGTTCGGGTCCTGGTCCACCCCCAGAGTGTGATCCACTCCCTGGTGCAATACCGGGATGGCTCGGTGCTGGCACAGCTCGGCAATCCGGATATGCGCACCCCTATCGCCCACGCCCTGGCTTGGCCCGAGCGGATGGATTCCGGCGTCGATGCGCTGGATCTCTTAGCGGTCCGGCGGCTCGATTTCCAACCGGCGGACACCGAGCGTTTCCCCTGCTTGAGGCTAGCCTATGACGCGGCGACCCAGGGTGGTACCTGCCCGATTATTCTCAACGCGGCCAACGAGGTGGCGGTGGATGCCTTTCTGCAGCGGCGGATCGGGTTCCCGGATATCCCGGCCGTGGTCGAAGAGACCCTGCACCGACTTTCGGGAGAGAGCGTCGCGGGCTGGACGGTCGCCCAGCTGCTGGAAACGGACCGCCGAGCACGGGAGGTAGCGGAACAAAACTTGATCGGATCTATCCAGTAGAGCTATGCCAGAGCTGTTATACACGGTCGGTTCCTTTCTGGTCGCCCTGGCGATCCTCATTACGGTCCACGAGTATGGGCATTTTTGGGTGGCCCGCCGGCTCGGGGTCAAGGTGTTGCGCTTTTCCATCGGTTTCGGCAAACCTCTGCTACGTTATGTCGGCTCCCGCGACGGCACCGAGTACGTGCTGGCCGCCATCCCGCTCGGCGGTTATGTGAAAATGCTGGATGAGCAGGAAGCCCCCGTCCCCGAGGCGGAGCAACATCTGGCCTTGAATCGGCAACCTCTGTGGAAACGCTTCCTAATTGTCGGCGCGGGACCCGCTTTCAATTTCTTGTTCGCCATACTCACCTACTGGGCCATTTTCATGTCCGGTGATGTGGGCACCCGAGCAGTGATCGGGGAGGTCGTACCGCACTCCATTGCGGCCGAGGCCCACTTTGCGCCCGGGGACGAATTGCTTACGGTGGCCGACCGGCCGACACCGACCTGGGAAACGGCAGTCTTCGCCCTGATGGTGGAGGCCTTGGACGGTGAGGACTTGGCGGTTCGCGTGCGCGATCACGAGGGTCGGGAGTTGGTACGGGTGCTGAATGGCGAGGCACTGGCCGGATCGCCCAACAATCCGGCGTTGCTCTCGAATCTCGGATTGTCGCCGGCCCGGCCTAGGTTGCCGGCACGCATTGGCGAGCTTACCCCAGGGGAGCCGGCTATGCAGGCCGGTCTGCGCCCCGGTGACCTCGTCCGCAGCATCGATGGCGAATTGATCGCGGGCTGGAGTGACTTGGTCGCGATGGTGCAGTCCCATCCCGGTCGGCCGTTGCAACTGGAAATCGAACGCGGCTCCGAGCGACTCGAGCTCCTGGTGATCCCCCGCGCCGTGCAGTTGGCCGACCGGAAGATCGGGCGTATCGGTGCCGCGGCACAGGTTTCGCTCCGGTTGTTCGAGGCGTACCGGACCGAGGTACGCCTCGGACCTGTGGCGGCCGCGGTCGCCGCCGTCGGCAAGACCGCGGATATGAGCCTGCTCATGCTGCGGGTCATCGGGCGTATGCTGGTCGGCAGGGCCTCGGTGGAGAATCTGGGTGGACCGATTTCCATCGCCGAGACCGCTGGCAAGACTGCGAGCTATGGCTTGAGCTATTTCATCAAATTTCTGGCCGTGGTCAGCATCAGTCTCGGCGTGCTCAACCTATTGCCGATCCCGATTCTGGATGGGGGACATCTCCTCTATTTCGCCATTGAGGCCATCAAGGGCAGCCCGCTCTCCGAGCAGGCGCAATTGCAGGGGCAGCGAATCGGGATTGCCCTGTTGGGTGCGCTCATGGTCCTCGCCTTCTATGTCGATATCTCACGCTTGCTGGACTAGGACGGAACAGGTAGGTTAATGCGCAGGCTCCTTGGAAAATTCCCTCTTTGGAATTTTTCAAGGAGCCTCTTCGACTACACGACCACGGCAATGTCGGTGGGATAGGCGGGTCGCCTTACCCCGAGGTGCCGGGTTACCGATACCGAGGGGTTTGCATTTGAGCGTACGGAAGCAGGTCGGCTGGCGGGGAAAGTTTCTGTCCCGACCCCTGTTATCGATCGCCTTGCTGGCTATGGCCGCATCCGTGCACGGGGCCCGGTTCCGAATCTCCGATATCCGGGTGGAAGGGTTGCAGCGCATTGCTGCGGGTACTGTATTCAACGATCTCCCCGTCCAGGTGGGGGATACGACCACGGATGCGGTTACCGCACGCATCATCCGTACCCTCTATGCAACGGGATTTTTCGAGGATGTGCGAATCGAGCGGGACGGGACAGTGCTGGTGGTGTGGGTGCGGGAACGGCCGGCCGTGGCCGAGATCACCATCACGGGAAACCGAGCTATCGAGATCAAGGGACTGAAAGCCGCGCTCAAGGACATCGGGCTGGTGGAGGGCCGCACGTTCGACCGCTCGTTCCTGGATCGGATCGAGCGGGAGCTCGAATACCAATACTATGCGCTCGGAAAGTATGGCGTCGTGATTCGGTCCACCGTGTCGCCGCTGCCGCGCAACCGAGTCGCCGTATCCATCGATATCACCGAAGGTCTGACCGCCCGCATCAAGCAGATCAATATTATCGGTAACCGGAGCTTCGAAGAGCAGGAGCTACTCGATCTGTTCGAACTCGACCGTTCCCGCTGGCATTCTTTCTATTCGCATAATGATCAGTATTCCAAGCAAAAGCTCGGTGGGGATTTGGAGACCTTACGCTCTTTTTATCTCGACCGCGGATATATCGAGTTCGAAATCGAGTCGACCCAAGTCTCCATCAGCCCCGACAAGAAAGACATCTATGTCACGATCCGCATCTCCGAAGGAAGTGTCTACCGGATCAGTGATATAAAGTTGGCTGGAGAGCTCCCGGCTCCGGCCGAACAGCTCTTCCCGTTGATTCGTATGCGCCGGGGGGAGGTCTTCTCCCGCCAGGCCACTACCGAGAGTGCGAAGCGCATCTCCGAGAAATTGGGCGATGCCGGCTACGCCTTCGCCAACGTCAATACGATTCCCGAGGTCGATAAGGAGGCCAAGCAAGTCGCGGTGGTCTTGTTCGTGGATCCCGGCAGACGTGTCTATGTTCGGCGCCTCAACACCAAGGGCAACACCCGCACCCGTGACGAGGTGCTGCGCCGCGAGATCAGCCAACTGGAGGCCGCTTGGTACTCGGCGAAGCTGGTTCGGCAATCCCGGGAGCGACTCCAGCGGTTGGGCTATTTCGAAGAGGTGAATATCGAGACCCCGGTGGTTCCCGGCTCGGCGGATGAGATCGATGTGAATCTATCGGTGATCGAAAGGCGGTCGGGCAGTCTACTTGCCGGTGTCGGTTACTCCCAGTCCCAAGGCGTTATCTTCAGTGCCAGCGTTACCCAGAACAACTTTCTGGGGAGCGGTAAACGGGTTTCGTTGGGCTTCGATAATAGCCGTTCCAACCGCAATTACCGCCTAGCCTATAACAATCCCTACTTTACGATAGACGGCGTCGGCCGGGGTTTCGAGTTCTCCTATCGGAAAACGAACTTCCAAAAATTGAATAGCGTCGACTATCTCACAGACATCGGCATTGCCGGTATGAATTTCAGTCTGCCGATCACGGATACCAGCCGCGCAGGCCTTGGGGTCCGTTACCGATATACCAAATTCACCGCGGGGCGCTCGCTGTTGGCGGAGGCCTTCGAGTCCGAAAGCGGCGATAGGTTCAATGATTTCCTGGTGGCCGCGAGCTATACCAAGGACTCGCGCGATCAGGCGATCTTCCCCACCAAGGGCGGTATCCAGTCCTTCCGGGCGGAGGTCTCGGTCCCGGGCAGCGACTTGCAGTCTTTCCGCTTGACCTATCGGCATCGTCGGTACATTCCCTTGGGCGGACGCTTTATCTTATCTTTGAATGCGGATCTGGGTTATGGCGATGGGTTGGGCGACACTGGGGCCCTGCCGTTCTTCGAGCATTTTTTCGCCGGCGGCCCCGGATCGGTCCGAGGTTGGGAGGACAACACGCTGGGCCCACGGGAAACCACCCTCGACAAGCGTTCAGCCGGCGGCAACATAAAGCTCGTTGGCAACCTGGAGTTATTCGCGCCACCGCCCCTTGAGGGCGATCTTGCGAAGACCCTACGTTTCGGGGCTTTCTTCGATTTCGGTAATGTATGGATCACGAGCAATCCGAAATTTCCCGGTCCCCAGCTCTTGACCCCCACGGGATTCGATCTGAGCGATATCCGCTATTCCGTCGGTCTATCCTTGACCTGGTTATCCCCTATTGGTGCCCTGTCGGTAAGCCTTGCCCAGCCTCTCAACGATCAGGACGGGGATAGGACGCAGGTGTTCCAGTTCAACATTGGACATGCATTCTGACCGGAGGTGACACCGAGTGAACAGATTCATCAGGCCCCTGATCGGCAGTGGCTTGTGCTTGGCGGGGGCTTTGCCGGCAATGGCCGACTATGTGATCGCGGTGATCGATCCCACCCGTATCGTCGAGCAGTCTCCGCAATACGAGGCGGCTCGCGCGCAGCTCGAGCGAGAGGTCGGTGATCGGGAGCAAAAGCTCGCCGAGCAGAAAACGCAGCTGGTCGAGCTACGGCAGCGACTCGAGAACGATGCGGCTCTCATGAGCGAAGAAGAACGGCAACGCCTCCGGACCGATATCCGAAACCGGGACCGTAAGGTCAAGTATGCCCAAGCCGAGTTCCGCGAAGATGTTTCCCTGCGTCAAAACGAGCTGCGCACCAAGCTAGTCAAGCAGGTCAAAGAGGTGGTCGCGGAGCTGGCTCGCGAAGAGAATATCGATCTGATTCTAAGCGAGGGTCTGATCTATGTCAGCCAACGCATCGATATCTCCGACCAAGTCATCGCGCGATTGAAAGGCAAGTTCGAAGAAAAATAAAATCTTTTTGAGCTTTACCAGGGTTATGGTCATCAAGCTACGGGATCTGGCGGACCGTCTCGGCGTCGAATTGCGCGGGGACGGTGGGCAGTGTGTGCATCAAGTCGAGACCCTCGATCGGGCCGATGACGTCAGCCTGTGCTTCTTCGGGGACCACAAATATCGGGCCAAGCTAAGTGCGACCCGTGCCGCCGCGGTGATCCTGGCGGAGCCGGATGTGCCCCTGTGCCCGGTCGCGGTTTTGGTCAGCACGAACCCTTACCTCACCTATGCCCGGGCGGCGCGGCTCTTGCATCCCGAGCCCGCCGTGACCGGTGGTATCCATCCCAGCGCGGTGGTGGCTCGGGAGGCACAGGTCGATCCGTCCGCTTGGATCGATGCCATGGTCGTCGTGGAGGCCGGGGCCCGGATCGGACCCCGGGTCTTTGTCGGGCCGGGTAGTCTGGTGGGTGCCGGATGCCGTATCGATGCGGATAGTCGGTTGGTAGCACGGGTCACCTTGTGTGAAGGAACCCGAGTCGGGAAGCGGGCCTTGATCCACCCCGGCGCGGTCATCGGCCGCGAAGGCTTCGGGTTCGCGAAAGATGGTGAACGTTGGGTACGTATCCCGCAGCTGGGCGGGGTGCAGCTCGGCGACGACGTGGAGATCGGGGCCAACACCACGGTCGACCGGGGCGCCCTCGAGGACACCTTGATCGCCGATGGGGTAAAGCTGGATAACCTCATCCAAGTCGGGCACAGCTGCCGTATCGATGAAAATACCGCCATGGCGGCCTGCACTGGGATCTCCGGCTCCACCCGGATCGGCCGTAGTTGCACCATTGCCGGGGCCGTAGGTATAGCCGGGCATCTCACCATCGGGGACTATGTCCACCTCACCGGGATGACCATGGTGACCCGCTCGGTTACCGAGCCCGGACGCTACAGCAGCGGCATTCCCGCCATGCCGAATGCACGATGGCGGCGGAATGCGGTCAGATTTCGGTACCTCGACGAGATTGCCCGACGACTCGAAGGTTTGGAAGCAGAGCTGGATCGAATCAACAATGAGCCGCAACAAGAGCCCGAATAAGGTAATTGACGAAAAATGATGTACCGGATTGGTCCGGATTTTCGTTCGTATTCAAGGCGCGGCAACCGGCACATAGTGGACTAGGTAGCGGTTGCCACAACACGGAAGACGGACGAAACAACCAGCAAGAGGGTATTGCATTGGACAGAAATCGGCAGCGGCCGGTCCGGGGACGGCAATCGGCCCCGGGAATGCCGGAGGTAGCAGTGAGCACAATGGATATCCACGAGGTGTTGAGCTTGTTGCCGCACCGCTATCCGTTTTTACTGATCGACCGGGTGGTCAAATACAAGGAGAACCAACACTTGGTTGCATTCAAAAACGTGACCATCAACGAGCCCTTTTTCGCCGGTCACTTCCCGAAGCGACCAGTCATGCCGGGGGTACTGATCGTCGAGGCCATAGCCCAGGCTACGGGCCTGCTCGCTATGAAGTCGCGTCCGGACCAAGTGTGGGAAAGGGCGGTGTATTACTTCGTGGGCATCGACAAGGCACGCTTCAAACGCATCGTGGAACCTGGCGACCAACTAACCATCGAGGTCCAGCTCGACAAGGTCCGCCAGGGGGTTTGGCGCTTCAACGGCAAGGCCCATGTGGATAACGAGATTGCCGCTACGGCCGATATCATGTGTACGGCGCGGGACTTTTGAGCTCGATTCATCCCACTGCAGTCATCGCTGCAACTGCGGAGCTGGATTCCGACGTCACGGTAGGTCCCTATGCCATCGTCGATCGGGACGTACGCATAGAGGCACGTAGCCGCATTGGTCCCCATGCGGTGATTCGAGGGCCGACCAGCATCGGGACCGACAATCGAATTTTTCAGTTTGCCTCGGTGGGCGAGGACCCCCAGGACAAGAAGTACGGTGGCGAAGAGACCTTCCTGACCATTGGCGACAGCAATGTGATCCGCGAGTACGTGACCCTTCACCGAGGCACGGTGCAGGACGCGGGGGAAACCCGTATCGGTAACGGGAATCTCTTCATGGCCTATAGCCATGTCGCCCACGACTGCCGCATCGGTGACCATGTAATCATGGCCAATGCGGCCTCCTTGGCCGGGCATGTCGTGGTGCAGGACTGGGCCATCCTCGGGGGCTTCACCATCGTCCATCAGTTCTGCCGTATCGGGGCCCATAGCTTCTGTGCCCTGGGCTCGGTCGTCTCCAAGGATATCCCGCCCTATGTGATGGTCGGTGGCCATCCGGCCCAGCCTCGCGGTATCAACACCGAAGGGCTGCGGCGGCGGCAGATCGACCTGGAAACCATACAGCAGCTCAAGACCGCCTATCGGATGCTCTACATGTCCAACCGCAAGCTGGAGGAAGCCGTGACGGCGATGCGGACCCTGGGTAATGCCCAAGTGGACCGACTTGCGGACTTCATTGCCTACCGATCCCGGAGCATCGTACGCTGAGGAGGTATCGGTCAGGCGGGACCCAGGAGCTTCTCTCTCGGGAACCTGGAAAATCCATCCTTGGAATTTTTTAAGATTCCCTTTGGGTGCGGCTCTTTTGGAACGACACCGAGCGTCCGAAATCCGAGAGTCGAGGCCGGTTTTTCGGACACCTTGTGGAGCTTGCGTACCGTCTCCCTATCAGGCCAACTCGCTCTGAGACGTAGGATCCACGCCGCCCCATGGATTCGAAGGGCTCCGTGGCTAGGTTGACCACATCGGCGGGGATTCACCGGGGGCAGGCTACGCCCATCGGAAAATATCGAGTAAGGGCTGCGGGGAGGAAATTCAGCCGCAAATAAACGCCAATGAACGCAAATCTATTCAAGAAAAGTCGATGAGGATGAACCCACCTCTCGGTGTGCTATCGGGTGTACATTTGATGTCAGCAATATCTTAGAGCCTGCCTTTTTAGACAGGCTCTGTCCGGATAAAACCGCTGGAGCGTCGCCATTTTTCGCGCAACCTGAAATGGGGTCCGTCCGATGTCGGGTGCAAAAAATTAGGCGACGGCCATGGCCTTCGGCGGCCCGCGTTCGTCCTGCGTCCGTCCCGGCGCGCACTCCGCGCGGCACCAGGACTCCCACAAGGACTGGACGCCGTATCGCATGGCTTGGCCTTTCGTCTCCGCCGGCGCTCACGCGCCGCACTCCGACGAAAGGCTCGGCCCTACGGCTACGCGGGGGTCGTCGCACTCCGCTCGTCGCTTTACGCTCCCTCGCTTTCCTGTGCTCATCCTTGGAAAAAAAGTATTAATTCTCGCAAAGTCGCCTGTCGTAGGGGAGTTTCCAGACAACCTCTTAGGTCCTGGGTCTTTGGAGCCCGTGTACGAGAAGGCTTTGTGCATCAAGTTGGCCGAGCGCTGACCTCAGCCAAGTATTATCCGGCTCATTTGCGTCCATTCGCGTTTATTGGCGGCACAAAAGAAAATATCGAGTAAGTCCAATGGTAGGCACAGCCCACCCTGGCCGGTTAAGCTTTTGTTGGCTCTCTTGCATTTGGTGTGGGTAGCGGGCCGCGACCTGACTCAAGTCGTGATGGGAAGCCCCGACTTGACGACGAACGGAGAAGTCGGCAGCCGGGTCAACTTACCCGCCACAAGGTAGAGGATGGTAATCAGGTGCCTGGTGGTCCCGTAGCCGCGGGCCCTGACTTTGG
>Ga0209681_1000062_pt1 | contig 28595 bp, 30 predicted proteins | sample WorMetLIZISLAND2_3_FD_187416 | JGI IMG/M metagenome (GOLD analysis project Ga0209681, IMG submission 187416) | Marine gutless worms symbiont microbial communities from Max Planck institute for Marine Microbiology, Germany - Olavius clavatus LIZARD... ... | reverse complement strand
CGCTACCTCGATGAAGTCTATCGACCGGCCTTCAATGCCGAGTTCATGCCGCCAGCGCTGGAGGAGGGATCGGCCTTCGTGCCCTGGATCGGCGGCCGGCTGGATGACTTCCTGTGTGAGACCTTCGGGCGTGTCGTCGGCATGAGGCAGACATGAACGTCCTTAATGGTTTGGGTGTCTTGAGACCTCGGGTGTAGAACATCCGGATCATCCTACGACGATGCCAACACCAACCGCCTTCAGGCTCATGTCTCATTGGAAGAGCAGCAATTCCCGCTGAAAATTAAAACCTTGTAGAATCAGTCTATTATAACCTTCACCAAAAAATCTTTTCGTAAACAACTCCAAAAAGATTCCGTGTACTGTGACCGATATTTAAGGACCTACATAACGGTTGCCACCCACATGAGCCTCCCAAGTCTTCGCCAGTCCCTAAGCGCGCCTAGCCTGCTGTATACAGCGCACCAGTGCTTCTCGCAGATCCTCGACAAACTATCCTGCAACATTGCCTTGGCCGATCACCTGCACTTCAAGCACAACTTCGGTACGGCTATCAGCACCTGAGTACCGTCCTTATGCACTTGATGACGCTGACGTTTCTGAGCAACCAGATCCGGCAGCGTGGCTGTCGCCTCTTTCCGGCCGCGGAGGAACACAGAAAAACGAGGGAGTGTAAGCGACGAGCGGAGTGCGACGACCCCCACGTAGCCGTAGGGCCGTGCGTTTCGTCGGAGTGCGGCGCGTGAGCGCCGGCGGAGACGAAAGGCCGGGCCATGCGACACAGCGTCCAGCCATTGCAGGAGTCCTGGCGCCGCGCGGAGTGCGCGCCGGAACGGACGCAGGACGAACGCGGGCCGCCGAAGGCCATGGCCGTCGCCTAATTTTGTGCACCCGAAATCGGACGGACCCCATTTCGGGTTTCGCGAACAATGGCAACGCTCCGGCCAAGGAGCCGGAAGGCCGAGCGCCGCTTTCGGCGCAAGCTTCGCGGTCGCTTCGACTCCTTTCGCATCCCCAGCTGGGAGGTGCTCTTCCATTCCATCACCAACCCGCCAGACATCCCACTGATCTACGATACCTCCTGAGGCTCCGCCGTGATCGTTCGTGCGCGAAGTGAGGGTTTGAGGAACATCATCGCCAGCGCATCAACGCCGTCCCTGCCGACGGATCAGCCCCTCTTTGGCCCAGCGGTTCCTCCCGCACTTCCCACTCATCTATTACTCTGTTAGGGTATACTAGCGGGAATTGCTGGCGGGCTTGCAGGCTTCGCATCAGGCACCGAGCAGCGAGCGAAAGATCCGCAAGTACTCCTGCACGCTGTTTTCGATCCGGTAGCCGGCCACCGCCTCGTGCAGCCAGTCCCTGTCGACCGGCTGGTCGAGACTTTCCAGTATGGCGGCGGCCATCGCTTCAGCGTCGCCGACCGGAACCAGTCGACCGTACCTGCCGTTTTGCAGAATCTCGTTCGGGCCGCTGCGACAGTCCGTGGAGACGACCGGTGTACCACAGGCCAGCGCCTCGACGATTACGTTCGCCAGCCCTTCAACCCTGGAACTGTGCACGAACAACCGGCTGTGCGCGATATAGTCGGCGGGATTCAGGACTTCATCAGCGAAATACACCGTTTCATCCACGCCCAGTTTGCGCGCCAGTCGCATCAGGCCCGGTTTTTCGCGGCCGCCCCCAAGAACGATCAGGCGCAGTGGCCGGCTGCTGCTGGCCCGTGCGAACGCGGCGAGCAGGGTGGGAAAGTCCTTGATCTTGCGCAAACGACCGGCGCTGGTGATCAGCGGGATCTCGTCGTCAAACCACGGATGTGCCGGCACCATGGTGTGTTCACCAAGCAGATCCTCCGTAACCAGCGGGCTTTTCGGGGTATAGATGGAGGATCGTGGTAGCCCCGCTATGGCGGCAATGTCGTCTGCGACACCCTCGGAAATTGCAATCAGGCTGTCGGCTTCGCGGCATGTTCGCCGGGTCCGGCGGATGTGGTTCCATGCCTTCCATGGCATCACGCACTGCGCTTTCAGCAGCGCGGTGTTGTTGGTACAGACCTGGATGACGTGTTTGGTACCCGTGCCCGTGGCCTTGCGTGCTGTCAGGTTGATCGAGTCGTCGCGATATCCCGCCGACAGAACGATATCCGGGCAGAAACTCCTGATGGACGTTAACAGATTGGAGACTATTTCCGTTGTACGTCCGGTCGGCACCTCGACGAGTTTGATTCTGGGAAGATGGCAATCGAGGTAGGCCCTGCCGGTGCCGTCGACCACAAACTCCACATGGCCGCCAATCTTGTCATAGCCCCAGGCCAAGTTGCGGAGAACGCGCATTACGCCGCCGCCGGCGTAATTGATGTTGATAACCTGGATTCTGGGGATATCGGACATGCTTGCATAGATCGCTGGTGAGGTGCGCGAGGAATCTGTTGGCAACGGAGGAGCACAGGAAAGCGATGAGCGGAGCGCGACGACCCCCGCGTAGCCGTAGGGTCGGGGGGTTCGTCGGAGTGCGCGCCGGGGCGGACGCAGGAGGAACGCAGGCCGCCGAAGGCCATGGCCGTCGCCTAATTTTGTGCACCCGAAACCGAACGGACCCCATTTCGGGTTTCGCGAATTCGCGAAAAATGGCGACGCTCCGGAAATAGAACTATATTAAGGACAATAGCACATAAACTGTCCGCTTTGGATCCTGCAGCGGACCCACGCGACAACCTGTAGCTGTAGCGGAATCGACTGACCTTGGGCATCATAGCGAGCCAAACAACGCGGTCCGTGGAACACGGCGAGGTGGCCATCGGGCTAGCAATGCCCCCGCACCTTGACCTTCCTGTAATGCATCCGGTGGCGGTCCTTGGGGACCTGCAAGGCCATCCCCTCGAAGGCCACGCAGTTGTCTTTACCGACGACACGCCCGAAGGTCTCACACAGGAAGTCATCCAGCCTGCCGCCGATCCAGGGCACGAAGGCCGATCCCTCCTCCAGCGCTGGCGGCATGAACTCGGCATTGAAGGCCGGTCGATAGACTTCATCGAGGTAGCGGTTAGCCGCTGTCATGTCGTGGATGCCGGCGATGGCCAGCCCCTGTGGCAGACACACGCCCCTGGTGGGTACGGAACATGCGCTCTGAGCATCCTCGTGCCTCAGGAGAGTAGGCCGGAATCATTTCGATCCCCAAGCGCGGGCCATGGCCTTGCCAGGCGACTAGGCGCATCGAGTAATGCTCGTTGGTGGCATCGTCCATGGTTACGACCCAATCCCACTTCACTCCCGGTACCCAGTCGTGGGTGCTTGCGTCCTGGTGCAGCATCATGCCCGGCCAGGCCGCGCGGGTGCGCCGCTTGCGGTGCTTGCCTCGCCCAGGTGCCTTCTGTACACACCGGCCTCTTGCAGTCGGTTCTTGACCCAGGTGTAGCTGCGCTTGCCCCCGTCGCGTTGGTACCAAGCGTGGAAAGGCTTGACGTTCCAGCCCGCATGTCGTCGACGGGTAGCTATTCAGAACCTCTTGCCAAGTGGCAGGCTACACACGTAATCTATTCCCATGCTGGAATAACCCACCCTAAACCATTCTCCGGAAATCCTGACGACGAGGGAGCGAGGGAGGAGCACAGGAAAGCGAGGCCCAGGCCCAGGACCTCAAGGCGTTGCCCACCGGCAACGTCGAGCACTTACGGAGCCGCTACGACACCATCCTCATCGAAGCCGAAGCCGAAGCCGAAGCCGGCAATCCTCCCCGTCCCTGCCGTCCCGGCACCCGCGGGCGGATCAAACAATCCCCGGCCGGCAACCCCATCCGGCGACTGCGCGAGCACCGCAATGAGGTCCTGCGCTTCCTCACCGACCTGCGCGTTCCCGGCGACAACAACCCGGCCGAACGCGACCTGCGAATGCTCAAACTCAAGCAGTTCGTTCGGCTCATTAGATACCTCCTCGGCGTCCAATGAAACCGGACATATCACGGGCTACAAGTCCGGACAGCTTATTTACTCTCTACACCAAGGGAGCAGGTGCGCTGCAATCAGGCACCTAGTCGTATACAGTGGCGCTGCCTTTGCATGGTGGCGGGAAAGTAGAAGCATGACTGCTGCATCGGAGGATTCCCTACCGAATCGGCCGGGCACGGGGGTTGTCCGCAACCGGGTAGCGTGTCTGGCCGGACACGAAGGTGAAACTCGTGTCGCGACCGGTGTCAAGCCAGCAACTGTTTGCACCGAATAACAGGGCATATAAGGTTAGTCTACCTTTACGTGAGAACAAGTGGATCAAGTCCGCAGAAATGGGCTGGACGGGCGCGATGGTTTTTTCTCTATGCGCTTGGTTTGCGCCAGCACTGGCAAATATCGGGCTGCTACTGATGCTGATTGCATTGTTGACCGGTGACCGTCAACGACTGCGGTTGTTGTGGCAGGATTCGCTCTTCCGCCTGTTCCTCGTGCTGGTTGTCTATCTGTTTGTTCAGGCTGGATGGTTCTATTTCGATAGCCCGGAACTGCTTGATCAGCATTGGCTTGGCGGGATCAAGATGTTGTTGCCATTCCTGTTTTTCCTGCCGGCGATCTGGATGCAGGGAGAATATCAAAGGATCGTCAAACTGCTGCTTCTGGCTCTCGCCGGCTTGGTTGTTGGGATCTTGGCCAACCAGGACTGGGCCCAGTGGCATTTTATGATCCGCGGTCTGCGTAGCGGCCATGACCGCTGGTGGTACACGACGGCCGGCCTGTTCGCAGCCACTGCGCTGGTCGGAATCATGATTTTCCTTCCACGCCTTGTTGCGGGCGATTTACCACGGAAGAAACTGGCAGCCCGCTGTGTTGTGCTCAGCATGATCCTGTTGCTGTTGACGCAGGCGGTAATTGTCAGTCAGTCACGGAATATCTGGCTGGGTCTGGCGCTGGTTGGGCCCGTGGCGCTGATAGCCGTGTATCGGAACCGGTTGCCGGTTTTGCGCTTACTGGTGACGAACCGGATGGGCCTTGCCATGGCCATGGGAATAGTCGCGTGCGTAGGTGCTCTGTTGCTGTTCAGCGCAGGGAACATAGACAGGCGCCTGGGTCAGGAACACGATGCAGTATCGAAGTTATTCGGTGGGGATATCAGGCAAGTCCCGATTAGCTCGCTTGGATTGAGGTTTCACCTGAATCGCTTTGGGTATCTGCATTGGTTACAGCGCCCGGTCTTCGGTTGGGGGGGCGACCATGAAGCAACGAAGAAGTTCAGGCAACTATACGAAGTTCCTGAAAATATCCTGGCGGAAGGCCCCCTGCCGATACCGAGCGAACCTTCAGAATTCGCTGCGGTCTGGACTGCGCCGAACATTCCCGGTCAGGAAGATGGGGCGAGCTACGTGCAGATCAATTCTAACTCAAAGTTCGTTCATTCCCGTTTTCGCGAGCTGCAGCCCGTTCGTATGGGGGACGTGATTCGTGTATCGGCCGAGGTGCAGGCGGGTGGAGGATTCGACGGACGAACCTTGATCGGGATCAGCCTACTCGATGCCAAGAAGAAGCCGGTTCCTTATGAACCGAACGCGGGCGTGGTCGACGCCGATGCCCTGTCCGAGAACCACTGGATACCGTATCAGGGGTTTATCCTGATTGGCAACCCGGATATACATTTCGGGCAGTATCAGATTGTGATCCAGCAAGGCGCTACCCGGGGATTCGTACGGTATCGAAATATCCGTTTTGAAAAAATAGTGGAGAATTCCATGCTGGAGCTGGGTACTAGGGTCAATCAAGCATGGCATCTGCACAATACCTACCTGGAAATCGCGGTTCGCCTGGGAGTGGTCGGCTTTGTCCTTTATCTTGTCGCCGCACTGTTGCTAGTGCGCGTGCTGGTATGGAATTGGCGTTCCCAGGCAGTTCCGGTGGAGATTGCCGTGTTTGCGGCAAGTGCGATGGCACTGACGGCCATCTGGTGCCTTACGGATTTCAGGTTGATTAGGCTTGACTTCCGCCTCTATGTCCTGCTGATCACGGGTGTGGCCTATTCTATGTACCTGTATCGGGACATCCCACTTGTGGAAAATCGCTCCGATCGCGAGCCTGGGACGACGGCCAGGAGCATCGCAGCTGGTCAATAGGGCTGGTCTTCGACCCGGTTTCCGTTGAGCTGCCGGTGTACCCCCAGAGATATTGCTCCAGCGCTGCGAGCACCGCCTGCTCGATGACTTGGTTGATACGGGCCGTATCCTTGCTGATGTCGTAGCCGGGAAAGTCTTCGAGTGATGCTACCGAATGATAATCACAGCTGAAACGTAACTATTCAGCTACCCCAATTTGGAGCACTGGGGGTTGCCCTCGGAAGGTCAGGACGAGCGAGTTGAAAATATCGTCGGACTGTTTGCGGCGGGTCGAAAGGCAGGAACGGAGGATGGCAAAGGCATCTCCGCCGGTATCGGAGCGGAAACAACCGGAGACTTTCTGCTTGAGCTTGGGCATTCGCAGGTCGCGTTCGGCCGGGTTGTTGTCGCCGGGAACGCGCAGGTCGGTGAGGAAGCGCAGGACCTCGTTGCGGTGCTCGCGCAGCCACCGAATGAGGTTGCCGGCCGGGGATTGTTTGATCCGCCCGCGGGTGCCGGGACGGCGGGGACGGGGAGGATTGCCGGCTTTGGCTTCGGCTTCGGCTTCGGTGAGGATGGTGTCGTAGCGGCGGGTCCGCAAGCGCTCGACGTCGCCGGTGGGCAATGCCTTGAGGGCCTGGGCCTGGGCTTCGCCGACCAGGGCATTGGCCTGGCACAACAGCGCGATCATATCGGTTGCCCAAGGCTGGCTTGGGGACCTCTCAGCGATAGCGGTTAGCTCACGATGGGTATTGCAGAAGGCCTGCCAACATGAGTAGCGCTGGCAGGCTGATTCATGATCATGCATGAGTACGCCAGCGAACGGCGCCAACAAGCCGAACACATCCAGGGTATTGGGTCATGTAGACCGCAAAGGCCAATATACGCCCGGTCCGTATTGCACCGGGGCCTCAATCCCTGCAGGAAACGTGCTGCGTTGCGCGCGCCCACAGGCACCGGTTCCGCCGACAATGCGGTACTCGATGACCTTACGCTGGATCACCACCTCGACCACTTGGCGTCGCTCCGCGAGCACTGTAGTGGCGATCCCGGTGCCGCAACGTCCGTAGGCGCAGGTCCCCGTCAACGGGATGATCCTGCACTGGTCGGGGTGATCGACCAGGGAACGAGTGACACCGCGTCGGCCCGGTTGTCCACTGGGCTTGCGCCCGCTGGGTTGGCGTTGCGAGCGTGGTGGCGGCTTCTTGAACGGAGAGTCCGAAGATGGCGGCCGGCTGGAGTTGTGGCTATCCTTGGCTAGGCGCGCTTTCAACTCCCGGATGCGCTCGCGCAGATGCGCAATGAGCGCCGTCTGCTCCGCAACCCGTTCACGCAACCGCTTAAGCTTGTTGTCAGGATTTTCCGGAGAATGGGTTAGGGTGGGTTATTCCAGAATGGGAATAAATTACGTGTGTAGCCTACCACTTGGCAAGAGGTCCTGAATAGTTACGCTGAAACAAGCTGTTGTCAGGTAAACAAGCCAGGAAGGTCGGATTATCTATCCGACTCTTTGGGATGCGCCGGCGTAAAACCTCTCTGGCCTGCAACAGAGGATCGCTCTTCCTTGGAATATAACCACACGGGACCTGACACATACCAAAATATCGATAACATCGGCTCGGTTCATCCATTGGAAGCTCTTTTTTGCCGCCAATGAACGCAAGTCAATGCAAATTGGTCGAGATTAGCCCGCCATCAGCGACGCTTCCCGGCCACTTCCTTTATTTGCGGCTATTTGCGGCTGAAATTTCCATAAAAATCCTGCTCGCTCTAATGTTACCGGTAATCCGTACTAATAACGGGAAACTGATGGCGGCTATTTCAGTCCCTCGGCGTGCTTCAGCGTCCGAAATCGACAAGCCGTTGCTTTCTATCGAATTATCATTCGGTAGCCCTGCCTTCCTCCCCTGGGCGACGGGATTTGTTCAGCAAGTTCGTCTGATTCCCGGTCCGTTTCGCTGCCCGGAAACTGTCCGGGCTGTTCGTGATACCGGCGACCAAGTGTCGGGCTGCGGCCGACTGACTGTGCCATGTGCGGTATAGCCGGGATTCTCACGCGGCAGCAAGCCGATCAGGAGTCCGTGCGCCGGGCGGTGGCCGCACTTGGACATCGCGGTCCCGATGACGATGGCGTGCATGCCCATCAGCGCTGCTTGCTCGCGCATACCCGCCTGTCCATCATCGACTTGGCCGGTGGCCACCAGCCCCTGTTTGCCGATGAGGGACGACTAGTCCTGGTGGCCAACGGGGAAATCTACAATCATGTGGAATTGCGTGCCGAACTCGAGACCCGCGGGCACCGGTTTGCCACGCATTCCGACTGCGAGGTCATCCTGCACGCCTACCGGGAATACGGCCTTGACTGTCTCCAGCACTTGGCCGGCATGTTTGCCTTCGCCCTGTACGATGCGGGCGAGGATCGGCTGCTGCTGGCGCGTGACCGCCTGGGCATCAAGCCGCTGTTTGTCCGTCGTACTGCCGACGGACTGGGTTTTGCATCGGAATTGAAGGCCCTGTGGGCGATGCACGGTCCGCCGGAGATCGATCCACGGGGATTTGCGGAGTACCTGCAGCAGCAGTTCAACAGTGGTCGCACCACGATTGACCGCAATTGCCAGCGCCTGCTGCCGGGTGAGGCAATGTGCATTGACCGGAAGTTCGGCGAAAAGCGCTGGCAATACTGGTCCGCACTGGATGTACAGACACGCGACACCGATCAAGTCCGTGCCAGTCGGGAGTTTGATGCCCTGATGGAGACGGTGATGCGCCAGCACATGCGCACCGACGTGCCCTTCGGTCTGTTCCTTTCCGGTGGGGTGGATTCGTCGATCCTGCTGGCATTGTTGAGTCGGTTCAGCGAGCAACCGATCCGCACTTTTTCCATCGGGTTTCGCAGCGACCGGATCGACGACGCGGCCAGCATTGCCGTGCAGACGGCGCAGCGCTACCACAGCGATCACCGCGAGATCTATCCTGGGCGCGATGAGCTGTACGCGCGCCTGCCTTACACCGTCTGGGCGGCAGACGAGCTGATGCGCGACTATGCCAGCCTGCCGACGGCAATACTGGCCGAGACGGCGGGTGCCGAACTCAAGGTGGTGTTTTCCGGCGAAGGCGGTGACGAAGTGTTTGCCGGCTATGGCCGCTACCGCAGTTCCTTCCTGGAACGGTCGATCAAGGGCTTGCTGGCGCCGGGCAGTGGCGGCTTCCGCAGCCGCGGTGCCCTGCGTGGCAGCCAGCTGTCGCAGTTGCTGCGGCCCGAGCTGTTGGCTGCCGCACGGCAGGCGCGACAGGTATTCGTCGACGCTTGGTCGGCGGCACCATCGTACTGGAGTCGCCTGCAGCGCATGCAGTACACTGATCTGAGCACAGCCCTGCCGGACAACCTGCTGGTCAAGGTGGATCGCATGCTGATGGCGTCCGGGGTCGAGGGCCGGGTACCATTCCTCGATCACCGCGTGGTCGAGTTTGGCCTGGGGTTGCCGGACTGGCTGAAAACCGACCGCCGCCAGGGCAAACTGTTTCTCAAGCGCTGGGCGGAGCAGTATGTGTCGCGGGAGGTTCTGTACCGGCACAAGGCCGGTTTTCATGTGCCGGTGGGGGACTGGTTTCGCGGCGAGTTCCTCCACCGCCTACAACAGGTCCTGCCAGCGCATCCAGCCATCCGGTCCTGGTTCCGGGGCGAGGCCGTGGCGCAGGTCCTGGACCGGCAACGCCGCAATGGTAGCGCCACCCGCCTGCTGTGGTCGCTGTTGCAATTCGCCATCTGGTACGGGGTCTTTATCGAGGGTGACGGACGGCGCCCAGCCCTGTGCCAGGACCCGATCGAGTTCATCGGCTAGCCGTATCCATGTGTCCCGGTCCACGCTCCATACTGCTGATCCGCCTGAGCGCCATGGGCGACGTGGTGATGGCCTCGGCGCTGATCCCGGTATTGCGCCGCCGCTATCCCGGTGTGCAGCTGTCCTGGCTGGTGCAACTGGAGTTTGCCGATCTGCTGCGCACCACGCGCTTCGACTCCTCCGAGCACTTGACCGAGATCCTCAAACGCTACGTCCAAGTCTATAATCAGCTTATCCCGCAGAAAGCCTTGGGCCACATTCCTCCCAGCCTTGAAAAATTAGTACCAAAACAGCCCAATTTGTTCAATAAGAGCGTCTATAATCTAACGGGACTTAACAGGCTTGGAGGTTCCTCCCGTACTTCCAACTCCTCTATTACTCCATTGGGGTGCGCGGGCGGGCATTGCTAAGGCTGCAATTTGACCCTATCGAACAGCATCCCTATACTGAATCGTCTGCCAAATCCTCGGTAGCTCAGTCGGTAGAGCGGGTGACTGTTAATCACTAGGTCGGAGGTTCGAGTCCTCTCCGGGGAGCCAATTATCAGAAATGCCGGTTTGAGCGCGCTCAGCCGGCTCTTTGCTTTCCAGCACGATCACATTTTTCGTAAGCAGGTCAAACGGTTGGTGATATGCAGCCGTGAGCTGACCTTCCTTCCAGGTGCGGTTCGATAGTACAAAGCCGAGCAGCCGGCGCTTTTCGGCCGGGATCTGCTTGCGGAACAGCGCACCGGCCTTCTGCGCGAGTTCGAGCAGGCGGATGCCCTCGTCGAGATAGGTCTGGTTGGCGTCCTGATGTTCGCTGATCAGCGCCAGGTACTTGCGTTGCTCCTCGCGCCACTCCGCGGCCTTGCGGTCGAAGAAGTCGGTGTTGATGCGACCGTCGAGCTTGTCGATGTACACGGCATCGATGCGGTTCTGCAGCCGGTCGTACTCGGTCTGAATCCGCTGGATCGCGTCCTCGTGATGCTGCTTCTCGTCGCCGTGACTGACACGCAGCGCCTGCGATACCCAGGCGAGCACCCCGTCATCGAAGCGCCGGCGGTCGAGCAGTTCGGCGAGCCGTTCCTCCAGCACTTCCTCCCGGGTGTACGGCTCCGGGCATTTCCCCTTGGCACGGCTGCAGTGGTAGTAGACGTAGCGGCTCTTCTTGATCTCCGCCACCATCGAGCAGCCGCAGTGCCCGCAGCGGATCAGGCCGGTGAAGGCGAAGTCGCGCTGCGGCTTCTTGTTGCGGTTCACGTAGCGGCCACTGAGCAGAGCTTGCGCCTTGTCCCACAGCTCACGGCTGACGATCGGCTCGTGCGTGCCGTTGTAGCGCTGGCCTTTCCAATCGAAGTCACCCATGCAGATCGGGTTGCCGCTGTTCCGGAAGGCCAGGCCGTGTTCCCGAGCCATGCGCGTTATCTCGCGAACCGAGTAGCGCCCGGTCACGTACCATTCGAACATCTGGCGCACGACGGGCGCCAGCTCCGGGTCCGGCTCGATGGTCTTCTTACCGCTCCCGCCGAGCACGTTACGGTAGCCGAACGGCGCATAGGACGGCCAAATGCCCTGCTCGGCCTTCTCGGTCATGCCCTTGCGGGTCTCTTCCGAGAGGTTAAAGCCATGGAGTAGGACTTGCCGCTGCCCTGGGTGTGCCAGAACACACCGAGCTTACCCAGGTCTGGGTGCGCACGCTCGACGATGCCGACCGGCCCCTCGGGGATATATGAAGGATGGTCCTCGGCGGCTTCCGGGTATTTCCGAGATTCCAGCGGCAACTCGATCACGCGATGGCGCAGGCGCTCGCCAGCGGGGAACTCCCGCTTCAAAACCTCCTGGCGAACAACCGACGCCACGGCCCGGTTCACGCCGAGGATCTGGTGATTGCGCGCCACAATCTTGCGCGTCGCCCCGGGTTTGCTGGCGTCGAACAGGACAAAATTCTCGACGATGTCCAGCAGGCGCTCCTTGGCCAGCATGCCATTGAGCAGCACCTCGGCATCGACGCTGCCCTTGTCACGCTCGTCCTGGTGCTTCCACTCGGCGAAGTGATCCCACTCGCTGGTGATGGAGCCATAGCGCGCCCGGTCACCGTTGCTGACCACCAGGAAGGCGTTGTGGTGGAAGGCATGGGCGATGACGTGTTCGTCGAGGTAGTCGCGCAGGTTGCCGTCAACGCCGGCGCGGATGTTCTTGTAGACCGCCTTCAGCTCAATGAACACCAGGCCGTTGACGAAGCACACCAGGTCGGCCCGGCGGTTGTAGTTCGGGGTGCGCAACCCGATGATCTTCAGCTCACGCACGCACAGAAAGCGGTTGGCTTCGGGATTACGGAAGTCAATAACCCGGGCGAACGCTTGGCGCTTGTGGCCCTTGGCATCCGTGTAGGAGACCGGCACGCCGTTGCGGATGTAGCCGTAGAACTCCCGGTTGTGCTGCAGCGCTGAGCGGCTGAAGTCCTGGCGTGTCAGCTTCTCGATGGCCTCGCTCACGGCCTTCTGGGGCAGTTCGGAGTTGAACCGTTCGATTGCCGACCGCAGGTCGCGGGTGAGCACCACCTCTTTCTGATCGCGTCGCCCCAGCGTGCCGTCCGGCCCGAAGGTCTCCTCGTTCCAGGCGTAGACGCTGTCCCAGCCCAGCACGTCGTGCAGGTGATCGGCGAAGGTCTTCTGCACCAGTCGGTCTTCGCTGTTGATGGTCGGTGAAGGCCACGGCTTAACGCTCCCCCTCCGCCTGGCCGGCGGTGCGAAACTCAGCGTAGGCCTTGTCCCAGTCCACCCGTGGGAACGCCGCCTTCACCGATTCGAGGAAGTCCTCCCGGTTCAGGGTCTCGAAGGTCACGTCCTTATAGCGCACGTCGAGCTGCATCTTCTGGATCAGGGCGTCCGCCTCGGGGAAGACCCGGTCCAGCTCGGCGTCGAGCCAGAGCCGTGCGTCTTCTTCCGTGGGCTTTTCATGCAGCAGTTGGCCGAGCATGGCGTCGGGCGGATTGTCGATTACGCGTTGCAGGTAATAGTCGATGATCTGCTTGCGCGAAGCGTCGAGCTGACCCTGCAGCTCGTCGGCGACGGTCTTCTGGTGGGCCTCCAGGTTGGCCTTGAAGGTCTCCAGCCGCTTTTCGAGGTACGGCTTGGCCGATTTCAGCACGACCCGCCCGTGGTCCTTGCCGAGCGACGGCGTGAAGTTCTTGCGGACCTCGTTGAGTTCATCCTCCAGCTTCTTAGAGGACAGCTTGCCGCCCTTCTCGATCAGGTCGAAGGTGGTGCGCAGGCGCCCTTCCAAGTCCTTGCTGCCGCCGAGCTTGAGGATGTTCGGCGGGATGGCAAGGCGGTGGCTCTGGATCGCCGCGCCGCTGAGCTTCAGCTCGACGTATTGCAGGTAGGCGTTGAACACCCGCACTTGGCGGGCGAGGTCAAACTGCACCGGCGGCGCTTCCTTCAGGGCCTGGTCGACCCGGGCGAACTGTTCCTCGGTGACCGGCTCGCTGCCCACCTCCACCGGCAGGCTGGCGATGTGTTCGCGCTCCTGCTCGGTGGTTGCCTGGGCCACGGCGATCGCCTTGGCCACCGGTGACAGGCGGGCCAGGGCCTCGCGGAGCTGGTCGGTGGACAGGCGCATGGTATTGGCCGCCTGCTGGACCTGCGGCTCGGCCTCCAGATAGAGCGCAGTCGGGGTGAACAGGTAGCCCTCGTCGTCCACCAGCACCAGTGCGGTGCGCAGACTCGGCGCATCGTTCACCCGGATGCCGGCCTCGCGCAGGGTCCTGACCGCCTGCATGTCGCCAAAGCCCATGCGCATCACGCGCTCGTCGAAGTCCAGTGCGACGGTGACCATCTCGACGCCGAGCCGGCCGGCCACCTCGGCCATCGCCTGCGCTGGCGCCATCTGCACCCCTGGCCCCGCGTAGCAGACGAACCGCTCGGCGGCGCGGATCAGCTCGGCGATGCGCTGGGAGTCAAGGGTGCAAAAGAGCAGCGTCATACGGCGATCTCTCCGTTCATCAGGCGAGGGAGGAGGAGGTCGCGGGCGTCTCGCAGTTTTGCGTTCTCCCTGTCGAGCTTCACCGATAACCGGAAAGCTGGTTCAGTGGTCGCGTGTAATTCCTTCAACAGCATTTCAGGCGGAACCAATACTTCGGCCCGTTCGAAATCATCGGGTCGTACCGCTGGGTAACTGGCACCGGTCGCATGATTTACGAGGTGTGTGACGAGCTGGTCTGTAGTAACTACCAGATAGAGGAACGAGAAAGGCACACTCTTGGCGGTCAATACCGTGAAGCCGGTGGAAAACACATCGTTGTCCTCCGGCTCCAAGACCAGAGCGTAAGCCCGCAAGTTTGGATGGACATTCGACCAGATCACGTCCCCGTCTTTAACGATTCGACGCGCGCGCCCGGGTGCCTCCGATGACGACATGGAGGTCTTGCCGAGTATGCGGCCTTGAACAACGGATGAAATGTCGATGTAGTTAATCTCGTCAGGTAACAAGCGCGCCTTGCGGCTCTCCACGTTCGTCTGAGCTATCTCTCCCAGCGTCTTCCACTCCCACCCCTCCGGCACGCCGTCGATGATGCGGGTGTGCTCGTGGCCGGGGAAGCGCAGGCGGACGAACCACTCGCGGTAGAGCTGCCGCGCCGCCTCCTCCAGCAGCGCCATCCGCCGACGGTTGTTTTCGATCAAGTCGTCGTAAGCAGCGAGGATGTTGGCTATCTGACGCTGCTCGGCCAGAGTCGGCGCGGGTATCTCGAATGCCTTGATCTGGCTCGCATTGAGATTGCGTTGGGCTGCACCCTTGGCCAAGCCTTCAAGCGCATCGAAGCGATGGGCGAGTGCATAGTAGACATACCGATAGTCGGCCCTTTCGTGATCGACTATCAGGTTGCAGCATGCCTGATTTGTAGTTAGCGGAATCCGGTTAGTTGCAACCCGACCCGCAGATCCTGCTCCATACATCGCAACGATCACGGAGTTTTCCGGTATCCACTTCGCAGCGGACCCCTTCAAACCCGCCTCTGTGATCTTAATCTCCGTGTCCAAAATAGGCTGAAAATTGACCTCTTGTGTTCTCAACCACGGAATATCGCCACCGTAGAACTCGTCTCGCTTGGTCGAGGGCGTGCCGCCCGATGTGACTTTCGAGCAGAACCATTCGGCTGGACGCTGTTGCCAGCTCAAACCCCCAACTCCTCAAAGTTGTCCTGAATCCGCGCCGCCAGCTCGGCAGCCTCGCGGTTCAGGTCGGCCAGCTCAACATGGATGTCGCGCAAGGTCTGCTCGAAGTCGAAGTCCTCGTCCTCCTCGGGCGGGGCGACGCCGACGTAGCGGCCCGGCATCAGGCTCCAGTCGGCGGCCTCAATCTCGGCGCGGGTGACGGCCTTGCACAGGCCCGGCACGGCGGCGAACGCGGCGTCCGGGAAACGGTCCTGAAGCCAGTGGATCTGGCGGTGGAAGTAGACGGCGAGTTTGAGCTGCTCCACCGCGGTCTTGCGCTCTTCGTCGAGCTGTTTGACGCGGCCGCGAGGCGGCGCGGCGGTCATGGAACTCGGTGGCGGCCTCCTCGCCGGCCAGTTCCTGGGCTAGTTCCCGGCGCGGACGGCGAGCTTGTAGTTGAGGTCCACCTGTTTAACCAGGCCGCGGATGCGCTCGGCCAGCGGGTCGAAGGCTTGGCGGGCGGCGTGCTGGTCGGGGTTGGTAGCGGGCGGTGCCTTAGCGGTCTTTTTGCCGAAGATCTCCAGATCCGCGATCAGTAATCTCTGGTCGGCTTCGTAGGCAGACTGCGCTTCGACCAGCTCGGTTAGGGCATCGATAAGCGGCTGCTTCTTCTCCGCGTCGACGGCATCCAGTGGCGCGACGCAGTCGGCGAAGGTCTGTAACTGGTCGCGCAGCTCGGCGAGGTCTTGTCGAAGGCGGCCAGCTCGGCGGGCACACGGGCGATCTCGTCACACACCTGGCCGAAGTAGCCCTTGACCAGATCGAGGAAGCGTTCCTGCTGCCCACGATAGAGCCAGACGATTGCGGTGAGGTTGGCGAGCTGCTCGGGGCTGAAGTCGTAGATCTTGCGCGTGACCTTCCGGTAGACATTGCGGGCGTCGATCATCAACACCTGATCACGCCGTTCCTCGGGCTTGCCACGGTCGAGGTGCCACAGCTCGCAGGGCACGGTGCGTGTGTAGAAGAAGTTGGAGCGGATGGCGATCATCACGTCTACGTCGCCAGTCTCGACCAGCTTGCGGCGCACCTCCATCTCGTCATGCCCAGCGCTGGAAGTCTGGGAGGACATGACGAAGCCGGCCCGGCCCTCCTCATTCAGATAGCTCTAGAAGTATGAGATCCACAGGTAGTTGCCGTTTCCGACCTTCTTTTGCTTGTTCACGCCAGGCAGGCCGAACGGCAGGCGGCGATCATCCTTGACCTTCTCGGCGTCGACCATATCCACGTTGAAGGGCGGATTGGCCATCACGAAGTCGCACTTGCCGTACAAGCTGTGTACGTCCTCGTAGAAGGTGTTGGCCTCGCGGATGTCGCCTTCCAGGCCGTGCACGGCGAGGTTCATGTTGGCGAGGCGGATGGTGATGGCGGTCTTCTCCTGGCCGTAGAAGGTGACCTTGTGGCTGGTGTCTTCGCCGCGGTCCTCGATGAAGTGGCTGGACTGCACGAACATGCCGCCGGGGAGCCACAGGCGGGGTCCAGCACGGTGCCGTGCTCCGGCTCGATGACGTTGACGATGGTCTACACCAGCGAGGGCGGGGTGAAGAACTCGCCCGAGTCCTGCGCACCCTGCATGGCGAACTTCATCAGGAAGTATTCGTAGATGCGCCCGAACACGTCACCCGAGGCAGTGCGCAGGACCTCGCGGTCGAATATACGCAGCAGATCTTCGAGCAGGCCGGGTCGAAGCCGTTGTAGTCCTTGGGGAGCTGGCCGACGAGCGGCTCAAACTCATCCTCGATGGCGTTCATGGCCTCGACCAGCGCCTCGCCGAGGTTGGCGCCCTTGGGGAGCTTCAGCAGCTCATCGAACTGCGCCTCCTGCGGGAGCATCATCGCCCGGCGCTTGACGAAGTCGGCTTTGACCAGCGGGCGCTTGGGCATCTTGCTGGCGGCCTGATCGGCCTCGATGGCGGCCTTCGCGGCGTAGTACTGGTTGGCCGCATGGCGTAGAAAGATCACGCCGAGCACCGGTATGGCGTATTCGCTGGAGGTCAGCTTGGAGTTGGCGCGGAGTTGGTCGGCGGCCTCCCAGAGGCTGGCCTCGATCTGTTCGATATTCTGGAGGGCGTTCCCTATCATTCGTTGTTCTCGGTGATTGTTCTATCCGCTGGCACTACTTGCCGACGCCCTTGCGCCCGGGTCCGGATTCGGGCACGGCGAGACCGTGGACCTTCGCGTAGTCCAGCACCAGCACCTCGACCATCGATGCGGCGGAGCGGCGCTCGCGCTCGGCGGCCAGTTTCAGCAGTGCCTTGACCTCGGCGGTGGTACGGATGGTGAGGACTTCGTTCTTGGTTCGCGCCATGGAGCTGCCATCCGTTCAAACGGTAATACAAATGTACTGCTACTAAGGCGGATCGGCAAGCGAAATCGTTCCCGAAGCGCTCATTCGACCAGCCGCCGGTTCTGCTCCCGAAGGGCACGCGACAGCTCGCGCAGCATCCGCCAAATGCCGCCCTTATAGGCGTTCTGTGACACTGCCGCCTTACCGGGCTCGGTCTGTAGGTCCGGCCGACTTCTCCCACGGTCGCCATTGCCGGATCAGCTCGGCCTGGCGTGCACGCCGTTCCGGGGTCCAGCCGTTCTCCATCTTTCTCCTCCAATAGTTTGTTTTGCCGAGGTGAATTTTCTCCCGTGCGCGGGGCGCTATTGGGAACAGCCGATGCATTGTTCACCTGCTGCGGGCCGTGGGCGATGTTAGCTTGGCGGACGTAGCCCATCACCGGTGGGTTCTTGATGGTCGCCAGCGTCTCCCAGGTGGACCGGCACTGTGACTGCGCCCGCAGGGCAAGTTTGAGATAATCCTCGAGGTGGTTCATGTGCTCGGCGTTGACGGCCCTTTGCGCGAGGTGGTTGAAGATGGCATCCAGGGTGTGGGCCTGGGCCGTGAGCATGACCTCGGCGCGTTGCCGATCGCCGGTGCGGCTTGCACGGGTCTGTTCCGACAGCGAATCGGTCAGGCTGCCCATGTCGAGGTCGCCGTAGGATTTTCCGTATGCCTTGAGCGTGACTGCGGCTTGTATGGTCGGGTTCAGCACGGCGCGGGCAGTGATGATGGCCGGGTCCTCGTCGGGTTTTCCGACGACGGTGAGCTGATTTGAATCGCGTTCCTTGGTGGGCTTGCGTTTAGCCACCATGGATTTCGTCTCCGCTCTCTTATTGGGTCTCTTTCGTTTCCCATGGGCTCTAGTGACGATGCGGACGGTGTTTGCGTCCGCGCTCCGGTTGACCGTCCGCGGGTCGCCTGTATCGAAGCCGTTGTTCCCCGTGCGGTTCGGCAATGGCACGGACGGTGTGGACGGTCTTGCTGGTGCAGATTCCGGCTTGCGGGTAATCCGGATGGTGCAGGTCCGGGCGCGGCCCTCGCACTCGGAGGTGATGTCGATGCTGACCTTGCGCAGGAAGGTCGCCGCCCGACGAACACGCCCCGACAAGGCCCGGGCTGACGATGGCCAAGCCTTGGACTTGCGCACCTCGTCGAGGGTGCCCAGAAGGTCCGAAGCGGTTCCCTTCCACTCGGTCCGCGTACCGATCAGCGAACGAATGGCGGAGCCTACCGGATCGGCCTCGAGAGCTATGTCGACAGCCTCGTCGCGGTTGCCCGCGTAGGCAGCACCGAAAGTGCCGGATGTCCATAGCGCGGTCTCGCAGGCCGTCGCCCAGAGCGCGAAGTCGGCTATGCGCGGCAGGCTGTCGAGCCGAGTGTCCGGCAATCTGTTCAGACCGTGGGAAACCGCATCGAGCAGTGTGCCGAGTAGTTTCGGACGGGCGGTATCGAACTCCGCCCAGAGTTCCTTCTCGGGCCGGCGACGCTCCTCGGGGATCGCTTCCAGTGTCAGGAAGATGGCCCGGTCGGCCAAGTCCGGTCGTGTAACGATGTTCTCGATGCCGTTCAGGATCACCGGCCGCGCGGTATCGAACAGTACCTCGTCCTGGTCGGTGTAGAGCTGGCGCACCGCGAAGCCGCCGCCCGTGGCGAGCCGGCACAGGGTGTCGGAGATCCACGCGGGCAGGCCCGAGGCGTTGTCGAAGGCCAAGACGTGCCCGTTGTTTGCCGCGATGAAGAGGTCGCGATCCTCCCGCGGCAGGGCGCGTAGCGGCGCGGTGTTCGGGTCGAGTAGCGCCCGCAGCACGGCGGGGAAGGTGGACTTGGCCGAGCCCTGCTCACCGGACAGAACGATCACCGGGTAGGGTCCGCGGTTGCGCAGCACGGCGAGCACCCAGGCCACTACTAGGATGAAGTCGTTGTCACCCTGGACATTGAGAAAACGCCGCAGGGTCTCGATGGAGCCACCCGGCAGCGGCGTCGGCAGTGCCTGCATACCGGCGGCGCGGCGGAAGCGGACCGGAGGCTTGTCGACCACGCGCCAGCCGTTGCTGTCGATTTCCACGGCCCGCCAAGCGTCGTCGCCGAGATCAAGGTACAGCTTGTCACCCAGGCCACCGATGCGGATGTGTACCTCCCGCTCGGGTCCGTCGAAGTGGGCCTTGGCCTCGATGACGTTGAGGGCAGACTGCAGGGCCTCTGAGTTCGGCGCGCCGCCCGTCGCTTCGAAAAAGCGCCGCGCCAGCCAACGGCGAAAACCCTTGGTGCGGACCGGCTAGGTTTCGCGGTGGCCGTTGACCACAAGATCAGCGAAGGCGGTGGCGTCGGGGCTATGGAACAGCTCAGCCTCCTGGGCCAGCTCGATCAGCAGATCCGCCTGTTTCGGGCCGCGGTCGCTATCGCCGCCGGCCACCTCGGCCAGGGCCTCGTCCAGCGCCGTGACCCGGCAGCCGGCCCGCTTGAGCTGGGCGCGCAGACCTTCAAACCGTGCTCGATCCTCCCGCCGCAAAGCGACAAGCGCTTCGAGGACTTCCGGTGCGAACGGTGCCCCCGGATCAGCCTCGGTGCGTGCACGCAGATCATCCAGTGGGTCGCGGAGTTCCTCTGCACTGTCGACGGCGGCGCAGATCAGGTCTTCGGATGCGTTGGTCATGCTGCACCCTCCTGTTCACCGGCGACACGACTGAACAGGACATCGTTGAAGTCCATGCCGACTGGCGGGCGCGCGATGCGCACCGTTCGACCTTTACGTTTCCATCGCCGGGCAGCGTCAAGTGCCGCAGCCTCGCCCGGGTCGTCACCGTCCGCCAGGACGATCACCTCTTCAGCCTTTACGGGAAGCTGCAGAGCAGCAAGACACGTCTCGATGCCCTCGCCGACCATCAGCTTTCCGGTGGGTACGGCGAGTCGTACCGCGCCACAGGCCAAGTGCCGCTGCCGGGATGCTTCAGACGCGGATGGAAACGCACCGAGTCAGGCGGGATGAGGTTGATACCCCGTGAGTGCAGATAGGTCGCGACGGGCGTGCCCAACGCCGGCAAGGCCGCGTGCCACAGACGCAGCGCGACTGCGGTGCGGTCGCGGTCATCCTGCGCCGACGGCGCTTTGGATGCCGTTGGTGATTGTCTTGTCGCGGGCCGCTGGCAATGATCGCTGGTGCTATTCCACAGCCCTCGTGACCGTAGCTCGCCAATCACGACGGACTGGTCGCATCCCGCATGGCAGTGGACCAGGACCTTGCCGTCGTCGGCGTCCCTGATCGAAAGGCTCGGGTCTCTATCCTCGTGGGTGGGGCAAGGCGCCATCCAGTGGCTGCCGGTGAGGCACCCACCCAGGGCACGGGCAAGGGTTTTGGCGTTCATGCGTCGGCCCCTACGCTGGTATTCGTCTCGGCGCTGGCGCATCCCTCTCGGCGGGACCACTCGGCGAGGATGGTGAAGAAGCCGGTGATGTTCTCGGTGATCTTGCGCGCATCCTCGTTACTGAGGCGGCGTCGGTATCCTGGTTGCCAGACGGCGATTGGTGTGTTCGGTCAGTTCCTGTTTCGTCATTCGCATCGGTGGTTGCAGAGAGCTGCATCCTCGCGGATGCCGCGTCTCCTCCTGCCCTCCACCCCGGAATCACACCGATGGCGAGCGACGTAGCATTCAAATCGTCGCGCCCCAGCCGCAGGGGTCGCTGAAGTTCAGGTTTCGCTTACTCGATCTCTTCCTCGGGGATCGTGAAGCGGTGGTTCTTGCCAGCCTTGGTGGTCAGTCGACGCTTCTTGCCGTTGACCGTTTCGCAGGTGACGGCCAAGTCGAAGAAGCCATGTCGCAGCCCATCATCGACTTCTCGAATCAGGCAATCCCTTGCCTGATCAAGCTGAGATTTATCGCTGTCAGTCATTGTCACGTCGTTTACTGCCTCGCACTACAGGTTGTGGATCAATGCCTTGAGGTCCTTGATGGCCGCCGAGTACGCCAGCGGGCGCACGCTACCCTCGTTGTTGAAGAAAGTCAGCGTGACCGACTCGCGATCGGTGCGGTCCTCGAACTAGAATACCGAGCGCGCGCCGTTCCGCCGGATGCCGGCGAGTCGGAAGCCGTCGCAGCACAGATAGCAGGCAAGGTAGAAATCCGTCGTCTCGAAGATATCGACCGCCTCGACCCCTGCCTCCTGCAGCCTACGCTCTATCCTTTGTAGCTTAAACACTGAACAAAATTCTCAAGAAAAACCTGGCCGTCAGTATCCACCAAACAGGTCCTGCTCGACGGGATGGTCGATCCGCAGCAGGCCCAGGTTTTCCAGGCGGATGCGCATGGCCTGTATCGAGACTCGGAACTTGAGTGCGAACTCGCGGGCCACCGTCTCGAAGGTATAGGTATACGGCTCAAATTTCTGTTCGATGGCCTTCCACATGATTTCCTGGATGGGCCGCAGGCCGCGATACTTCGGGCTCTGGGTCCACTCCTGCTCGGTGATGTCGGCGTAGACGATCGGCTTCAGGCTGCCGAAGCGATTGGACCACGCGTCAAGCACGCACTAGCGGGGCATCAGGAGACAGAACGAGAAAAAGTCGGCCTGCCATTCGACGCGTTCCTTGGCCTGGCTGCTGCGGCAGATCACGGTGGGTTCGGGTTCGCGGTCGGTGAACATCGCCACCTGCCCGTCGGCGTTTCTGAGGTACTGGCGATGCAGTCGCCAGTGGCCGATTTCGTGACCGACGCTGAAGTAGTAGCGGCCTTCCTTTTCGGGATGCTCATCCGGCTCCAGGCTCTAGTCGATGAAGACCTCGCGCTTGTCGGCCCAGAGGGCACCGAGCACATCGGGAATGCCGAGCAAGGTTTGCAGGTCGTCGAAGTCGAGGGAGAGGCTCAGGTGGGTCTCCAGTATCTCGTCCGCGGAGATCGGGGGCTGGATCGGTTGGCCCAGGTCATGGAAATAAGCTTCGAGTAGACCCAGCGCATCGCGTTCGATTTGCTGCTTGGACAGGTACTTCACGTTTATGGTCATTGCATCTGCATCCCGATCTATATCTGCCGAAGGTGCTGTCGTCGTTGCTCATCGCCGCCTCCTCGAGTTGTCGTTTGTATAGTAAACAATAAATATCCGAAACGCAACCCGGATCTCAACATCTTGTATGTAGCGGCGTGCTAAGCACCGATATGTTGAGTCTCACGGAGTGACCCGAGACGACTCTTGGGGCTTGCGAACGGCGGCCCAGATGCGCTCAGTGGCCACTGAGCAGCCCGTGCCACTGCCGAGCAAAGCGGGTAGTGACGCGGGCGGCCAGCCCAGCGCTGATGCGGCTTTCCGGGCAATTTCGCGAGTGACGGGTTCCTGCGAACCCGCAAAACCCCACAAAAACGCCCAGGAGGATCGGCATCTTCTCGTCAGAGTCAGGGGGGAGTTGTTGGTCAGGTAGCGCTGCCGAACTCGCGGATCGCCTCGAACACAGCCTTCACCTCTGGCGTCGGTGCGATGCAAATGGTTCTATATGCGTCCACGATGAGGAGCCAAATAGCACCTGCCGATCGCAGTGGTTATCAGTCATTGCAAAACCCCATGGACCGATGATCCCCGCGGTTTTTTTCGGGTATCTTGAAAAATCTCAGGCATGCGATTTTTCAAGGTACCATCAAGTAAAAAACTTAACGAGCAGAGGCTTGTATTTATCACGAAAACCACATTGAATTCCGATAACGTCTGGCAGATGTTCCAGGAGACAGACCGTAGGTTCCAGGAAATGACCCAGGAAATGGCCCGCTCACTCCAAGGAGACGGACAAGAAGCGGAAGGATCTGCAGAATTTATTCGAAGGCCAGTGGGGCAAGCTGATGGAGAGCTTGGTCGAAGGGGACCTGATCCGCTTGTTGAACGAACGGCAAGTCCGAATCCGGGATACCTCGACCCGGCGCAAAGGTCACCGGGATGGAGAGAGCTACGAGTGCGATATCATTGCACACAATGGCCAGGAAATCATCATCGTGGAGGTCAAGACGACCCTGCGGGTGGGACATATCGAGGCCTTTATCGAGCACCCCAAGAAAGCCAAAGGTTACATGCCCGAATACGAGGCTCGTACGGTACTGGACGCAATCGCCTACCTGCGCGCGGAAGAGGCCAGTGACCAACATGCGCAAAACCGGGGGTTATTCGTGATTCGAGCCACCGGTAATAGTGCCTTCATCGTCAACCCCGAGGATTTCCAGCCCCGCAAGTTCAGATAGACAGACGAGGTCCCCTGAATTCTCCGAGGTACCCTTATGGGGAGACTTGGAAAGATTCTGTCCTTGGAATTTTCAAGCTGCCATGTGGAACCCGTTTTCGCCCTACCCCAAGCTTTCGAGCATTCGCGCGCTTGAAAACCGGCGGGGCATCCCTGCTCCGCACGGCCACCTTGAATTTTCCAAGGTACCCTTAGATACACGCACACCTAATCCGAAACGATGCACATTCCGGCGGCATATCCGTAAGCAAAGAGGTATATACTGTATCGTTTTTTCCGCCACGAGCCTTTTCGTTCCGATGTATTATCCGACTGACGACCTACGCATTCGCGCTATCAAGCAGGTAGTCGCACCCAAGACCCTACAACAGGACCTTCCCCTTAGCGAGAACGCAACCCGAACGATTTACTACGCGCGCCAGGAGATCCGAAATATCCTGCAGGGTGAAGATGACCGGCTGTTGGTAGTGGTCGGACCCTGCTCCGTCCACGACCCCTGGGCAGCTAGGGAGTATGCCGAGCGACTGTGCCGGATACGTGAAGAAGTCGAGCGGGACCTGATGATTCTGATGCGGGTCTATTTCGAGAAACCCCGCACCACGATAGGTTGGAAGGGTTTGATCAACGATCCGGACTTGGACGGGAGCTTCGAGATCAACAAGGGCCTCCGCCTAGCCCGCAAGCTGTTGCTGGACCTAGCGGAGATGGGCATGCCCACGGGTACCGAGTTCCTGGACCTCATCAGCCCCCAGTATGTCGCCGACCTGATCAGCTGGGGCTCTATCGGTGCCCGCACCACGGAAAGTCAGGGACACCGGGAGCTTGCCTCAGGCCTTTCCTGCCCCATCGGGTTCAAGAACGGTACCGCCGGCTCGGTGAAGATCGCCATCGATGCCGTACAGGCCGCGGTCCACCCCCATGTCTTCATGTCCCTAACCAAGGAAGGCAACTCGGCCATCTTTCGCACCACCGGCAACGAGGATACCCATATCATCCTGCGCGGTGGCCGCAGCCCGAACTATAATGCCGAGAGCGTGGACACTGTCGCGGAAGAGATCATCGCATCGGGCCTTACGCCCAGGATCATGATCGATTTCAGCCACGCCAATAGCCGTAAGACCCCCCCCAAACAGATCGAGATCGGCCAGGATGTCGCCGGCCGGATTGCGCGTGGCGACCGGCGCATCATCGGGGTCATGATCGAAAGCCACTTGGTCCCCGGCCATCAGGACCTGGAACCCTCTACCGAGCTGGTCTACGGACAGAGCATCACGGACGCCTGTATCGGCTGGGAAGATACGGTACCTATGCTGCACGAGCTGGCCGCGGCCACCGCAAGCCGACGCGAACATTGATCGGTCGGGACCTGCGACATCTATCGGGATAGCTATCGCGTCGACCAATAGAGGCGACATCCATCCTGTAGAGAGGACTTCATCCCCTGCCGAGCAGGACTCGCTGACTCATCGGATCACCGGGTAATCATCAAGGGGACTCGAGCGCAGGCTCTTACGCGGAGATGATGCGCCGCGCCAGCAGGCGTGCAATCCATCCGGCCAGCTCCGTACCGACGGATTCGCTCGCGACCGGCCCACCCGAGCGAGCGATTGTCGTCACCACCAGCCCCGGATAGCCGCAAGGATCGATGCGCGAGAAAGGCTCCAGGTCCATGTCAACGTTGAGGGCCAATCCGTGAAAGCTGCAACCGCGGCGTATCCGCAATCCGATGGCTGCAATCTTGGCACCGTCCACGTAAACACCGGGGGCCTGCGGGTGGGCGGAGGAGACGATGCCATGGTCGGCCAGTAGCTCGACGACAGCCTGCTCCAAAAGCCGCACTAGGCGTTTCACACCGATTCCGGCGCGGCGCAGGTCGAGCAATAGGTAGGCGACGAGCTGCCCCGGACCATGATAGGTGACTTGGCCGCCACGGTCGGTCACGATGACCGGGATCGCACCCGGAGCGATGAGATGCTCGGGGCGACCAGCCTGACCCAGAGTATAGACAGGCGGGTGCTCCAGCAGCCAGAACTCATCGGCGGTACCCGAGTGGCGGTGGTCGGTGAAGGCCTGCATGGCCCGCCAGCCGGAGGTGTATTCGCACCGGCCCAGTCGGCGCACGATCAGGGTCTCACAGATATCGATAACGCCTCCGATCAGTAGGACACCTCGAAGGGTAAGGAAACGGTGATGCTGTAATTTTGTTGTTTTTGGAGTAGGGGCGGTTCATGAATCGCCCCTACCACACCCTGCCACTTGCCACCTCCATTCCGCGGCCACTATACAGATGCTCTCAATTACCGGTAACATTGAACGAGCGGGATATTCACGGAAATTCCAGCCGCAAATGGCCACAATAAAGGCTAATGGCCCAGGAAGCATCGCTGATGGCAGGCCAATCTCAACCGATTTGCGTCAATTTGCGTTCATTGGCGGCAAAAAAGAATCTCCGATGGAAGAACCGAACCGATGTTATCGATATTTCGGTACGGCTGTACTAGGGACAACTTCTCGGTAACAGCAAGATCAAAACACTACCGAATTCTTCAAGGTACCCTTGAATGCTTCAAGACGTCCGTCAATCCATGGTCAGCACCAATTTGCCTTGGGTATGGCCTTGCTCGATACGGTGATGGGCTGCGGCGGCTTGCGCTAGCGGGAAGGTTTCGGAGACCCGGATGCGGAGCTTACCGGCATCGATCCACCGGGCGCAGTGACGCAGGATCTCCCCCTGGTGCGCACGCGCCTCGGGCAGGTCCTGTAACAGGGGCGTTAACATCAGCTCGCAGCCGATACGCAGATTGCGATTGCGCACTTCCTTCCAGTCCTGATCCGGTCCCGGCTGCAGGATGGTGACCAAGTCACCATAGTGGGCCATGGCCGGTACGGTCCGGGCCAAGACCTCCGGGCCGACGGTATCGAACGCCACCTCCACGCCCTTGCCCAGGGTCCAATCCATGACCGCGTCCACCAAGTCCTCCTTTCGATAATCGATCGTGTATTCGGCACCCAGCGCACGGGCCAGCTCCGCCTTCTTAGGACTGCTGACCGTGGCACAGACCCGAGCCCCGGCCAGCCGCGCCAACTGGATCGCCACATGCCCGACCCCTCCGGCACCGGCATGTACCAGCACTGTCTTGCCCTCGGTCAGACCGGCCCGGTCGTAGAGGGCCTCCCAAGCCGTAATCAAGACCAGGGGAGCCGCGGCGGCGTGGACGAAGTCGAGGGTCTGCGGCTTGGGCTGGGCGATGGCCTCGTCCACCACAGCATACTCCGCATAATTGCCCCTGAGTCCACCGAGCCCGCCATGACAAAACCAGACCGGGTCACCGGGCTTGAAGCGCGATACCTGCTCACCGACGACCTCCACCACACCGGCACCATCGCAGCCGAGCACTGCCGGCAGGCCGTCCGGTATCAACACCCCGCGTGTACGGAGCTTGGCGTCGATGGGATTGACCCCGGCCGCCTGTAAACGCACCACAAGGTCCGTGGATGTAGTCGGCTCCGGCAGGTCTCGTTCGCTCAGGATCAGGACCGAGGGCCCACCAGTCTCGCGCATTTCGATGACTCTCATTTCACCGCCTCATACTCGGTTTCGATCGATCTTCAACAACATACCCTTTGGAAAAACACCAAGCCCCTAGAAAATTCAAGGTGTCCGTGCGGTGCAAGGACGCACCACCATGTTCAATCGGGTCACCGAAAGGTGTCCGATAAACCGGCCTCGACTCTCGGATTTTCGACGCCCGATGTCGTTTCAAAAAAGCCGCACCCATCGCATTTCGACTTGGCGTAAGGAAAAATTCCAGAGATGGAATTTTTCCTTTCCAAATGGCGCAGACCGACATCAGTCAAAGCGTACTCGAACCCCCCTCGACGGCACTGATGCCGACCAGCCTCAACTCGGCCCCTTCCAGGGTACGGCCGAGGATCTCTCGGCTGATCGCGGGCAGGACGGTATTAGTGAGAATCGCATTGACCACCCGGGCACCGCTCTCCACCTCGCGGCAACGTTCGGCGATGAGTGCGACCACCGCATCGTCGTAGGTGAGGGGAATTCGATGGTTCTCTTCGATGCGCTTGGCGATGCGTCCGAGCTGCAAGTGGATGATGGCGGCGAGCAGCTTGTCGTCCAGCGGGTAATAGGGAATGGCGACTAGGCACCCCAGCAAGACCGCGGGCAAGGTCTTGAGCAAGGGCTGGCCTGGCGCAGGGCGTTGGCGATACCTTCCGGCTCGGGCATGAGCTCCGGGTCCTTGCACATACTCATAATGAGCTCAGTGCCAACATTGGTGGTCAGCAGGATCAAGGTATTGTGGAAGTCGATGTAGTTCCCCTCGGCGTCTTCCATCCGGCCCTTGTCGAAGACCTGGAAGAAGATCTCGTGGACATCCAGGTGGGCCTTTTTGCCCTCGTCGAGCAACACGACACTGTAGGGCTTGCGGCGCACCGCCTCGGTGAGGATGCCTCCCTCGCCGTACCCGACGTAGCCCGGCGGTGCCCCCTTGAGGGTGGAAACCGTATGGGCTTCTTGGAACTCGCTCATGTTGATGGCGACGATATTCTGCTCGCCACGTAACTATTCAGGACCTCTTTCCAAGCAGGCGGCTGCGTGAGATGCATGAGCGCATTCAGGAACTCGAAGCACGTCTGGTTAAGGATAGCCACAACTCCAACCGGCCACCATCCTCAGACTCACTGCTCAAGAAGCTGCCACCACGTTCGCGGCGCCAACCCAGCGGGCGCAAGCCCGGTGGATAACCGGGTCGGCGCGGCGTCACCCGCTCCCTGGCCGAGGCCCCCGATCAGTACGTGATCATCCCGCTGCCAGGGACCTGTGCGGGCGCGCGCAACGCAGCACGTTTCCCGCGGGGATCGAGGCCCCGGTGCAATACGGACCGGGCGGGTCGGCCTTTGCGGTGTACATGACTCCATATCCGCTGCGGTCCTACCAGCG
>Ga0209681_1000060_pt1 | contig 29485 bp, 29 predicted proteins | sample WorMetLIZISLAND2_3_FD_187416 | JGI IMG/M metagenome (GOLD analysis project Ga0209681, IMG submission 187416) | Marine gutless worms symbiont microbial communities from Max Planck institute for Marine Microbiology, Germany - Olavius clavatus LIZARD... ... | reverse complement strand
ATGGAATTGTATATTAGATCCCACACCATCCAGTTCGGAATCACACCAAAGCCCACTGCGCCAACAGCGGGCTTTTTTTATACCTAGTGAATCATCGTTTCTTTCCACTTCATAATTCCGCTACACCGAATTGCGGAGCTCGCCTGATGCCGCTGTATGCCCATTATGGCGTGCCGTATGCATGGCGGATCGATCCAGTTCAGCACGCATGAGAGGTCTACCGACTCGATACCAGTACCTGGGTGGGGAGTGAGGACCCTCCGCCTTTCGGTTGACAGGTAGCTCCCGCCGCATTTCCGCAAACGATCCCTGAGCTCACTGTTGCGCTAAGGGGTTATTTGCGGCGTGTAACGTGCTACGGGCTCCGAGAGGAACGTCTCAGCCATAGAAGGCCCCAGCTCGTCGAGTGCTGCTTCTGCTGCGCCAGGTAGCTCGGTAACGGCCCGCATCCAGTCGTCCATCTGAATTTTTGCTTCGCTCGCTGGCGCGAAGGTGCGGATGATCCTGTTCGGGCCAATCAGCAGCCTCGGCTTGGCCGAGGGCGTTCTTGGATGGAAGTCGCATATCGTCATAAATCCTTGTTTATTTTATATAAATAACGATATCAAGATCGCCACGGCGTCAGGTTACGCTTGCGCATGCCTATCCAGACATGTAAATATTGTCGAGAATAGCATTCTCAGGCTACGTCGTCAATCTAAAGATTTCTATATCGACATGAACAAGCACCCATTGCCGTCCGAGGTATTCCCCGACAGGCTGAAAAAATCTCGTGGTTTGAGAGGCCTGGATCAGGCGACACTGGCCGAGAAATCTGGCCTCCCGCCTTCATCGATCTCACACTTTGAGTCCGGGCGTCGGAAACCGTCCTTTGAGAATCTTCGGCGACTCGCGAACGCCTTGGCCGTGACAACGGACTTCCTGCTTGGACGAGCCGACGATCCCGAAGCCTATACAAAGACTGATCCCCTATACCGGGATTTTAAGAAGTTGTCCTCGGCAGACCGGGAGCTTGCCCATGCGTTCATGAAGATGCTCTCCAACCGCAGGGCCGCGAACAGGACGGGGAATGATGGGCACGCTACGAAACAGGCTGGCACAGCAGGCCGCCGAGAAGTTCCTGTCCGAACGGAACATCGATAGCCTGCCCGTGGACCCGATCACGATTGCTGAAAGCCTCGACATCACGGTCCGGCCGAAACCCGACACCGCCGAGGGCGTCTCCGGCATGCTGGTCCGGCATCAGGACATGTTCGGTATCATGTACGCGACGCACATTGATAACGATGGGTTTCAGAGATTCAGCATCGCGCACGAAGTCGGCCATTACGTCATCGATGGCCATGTCGATCATATTTTCCCGTCCGGAGATGGGGCGCATACCTCACAGGCCGGTTTCGTATCGACCGATCCCTTCGAGCTTGAAGCCGACCGATTCGCCGCCGGGTTACTGATGCCCGGCCCCTTGTTTTCTCGCGAGCTACACCGTCTTGGCGACGGTCTTGACACCGTGGAAAGCATGGCGCGCCTCTGCCGCACTTCGCTGACGGCAACCGCAATCCGATATGCCGAGAGGACCTCGACCCCCGTTGCCGTTGTCGTAAGCACCGGAGGCATCATTGACTATTGCTTCCTGTCGAAAGAGCTTCGTGCCTTCGAGGGGCTGGAATGGCCCCGTAAGGGTCAACGGCTGCCTACCGGTGTTGAAACAGAACGGTTTAACCTAGTTCCTAGCAATGTGGCGCATGCTTCCCGCCGGGATTCTGAAACAGACCTTCGGGATTGGTTCTCAAGTCCTAGGTCGATTCCCGGCATTGAGGAAGTCATCGGCCTTGGGGCATACGGAAAAACCCTGACGGTGCTCTCGTCCGATGTATTCAGCGATGACGAAGACGAGGTCGGTGATCTTGAGGAAAGATGGACCCCACGATATCGCCGTTGATCCCGCTTTCTGTGTTCCTATCCACCGATATATGCGTATTTCCTTGCTTCGACCTGCAACGGTGGTACCGTCTCCTCTATCAAATAGTTATCCGCAAGCACCCGGAAAAATATCTCTGAGGTACGTTGCATTTTTTCCGGTTTGCAAGCCCCCTCCACTCGCTTGTGTCTCCTCGCCGTCAGCCCCCGCCCTAGCCTCTCTCGTTCTGGCGTGAACGTCCGGAAGCAAGCCGAAAAAAGGGCCTTTCGGCCCGTTTCGGTAGCTGCAGGTAATCCAGGCCCACATCTCCCGGTGCTTGCCATGAAGGGTGAAGCGCAACCTCCACTTCCGGGCGTCGGTCCGGGACACCACCAGCCGCAGGCCGCCGCCATCTTCGTGTCTCCCCGGACCGGCGGTCGCCACCTTGCGCGGGGTCAGCTTGTGAATCGGCATCATTCTCCTCCCCGGAGGGGGACTCCGGACATAAAACCCCGATTAGACCCCCAATATTCACGGATTATACTGGACGGATAAGGACTTTACTGGACCAGTATTGTATGTTCTAATAGAGAGTTCTTGGATTGTATCGGACGCCTTCGTGCATCCTTTTGGCTGATCCATGATCCGCCATAGACCGCTCAAATCCAGCCACAACCCCCGTGATCGAGCCCCTCCGAGCCCGCATCGGCCGGAGGCATTTGACTGCGCCCGATCAATAGTCCCCTCATCCCACGTCCCTCGCGGCTTCCCGCGCTCCCTGATCTTCCGCGCTCACTAACCAGACGCCGGCGGCTCCGGGTCGAATTTCGGTTCGATCGGGGTCTAATTGGGGGTCTACCCTGACCAGGAATCACATACTGGTTTGATTTATATCAATTTTATTTTTCATTTTGGCGGATCATGGAGCTACCAGGCGTCCACGCGGCACACGCCAGGGCGCGAAACCGCAGGACTGGCCTCGTTTCAAGACCTTAGAGAAGCGGCCAGGAGGTTTGGATTCCAGGCCGTTGACCGTGATCGCTCCAGTGAGCAATGGCTGGAATCCACATGAAGAGCATCGGGTCGGCGTATGTGTCAAAAGCTCCGCTGTTTTCTTCTTGTCTCCTGTTTGGAGACGTCAATTGGTTGGGCCGATCTGCCTCTTATGAGTCAGGAGCTGCTAATACAAGATCACGTTGTACGCTTCAATGTTGGATTGAACTATGGGAACCAGACACGCCGTGATGTTTTTTCACTCCAAAACCGGGATGAATTTTCAGCCCGAATCGGAATCCGGTACGGGCTGACGCCGACAACCGAAATCTTTGGACGCATCACTGGGTCTCACCGAGATAACCGCCTGGTCGCAGCGGAGAGTTCAACCGGGGTATCTTCAACGAAATTCAATACTGTTGTGCTGGGCATCAATCATGGCTTTTCACCCGATACCGAGACACCCGCCTTGCTCGGATATATCGAAGCCTCCATGATCGAAAACGCCAGTTCCTCGGCGGAGGACCATTCCATTTATGGGAGAACTTGGGGTATTGGTCTGACGACTTACCGTAGCTTCGATCCCGTTGTGCTATCGCTATCGGTTGGGTACAACCATACACGAGCACGCCCGTTGCTCCATAACGAAAACCGCATCACCTTCGATCCGGGCGATGGCTTCTATTTGCAGCCGGCCCTCAACTTTGCGATCAACGACAAAATTTCCGTGTCCGGCGGTTTCCAGATCACATACAACGAAAAAAACAAAATCGATAGCGAACCCACGGGAATTGCATTCACGCGTACAAATGCTTCGTTCGGTATTGGATTCTCCCTGGATGAAAAGACGGCTATGTTTTTCAATCTATCGGCGGATGTGAGCGGAGACGCCGGGTCTTCCATTGGGTTCCACATTACTCATGACATCACCCTCTAATTCCAATAGTGACGGTGGGTCATTCGCAAACGTTCAGTTACCTCTGATCGAGGTTCGGGAAACCATGAAACAACTCAAATCCATGCTGATTGGTCTCCTACTGGTCTGCTCGGTAACACAGCCTGTATTTGCCGAGACGCTCACTCAGGCGGATATCGATTTTATCTTCAATTCAGATGCCGAATATAAAGTCGGCGATCTCGTGCCGCTATCGCCTGAAGAATTAGAGTCGATAGAAGGCGAGTATTGGGCTTTGTACTGGAGACGTATCGCTCGCGGTGTTGTTGGTTTTTATCATAGCCTCCTAAGCGGACGTGGGTTTGGTATCGGGCGTTACGTTTACCGGATACAAAGGCACGGCCCTCACCATAAGTTTCACGGGATATGGGGGCAGATGAAAGGGTACCGGAAACATTGGCAGATCTTCCGTACTAAGCGCGCTCCGGGCATAAATTCTAAAGGTGAACCAAAGAGCGTTAAAGGTCAAAAATCTCGACCTTTTAGAATTCCGTACGGTCGAGAATACCCTCCCCCCGGCACCCCTGGAAACCCAGGCAATCCCCCCAAACCAAAGATTACGCCGTATAGCCTCTCTGTAGAGCGAACGCCCAGCACAAGTACGCAATCCTCGGATACTCGAACTCCCAGCTCTGAGCTGATCGCCCTTCTCGTGGAGGAGTCAATAGAGGAGACAAAGCCAGAGCCGTTGCGAGCGCGCCGCAGGCGCAGCGCGAGCAACCCGGATGATCTCTATATACCGAGCGATGCATTACGCGGTGCCATTATGGACTATGTAATGCCGACCAAAGCAGAGGTCTGCCTCCACGTTGGCGGACCAAACTGTTAGGAGGTGAAACCTGGAACAGAGGGCACGGCGTAACGGACCGGTCTAAGAAAAGAAGGTCGTGATCTCACGACCTTGGTCTCTTGACAACGGTGGGTTTTCCTAACGACTATGCGATTTTCGGTCAGGGAGGTCTGGAATCGGCAGTGGTGACTATGGCTAAACAGGATAAGAAAAGTAGATCTGGGATTTCGGGGATTGTACTGTTTGTACAGTTTCTTATGGCATTGTTTAGGACGTTTCTCATATCCCTGTATATATCTCTGTGGCACCGAAAGAGGAGGAAAGATCCGATAAAAATGCATAAGAAAATTGCGGCCCAAGTCGCAGAAAATAAACTACATGAGATCGTCTCTAGCGGTAGGGAACGGATACTGAATCTGCTTGAAGAAGGGGAGCACGGATATATCACCAAAGAGGGGGAGGAATATTTACAGGTGTTTTCGGAAGACAGGGAAATTAAATTTACTTATCTTACCAAAGATGGCAGGGAAGCGAAGTCCTGGAATCCTGATGATTACGAGCACCAATATACCGTAGAAGCTCATTATGATGAAGAGGCAGAGGAAGATGCCAAAAAGAAACTAATCCGTATACTGGTTTCCGTAGACGTAGTTGAGGGTCTTGGAAATGTTGTATGTAGGGATGAGTACTTAAACGCGGATGATTTCAGCATATATGAATGGACATTATGAATAGAAAAATCGCGCGTCAACTTGCGGAAGACAAGTTGAAGGAGCTGATCTCCGGAGATAAGGGAAGGATTCGGAGAATGTTCAATCGTCCTGAACACGAATACCTAGTAAAGGATGGTGTTGAATATGAAGTAACGATGTATGCGAGTTATGACGATGAGACAAAGAAACTACTCCGCATATTTGTTGAGGTTGAAGACGGAGGACTGTGCTCCTTCTTCAGGCCTGTAGGGAGAGAGGCGTTTGTAAATGCCGAAGATGTAAGGAATTCCCCGTCGAGTTCCGAATGAAGCAGTGGCATCGGATCCCGATGGTGCTAGGCGCTTTTCTAATGGCTGAGACAGCACCTGTGGATTCAGGCGAAATTCATCTTCGCTACCCAACCGCTGCCGGCAGTCTCTCCATCAAGACCTGGAAAGACCTGAGAGACGCAAAGGTCGTGAAACAGGCTTTGGATACTTCCTGCGGCTCCGCCGCCACGGCAACGATCCTGCGATTTTTCTACGGCCGAGACGTATCCGAGGCGGACATCCTCGCTGAAGTCATCGCAGCCAATCTCGCCGGTGTGGCTTCGGACTTCGAGCGAAGCATTCGTTCGACGCTTATTCGAGCCGCGTTCGATGGGGCGATAACGATCGAAGGCATCAAACAGAACCTACTCGCCCAGGTAATCCGTGCGATCGGCGACGGTACTACCCCCGCAGACATCAAGGAGCGGTTTGCCCAGGCAATCCAGGACCAGTTTGAGGCCACGGCGTCTTTTTCCGACCTCAAGCAAGCGGTCGAGAAGCTCGGGTTTAGAGCCGTTGGGTTGTCACTCACATTCGGCCAGCTCAAGCAACTCCGCATACCCGTCATCGCGCACTTGCGTCATCGAGGACAGGATCACTTCTCCGTGGTTCGAGGCATCGGCCGGGATGGTTTAGTACTGCTGGGTGATCCCGCCTGGGGAAACCAGCGCTTTGAGGCGCGCCGATTCCGAGCGATGTGGGAAGTCGATGAGAAATCAGGCAACGTTCTGATCCTTCTGCCAAAGGACGCAGCGGTTCTCGCGCAGGCTGACCGCGACTTTTTCCAAGCCCCAAAGCTAAACGCATTGCCGCTTCAGAGCCTCATCCTATTGCGCAAGCCTTAGGCTCTGAATCAAGGCCGGGTTTTAGCCGTACTGCCTTTACCAAAACGCCTCGAAGACAAACCGCGCAGGCGATCACGCAGCTTCTGGTTTGAGCGGGGCGAGATTAAGCTGGCACCCCTTCCGCTGGTTATATTGGCCGTCCGGTAAGGTCGGGCGTTTCCTATCTAGCCCTCTAGAGGGTTTTGGGCCATAGCTATTAGATGGCGTGCTTCGATTCACTCTCCAAAGAATCCCTCCAAATCCCCTGTCCCGCGCTGGAACACGGCGGGGAGAAGGTACTCTTAACGTTTCGACAGCGCCACGGTAGGTGGTTGGTATCTTGCCTTGGCTGCACGAAGGAACGCCTTCAACCTACGGACCCAAGCCCGAACCCTAGGACCGCGAGCAGGGAGGGAGACGTGAATAGGCCGACAAGCGCCGGAGGCGGGCCTATTATCGGCTCGAAGACGTGGAAACCTAGGAAACCGCGCGGACGAGACGGCCGTGTCAACGTCGCCGCCCCTTAATGGTTTTGATCCAGCCCTCAAGGGTTTGAATGTCAGCATTCAACTCTTTCGGGTCAGGAACCGGTGCACGAGAAGCGGCGGCCTGATCGTGACCAACGAGCCACCGCGAGCACTTGGTCATCGCAGCTTCCAACTTGCGGCACTCCTCGTCTGGACGCTCGGGCGGTAGCGCTCGACGACTCCGCACAGAAGTACCTCTTCAAGAGCCCTCTCCCATGCCTCGCGCAACAAACCGTAGAGATACTTGGCTTCTTTCTCGTATGCGTCCTGATAGCCTTCTCGATGAAGTTTCTCGATATCCTGAAACTTGTTATTTATGCATCCGATTTTTGCCTTCACAGGCATTGCGACCCATGGCATCCTTTCCGCGCAGATGCCTGCGCTAGAATGTATCCGTCGTATGTGTTGGTCGTGATAATCAACCTGATCCTCATCCGCGAACTGCCTGAGCTGAAGAAGAAAGACAACATCATGGGTAAAGACGATGACCTGCCGGTCTTTTGAAGCTTGCACAAGACGGCGCGCTACATCCTCACGCCACCGGTAATCGAGAGATGACACCGGGTCATCAAACACAATGCCAGACGAATCATTGGAGGTACTCAGCTCCGCAAAGAATGCAGCGATGGATAGACAATGCTGCTCGCCCTCGCTGACAATCTTTGGTAGATCGACACGAGGCGCGCGCTTTAAGACCAGCTTGTGGTAAAGGACCCCTTCGGCACCCCCAGCCTCCTCTAGTTCGACCTCAATGTTCCGGAAGTTAAGTCCATAGAGTTCATCCCGGAAACTATCTTTGAGTTTCTTCGTGACAACGGCGCGTGTCACAGCACTACTCTTCTGCGTAATCGCCTTGGTGTTAGTCTCGTTGATGCATTGGTCGAACGCAGCGATTCTTTTCTTGCGCTCGATCTCTTCCAGAACCGCTTGTTGATGTTTAGCGAGGGAAACGCGGGCGCGGAGTTCTTCGGTCTCTGAGGTTAGTAACTTCCTCTTCTCGTCCGTGCCGTCCCCTCTCAAGGTCTTGACCCGCTCGTTGAGCTGGTTTGCCATTGTGAAGACTTCGGCGTGAACCGTGACCGGAGGTGGAAGGCTATCTCTTAGATCGGCATCTGTCTCTAACGCTTCGGCTACAGCCTTTCGGTGATCTTCCATGGTTGTCAGTGCTTCCTCAATCTTGGTTGCCAGTGCCTCATGTTCAATCTGGAGTTCTTTGATAATCTCCTCTGTGGACTCCGATCTGACCGAAAGGTTGGCAAAGGCGTCGTGTCGTTGCCTCAACGCCTCCTGAGTTTCCTGTAGTTCACGTTGCATCGTTGAATCAACAAAGGCCTGAAATTTCTTTAACCTGTGCGTGGCACTGTTATCAAGTTTCTGTTGACAGAGAACGCACAGTGCGTCGGTTGCCGTAACGGGGAATGGCAGATCAGGATAAGCCTGTTGTTGGGAATAGGTACGCGCAGCATGCCAGAGGCTTTTCCAGCTATCAGAGCCAGTTCCTGCCAAGAGGTCTGCCGTCAACATGTCCGCGTGTAACTGGTCTGCTTCCTTCTGCTTACTGTGCCACGCCAGGCGTACCTTGAATGCGGCCGCCACATTTTGCGCGGAGAGAGCCTTCTCAATGTGCTTTAGGTGTTGTGTAAGTTTGTTGATACGTGTGGCGCGGAGCTTGAGTTGCTGGGTGAGCTTGGTCGGGTCGTTCGCTTGCAGATCGAGCAATGACTGCTCCAGTAGTTCCAGATGAGCGCTTTCCTTCTCAGAAATGGTGGCGAGCTCTTTGACGGTCTCGACCTTCGTAAGAGCTGTCAAGTTGCTAAGGATCTTCGCTACCGCTGTTCCCTCCGGAACCTGAGGGGTCAAGCTTTTGATCAGGCTTGTTTCGTGGGTGCGTTTCTCTGCTTCAAGACGTGTCCGAATAGACTTGCATGCCTGCACGAGCTTATCGAACAGATCAAGCCCAAAAGGGCGAAAGGCCACATCGGTTTTATCGGTAAGGTAGATAGAAGCGCTTTGTGTGTCGAAGATGCTCACGGGTAAAATGGAGTCATCGTCGCCCTCACCATTCCACTCTCTTGTTGAGAGCTCGTCATCGACACTGTATTTGATGGCGACTACTGGCATGTGGGGTGCTGTCTCGGTTATCACATTCCCAAGAATGGTCTCTTGAGCCCTTGTATGACATGCACTCTTCAGAACACGAATGTAGCCTGTTTTGCCTGCACCGTTATCGCCGTAAACAATAGTAAGGCGTTTCCCAAATGTTAGTGTTTGGTCCTCTGTGAGTGCGTTTACGCCCCTGCGATGAAAAATTGAGTCACTAGCCTGCTGGAATACCGTTTGCACGGTGGCATCCTGAAGGTCCGGTGGATAGTTATATTTGCGTAGGATACGTTTTGACGAGGACCCGGATACAGGCATGCGCCAGTTTGTGCTATGTCTAGGAGTTTTTCCGGTTTCTTCCGTTTGTTCCTGATCTTTCAGAATTGCTGTGGGACTGCGTGATGGAGCTAGAGGGGGCAGGTAGGGTTCTGGCGCGTGAGCCTCTCAGAGGCCTGTAGAGCGGTTCCTTCTTGCTTGCTACCCCTAACCTAACCTAAACATCTGCAATCGCCTGAGGGAGGCTTTGAGGGCCTTTCTAACGGCTTCTGCGCATCGTTTCTGCTTCGGATTTTACGTTCTGCGCCGGTGAGCTGGAATTTGGCTCCTTGGTTCTATCTTCTGCTCCGAGCATTTCCCTTGGTAGGGACTGCTCCCTGTAGACCTTTCCGTAGAGCTTTCTGTTGCTCTGTTCTTATCAGGATGGCTGATGACTGGCTGTTCTGTGCCACGGGCCGTGGAGTTAGGTTCCGTTGTGAGGAGTTTTCTACAGGTCTGGTCTGATAACTATCGGTAGCTATAGGTATACCTATAGGATTATCCCCCCAAGTGCCCGTAGTTTCCCCCCCCAAGTGCCCGTAGTTTCCCCCCCCAAGTGCCCGTGGATAACTTCACCAAAAACCAGGTTTACACAAGGATCACGCGGGCAGAAACCGGGGGTGGGCTGTTCCTCAGCGTCAATCCTCCATGGTCCACCTCAATCTTGGCCTTCGGGTAGCAGGCAAGAACTTGAAGGATCGCGGCACGGAATTTAGACCTGAAATGGTCCATCCTCCCGAAATCCACTCCAAACTGCCCCTTAATGGCCGCCCACGTGATGAATTGTGGCTTCCCATGAGGAGGGATACGGTGCAACCTTTGGGCAAGCCAGGCGTAGATATCCAGGGCCATAGCAGAGTGCGCCAGCGCCGCCAGCGCGCGCTCGTCGAGGGGTACGGCGTGCTTCTGTAGGCTCACGAAGTAATCGAGGCTAAGTTGGATGGTCGAAGGCCACAGGACACGCTGTTGTTCGCCCTTTAGAAACCAGATGTCTAAGCCGGAAACAACCTTTCCATCGATCTGTACGGCGCGGTCGTTACGGACTGTAGCGACGCGAATAAGAGCAGAAGATAAGCGCCCTAATTGGTCCTTAAACACATGGATTTCGCGACCGTTCGGTCCCGATTTTCCCCGTTTGGTCGGGTCTTGAAGGCGTCGGACGAAAGCGGTCAGACTGCGCTCGACTTCGATTTCGGGAGAGCCGGTCCTGAGCGCCTCGGCGTTCAGGTGAGCCAGGATCAAGCGCGCCTTGGGGCCGAACGGTAGGCCCAACTCGACCCACCGGTTGGTTTCCGGGTGACGAGCAGTTCCTGCTTCGATACGCAGCACAATGCCACCTTGCTCCCGCTCCCAGACCCTCATCTCATCCCCAGGATTGCGGTACGGCATGCAGGTTTGGCAGAGCACGGTGTGCTGGAAGGCAAGCTGCTCCAGGGTCTCAGTTGCAATGGAGGCGCTGGCCTCCAGACTGCGTTGCTCTACCAGAGTTAACTGTCGTGGGTGTTTGCGCGGTTTTCGTTCAGGCGCGTTTGGATTACCGGCAATTTTATTGAGGCTGGAATCACGTGCTTCCTTTATGTCTTTCATAGAGTCATCTCTATTGGCAGGTACTGTTTACTCGGTCTCCCAGGTTTCCATGCCCTTAAGTTGTCGATCGAATCTCGAACAGAAAAAGAGCCCTTTTACGGCTCTCTGAAGAGTTAGGAAAGGGGGAGATGCCGGCGCCCGACTTCGCATAACGCCCGTTCCGCGAAGTAACCCTTCTGTTCGTGCATGACCGCTCACGACCCGGCGTCACCCGCCGGGTGACAGGCGTGTCGGGTCGGCCCCCGCACAGGGCCTCGCGCTTGACCGCCGCCAGATTCCAAGAGGACCATGCCGCCATGCCCCTGACTCCTGCGAACCCCATCGCGATCAAGTATGAGACCTTCGGGGAACCGACCGCACCGCCGGTATTACTCGTCATGGGACTGGGCGGCCAGCTCATCCATTGGGATGAGGCCTTTTGCCGGCGGCTTGCGGGGCTCGGACGTTCTGTGATCCGCTTCGACAACCGTGATGTCGGGCTCTCGACGAAGCTCGACGAGCTCTCTGCCCCGGATACGCGCCACTCTGTCCGCGCATGGCTTGAGGGACGCTCACCGGCCGCCCCCTATACCCTGGATGAGATGGCCGATGATGCCGTCGGGTTACTGGACTGGCTGGGGATTGCCCGGGCACATGCCGTGGGAACCTCGATGGGTGGCATGATCGCCCAGTGCATGACGATCCGCATCCGGCACGCGTGCTTTCGCTCACCTCGATCATGGCCGATGCCGGGGAACCGGCCGTTCCCGAACCGGAGGCCATGATTGCCTTCGAACCGCCCGCCACGGAGCGCGAAACCTACGTGACGCAGGTTCTGAAAATCTTGCGCGCCTTATGTGGACCGCGCTTTGCCGTCGAGGAGCGGGGAGCACGCCAAATGGCACTGAATGCCTTCGATCGGGGTATCCACCCTGCAGGGTTCGCGCGTCAACTAGCGGCCATCGTCGCCTCCGGCAGCCGTCGGGAAGCGTTGCGCTCCGTACGAGTCCCCGCGCTGGTGATTCACGGCGATGCCGATCCTTTGATCCCGCTCGCCGGAGGGGTCGAGACCGCGCAGGCAATCCTCGAGGCCAAGCTCCACATCATCCCGGGCATGGGCCACCAGCTGCCACCGGCGGCATGGCCTGGAATTCTCGAGGCCATCGGTGCGCACACCCAGGGAACCGCCTGAATACGGAAGGCACGGGTACCAGGCCGTAGAGTGATAGGACAGGGATGCAGCAACGACGACGCTAAGCAGAGAAACCGCGGCTTTCCGAAAGACTCTCCGGAGGCCGTAACTTCCAAAGTGAAAGAACGCCTCCATCCGAGGGGTTGAAGCTCCCATCCGGGAGCGTTGCCTCCCCCCACGAGGGGACGCTCAGAAAGAACGAACTCATTTGGCGTAAAGATTTCCGATGAACTCCGAGAACCTTGAATTCGAAATACTTGATTCGCTCATGGTAGTTGACAAGCCGCCTCGTCCCGTCGCGCAAGCCAAGTACATACAGAAAGTCTGGCAAGTGCTCGATCTGATTGCGCAGGGATGCTCCGTTTCAAAAGCCTGCCGGAAGGTCGGGCTATCCAACTCGACGCTATACGCGGTAATGAAGCGATACCCGAAAATCAAGTCTCTCTACGAGAAAGCGCAGCGCCGATGCTGTGACGCGCTGGTGGACGCCCTGCTCGATATTCACGACCTAGGACGGGCAGAGCTGGGACTTGGTGCGGACAGAGGGTAGCGCCATGACATTCGAGTTCGCGACCGTCGGTCGCATCCTGTTCGGTGAAGGCGTCCTCGACCAAGTAGGCGCCCTAGCGTCCGAGCTGGGCAGCCGAGTACTGGTAGTAGGCGGCGGAACCCCGGCGCGGAGCGAGCCCTTGCTGGCCCTGCTCGCGGACCGGCGGCTACCGGTCAGTACCCTTTCCGTCATCGGAGAACCCACAGTGGCGGCGGTTCTAGAAGGTACAGAGCAGGCCCGCGGTTGCGGCGCCGATCTAGTCGTCGGCATGGGGGGTGGCAGCGTCATCGATGCGGCCAAGGCTATCGCCGCCCTGCTGGCCAATCCCGGTGATCCTTTTGACCACTTAGAAATCATCGGACACGGGCGGCCCTTAGCCAACCCAGCCGCGCCGCTCATCGCTATCCCCACCACCGCGGGCACCGGCTCTGAAGTAACCCGCAATGCCGTACTCTCGGCACCCGAACAAGGGATCAAGGTGAGCCTGCGCCATCGATCCATGCTACCCAGGATTGCCCTTATCGATCCGGTACTCACCTACACCGTACCGCAGACGATTACCGCCGGCACTGGCTTAGACGCCCTAACCCAGTGCCTGGAGCCCTTCGTTTCCCATTCATCCACTCCCCTCACCGACGGCTTCTGTCGCGAAGGGATGCAGTGTGCGGCACGCTCCCTGCGCCGCGCCTTCTATGCGGGCTCGGATGCCGAGGCGCGCCGGGACATGGCCCTGGCCAGCCTGTGCGGCGGCCTAGCCCTGTCCAATGCCAAGCTGGGGGCGGTTCATGGCGGTGCCGCTCCCATCGGCGGTATGTTCCATGCGCCCCACGGCGCCGTCTGCGCACGCTTGTTGCCCTCCGTGATGGAGACCAATGTACGCGCCCTGGAAGAACGCCCGCTGCGCCGGCCTTAGCCCGATACCGAGAGATTGCGGCCATCCTCACCGGCAATGCCACCGCCAAGGCCTCCGACGGCATCGCCTGGATTCGGGCACTCAGTGACGAGTTGGCCGTGCCCAGCCTCACCGACTATGGCCTGACCCGGAGTCTGGTGGCCGCTATCGTGGACAAGGCTATGCTCTCCAGCAGCATACAGGGAAATCCGATCACTCTGACCAAAGCGGAACTGACGGCCTTGTTGACCCACGCCTTGTAACAGGAACCGAGGTCACGTCGGTAGTGGTGTTCTTTAACAGAAGGTAGGTTGGGCCGCTGTGCGGTCCGGTAGACCTCGACTATTCTCGTGCCTGGCCTTCCCCTTGCACCAAGATGCGTAAGCCGCCCTCCCCCCCGGCGTTCGCGCTCCGCCTGCATCATCGTAGCTGCCCCGGTGGCCAATGCGCGGTCAGTCGCACAAATCACGAGAGAAGTTGCAACAGGCTAATTGCGTGCGAATTTTTGCCGAGCAGATCACCGGCGCCCGGAGAGATCGGCCCGAATTGGAGCATTTGCTTGATTACCTTCGATCCGGAGATGTGGTTGTTGTGACGCGGCTCGACCGGTTAGCGCGGAGAGGCTCAGCGAGGCAGGACCACACCCTGGGATGCTTCCGTGAGGCACAAGCAGCCCCTCAAGCCTGCTCACGGTCGAAGACAGCACCCAAAAGCAGAGGCCCTATTAAGCGCGCTAGAGCACCGTACAGAGCCGTACACGCGGATCAGATTCTTGGTGCCCTCTTTCCCGATGCGCTTGGATATCGGTCTATTCCACTTCGGACACGACTGTCTGGTCGCTTGACGGCCTAGGAGCGCAAGATAGGGAGAGAAAGCAGGTTGAGGCTTAGGTGGCCGCCGAGAACAGCTCTCTGAGCCTCTCAGGGCTCTGAAGGCGATACGCCGTCCTATCCGGGGGCGCTCAAGCTTGCCGGACCAGAGACCAACTCCCCCACTCTTAGCCTCCGCTAGTGGCTCCATGGTCTTCAACGGAGCTAAGGCCAGAGCTTAATCGCCGCGATGACGAGGCCACCGACGGTCAAGGTCGTGGCGAACGACCACGCCATGAAGCGGTCGATACGCCGCGTCAATTCCTCGAAGCGCTTGTCCATCTGCTCCAGGATGGTCTTGATCAGCTCGCGCTGGTGCTTGAGTTCCTCCTCGATGCGTACCATGCGCTCGCGCAGCTACGATCTCGTAGACCGCCGGCGGCTTTCCCAGGGATTTCTCGGCGAGCCACTCCCCGAGATGCTCCTTGATGTACGCGATGTCTTCCGCGGCCAGGTTCGTGACGGTCATTGACATTCCTCGGTTGGCGGGCAGATAGTTCTTACCCCAGGTAGGGCTCCTCGAAGATGAGGTCCTTCTCGACGACGATGTTGAACCGGTGGCCGGGATGATTTCAGGTTTTGGCCGTCCTAAGCGGCGTTTCCAGCCCGTTTCTCGGCAACCCACATAGCCTCTACTAAGACCCACACTAGCCTTAAACGGCCAGTGCGACGCTTCTGGCGCACTGTTTGCTAAGCTGAGCCCTCTCAACCACGGTTGCGCACTGGTCGCGCCAGAGTGCCCGGTGCAAGAGGTGGCCGCGCTACTCGAGGTGCACCGGGCGACGCTCGACGAAACCCGCATCTACCTGGATGAGCGTATCTCGGAGAGGAGCCCGTCCCACAGATGGATTCGCGCCCGGAGTGCCTGGAAGGCACTGTGTCGAGCTCGGAGGAAGCGGTCGCGATCGCCGCCGATCACCTTTTCGAGAATGCTCATGGCCTCCGGCCCGTGCTGCTCGCTGTCCAGCGCGATATGCCGTTCCAGGTAGTAGACCATATTGGGCGCATCCGTAGCGGGAATACCCCAACGCGCAAGCAGGGTTCGGAACATCTTGGGAATGGCGTCCTCGCGGCTGAACAAGAAGTTTCCGGCGACCTCTTCCGCGTGTCCCTGCTGCGCTAATCGGATATTCGAATGCACGAACCGGCGCACATACCGGGGTACCTGCGCCGCCTCGAAGGAGGCGTCGAGAGCCATCCCTCGCCGTATGTGGTCGAGGAAGGTATCGAACATCCGCGACGAGGCGCCGACCTCCCGCATCGCGGTCAAATAGAGGGTCAAATGGCTGGCCGGGTTACCGGAGAGATCGATGTCGGACTCCTCACCGAGCACGATGTCGTTGATCAGTCGTGCTGCGGATTCATCTTCCGGAGGCATCCACGGGATTCGGATACAGGTCAAGATGGCTTGCAGGCGTTTGACCAGGCTCATGAAATCCCATACCGCAAAGATATGGACCTGCATGAATCGGTGTAGATCGTCCATGGTCGCCACGGCACTATAGAGCGGATGCGCGGTCAATTCCGCTTGCAGGTCTTTCAGCTCATCATCGAACATATCTCATGTCTCCCCGGTCCAGGACAATGTTTGCCTGAGAGACTGTGATAATTTTGTTGTCTCGCGAGGATTCGGCACGCGTTGAAATCGCGAGAAGGGATTGAGGGTAACCACACGCTCTTCCCCATCCTCGTCTCTCCATCCATGCGTCGTTGCGCAAAGATACTTTCCTTGGCGGAATCCTTGCGAAAGGATCGCAGGTCCTACGTCTTCCCTCTATCCCTTCGTTTCTCCAAAAAAAAGAAACTTGCCGTGTCTTCTCCCCTGTCCCTGACCGTCAAGTAGGCATGGCATCGCGTGCGTTGCCGTGAAGTTGTCCGCTCGGTAGTTCTCGCGTCGCAAGCCTTGATGACGTGAAGGTGGAAACAGAAAGGTCCCTTGTACCGGCACGAGGATGTGGAAGCCTGAAAGCAATCCCATCGGGTATCCATCCCCGTGAAAAGTAGGCGTTGACCGTCCCGATTTCTCCCTTTTGAATCGTTGGAGGAGCACAGGAAGCGAGGGAGCGATAGCGACGAGCAGCGTGCGACGACCCCCGCGTAGGCGTAGGGCCGAGCGTTTGGTCGAAGTCCGGCGCGTGAGCGCCGGCGGAGACGAAATGCCAAGGCCATGCGACACGGCGTCAAGTCATTGCGGGAGTCCTGGTGCCGCGCGGAGTGCGCACCGGGACGGACGCAGGACGAACGCGGGCTGCCGAAGGCAATGGCCGTCGCCTGATTTTTCGCACCCGAAATCGGACGGACCCCATTTCGGGTTTCGCGAAAAATGGCGACGCTCCGGCCTATAGAATATATACACACTGAAAAGTCTGCTTATTAATTGGAAAAAAGTTCTATGGTCCCGTTTTATTTATGTTCCTAATGGAAGCTTAGAATTCATTCTGTCTTCCCCGTGTTCCACGGGTGGAGGATTACGGGAAAGTGAGGGATCGTGGTGACGCTTTGGTCTCCCGCAGAGTAGGTATTTCGCGGGAGTAGGCGTTTAGCGTTTCATTTTCTCCCCTTTTCGGCATTCCATAATGCTATGTTCCATGTCTGAGATTGTAGAAGCACTTATAACATATACTTTTAATATTTAAGGTAAAATTACTACACATTTGGTCTCGTTTATTCTGTTCTCTCTATGTTCCACGGATGGTCTTTAGGTTCCATAGCGAGAGCTACGTGACTGGGAATCCAGCTTCGAAGCCATAGGTGGCTAGGAAGCACTGGTATTATCTGCCGGGCTTTGGTGGGCATGGAACTTCCGGTGACTGCTAGGCCCGGATTTGGTCCTCAATGGGACTAGGTGTGATCCGGGAGACTTGGATACCGTTGCTGGCGGGTTCTAGGTGTGAGGTGTTCATCGGCCCTGCTAAGGTGAGCTTGCTGGTTATGGGAACACCCTTGGTGGGTCGTAGCTGCTGATTCAAGGATGGAGCGGTTCTGGTATCCGGAGCGGGCATGATAGGTATGAGGTAACAGGCCAGCTCCTGCTTTTCAGGCGGATCGGCTTTTGGCTGAGGATGGAATTTATTGTTCTGAATATAAAAATCTGATTAAGGAATGACACTTATTTATTTTTCAAGCGACACTTATTGTTCACAGGGGGAATCCTCGGCCGGATTTTTTTAGTCGATTCTTCAAATTTTACTCCGATCTCCCGGAAGCCAGGAAAAAACGACAAAAAAGGGCCTTTCGACCCGTTGAGGTGGTTTCGGGCAATAGATGCCCGTAGCGGCGTCGCGTTGGCCGCTGGTCGATCCACCTACCCCATGATGCGACGCTAGGTAGGTACCGATTGGGGACTGCGGTATACGCCCGGAAGCAAGCGTTCAACTTCCTCGTAGATTTTTTCCCGGCTCCAGTCCAGGTGTTTCATTTTGATGTCGATCGCCAGTTGCGAGGCGGACGCTTTGTCTCCGGGAGAGAGCTCGCCGAGATATTTGCTCACCGGGTCAACGCCTCGGGTTCCGGTCGGGACGCTGATCGGTTGCCTGGGCGCATAGGCTTCGGGATTGAGTTGGTCTAAATACTTGCCTAGCCCGTCAGTGTTGCGAGTTCCGGTTAGGGCGCTGATGATTTGCCTGGGCGTATCCTTCCGAGTCTTCCGAGCCTTTGCGCCCGCATGGCGGGCAGGACTCGTTGGGTCCACTCCGAATATTTTCGCGGTCAGTTGACGCATCTTCCGTATTCCGCTACCGGATTTTGCGCATTCCTTCTCATGTTCCTTCTCTTGTTTCCGGAGGCGTTCTCGGGCTTTCGGGCGTTCTTTCTCCAGCCATTTTCGCAGTCCAAGTGCATCGAATAGCGTAGGGGAGACCGTCTTGATGGCGGCGAAGCTCCTGTAGGAGCCGTCCCGTAACCGCTTCCGGATTTGCGAGATGCAGATGAAGCCCATTGTCTTGAGCTCGCGCACGGCCCGATTCACGCGTCGAAGGCCCATCCCCGTTAGCGCGGCCAGATACTTCAGATCGTAGTTCAGGAATCCATGTTCCGTTGGGAATCCCACACGCAGCGTGGCTAAGTCCGTGCGCTCCAGAAACACGGCCAGCACCTTGATACAGGCTTCGCGGCGTTCGCTGCGGACTTTGAAGCCTTGAATGTGGAAATTCAGCGTCGGAAGCACGCTGGGATCGGTGTACGCGCCATGGGTTTTTTCTATCGTTTTCTGGAGAATTTTTGGCAGTTTTGGTTTTGGCGGGGCGAAGTTGGGGTGCTTGGGATCGTGGCCGCAGCGGTTGCCGCTGCCGCGGCGATTCTCGCCGGGCGTGGGAGCCGGGGAAGGGGTTGGGCACGGGGTGGATTCGTCCGGGTCGGTTTCCGGCCTCGACTCGAAGAGAGCCGTCTCGAGGGAGAGCCCGAAGTAACCCTTCTTCTCAAGGTAAGCGTCTATCTTGTTCGGACGCCTCGGAGAGGCAGGATCGAGGAAAAGGCTCGGATCCGTATCCTCATGGGCGGGACAAGGTGCCGGCCACTGGTTGCCGGTGCGGCGTCCCCCAAGGGCTCGGGCAAGGGTCTTGGCATTCATCACACATGAGTCCTCCTGTGTGGAAGGCATGTGTGACCCCGAATACCAGCACCGGAGATCGAAAATACTTTCCAATATCTATGATAACCAATTGGCTTATCAAGATATTTTAAAAGTGGCTGGCACTTCGAGAAAATATTCTCTATAGTAAGTGGGGATTGTTGCTTGGTTCCCCACCATTTGGTTCGGGATCACACAAAAAGCCTGCTGCGACCAACAGCGGGCTTTTTTTGCCTAGTGAAAAATCGTTTCCCGCTACCTTTTTCTCTCTAAGGCGTCGTTCCACCTGACGAGCGTGCGTCGCCCTCGCCCATGATGGTCGGTATATGATTGATATCAGGGGATAGGAATCCTATCAGGTAACTTCAACATTTAACAAAAAGCTCGTCGACGGGGATCAAAGGAAAGCGGTGGGTTGAAAACCCACCTCCCTCCTTGCGGAGGGAGGTGAGCGATTTTGTGCGCTTCAGAGCGCTTGTTAACGGGTGACCCTCAATCTCTAAGCGGCTAAACTTAAACTCACCCAATTATATTCTGCATGTAGGCTGCGGCTATGTCAACGTATTCTCGTGTGCAGTGCAAGCCTGAATAGCATGTGGCTAATTACCTCCGCGTACGTCCGAACTGAGTTGTGGTTCAGGCATCACCGTCAACCCAACACCGACCCAAGAGGGTGAGCCGGCATGGCAATATCGTATCGCCTCGGCCTTGATCTCGGCGCGAACTCTATCGGCTGGTGCGCCGTCAAGCTGGACGGACAAGGCTCCCCCTACGGCGTGCTCGATGCGGGCGTGCGCATTCTGACGCCAAACGACGAGGCCGGCCGCGACCCGCAATCCAAAGCCTCACTAACGGCTAACCGACGCACGGCTCGGTCGATGCGTCGGCGGCGAGACCGTTTCCTGCGTCGCCGCAAGCGGCTGATGACGTTGCTGATCGATAACAGCCTGATGCCGGAGGATGAGCAAGAAAGAAAAGCGCTCGAGCGACTGGACCCGTACTGGCTGCGTGCTGCGGCACTGGACCAGCGCCTCGATGCGCATGAGGTCGGGCGTGTGCTGTTCCATCTCAACCAACGCCGGGGCTTCAAGTCCAACCGGATCGCCGACACGGACGATAGCGAAAAGAGTGCAACCCGGGATGGCATGCGCGATCTCGAGCAAGCTCTCTGTAAGAGCGGAGCGCGCACGCTCGGCGAGTTCTTGGCCAAGCGGCACAGGCGGGACAAGGACGGTCACCGCCTTCTGCAGAATGGGAAGGCGATGGCACCGGAAGCCGTTCGTTTCCGTCCTTCGATCCAGGGGACACGCAATCTCTATGACTTCTACCCATCACGAGATCTGATCGCAGCGGAACTGACGCAGATCTGGGAAACCCAAGCGGCACACCACGAATGCTTAACGCCAGAGCTATTCGACAAGCTGAAACGTGTAATTCTTGAACAACGGCCGCTGAAGAAGCCACTCGTCGGGCGTTGCACGCTGCGTCCTGATGCACAGCCTGTGCGGCAATACGGGATCGATCTCGATCTCGATCTCGGCGAACGTGCGCCGAAAGCGCATCCATTGTTTCAGCGTTTTCGTATTCTTCAAGACGTGGCGCAGCTTCGCGTCGTGCTGCCAGGCATGCCGGAGCGCCCGTTGAGCTTGCCTGAGCGAGACATGGTCGCGGCCTATCTGATGAACCACGGTGGCAGCACAATTGAGCTCAAAAAGCTCCGCTCCGCGGCCGATCTTCCAGACAATGCCAGGTTCAACTACGAGCAATCCGGACGCGTCAACCTGCCACCGGACCAAACCGCTGCCAAGCTCGCCGCCAAGAAGGCGTTCGGCAAGCGCTGGCGGGCACTGCCGCGCGAGCGGCAGATCGAGGTGGTGGAACGGCTTCTCGCCGTGGCGGACGACGTAGAACTCACTGACTGGCTGCGCAAGGAGCATGGCCTGAGCGACGCCGAGGCCGAGACCGTCTCGACCATACGCTTGCCTCAGGGGCACGGTAAATACGGACGTAGTGCCCTCGCCGATCTCGTGCAGGAGATGGAGAAACAGTCAAAGGAGGCTGAGGATCCAAATACCGGCGAAGTCTATGAACGACCGCTGACATGCGGCGAGGCGGTCGCAGCACTCAGCCGCCATCATTCCAATCTCCGCCCGGAGGAGAAGTCTACCCGCCTGCCCTACTATGGGGAGGCTCTGGTCCGGCATGTCGTGTCCTTGCCTGCCGCGCCTGAGGGCAGCCAGGAGCGTATTGGCCGTGTCCCCAACCCGACGGTGCATATCGGCCTAAACCAGGTGCGCCGGTTGGTCAACGCGCTGATCAACAAATACGGCCGGCCGCAGTCCATCGCTATTGAATTGGCCCGGGAATTGAAGCTAAGTAAGACGCGTAAGGCTGAGATTCAGAAAGAGAATAAAAAAAACGAGCAGAAAAATATCGAGCGGCGAGAACGACTGGCCAACCTGAGAATCCGTGACACTCATGACGGCCGCCTTCGGTTACGTCTGTTCGATGAATTGCCGTGCGGCAACCGCGTCTGTGTGTTCACGGGCAAGCCGTTGAGCACCGATAAGCTGTTCGACGGGACAATCGAGATCGAACATATCCTGCCGTATTCACGGACCCTGGACGACAGCTTCATGAACAAGGTTCTGTGCATGCGTGAAGCGAACCGTAGGAAGGCCAGCCGGTCTCCGGCCGAGGCGTGGTCAGGGGACGAGTTACAAAAGATCGTCGAACGGGCCGCACAGCTGTTCCCGAAGAAGGCATGGCGTTTTCAGCCGGATGCAATGAGCCGCTTCGGGGATAACAGCGATTTTCTCGCCCGTCATTTGACTGACTCCCAGCATATGGCGGTCTTGGCCAAGGCCTATCTGGAGCACGTCTGCAGAGACGTTCAGACATTGCCGGGACGGCTGACGGCCATGTTGCGGGCGAGGTGGGGGCTAAATACGCTGCTTCCGTACCATAACTATACGGGAACCAACCAGAAAAACCGGAAAGACCATCGCCATCACGCCATCGACGCATTTGTCGTCGCTTGCACCGACCGCGGTCTATTTAAGCGCATCGAACAGGCAGCTGGCCGGGACGAGAAGCTTAATCTTGGGCGGCTGTTCCCGAAGGGAAGCTTCCCTGATCCGTACGACGATTATCGGAACGATCTCGAGGCCTTTCTGAACAACATCATCGTCAGCCATAAGGCGGATCACGGCTTGCCGCCAAGCGGGCCGTTCAACAGGCACGCTACCTCTGGGCAGCTGCACAAGGAGACGGCCTACGGCATCGTCGAGGAAGAGATCAATGGCAAGCGATACAACCTAGTGACACGCAAACCGGTCGAGGCGTTGACGCGCAAAGAGATCGACAGCGTGCGCGACGACGCCTTGCGGGAGGAGCTGCGGAAGGTTGACGACGACGCCAAGCAGGCCGGTCAGGAGTGGCACAAGGCACGGGACAACTTCGCAAAGCGTGCCGGCATCCGCCGCGTCCGAGTGCTCATGACCAATCAGTCGGTCTGCGAAGTTCGCCACGGATCGGCATTCACCAAGGCATATATACCTGGCGATAACCACTGCGTTGAGCTCTTCGAGCTGCCTGACGGCAGCTGGTCGGGTGAAGGTGTGACCGTCTACGACGCCCATCAGCCAAGCTATGCGCCAGCCTGGCGCCGCGAGCATCCGGACGCCAAGTTGGTCATGCGCGTGCACAAAGGCGACCTCATCGAAGCTAACTTCGGAGAGGGGACCGAGATCTACCGGGTGTTCCGGCTGGAACCTACGGCCAAGAGGTTCCGTCTCGCCGCGCACAACGAGGCCGGCAGCATGGCTTCCCGGCACGGGGATCCGGACGATCCGCTGAGGTGGCTTTTCGCCACCTGGAAGAAGCTGCAAGGAGCAGCAGCGAAGCGCGTGCGCGTCGACATCCTCGGCCGGGTCACCGCAGCTTGTGACGCGCCGTGATCGGGCGCGTGGTGGAGATTGCCGAGGACGGGCGATATCTCGCTAAATCCCGCGGCTTCCTGACGGTCAGCGCCGCAGGTACGGAGATCGGGCGGATTCCGCTCGACGACGTGGTGGCGGTCGTCGCCTCGGCACATGGAATCACCTATTCCAACAATCTTCTGGTTGCCTTGGCAGAGCGATGCGCGCCTCTAGTGATCTGTAGCCGTAACTTCCGGCCGGCCGCTTTCCTCTGGACCGTAGACGGCAACTACGAGCAAGCCGGCCGGATGGCCGACCAGGCGGCTGCGTCCAAGCCGCTGCGCAAACGACTCTGGACGCAGCTTGTTAGCGCCAAGATCGAGAGCCAGCGGGTAACCCTTGAAGCCGTGGGAGCGCCGCACGAGGGGTTTCGCCTGCTCGCCCGTAAGGTCCGCTCGGGCGATCCGGATAATGTCGAAGCCCAGGCGGCGCGCCGCTATTGGCCTTTGCTGTTCGGAGACGATTTCCGGCGCAACCGTGTGGCGGGCGGAGCGAATGCCATGTTGAACTACGTCTATACGGTACTGCGCGCGGGAGCGGCGCGGGCGATCATGGCGGCAGGTTTACATCCGAGCTTCGGGCTAGCGCACCGGCAACGCGGCAATTCTTTCGCCCTCGCCGATGACCTGATGGAACCGTTCCGACCTTTGGCAGACCTTCTCGTGCATGACCTGACGACTGATGGAGCTCAGGAGGTGAACCCGGAGACGAAACCGAAGCTGGCGCGCATCCTGATTACCGACATAAGCACGCCGGAAGGCATGAGCCCTGTCGGCGTCTGTCTGGAGCGTCTGGCATTTTCACTTGTGCAGTGCATCGCGGGCGAGGCGCGAAGACTCAACTTGCCGCGACGGACGTTGCCGTTGGCAAGTATGACGAAGTGAAAACAGCCCTCCCAAGCCTCAGCGGATATCGCATGATGTGGCTCTATGTGATGTTCGATCTTCCCGTCGGGACCAAGGGTGAGCGCCGCGCGGCGACGAAGTTCCGCGAGTTCCTGCTTGATCAGGGGTTTGAGATGGCACAGCTCTCCGTCTACCTCCGGTTCGCGGAGAGCAAGGAAGCAGCGGAGACCCATATTCGCCATGTCCGCGATGAACTGCCGGAGAAAGGCCAGGTTCATATCATCACCATCACGGACAAGCAGTACGGGAATGCACGCATCTTCACGGGACGGGAACGTGAACACAGATCGGAAAAACCGGTTCAACTTGTGCTTTTCTAGAACAAATGTGTGCTTTAACTCCCGTTATTTATTCAAATAAAACCTCATTTTTCAACGCCGTACCGATACGGGTAATTGTAGCCGCTTAGAGATTGAGGGCCAGCCGCAACGTCTGACTTGAAAAAGAAGCACGGCCACGTATTGTAGCCGCTTAGAGATTGAGGGCCAGCCGCAACCGAGGGATCTGACGTCCTGGCTACCCAGGGATTGTAGCCGCTTAGAGATTGAGGGCCAGCCGCAACATCCCCTGATGTTATCGTGGGACATGTAAATTATATCCGCTTAGAGATTAAGGGCCAGCTGCAACTGAGCGTGCTTCCATCATACGATGACTGGCTTCTGAGGCGGCCAAAAGAGTCCCAAATCGATGTTCACGGCCTCGAAGGGCGTGAGCAATCACCTGGTCGGTACCGGAGAAGCAACCGCTTTCCACCCAGGCGCCGTCCTCGAGCCGGTAAACCTCTAATGTCTGCTGGCCCGGATCGATCAGCCACACATACGGCACGCCATAGCGGGCATACAGCGGCCTCTTGACTTCAGCACGGATGGGCAAGAGTTGACGGCACAACGGGCGGAGCTCCAGCAGGCTAGGTGTCTCCGTATCTTTGCCGAGCAGATCACCGGCACCCGGAGAGATCGGCCCGAATTGGAGCGCTTGCTTGATTACCTTCGATCCGGAGATGTGGTTGTTGTGACGCGGCTCAACCGGTTAGCGCGGAGTACCCGCGATCTGTTGGATATCGCCGAGCGTCTGCGGCGCATTGGGTCCGGGTTGCGGAGTTTGGCTGAGCCTTGGGCCGATACGACGACACTCGCCGGCCGCATGGTGCTTACCGTGTTCGCGGGGATTGCCGAGTGCGAGCGGTCGTTGATCGCCGAGCGCACGAGGAGGGGTCGCGAGGCAGCCCAGGCGCGTAGGGTGGAGTTCGGGCCGAAGCCGCGGCTCTCGGCTGAGCAGCTCAGCCACAGTCGAGTAGTGGTTGCTCCAGACGGTTCAGACGTCCGGTTGCTACCGCAGACTGAACGGGGGAGTATGGCGCATTTCAGTCTCGCGCCGGGGGCTATATCCAAGGCAGTGGCCCACAGGACCATTGAGGAAATCTGGTTCTTTCTGGGCGGCTGTGGCCGCATGTGGCGCCGTCTGGACGAACAAGAAGAAGTCGTCGACGTCCATAAGGGTGTCTCAATTACGATCCCTACTGGTACCCATTTTCAGTTCCGCAGCGATTCCGACGAGCCGCTTCAGGCCGTTGCTATTACCATGCCGCCCTGGCCCGGTGAAGGCGAGGCCTACGAGGTTGAGGGCATCTGGTGAAAACGGCACTCTGAGGCACGGATAGTCTCTAGGATTCCGCTTACGGTCGAAGGAGTCTTCTAGAGGTTCTCAGGCACTTCTAATCAACATTCCGCCATCTACCACATGAGCATGTCCGGTAATAAACGATGCCCCCTCGGAGCATAGCCACAAAGTCGCGGTAGCGACCTCTTCTGGTCGACCAATCCGTCCCATCGGTTGTAGGGCTGTTATTTGTGCGGTGTTATTCTTATGCTGAGAAAGCATTGGTTCCACCATCGGTGTCTCGATCACGCCTGGGCAAACTACATTGATACGAAGGCCTTGTGCCGCATACTCGTTCGCGGTTGCCTTGGTCAACCCGATCACGCCATGCTTACTGGCGTAATAAGCTACTCCTAATCTTGCTGGCCCCCCTTTCAGGCCGGCTACGGATGACATATTCACAATGGCACCTTTTCCATACTTAAGCATTTCTGGGATTTCGTATTTCATACATAGCCATACCCCTTTGAGGTTGATATCCACAACCTCATCCCAAACCGCTTCCTCATATTCTGCTGCCTGGATTTCAGGCGTTCCTATAATGCCCGCATTGTTTACCGCATAGTCCAGCCTGCCATATTCAGTGATACAGGCAGCGACCATCGCCTTCGCTTCGGCTGCTTTCGAAACATCCGTTGGTACAAAATGGGCCTCACCGCCTTGTTTCCGGATCATTGTTACGGTCTCTTCACTCTCGGGAATACGGCGCGCAGCCAACACCACTTTGGCGCCTTCTCTGGAAAACGCCAAAGCGGTGGCTCGTCCGATACCTGAATTACCACCGGTAACCAGGCCACTTTTGATTGGAATCGATCGATCACTTTATATTCCCCCGTTTAGATGGATGTTGGGAAAGCCCCTGACAGGGTTGACGATCCTCTATGATCCGAGCATCCCGGTAGGGATGCATCACTCTGTCGCGCACCTTGCGCCAAGTTCGGCGCGAGTACTTAGCCACTATTCTAGCCCTACGGCAGACGCTAAGAACGGCGTGGCGACCTGGATGGTTGTTTAGCGAGATTCAACCGGAGCGTCGCCATTTTCCGCGAAACCCGAAATGGCACATAACAACCACAGGACGTGCTGACCAAGATAAGGAATTCACACGTGAGCCACAGACAGCCTCTAGAAGCCCGCTCACGGCGAAGGCAAGGAAGGTTTTATCGGAGAAGGTTCCGTAACCGCGCTAGAGCGCCGCATAGGGCCGTATACGCAGGCAGGGGTCTTGGTTCCCATCTTTCCTGATGCGCTTGGATATCGGACCCAGCCCACTTCGGACACGCTGCCCGGATGCTTGATGGCCTGTGAATGCAGGATGGGAGAGGGAGTAGGGTAGGAGCAGGGTAAACCTTAGGTATCCGTTGAGAACGGATCCCTGAGTCTCCCAGGGACTCTGAAGGTGATACGCCGTCCTATCCAGAGGCGTTCGAACTGGCCGGACCAGAGACCAACGCCGCCACTCTTAGCTTCCGCTAGTGGCTCCATAATCTTCAACGGAGCTAAGGATCAGAGCTTGAGCGCCGCGATGACGAGGCCACCGACGGTCAAGGTCATGGTGAACGACCACACCATGAAGCGGTCGATACGCCGCGTCAACTCCTCGAAGCGCTTGTCCATCTGCTCCAGGATGGTCTTGATCAGATGAGGTAACCGAACCGCCGCGTTAACCGGTCGAAAGAAACACCTTCGTACGCACAATCTGCAAAGATTATTTCGATAATCTTACGATGGAAAATGGAGGTCATCTATTGATAGGTTATTCCAGCGGACCGCTATTTGACCACCCCCCAGAAATGTGCTCCGGCCCACAGCGATAATAGTGCCATCTGATTTTTTAGTTACACCAAAGGCTGCGCTTGCTTTGCGTTCTTTGTCAGCGTCTTCGAGTTTCTGAACTTTAGGTGTTGCATCCTCCCTCCAGATGAACGCCTCACTTGTTTGTCCGGATGAGGATAAACATTGCCCCACGATAACACTCCCATCGTAATTTACTCCGAACGCATTTGCAATCCATGAATCTTGGGGTGGGTCTGGGAGCACGTTGAGATTCTCTATATTGAATTTTTTGGTGCCTGGATTTCGCTTCCAGCGGACTGCATATCCTATGTTTGGGTTGCCTGAGGTGCTGTTACCTACAATGACATTTCCATCACCACTTATTGCATAGGCGTACGCGCTACTCAGGCTTCCAAGGCATTCAAGCTCCGTTACTTCTGTGGTTGTACCTCCTAGCCAACAGATCGCATGATCGTATCCACTCCTTAACCTGCAAAATCCCACGATGACAGTACCGTCATCATTCGTACCATTGGCAAGACACGTAGTAGCTTCTGGGGGTTCTATGAGCTTCTCTATTTTTAGGCCATTGCTTTCATGCCAGCGGAATGCATGGAAGTCTCCTGGGGTGCGTGAGCTATTCCCTACGATGATATCTCCGACATTGTTTACATCTCTGGCTTCACTATTTACATAGCCAGTAGGGACTCCCAGATCCTCCATTTCTGGTATGGAGTGTTTCTTCCAACGGAAGGCACGTTCCACACCGCCTGTAGTGTCTGCAGATCCTACAGCGTGGCCGCCATCATCGCTTACTGCGAAGACAACAGTGTGCTTCCCGTCTTTGAGGAATCCCATGTTCCTTACTATTGGGGGTGATCCGTCCGTCCAGTACACGGAGTAAGCCCTACGTACACCGACCGTCCCCACAATGATGGTACCGTTGTTGTTCACTCCGATTGCGCTACCACTTGGCGTATCTATAATCATGTTCTTATCACCCTATGTGAGTTGGATTCAACCGGAATGACCTTTCAATGATACCTGCAGAGCAATCTTTGTGCTCCCGCGAGTTTATTGACAAGCTCCGAATCACCGTTTTTATCCGTATTGGAATTCAAGTGGAAGGCGTGGCCTTCGTCAAACGCGCTAGAGCGCCTTACAGGGCCGTATACGCAGTCGGGATTCTTGGTGCCCATCTTTCCCGATGCGCTTGGAAATCGGATGAGCCCTCTTCAGACGCGATGTCCGGTCGCTTGACGACCTGGACATGACGATTACCAAAGCTGGGGTAGGCGATAACGCGCCGTCACCTCGGTTAATGACCGCTGCACGAAAGCTTCGTGTTGCGCCGTCAATCGCTCGAAGGTTCTCCAGTGCATCCCCTTGGGCTTGCCGCCGTTGCCGTTGAGAAATCCCGGTTCCCAGCCCAGCTTGTCGCGAAGTTTGTTTGCCCGTCGCGCCATCCGGTTATAGCCGGTTTCTCGTTGGCTAGGATAGGTCAAGCGGTAACAGTGGCGGTAGGCAAAGATGCCGCCGCCGTAGAGGATTGCCACCCGCCGACTACAACCACGGACGGGGCAAAGGAACCAGGGGCGTTGGCCACCAAAGTTACAGGTGGTCCAGTCGAGATAGACGGGATAGCTTGCGTCCTTCCGGTCTTCACCGCCGCTACGGTGGCGATTGGTGAGGATCACCCGGTCCGGTTCAGTGCGCACGCGGATGGAAGATACCACCTCGCCCTGGCGGGACCACGTACGGTCGAAGGATTGGTGTGGGGCGAGCCGGCCCTCCCGGTTCCAGTACCGCACGTCGATGGAGAGGTAATCGGCAGTCGAGTTTCCCGCGAACCAGCACCGCTGGCGTCCGCTACCGATACCTCCCATGACGGCCTCCCCTTCGTTTTTTATCGAAATCATTTGGGAAATTCATGCTTTTCACCGTGGCCCCTGGGGGCTTCAATCGCCAAAATCCCCAGAGGGGGTACTGACAGAACTGACAGAACCTCTTACCCCCCTCAATGCCTGAGAGTACTCGCGGGCCTCCGGTGATAGTTCAGAGGGGATTCCGGCTGCGTGGCCACGGCGGGCGGCATGATCGTCTG
>Ga0209681_1000058_pt1 | contig 30153 bp, 34 predicted proteins | sample WorMetLIZISLAND2_3_FD_187416 | JGI IMG/M metagenome (GOLD analysis project Ga0209681, IMG submission 187416) | Marine gutless worms symbiont microbial communities from Max Planck institute for Marine Microbiology, Germany - Olavius clavatus LIZARD... ... | reverse complement strand
TGTGAGGGCGCTGGGAAAGACGAGGCGCACATGGGGCGCGCCCCATGTGACCAACGACCAGATGGCCCGCCGACTCGCCGAAGACCCCAGGACGTTGCGTCACGACTGGCCGAACAATGCTTGAGATGGACCGGGCCATGCTCAGCTGGAGAACACGGCTGGTGCGTGATCGCTAAGTCAGCACTCAAGCAGACGACACAAGATGACCACTGCCGACGCTGCGATCGAGATTAACAGCTCGGCGAGCCTAAGTCTTCTCATTCTAACTCTCCTTTCTATTAGTTAGAATGTCAGGTCGCCGCCGGGGAGCGGTTGGGACGATGATGGAACGGTCGTCGGCGGGCCGTCCCTACCTCAAATGTCGGCGTCGGGTGGGTTACGACGCGGGAGGCGCCGGGATCGACCTCAACGCCGCCACGAGAGCGGCGGGTAGCGTCGCGCCGCGGCTCTCTGCTCGGCGGAGGACGCCGGCGGCGGCCTTCGCCGACAGCCAGTACTGCGGGCCCGGCTCGTCCTCGAGGATGTCGGACAACGAGGCGGCGGTGCCGTTGTTGCGCCACTCCGAGGTTTTGAGGGCCAGGTGCCGCCCGGGCCAGGCCATGCCCGCGTTCGGTAAGCGACTCGCGGCCCGCCGCAAGGCTAGGGCCGCCTCTTGATGTGATGAGGCCAGGGCCGCTCTCTCCCACAACCCGGCCGGGGCGGAGAGGGCCCACAAGTCGGCGGCGCCTCCGTCGGAGGCCGCCGCCGACGCCAGCCAGCCTGCCGCGCGGCCCGCAGCCGCGGCCTCGGCGCGGCGGTCGTCGAGCGAGAACAACCCGGGCTGCGCCGCGTCGTGCTCGCCGCCGCCGGCCTCCCCGCCCCCGCCTCTTCGCGGGCTCGCCTCGATCGAGCCGCCGACCTGGGCGAGCACCCAGTGGGCGACAGGCACGGCGACGGCGTTTCCGAGCTGCCGGTAGCGTTGCGTGTCGCTCATCTCGCCCACGGCGGTCCACCCGTCGGGGAACCCTTGCAGCCGCTCGCATTCGAGAGGGGTGAGCCGCCGTACCCGCGCCGCCCCGTCGCCGTCGCCGCCGGCGACTAGGTTGACGTCGTCCTCGCGGCGGCGGCCAGCCGTCGGGCCGCCTTGCGTGAGCGTCGCCGCCGCCGCCCGGTAGGCCTGCTGCCCGCGGGTCGGCCTCCTCTGCGTTGCCGTCTCGGCCCGACGCGCCGAGACGACGAGCGTGTCGTGGTGCGGCCGCTGCGAGAGGCCTCCTGTCTTCGTGGTGACGGCTTGGGAGACCTCGTGATCGACTTTGACGCCGACGGGGACCGGCCCGCCGCCGAAGCGCCGCGGCTCGCGGCGCGGCGGAGGATGCCCGTAGAGGCCTTCGCCGAGAGCGAGCGCGTCGGGCCTGGGCCGGCCGCCGGAGTGCGCGACGATAAAGACGCGGCGGCGTTGTTGCGCCACCCCAAAGTGCTGAGCGTCAAGCACGCACCAGGCGACGCCGTACCCGCGTTCGGTGAGAGAATCCAGGATCGTCGCGAAGTCCGCCCCGCCTCTTGATGAGATGAGCCCGGGGACGTTCTCCCCCACAACCCAGGCGGGCCGGAGAGCGTCCACGAGCCGGGTCATCTCCCACCAGAGGCCGCCGCGGTCGCCGGCCAAGCCGCCGCGGCGGCCCGCCTGCGAGTAGTCCTGGCATGGGAACCCGCCTGCGAGGACGTCGACGGCGGCCGGCGCCTTGACGGCGCGGGCGTCCCCTAGGTTCGCGTCGGGCCAGTGGTGGTTGAGGACACGAGACGCGTAGGGGTCGTTCTCGGATTGCCAGGCGACGGTCATCCCGACGCGTTCCGCGGCGAGGTCGAAACCCCCGACCCCGGCAAAAAGAGACCCTACCCGCATTCTTGGCCCTTCATGGGTCCCGCCTCCGGCCCCGTTCCGCGGCGGCGACCGTCGCCCGTATCGACTGCATGTCGTCGCCGGAGCAGCGATGCCGCTCCCCCGGCCCGTTCGCCGCGCCCAGCCCGACGTCATCCCACCACTTCGCCGTCCCCTCGTACGCCAACCGACCGGTCGCCATCATCAAAGCTCTCATGTCATGTGCCCTTTGCGTCATCTTCCGTCGTCTCAGCGGCCAGGGCCTGTTGCCGCTTGGCCTTGTGTCGAAGCTCGGCGGCGGCCGTCGCCTCGCGTATGGCATCCACCTCGGCCCTCATCTTGTCGTGGCGCCACGAGTGGGTCACAAGGGTCACCATCCCGAGCCAGGACCAAGCGAAAAGGAAGCCGCCGACGCCGAGAAGGGGCGCTTCCGCCCACTTGCTGTCCAGGATCTTGGTCGCGGTTGGCGTCCCGGCGGACCAGAAGGCGGAGCCAAGGGCGACGACGAAGGTCGCGTAGTACGGCAGCTTGACCGCCGTCTCGGCCCGGTCGGCGATACGGACCAACTCGCCGTAGTACGATTCTTGCAGGAGGGAGCGTAGGGAGCTGCACTGCTGCCAGGCGAGGATGGCCGCGGCGACCGACAGGGCGACGACCGGCCCGAACCAGCCCCATCCCGGCTCGCGGCCGGACATGGCCCAGTAGATGCCGGTGGCCGCGCCGGCTGCTGCCGCCGCCCAGAGGTCCCAATGCCACAGCGACCGCCAGCCGAGCGAGTCCCGCCTTGGGCGGCTAGCTGAGTTTCCAGTAGGTGGCATAGCTCGCTGATCGTCGGGTCGTTGGCTCGCCTGTAGTCTAACGTCTTGATCATAGTCGTAGCGTTTGTTCTTCATATGTGGGTCACTTCAATGCCGTGGATGCCGGTAGTGGTACCGTCTTCTATCTTTTGGCCGATTAGCGCCCTGTGGCATTCGTACCATGTCGCCTCGTAGCATAGTAGGGCAATGGTGTCTTTGCCGATCCACTCGCCGCCCCCGGCGAACCCGGAGCATCTTGTGACGGCCTCCGCTATGGTGGTTAACGCCCGTGTCGCTGGGGGCGCGTCGAGTATCTTCTCGTAGGTTTCTTTGGCGGTCGTGTCGCGGCGGCGTAAACCATCGCGGTTGTCTTTCGGGTTGCCCAACTCGGGGAGATGCTGGTATTCGATCCCGGCTAGGTTGAGGGCGCGGTCTAGGTTGGGACCTCGGAACTCCGGTCGGCGTGACGTGTTGTTGAGTCTCACGTCGTACACTCGTGTCACGTTGCCGTCTACAAGTAGCGTGATGAGATCGGGGAGTTCGCGGCCTTGGTAGCCGACGGTGTGCAAGGCCGGTCTCCATAGTAGGTTGATGAGGGTGGGGCGTGTCATTCTTCCTCCTGCCGGGGAACCGTGCCCGCTGCGACGGCTTCGGCGTAGGCTTCGGGGTAGTCGGCTCTCACCTTCTCCCAGTACTCGGCTTCGTCGTAAACCTCGTCATGCAACCGATACCTAGCTTCCACTAGGTCGCCAGTCTCGTCGAACTTCTCGAACACTGGGCCGCCGATGCGGGTATACTCAAGCTGGTCAGGTCGGCCTTCGGTCATGGTCTTTGAGGCTGTAGCTGCTTGCGGTAGCGGGTCCGCGGCCTGGCCGCGGCCCATGCCTCGATGTCTCGCCGCCGCCAATAACCCGGCAGCGCCTGCGCCGGGAGGCCCCCTCGCCGCTTGTAGTCGTGGACGGTCGCCGCCCGCACCCCGAGAAGGTTGGCGACGTCGGCGGCGTCGAGCAGCGCCGCCAGCCACTCCGCGTCGCGGCGGGCGGCCTCGTCCGGCGGGCGGGTGACGTTAACCCAAGCGGTGCTGAGTGGGAGCTCGAGGTTGTTGTGGGATGAGCCGAAGCGGGGCCGCCGCCGGCTGCGGGCCGCGACTCGGTCCTCGACTTTCACGTCGCCGGCCCGGCCCGGCGCCGTCCGGATGAGGATACGTTTGGAGCCGGCGCGGAGCGTGATCGCGTCCGGCGCGACCGCCTCGACCGGCCCGACGGCGACGACGAGGGACTCAGGCCTTGTCCTATTGCCTAGGAGCATTTGACCGATGGCGACGCCCGACTCCCCGGCGACGCCGATGAGCGTCGTCGGGCGAACTATGTGTCGGCCCCACCAGCTTCGTAGCCAGCGTTCCGCCTCGTCCGTCGCGCGGGCGACGTAGCCCACCCAGCCCCATCGTCTAGACCCGACCCATAGGTCATGTGTGTCGTTCGGGCCGGCCCGTCGTTGTATCTGGTTGATGATGTCGACGGTCTTGACGTAGTTGTACGAAGCGGGGAGCCACAGCCCCAAGCTGGTCAGGTCGGCCTTGTCGAGGATGCGCTCCGAGGCAGGCCGATGATGCTCATGGTAGGCGTCGAAGGTGTACGCATAGTCGTAGGGCGTTACGCTTAGATCAGCCATATATGGTGAGTTGCCTCTCTTTGGTGGTTGTGGTCGCCGCCCCGATCGAAGTCCCCGGCTTGTCGAGCGCCGCCGCGGGGTACTCGTCGTGGCCGCGGCCGTCTAGAGCCCGGCCGGCGGCGCGCCGCCCGACTCGCCGCATCACCGCATCCGGCTCGCCGGGCAACCCGGCGGGCACCACGGCTTTCGGCCCTCTCATCGTGCCGTCGTCCTCAACCCACTCGCCCCGCTGCTTGAGGAAGAACGGGATACCGTGATCGCGGCATCGGTCGCGGATGAGCCGCGCCCACGCCGGGTGCATGGGCCGGGCCCTCGGCCCGGTCTCGCCGCCGACGATCACCCAGTCGATCCCTGTGAGGTCGAGGGACGGTAGCGGCCCAAGCAGCGGCTCCAGGGAGAGGAACTTGGTCGTCGCGGGAGTCGCTCTGAGCGTGTCGGCCCGCCGGGCGAAGCCGTCGGTCTCGATCGACACGCCGAACCAGACGTGAGACAAGTCGGTGTGGACCCAGTCGCCGAGAGCGTCGCAGTACACGTCCGGCGGCAATCTCAGCAGCGCCGCCCGCATCGAGCCCGCCCGCTTCGTTAACACTTGGTATGTGTGGCGGTTGACGCTTGCCATGACCGCGAGGACCTCGCGGATGAACTCGTGGGGGACGTCGTGGTGGAACAGGTCGGACAGCGAGTTGACGAAGATCCGGCGGGGATCTCGCCAGCGCCGCGGCTTGTCCAGTCGGTCGGGGAGACAGCGGACGATGTTCGTCCACTCCCCGCCGGCGGTCAGCCCTTCATAGGCTTCTGCCGTGCCGGCTACCCGTGCGGTGGACCCGATGGCGTAGCAGTTGTCGCAGCCGGGCGACACTTTCGTGCAGCCGATGACGGGGTTCCACGTCGCGTCGGCCCATTCGATCCTAGTCTTGTCGCTCATGCCGTCTCCTCTCTGTGAGCCGCCGGCGCTTCTCGTTTCCTATCACCCATTACCGTCCTCCATCTCGTCCTTACGGATAGTCGTGCTCTGTGGCATAATGCACCTTTTCTCTTGTCTGCGGTCCTGATGCTGGCTTGCCGGAGACTAGCATCCACTGCGGCTCCAACATCGCCTCAAATGCTACTTCGGATAGGTGCACATTCTGAATGAGCGCATCCATGCTGGTTCCTTTCTTGGTTGAGGCTGTTCAGCGGCTTCGACGGTGACTCGTATCCACGGCGGCCGCCCCATGCTCTCGAACTCGTCTTCTGACAGCTCCACAACTCGGACGGGCGCGGCAGCATCCAAATCTTCGTAGTAGGGGAAGAACGGCGGCAGCAACGTAATTGGGGCTATCGCCTCCAGTACTACCGTCGTCGCTTGATTGTCGTGTGTCATACCGGTTTCTCTCTTGGTTGATAGCTGCGGAGTTGCAGGAACGGCGCCGCCGTGAGGATCAAGTCGACCGACCGGTCCGGCATGGCGGCCATGGCCTCGAAGACGTCGCCGACTATGAACCGGGCGGTCGCGGCCTCGCCTCCCGCCCGCGGCTCCCCCGCCGCCGCCGGAGTGTTGTCGCCCGGCGGCGTGTCCCGCCAAGGGGAGCCCGCGGGGCGGGCTCCCCTCCGGCCGGTTCCGACAGCGTCACTTCCCCGAAACGCGTCGGACGCTTGTGAGGCGACGGGTCTCATGGGTCCCGTCGGAACAGGGCCACGGGCCCGACCCTGTCGTCGTCGATGAAATCCCATTGTGGGTCGTCCCTGTAATGCTCCGGGCCGGGGAAGACCGGCCCGGCGTACACGGTCGGGTCGTAGTCGATCCGGTGGGTGGGGGTGACGCGGACCGTTGCCCAGCCGGGCCGCCGGGGCCGCCAGCGGGCCAGGACGCGACTGAAGCGTGTAGATTGAGATGGCATAGCGCTTGGGTGTCCTTTCTTTGAGGGATGTCTCGGTGTTTGGGGGACGGTCTTGGTTGGAGCCGGGGCCGTCCCTCTTGCGTTGGGGGCTCATGTGACGATCTCGGGGGAGGCCTCCTCTCGTTCAGGCCCGACTCGTTCGGCGAGCCGGACGGCTCCGGCGTCGTGGAGCGACGCGAGGAGCGCGGCTTCGTGTCGAGGGTCGAGCCAGATGACGTTGCCGTCGGGCCGGGGCTGGTCGGTGTCGGGTTGGTAGCCGTGGGTGGACAGGACCAGCGGCACAGGCTCCTCCCATCTGGTGACTGCCGGTTGAGTCGTCCGGTCTCCCCGCAGCACCCGCCTCTGCGGCTCGCCGAGGTCGTCGACGGGCCAGCGGCTGTTGAGTTGGGCTTGGATCTCTACTTGGGCGTTGACGGCGTGCCTGATGCGCAGCGCTCCCAGCTCGACTTCGACGAGGTCGTCGACCTGGTCGCGCCCGGTGCCGTCGGTCTCGAGCCGGGCGGCGATTGCAGCCGGGTCGTAGCCGTCTATGAGCGCGCCGCACAGCTCTGCGAGGGTGTCGGCGTAGGCCCGTCGGTACCCGCCGCGGTAGGTGAGCTCGTACCTGTAGGGCTCGCCGCTCTCGCCGCTCGGCGGCTGCGGCGCGGCGTCGGGGCGGGAGGCGACGACGATCATGCGACCGTCTCCCAGTCGCCGCGGCGCACGTCGGCGTAGTCGCCGGAGGGGACGGCGGCGCGGCGGCTGAGCCGGCTGCGGATGAGCCGCCCGGCTTCGTACAGCCAGGCTTCGACGTCGCCCGCCGCGGTGCGGGCGGTCACGGGGACGCGGGCGTAGAGCGAGTCGTCCTCTTGGCCGGCCCGGTAGCCCTCGTGATGGTCGAGGTCCGCCAGGACGCTGTCGTAGATGTGCGGGAGGGGCCACATGACTTCGACGACGAGCTTCCCGGCGGCCGCTGGCCGGGCGAAGGGCAGGCCGTCGACGACGAGCTCGTGCCCGTCGACGACGCCGTCGGCGGCGGCGTCGATGCGGCCGGCGAGGAGCTGGTAGCCGCTGTAGCCGGCCCGGAGGTTGCCGTAGACGGCGACCGGTATCTGATCGCCGCGAGTCGTGTCGATGGTCATGCGTCTCCTTCCACCGTCGCTTGTCTGAGCTTACACACCACGCGGGTGCGCCTCACTTGTCTGAGCTTACACACCTCGGCGGCGTTTGTCAAGGCCTTTCTTGGTGTCATGGCCGCTCCCATCGCGTCGCGGCGTACAGGGCGGCGATCTGCTCGCGGTTGGCGCTTCGCCGGAACAGCCGGTCGGCGAGCCGTCGGATCTGGCTGGTGTCGGCGAGCCAGCGGGCGCCGGTCAGGCCCGCGCCGGGGCGGCCTTGGAGCCGCTCTCGGTTGCGGGCGTAATGGTCGCCGATGGGGACGGCGGGCCCCCACCGATAGTCGGCTGCGGCTGCGGCGGTCATGCCCAGGGAGAGGTTGATCTGGGCTTGGATGACGGAGGGCCGCAACGTGGCGTCCCAGAGCCGGTACTCGACTCGGTCGTCGGCGCGGCCGTGGACGTGGGCCATGTTGACGGTGAAGTTCCGGGTGTTGCCTCGGCGTAGGGCGGGGAGCGACGCGTAGCCCTCCGCCGGCGGAGCCCACTGCGGCTTGGCCGCGAGGCTGCGGCGGTGTCGCCTCCGCTCGGTGTTCTGCCCGAGCCGGTACAGCAGATCCTCGTGTTCCCGGACGCCGCGGATGAGGCTCTCGTGGTTCGCTATGGCGGTGCCGTAGTCGGCCGTCGAGACCGTCACATGGGATCCGGCGGAGCGGGACGCTAGGCCGCCGTGGCGGCGGACGATGTCGCAGACCGCCTCAAGCTGGTCCCAGGTCGCGGGCTCGTCGTGCATCTTGGGGGAGACGACCTCCCCGGCGACGCTGGAGTCCCGCTCGAAGCTCCACTGCCGGTAGCCGCCGCGGCGGCCGGCGTGGTACTCGAGCATGTCGCTTGTGTCGGTGAGGCCCGCGGTGTGGAGATCCCGCCCGATGGCTTCCAGGGCGCCCTCTCGCCTCCGCCGGTCCCAGTCGGCCGGGAGGTCGAACTCGACCTCGACCCCGAACGCCCGGCCGCCGTCTCGGTCGCCGAGGCCTCCGGTGGCGCCCTCCCGCATGTAGGGGACGGGGTCCTCCCCGGCGGCTATCCGCTCCCTCGCCCGGTTGTAGGCGGCCTGGAAGGGGCCGGGGTCGTCGGCCCACCCCGGCCCGTCGGCGGGCGCCCCCGACCGACCGGCGGCCGCGGCGGCGGCCGCGGCGGCGTGGTCGGCTGCGAGGCGCCGCTGGGCGCGGACCCCGCTGCGCTCCCAGACCGGCGGCGGGGCGGCGGCCCCGACGGCGCCGACGGCCTCGGCGAGGGCGACGCGCGCCCGGCGCCTGTGCTCGCAGTCGGCGCCTCCGCATGTGCAGCTCAACTCGTCGGGCCCGACGGTGTAGAAGCCGCTCCACCGCCCGACCCGGACATCCCCGTCGACGGTCGGCTCGCCCGGCCCGCCGCGGTAGCGGATGTCCACGGCGCCCTGAGCGTCGCCGGTCAGGGCCTCTTGGATGCTCTCGACGGGGGGCATCGTCAGCTCGGCCGGCCCGGCCCCGTAGTCGCGCCGCTCGTCGAAACTCAGGTCGACTTCGGTCATTGCGCCGCCGCCGCCCGTCTCCTCGTAGTCGCCGCCGCCCGCGGCGGCCGCGGCGGTGGAGAGGCGGATCGCCTCGTGGCGTCTCCTGCCGCCCGCGCCCATCTCAGCGGGCCCCTCTCATCGCCGCTGCTACTCGTAGCGCCAGCCGGTCGACGGCCTCGACGAGGTTGTCGGTGAGAGGCGGCGACGCCACCGGCACGAGCCCGACCCGCCTCCGGGCCCATTCCACAACCACGTCGACGTCGACGGGCAGGCCCGCCGCCTCGCCGCAGCGACGGCCGGCAGGGCCCAGCGCCCGGCAGGCGCGGCGGCCGTCGGCCTCGCCGACCACGGCCAGCGCCCGGCGGGCGCCCTCGCCGTTGAGCTCGACGAGCCAATAGAGGTTCACGTCATCGCCTCGTCGTAGAAGCGGACGTTCTCGGCGAAGCACTCCCCCACCGTCGCGTCGGGCCGGTCCCGTCGGCCCGCAGCCGTCATCACGGCGTGCTTGCGGGCGTAGATCGTCGGGTTCTGGGCGACGAGCGTCAGCCGTGGGAACAGCCTCTTGAGTTGGCGGATGCGGCTCGGGCGGCTGGTGCCGGTGACGATGAGCTCGGTATCGGCCGGGAGGCCGCCGGCCAGGTACGCGAGGCCCGGCACGGCCATGGTGTCCCATTCCCGCCCGCCGCGGAAGGTCTGGAGGTTGACGGCGACCGCCGCTGGGGCCGTCACCTGCGACCACAGCTCCTCGTATCGTCTCAGGTCCTCGAGCCGGTACCAGTAGAGGTTGGGGACGGCGGGCACGCCGGCGTCGATCATGTCCCGGGCGATGAGGAGGTTCCGGCGGAAGTTGATCAGGTGCTCGGCGCGGGGGAAGTTCCCGTACATGGAGAAGTTGGGGGCGAGCACTAGGTCCCACCGCTGGGCGGCGAGCTGGTCGGTGAGGCCGAGCCGGTTCGCCCAGAACGCCTCGACCAAGGGATCCTCTCCGTAGGCGGCGAGCACCGCCAGTTGCCCGTCGGCCAGCCCGAGCGCCTCCCGGGCCGCGGACCCGGCGAAGCCGGGGGCGATGGTGTGGGTGACCGGGGAGAAGACGCCGCGAAGCCGCATGGCGTAGGCGGGCCAGCGGAGCCCCGCGTCGAGCTCGCGGAGGTCGGCAGTGTCCACTTGCGGGATGAACTTGGGCAGCCCGGCCGGGAGAGCCAGGTCGTCGAAGTCGATGTCGGAGAATCGGAGGGTGCCGCCGACGTCGGCCATCCAGTCCGCGATGTCGACGCGGGAGCCGCAGCGGATGGGGCATTGGGCGCACGCGCCGGGAGACGCCGGCCCCGGCCGGGCGCACGCGCAGTAGGCGCAGTCCGTGTTGCACCCGGAGCAGACCGGCTCGACCGCCGCCGGGTTCGCGGCGGCGAACGGGCACGCCGAGCAGTCGCATCCCGAGGCAGGCACCGTGACGGCGGCCGCGGCGAGGTCGGCGGCGGCCGTCACGGCGCCCCGCCCGTCAAGTGGCCGCGGAGCTCGTCGACGAGTCGGCGGAGAGCCGCGGCGGAGCGGTCGTCCAGACGGGCGCCGCCCCGGAGCCGGGCGAGGAGGCCGCTCAAGAGGCGTTCGGCGTCGGCGACCAAGCCGTCGGGCGGCGGCCGTCGGGCGGCGTCGATCAGGGCGCCGATGGCGTCGGGGCGCCGTTGGGCGAGGCCTCGGGCTTGGTTGGCGGCTTCGCGGAACTCGGCGGCGGCCGTCACGACCTCGGAGGCCCCGGCCGTCGGCCGCCCCTCGGCTTCTTGTACGGCTCTCCGGAGCAGCGTCGGGTCCCGTTCCTTCACCGCCGCCCAGATCTCCTCCGCGGCCTCGGCGCGGCCTTTATGGAGTCGGAGCCATTCACTTCGGGTGGTGAGGGCGATCTCGGCGGCGTCCATCTCGGCGGCGATGCCCGGCGGCATCGACCGGAACGCCCGGTGTAGCTGGCGGCACCGCTCCGGGGAGATCTCCATGCCCAGCCGTTGCAGCACCGCCGACCAGGGGGCCCCGACGTTGTGAAGCCCGGCTTTGACGCGGAAGGCGTCGAGCCGATCCCAACGGGCGACAGGGTCGTCGAGACCTCGGATGTCGCTGGGGGCGGCCGCCCCGGCCTCGGCGAGGGCCTCGGCGAGCACGGCGGCGCGCTCGTACAGCAACGCCGCGGCCAGCTCGCCGGGTTGAAGGTCCATTCGCCCCAGGTTCTCGATCAACTGGAAGGCGCGCCGCTCCTCCTCCGTCAAGGGCCCGGGGACGACGACGGCGGGGATCTCGGCGAAGTTCGCGTTGGGAGTCACGTTGACCGAGCCCCATCTGCACGCCGCTAGGCGCCGGTGCCCGGACACGACCCGATAGCTGCCGCCGAGCTCCTCGCACAGGATCGGTTGGAGCACGCCCGACCCGGCGATCGACGAGAGCAGGTCCCGCAGCTCGGCGGGCGGCGTCGACGACTTGGCGCCCCAGCCGCGGCCCTGGGTGTCGGTGAACACCCCGGCGCCGACCGGCAGCATCTCCAGCCGCCGGCGGCGCAGCCGGTCCGATCGGGACAGCAACTGGAGCTGCTCGGCGCCGTCGGCCGGAGCCGCCGTCATTCGCCCGCTCGCGTGTCGGTCATTCGCCTCACACTCTCTATATGGTCTCTCCGCGGCCGTTTTGGTGGACATCCGCCCCGTGGGGCGATGGCCCGGCCGCAGTCTCAGTCGTCATGCGATCGGGAGCCCGGCGAAGCTGATGGCCAGCCACGCGCCCAGGATCATCGACGGGCCGTACGGCACCTCGTCGCTCATCTTGGCGACCCCCGCCGCGATCAGCGCCACGGCGACGACCCCGCCGATCAGGGCCGTCGCGAGCAACGCCCACGCCAACGCCTGCCACGACACGAACGCCGTGAACAGACCCAGTTGCGCTGTGAGCTTCACGTCCCCGGCTCCGAAGCCCCGCCCTCGGACGGCGGCCCACACCGCGGCGGCGACGGCGAAGTACGCGACAGCGCCTCCGCCGGCCCGCCAGAACGCTGCCTGCTCGCCGGACGCGAGAGCCGCCGCGGCGAGCAGGGCCGCCGCACAGAGCGTGCCCCGGGCGTTCAGCCGGTCGACGATGCGCCGCGCCTCCAAATCGGCGACCAGGAGCGCGGCCGACAGCGCTAGGAAGCACAGGTAGGGGACGAGGAGCCACGACGCGCCGACCGTGTTGGCGAAGCCGGCCGCGGCTGCGGCCGACAGGAGGGCGACGCCCGGCTCTCGTCGGAGGCCTCGCCCGCATCCGGGGCACCTGACCCTCCGCCATCCGCGTTCCCGCCCGCATCCGGGGCAGACGCCCACTAGGGGCCTCAGCGGCCGACCGTCTATGAGCGCTTGGATCGCCACGTCGTGCGCCGCCAAGCCGAGCACCGCCCCGGCCGCGGCGGCGACGGCCGTCATCTCCGCCCCGGCCGCGGCGGGGAGGCTGCCGCTAAGGCGGCTGACGTGCCTGTGGATGGCGTGCTTCTCCCGGCGGGCCTAGTTGGTCGTCCTCTTGCCCGCCGGGGCCGTGTGCGTGATCCTAGGGGGCCTGTCGAGAGGGCCTCCGCCTGATCCGGGGCCGCGCCGGGCGGGCGTTCCCGCCGCGGGGGGCGGTTGTGGGGCGGTCGCGCCGCCTCAGCGGCCTGGGCCGCGTTCATCGTCGGGAGTGAAGCGGTCGCCGCTCGCCGTGCGGGACCCGGGTGATGATGTCGTCGGTGAAGGGGTCGCTGCGCTGCAGCTCGTGGAGTGTGGTGGCGTGGACGGTGACGGCCCGCCCGTGGGTGGTCAGGAACGGGTCGGACCCGACGTCGCCGATGAGGCGGCCTAGCCGGCCTTGAGCCTCCTGGTCGGTCATGTCCCCGAACACGAACAGCACATGAGGGAAGGTGGGGTAGCGGCGCTGCCAGCCGATCGCCGGCCGGTGGGCTTGGCCGTCTTCGGGGGGCGGGCGGTAGCCGGCGACCTCGACATAGCCGCGGAGCTTGTCGACGAGGATGTGCCCCGGCTCGGTCCCTCGGTCGTATTCGATGAACCGGCGCAGGTCGACGACCTCGCCGCCGAGGGTGGTGAGGGTGTAGGCGACGACGGCGTCGGCGATCACCGCTTGGGTTCTGCTGTACGCGTGGCCGACTTCGAGCTCCCAGGCGACCTCGTCGCCGTAGCGGCGGGCCCACCGGGTGAGGGCGACGCCGACGGCGTTGACGCCGATCAGGTGCCCGGCGGACCGGGCGGCGGCTTCGTTGAACTGGTAGCGGCGAGGGTTGACCTCGCGGCCGGCTTCGGCCGCGGCCCGGCCCGCCTCTGTGCAGAACCAGCGGCGCTCGCGACCGGGCGGCGGGCCTTGCACCTCGGCGATCAGCCCGTCGGTCGCTAGGCGCCGCAGCCGTTGCTGCACGACTCGGCGGTTGGCGGCGGCGAGCTCGCGGGCTTGGCTCGTGGTGAGCAGCCGCAGCCGGTAGAGGTGGCGCAGCAGGGCCTGCTCCAGGCCGGTCAGCTCGCTGGCGGCGCCGGTCATTCGCCTTGCCTCACGGCTCGGACGCGGTCGGGCCGGTAGGGCGAGTCGCCGGAGATCGTCGCCGGGCTCGGCTGGGGGGCGGCAGCGCCGCCTTCTCGCAGGTGGGTGAGTATCCGGCCGTCGAGGTCGTCGAGCGTTTCGAGAGCGCCCGCCACCGGCTGGTACCCGGTGTTGCGGGCGATCGCCTCGTCGAGGCCGCCGAGCTCGTCGGGCCGGGCACGGTCGCCCCACAGCTCGTCGAGGTGGACCCCGCCGATGCGGAACGGCTCGGACCGCTGCCCGTCGAGGCGCACTTGGCCCACGAACTGGTACTTGGGGAGCCGTTGGATGGTGGCGGGGTTGACCGCCGCCGCCCACTCGCGGGCGGTCCGCTTGGCGCCTTCGGCGCTCACCGACGTGGTGATGAGATGCGACCGGTTGGTCATCAGCGAGGTCATGGTCAGGTCGGACAGCCGTTCGGGGGCTTGGGTGAGGAGATGCATCCGGCCGCCGAACTTGCGTGTCTGCTCCGCGATGGACGACAGGGTCCGCCGCACCGCGGCGTCGACGATCTGCGCCTCGTCCACCCAGACGTGGAACGGCTTGCGCCACCGCTCGTCGTCGCCCGTGTCGCGGCGGCTCAGCAGCGCCTCGAGCACGCCGTACACCAGGAGCGACGCCAGCAGCTTGTCGAGGTCGCCGGTGCCCCGCAGCCGCACCAACACCACCCCGCCCCGGTCCATCTCCCTCCGCAGGTCGAACGTGGAGACGGGCGCCCCGAGCAGCGCCGAGATGGAGCGGGCGGTGCGGAGCCGGTCGACCAGCGACATGAGCGGCGTGAACTCGGCGGGCTTGTAGGCGAACCGCTCCCAGTAGGACTGGGACTGGGGGCTGAGACGCTCGACGACCTCGGCGCGCCAATCCTCGCTGGCGAGCAGCGTGGTGAGTTGGAACACGGTGGGCTTGATGTCGGCGGGGAGGTGGAGGCTCAGCTCAAGGAGGGTCCTGACCGCGTTGAGGGTGATCCCCAGGGCGCGGTTGTTCACGCCGTGCCGCCAGCCGATCCCCGCGGCGAGCGAGTCGGTGATCGAGGTCATCCGCTCCTCCAGCTCGTCGGGCCGGTCTATGGCGAACGGGTTCCACCCGGCCTGCTGGGTTTGGCCCAGCTCGAGCGCGAGCTCAAGGACCCGGTCCGCCTTGTCGACCAGGTACGGCTTGATGCGCTCCACGGCGTCGCCGTGCGGGTCGATGAACATGACCCCGTGCCCGGCGTCGACCGTGGCCATGATCCGCCCGAGCGCTGACTCGGTCTTGCCGTACTGCGCGGCGCCGGTGGTCAGCGTGAACAGGGTGTCGTCGAGGGGCGCCGCGGCCAGGTAGTCCTCGTCGCGGCGTGACCGCACCACCCCGAGCGGCCACAAGCCGGCGTCGCGCCGCCAACGCGGCAGGTTGGGCGGCGGCTGCGGGAGCAGACCGTCGGAGCGGATCACGTTGTCGGCGGCGCAGGACTTGGTGGGGGGTTTCAGGAGCCCGGCGATCGTGGTCGCGCCGACCCGGTTGCGGGTCGGGGGACGCACCCGGCCCTCGTCGAACCGGGCGTCGAAGCCTCGGCGGCTCCAGAAGGCGTCCGCGGCCAGGTATCGGCCGAGGATCCGGGCGCCCTTCGCCCGCAGCCAGTTCTCGCCCCCGGCGTACATGTCGAAGGCGCCGAGAGCCGATTGCAGGATCGCCGGGGGCCGGCCCGGGATCGGCGACGTCGCCCGTATCAGCAACTGCATCAGGAAGTGCGGCTCGTCTCGGCTCAGGAGTTGATGGATCCGCCGTTCCTTGGCGTCCACGGCCCGTCGTTCCAGGCTGCCCCGCCTCAGCGGGGCGGCCTGGCGGGAGGGAGGGCGGCGCGCCGAGCCTCTGGCGAGCTCCTCTTGTAGCTGCCGCCCGACGGCGGCCCATCCCCCGCCGCCGCCCCCCGGGTCGGCTTGATGCTTCTTGACGGCCCTGTTCCGCCACCGGCGTTGCGCGCCGGGCGTGACCGGCACCAGGTCGACGACTACTTCCAGCGTCTCGTCGTCCCACAAGTCGCCGGCCGCGGCCGCGAGGCTGGTCAGAGGGTCGGGCTCCAGCGGCACGTCGCGCAGCGGCGCCACCGGATCTCGCGCTAGGACCAGCTCGGCTCGGGCCGTGGTCCGGGCGGCGCCGGCCGCCGTCGTCATCTCAGCTCCAGGTGCAGCGGGCCGGGCCGGTCCCCTCTTTCCCGGTCGACCCAGAGCACGGCGGGCTCGTCGCCGGCGCCCGCCCGCGGGGGGTCGCCGGGCTGCGTCTCGTCCGGCCCCCTCTCCCCGTCTACGGGGGGTTGCTTGGCGGGGCGAGGTCGATCGTCCTCCCCCTTTTGGTCCTGATAGAGGGTCGCCGGGCGCGGGCTTTCTACGATCCTGTCCGTGCCGTCGGAGGCCAGCGTCATGCCCGGCGGTTCAAGGTCGGCGTCAAGCACTTCCGTGATGGGGCGGATCTCAACATCTGGGTACATGGCCCGTCGCAGCCCCGCAGCAGCCTCTTGGGGCATCACGATCGAAGTGAGCAGTTGACCGTCTCTGACCGACCTGAGCCGCAGCCGAATCGAGTTCGCGTCCGGGTGGTGCATCAGCCCTGTCGCTCTCCTCGCTCTCCCCATCTGCGCCGCGAAGCGGATCACTTCCTCAACGCTCGTCTCGAACTCGGGGTCCGGCAGCAGCGCGTACTCCACCCGCAGCCTACGGCCTCTCCTGCCCACACGACTTCGCAGCACCGCTATCACCACCGCAGCAAGCGCAGCAGCAGCAGCAGCCGCTATCGCCCACCGGCTGATCGTCGCCCACGGCAGGCCGCTCAACTCCTCTCCAAGTCTCACCTTCTCAGCTCCTCTCCAAGTCTCATCGCTCCTCTTCCAACTCGTCGCCCTTCGGGCGGCCTATCATGCCTCTGTTTCGTCCTTCGGGCCCCTCTATTCTAATTGTCGGCTTACACGGAGCCGACACAGCCGACAAAACCCCAGGTCGAGCGGGCCCGCCCGGCCGCCCGCCGCCGATGCGGGTGCGCGCCGTGCGAGCAGCCGTGCGAGTGAAGCCGCGCTACCCATGCGAGCAGCCGTGCGAGCAGCCGTGCGAGTGGCGCCGGAGGCCTCCGATCAGGGCTGGCCCGGCGAGGGGCGGGCAGGTCATCCCGGCGTCTCCGCCGCGGCCGGCGACCACCGGCCCTCGCCGTCGACGGACCAGTAGGTGGGGCCGCTCCCCCGCCCCTGGTCGGTCTCCCACTCCACCACCACCCGCACCGCGGCGCCGGTCGTGAGGTCGGCCGTCAGCCCCGTCAACTTCACCCACGAGCAACACGGCGGCCGCCGCCACACCGTCTCCGGGTAAGCCGCCCGCCCCTCGCCGGTCAGCTCGGCTCTCAGGCGGGCCTCCACCGCCGCGGCGATCGCCGCGAGCGTCTCCGGCGGGGTCTCGGCGGGGACGGCCGACCACGAAGGTTGGTCGACGGGCTCCTCCTCCGACTCGACGCGGCGAGGCGGAGCCTCCGAGGCGGGGACGGCCGGGCCGGTCTCCCCCGCCGGGCCCGCCGCCGCGGGCGATGCGCCGCCCGGGGCCTCCTCCCCCGACGGGGACGGCCCCGGCGGCAGCCACGACCCGCCCCCCGTCGGCGGAGGCGCCGTGCTGTCGCGGCCCGACGTCAACGGCGCCAACACCCACATCAACGTCACCAGGCCCGCCGCGCCGATCACCGCCCGGCGGCGGAGGCGCCGGGCACGGCTCTCCCCCCCCTCTCCCCCGCCGTCGAGAAGGGCCCGGCCGCCGCGGTCAGCAGTCATCGACGACGCTTCCCTTGATCATGCGGGGGCCGCACACGGCGATGTGGAGATGGTCGTCGTGGCCGCTGTCGCTGAAGAACCCGTCGAGAGGGTCGAACTCGGCCCACGGGGACCCGACTTGGGCGGGTCGGGTCGGGTCGTCGACCAGGTTGTGGCCCACGGCGATCGGGAGGAGCGACATAGCCTCGACGAGGCGACGGGCGGCGGAGTTGGAGGCGCCGACGGCGCCGCCGTCGACGACGTCAACGTCGGCGGCTCGCCAGTGCCAATGGTGCGACTGGGAGCATCCGCCGGTCGGCCCAAGCGGCCCGCCGCCGACGCACTCGTAGTGGCCGGTCTTGATGACGCTGACGTAGATCGGGTACCGGTCGGCGAGGGCGTAGAGGATCGCCACGAGCCGGTCGTCGACCAGGCCGGACCTGAGGTCGGCGGCCGCGGCGGGGGACGCGGCGAAGCCGGGGTGGGCGAGGAGATCCCCGGCGCCGGCGATGTCCGCGAACCGCAGCAGCGTGTACTCCTGGGCTTTGGCGAGCACGCCCGCCACATACGCCTCGGACCGGTTGTAGCGGAAGAGGGCCGAGGCGAGGGCCGCCTGGTCGCCGAGGTCGGCGGGGCCGCCGCCGCAGAGATACCAGACGGCCGTCAGGGACGCGTCGAAGATGTTCTGAGGGTCGTGTATCCCGTCGCCGGTGCCGTCTTGGCGCCACGCCTCCCAAGTGGCCGGGATGAACTGCATCGGCCCGACGGCCCGGTCGTATGCGTCGTCCTGGTCGTAGGAGCCGCCGTCGGTGTCCCGGATGAGGGCGACGCCGTCGGCGCCGTCGAGGGCGACGCCGATGATGGGCGGGGAGGCGGCGCCGGTCTCGTCGAGGCGGCCGGAGCCGTGACGCGACTCCTTCCAGCCGACGGCGGCGACGGCGGCGGGGTCGACGCCGCAGCCGAGCGCCTCCTCGCCTATGGCCGCGGCCCTCATGTACGCCTCGGCGGCGACGGGCGGGATCTCCCCGATCGCGCCCAGCGAGGCGTCGGGGCCCTCCCCGACGACGGCGGTCATGGCGACCGCGACCGCGACCGCCGACCCGGCGAGCAGCAGCAGGACGGCGACGCCGGCGGCGACGGCGACCCCCTTGACGCCGACCACGGCGACGATGACGTCCAAGGCCGCGGCGGCGGGCGGCCGGTCGTCGTCGGGGGCGGCCGCGGCGGCGACGCGGGCGGCGCGTAGCCAACCCGGCATCAGCCGCGCCTCCTGCCCACTTTGCCGAGCTGGCGGGCCCGGCGGATCAGCGTGTTCGCCCGGTACTCCGCCCGGGTCACCCCCGACGGGGCGGGGCGGACCCGTCCGCCTTCGGCGTCGCCGCCCTCGGACGATGCCAGCTTCTCGGCCCACCGCGTCGCGTGCTCCTTCCCAGCGCGGCCCGTCCGCCACCAAGCCAACAGCACGACGAGGCCGATGATGAGGTTGACGACCCCCGCCGCGAGGAAGGAGAGGGCGGAGCCGAACGTGGACGAGACCAGGACCAGGTAGATCGCCAACGAGACGATGGCGTTGGCCAGCGACACCATCACCACCAGCGTCTTCGCCACCCACTGCCACAAGCCGATGCGGGTCTGGCCGGGGATGAGGCCCATAGCGACCACCACCGGCGCCGACACGGCGCGCAGCATCAACCTGAGGCCGGCGAAGATCGTGATGAGCGCCAAGAGGAGCGGGACCCACACCGCCGCCATCTCAAGGGTGAGTATCCCCATGGCGTCGGCGAGCCGGTCCGCGGACGGGCCCGCCTGGTACTCGGCCTCGGCGTCGCAGCCCGCCTCGATCATCCTCTCCCGAGGCTCCGGGTCGTTGCCCCACGGGCCTCCCGCCACCAGCCGGTCGCGGGCCGCGGCGCATCTCCTGAGAGGGTTGCGGGGGTCGTCCGCCGATCCGAGGTCGCGGCCCCAGTTCAGGATGTCGTAGGGGGCCTTCACATACACGGCGTAGACGCCGGACCTGATGGCGCAGCCGACCTCGGAGACGGCGCCTTCGTCGGATCGGCACTCGGCCGGGAGCAGCCCGGGCGCGGCCCCCATGAGCCCGGCGGCGACTTGCCCGCCGATCTCCTGGGAGGCGCCGACGCCGCCGGACACCACCGCGGCGAACCCGGCCGGGGCGGAGGCGACCCAACCGAGGTAGAGCATCAGGATCGCCCACGACACGCCCGCCTCGGCCACGCCCTTGGACGTGCGGCCCCGGGCGAGGCGGACCGTGACGACGGTCACCGCGGCCACCAGGGCCATGCGGAACAAGGTGGCGCCCGCCGGGTCGTCGAAGCCGATCATGTGGTGGAAGCGGGAGGCGAGCTTCTCCGCTTGCTCGCCGAACATGGCCGGCGCGTCCAAGGTGACCGCCCACTCGACGATGACGGCGACCGTCTTGGCGACGAACTTGATGACCGAGAACACCATGTTCAAGAAGAAGCCCATCAGCTTGGCGTTGACGTTGAACAGGCCGCTGTCGTCGACGCCGACGTCGTAGCCCGACAGCGGGTCCTCGCCGAACACGCCGTCGGGGTCGGCCGCGGCGAAGACGGCCATGACGGGCCCGCGGAGCAGGCTCGGGTCGGCCGCCCACGCCCAGCGGGCCCACATCAGGCCCGGCCCGGCGTCGTGTCGAAGGCGGCCGCCTGAGCGGCGTCGATCGGCCGCTCCACCCGCACCACACCGACCCGGCCCGACAGATCCCGAAACAGGCACTCGCCCGGGACGAGCTCGCGCTCAACCAAGTCGACGTACTCCCGGGCGGCGGGCAGCCCCAGCCACTCCAAGGCGGCCTCGCCCAGGCCCTGCCCTTGGCGGAAGACGAAACGGTTGCCCAGCAGGGACCGGAGCTCCTCGTCGGCGTCGTGGATCGACTGGGACAGCAGCCACACCGAGGCGTTGTGCTTGCGGGAGTCCCGCACCCACCTCAACACCAGCTCCCGGCCCTGAGGCGAGCTGCGGACGATGTGGTAGGCCTCCTCGATGACCCCCACCCCGAACACGTCCACGGCCATCGTGAGCTCGCGGGCCGCGGCCGCCATCAGGTACACGGCGGCCTGGCCCATGACCTGCTCCGGGAGGATGTGACGGCTGCGCCACTCGACGGCCAGCTCATCCTCGGTCGGCAGCGACAGCGACGGTATCCGAAACACGATCACCTGCTCGGCGGCCGTGACCGCCCGACCCGACCCCGACAGCAGCGCCCGGCCCATCGCGGTGTTGAGCACCGTGTCGATCGAGTCGGCGAGCCTCCGGCCCTCGGCCCCCGCGGCGCGCAACGCGGCGGGGCAGGCCGCCGTCCCGCCGCCCTGGTCGAGGACGGAAGCGACGGCCGCCCGAAGCGTCGACGCGGCCGCGCCGGTGGCCTCCGCGCCGGTCAGCAGCGACAGCAGCCCCAAGCCGTAGCGCTCCGCGGCGTCGCGGCCGGTGAAGACCTGAAGCGGGTCCAGGTTGTAGGCGACGTCGCCGTCCAACGTCACGATGAGCGGGGCGGCGGCGACCGACCGGGCCCAGTCGGCCCACTCCCCCTGCTCGGTCGGGTCGTAGACGACCACCCGCCCGCCCCGGTCCACGACGTCGCGGGCGAGCTTCTTGGACGTCATCGACTTGCCCGCGCCCTGGTCGCCGATGAACGCCGCCGCGCCCGACCGGTTCACGGCGGGGCCTTCGGAGGCGTCGAAGTACACCGGCCTGCAAGTCCACGCCTCCCGGTCGGCGGCCGTGTCCGAGGCGCCGCCCGGGATCTGCACCGACCCGGCGAGCTGCTGCCAGCCGACGAGCCCGCCCCCGGGGTCGCCGACCGGGGAGGCGACGACCGGCAGCCCCGACGCCAGATCCTTGGGGAGGATCAACTGCTCCCAGCCGCGGGCCTGCAACGGCAGCGGCGCGCCGGGCGCCATCGACTGCAACAGCTTCCTCTGGGCGCCGAGGGGCCGCACCATCGTGATGTCCGAGCCCTCGAACAGGCTGCGCACCGTCTCCGCCCGGGCCTCGACGTCGTCAAGGGACCCGGCCGACACCCAGAACAGCATCGTCGGCTGGGCGAGAGGCACATGCGAGCTCGCCGCCAACTGGTCGATCGCCGACTCGACCGTGTCCCGCGCCGCCATCAGCTCCCGCGGCGGCGACGACTCGCTCTCGTGCTCCTTCTCGTCCTGGTAGTCGAGCTCGGCGAGGCGGCGGCCGAGCTGATTGCGGGCGTCCCGGTTCGGCACCAGGTCGAGGTGCACCGACCACTCCACCGGGAAGGGGAGCATGTCGCAGGATCGCCACCACTCCCCCGCGCCGGGATACACCCACTCCGACATGTGCTCCACCACCAAGACGGCGTGATACGTCGTGGCCACCCCGTCGTCGGCGAGCACCCACCGACGGCCGCCCCCCCTGGCGCCGAAGCCTTCCTGGAGGCGCACCCGGCGGCGGCCCTCCCCCGCGCCCGGGCGCGAAGGCCCCCCGACCCTCGAGAACAGGCGCAAGATCTCGTCGGCGGGCGCCGGCGCCAGGCGCAAGTCGCTCGCCGCGGCCGCCGTCATGTCCCTCTTGCGGCGCAGCCGTGAATGCGGGCGGGCCGCCGCAGGAGGCCGACGCAGCCCGAACCCGGCGCCCACCCGGTCGGCGGCGAGCCGCAGAGGCCCGACCTCCTCAAGAGGCGCCGAGACGTAGACGACCCGGTCCCACCTGCCCGCGGCGAGCGCAGCCGCGCCGCGGCGCTCACGGTCGATCCGCTCGCCCGACCCGCGGATCGGGGCCGCCACCGCCGCCGGGTCGAGCGGCCGCGTGGCGCCGTGAAGCTGCGAGTAGCGGGGCAACTGCGCGAGGCCCGCCGCCAGCCGCTCCCACGTCTCCGCCATGCGGTCGGCCGGGTCGAGGCCGAGGCTGTCGGCGGGGCCGAGCCGCCACACCCCCACACAACCCCGGCTGGTCCATGCCAAGCCGTCGTCGACGTCGGACACGAGGACGTCGGTCACGTCGCCTCCGGCGCGACGGTCCACCGCCTCACCGGGCGGGCAGAGGGCGGGTCGGCGGGCAGAGGGCGGGTCGGCGGGCAGTCGGGGGCCTCCACCGTCACCGGGCGGGCCTCGAGCCAACGCGCCGACGCGGCGGGCAGGTCCGCGGCGAGCCACGCCAGCACCGCGCACACCGTCCACAACGGGGCGCGGCCGTCGAGCCTCCCCCGCTGCAGGAACAGCCCGCCGGCGAGCGCAGCGACCGCATAGACCGCGAGAGACCCGGAGGCGAGGCGCCCGTGTTGCCACAAGCCCCGCGCCGCCCAAGCCGAGGCCAAGCCCAACGCCGCGCCCACCAAAGCGTTCAAGCTGACGCGGCGGCCCCAGACGCGGCCCACGATCAGCGGGTAGCGGCGCGCCCGGGTGAACGTGCCGCACACGACAGGGTCAGGGCCGCTCATTCAGTCGCCGAAGTCGAAGGGGATCGTGCCGGGGTTGGTGCGACCTATCCTCGTGACCTCCGTCTCGGTCTTGCCGACCAAGAACTCCAGGCCGCCGCCCCACACGACCCACGCCACAGCCACGGCCGTCATCACCGAGATGACGATGGGCACCATCGCCTGCCTCATCACCGACCTCACGATCCACCAGACGAGCGCGACGGCCAGCAGCACCATCAGCACCTTTATCACGCTCGACGCAAGCCCTTGAGCAATCTCTATCACGACGTTTCTCCTTTCTTGTCGTTCGGCTTCCGTTTCGCCGGCGACACCGGAGGCGCCGCCAACATCTCCGACACTTCCCAAGCGCCGTCGCCCCGGTCCACGACGATCAGGGACATGTCAAGCTGCTCGTCGGGGCCCGAGACGTCGACCAGGACGCGAACCAACATCGCCTCGCCGCCGGCGGCGAGCCGGCCGCCGAGATGCGTCACCGACGCGGCGGCGTACGGGCGGCCCACGTCCCCCGCTGCCATGCTCGGGGATGCGAAGCGGGACACGTCGTCCCCGGTCAGCCAACCCTCCGCCCAACTCCGCACCGCCGACACGACCGGGTCGTCGATCGTCGGGTCGACCTCCCCCAACTCGGCGACCAGCGGCGGCGGGGCCTCCCCCGGCGGGATCGGGAGGCGGGCGACGCCGCCGACGGGCCGGGCGACGCCGTCGACGACCGCCACCCCGACCCCATAGAGGGCACCGCCGTCGGTGGCGCGGACAGCCCAGTAGCCGTCGCCGAGCGGCTCGAACGAGGCCAGCACGACCGGCCTCCCCGCCTGAAGGTTGATCGCGCCGACACCCGCCGCCACGGCCACGACCAAGTCGTCGGTCGGGTCGGGCAACGCGGCGCGGAGCCTGTCGGCCCGCACCCACGCCATCGGGCCCGACACCACCGCCGCGGCGACTAGGAGCCACAGCGTCGCCGTGAGGGCCCGCCCAACGACGATCCGACGGCGGAGCGGCGGCGGCGCCCGGCCCGCTGAGCGCGCCTGTCTCCACCTCATCGCCACACCGGCGGCGGCGGCGACGCTCCCGCCTCAACCGAAGCGCGGATGTCCCGCTCGGCCCGCTGACGGCGTTTCACCGCGGCGGCGACGGTCAGGCCCTCAGCCTCGGCCACGGCGGTCATCGGCGCGCCCATCACCCGCGACTCGGCCACGATTCGCGCGTTCAAAGGTTGATCCTCGAGGACGGAGACGACCCACTCGATCAAGGCCTCCTCGCTCAGCCGCCTCTCCACCTCCGCCTCGACCACCGAGGAGCCCGCATCACAGGCGACGGCCCCCTCTTGCGCGGCGCCGATGTAGACGCGCGGCGCTGAACGCTCAGCGGGAAGTGGGCCGGCCGCCCGGCGGAAAGAGCGGCTAAGGCCCCGAAGGACAAGCGTGCGCGACTGCCACGGCACCGTCCGAGTGGGGTGTGGAGGCAGCCCGCCCTTCCTGAGCCGCTCCCAACAAGCGGCGACCATCAACTCAGCGACGTCCTCGCCCGACCACGCCTTCGGCGCAGCGGCGCAGCGGCGCAGCCACGGCGCCAACACCGCCAATGCGATCTCGACCCCCACCGGGCCCGACGCGACCAGATCAACGACAAGAAGGTCGGCCACGTCGGGAGCGGCCGAAGCCCTCAACAGCTCCTCCACGGACGCATAGCCGTGGCGACGGCAGACCTCCGCCACGTCCCGGCGGCGTGTGACCGCCTCGCGCAGCCGGCTCCACCTCATCGGCCTCGACCTCCTATCCATCGAGCGAACAACAGGCCAGTATGCGACACGGTCCTTACACAGCGCTTACACCAGCGCTTACACTCTGTATCACACTTTTTGGCGCGGCGCGGTCGAAAGCGCCTGACGGCCACAGGCAAAAACACTCGCCCACACGCGCCGCGGCGTGTATCACATTGCGTCTGCGACCCATGTAGGGTGCGGCGGATGCCGACACGGCGGCGCCCAATGGTGGCCATCACCCTCGACCCTCGCACCATCGACTACGTCAACGAGTACGCCCGCGCCCACGGGGGCCTCCCATTCTCCCGGGCCGTGGAAGCCCTCATCGAGGATCGCGCCGCCGCGTACCCCCAGGTCGCCGGCGGCGAGAACGACCAAGACAACGACCGAGACACCCGAACAGGTCGCCGGGCGCCGCGACGATGGACGTGACGACCCGGCGGCGGATTCACACCCCTCGACCCTACAGAGGGCCTCACTGAAGTCGGCGGGCGCTAGGACTCGCCGGGACCCGGCCGCCTCAGCCAATCCCCTCTAGGCCCTCCCCTCCCTGCCCCCCCCTCACAGCAGCGCCGCTGTCAGCAACGCCGCGACGACCTGAGACCGGCTCTCGTCCAACGCGGCGGCGAGCTCGTCCAACGCGGCGAGCTCCGGGCTGCGCAGATACGCTTTGGTGAGCATCCGGCGCTCCCCGCTGACTTGGACGACCCCCGCCTCGTCGCGGTGGCGCTCATAGGCCATCCACACGACGCGGCCGCGGCCCACCCCGTCCGCCTTGGCCCGAGCGGTCACGGCCGCCTCGACCGGGAGCGGTAGGCTCAACGACACCGTCCGATACCCCGCTCGGGCCTTAGCGGGCCGGGGAGCGGGCCCTCGGTGCCCAGCGGAAGCTATTGCAGTCGATGGCGCCCGCCGCGTCCCGGCGCCTCCCGCGCCGTCGCTGGGACGCACTCGAACCGACCTGAGCGTGCGGTCGGGCCCGGCGGCGGCCGACGACCCGAAATCGCGGCGGGCCGTCACGGGGCGGGCCGATCGGCGGCCATCAGATCCCACGTCGCAGCCAAGATCTGCGCGCACACCAGTCGATAGTCGTCGGCGAGTCGCTGCACCCGACGCGGGGCCGGGGCCTCCCACCGCCGCGTCGCGTTCGCGTCGCCCGACGACAACGCCCGCAGCCGGGCCACCTGAGCCTCGCGAGCTTCCTTGACATACTCGGGCGCCAACCGGCCCGACGCTCGCAGCTCCCGCGCCAACGCGTACACATCCCGGATTGCCGGCTCAAACACTCTCAAGTCCGCGAATGCGGCGAGATCCTTGACGGCTTCGGCCGCGACGCGGGTCGCCGCCGCCCCCACCCGGAACAGCACCGCGCCCAGCAGCGTCAGATCCGGGTTGACCTCACGAACCGCGTCGAGCGTCCGCGCCAGCAGTTGGATCGCCCGCCGGCCCGAGTCGTCCGCCACGGTCGGAACCACCAGACCATGCGCCGCGGCCAGCGCCAAACGCGCCTCCACGCCCGTCGCCGGAGGCGTGTCCAAGACCACCAAGTCATAACCGGTCGCCAACTCCCCCAAGGCCGTCGTTAGCGCGTCGGCCCGGCCGTCAAGCGCCAAAGCCACGTCAAGCGTGTAGTCGCCGGCGGGCACCACGTCGAGACCTGGTCGAACGTCCCGCAGCGGCGGGGCGCGCAAAGGGACCCCGCCCAAAATCGCCGTCGCCAAAGCCTCGCCGTGATCAGAGCCCTCCGCGCCCCAGAACCCGAGATCCAAGCCCACGGTCCCATGTGGATCAAGGTCAACCAACAACACGCGACGCCCTTCCTCGACGGCGGCGTGACCAGCAAGATGTGACGCCAAGGTTGTCTTCCCCGCGCCGCCCTTCCCCGACGACACGGCAACTGCGTTCTCGAGCACCCCTTCAACCTCCGAGGCAACTTGGAGATAACCCTAACTGCGCTGAAGCCGCTGTCGGGTAGGTTCCGAGACAGGCGGCTCGGGAGGCAGGCGGCCGCCCCCGGCCCGCTATCGGGTCCCCAAGTCGTTTACGGTTGCAGCCTGGCGACGGCTAGGCGGGGGAACCTCGGGCCCTCAGCGTCGCAGCCGCGAGGGCGGCCGCGTCGATGTCCAGAGCCGACGCCAAGTCGGCTGCCCGGCCGGGCGCGACCGGCATCTCGCCCGCCTCCCACTGAGCCACCGTCTGCTGGGTTACCCCGAGACGGGCCGCTAGCTGCGGTCGGTTGAGGCCCGCCAAGATTCGGTAGTCGGCCAAAGTCTGAGCAGCACCGACGAGATCTGCGGGCTGGCAGCCGACCGCGGCCGCCACCGCCACCAACCGATCAGGGCGCGGCGCGTAACGGCCGCGCTCCCACGCCGCCCACGCCGTCGTGCTGACCCCCGCCAGCTCGGCGGCTTTCCTCAAGGAGAGCCCGGCCGCCTCTCGCCGCTTCCGCAGTTTGTCCACCCGGAACGAGGTAAGCGCCCTGTGTCCCACGAGGCCCCATTCTGGCGGGCCCTGAGTCGGCCATCAAGGCAATAGCTGGAGGCTCCCGCCGCCACCGCATGCGGGGGCTAGCCCTAGAGGTAACCTCTGGGGGCTAGCCCTAGAGGTAACCCTACGGCTGAAGGCCTCCCGCGCACTTCGTCGGCCGTGGCGAGCGGGAGACCCCCACGAGCTACCGCGCCGGTCGTCGTTGTGGGGGGAGGGGGGAGTCGAGGCAGCCGCCGGCGGCGGCCCGCTCGAGAAGCCGCTGCACCCGACCGGCCCGCTCTTCGGCGGATTCGGCGGCGGCGACGTGATCGGTGAAGCGTCCGAGGCTCAACCCGCTAGTCGCAGTGCGCGCCGCGCCGGTCGTCACCGGCCCCACAACCTCAACGACTCGGGGTCGAATCCCCGATAGCGGGTAACGGCGGCGGCTCGTCTTGTGAGCCACCGGTCTCGGAACCACTCGCAGACGGCCCCAGCCGGGCGGTCGTGGTGGTCTACGTCTAGCGACTCCCCGCGAAGGAAAGCTGCGGCCTCCGTCCCCAGCGGGGCGACGAAAAGCTCGCGTTGGACGCCGTGATACACGAGCTCCCGCGAGAGCCCCAGGGCGCCGAGCGCGGCGCGGGCCGCCTCCCGTCGGTTACGCCAGCCGGTACCCCATGAGGCTTTCTTCGTCCGTCGGGCGCAGTGATGCTCAGCGAAAGCGAGCATCTCGTCGTATGTACCGTCCGCGAAGTGGAACTCGCCGGAGCCCGCGGAGAAGCCGACGCTGACGAAGGCCGGGTCGCCTCGATACGTCAGGCGGTTATAGATCGACGACCGGCCCAGGGCAGAGGCCGTCGTCAACGCCGCCAGCTCGCCCGTGAACGGCCTGCCGGATATCGACCCCGGTCGCCCCGCGTACTTCGCTCTGAAGGCCTCTCGCACTTCGTTGGACGTTGCGAGCAGGGCCACGAGCTTCCCGCACAGGAGGTCGTTGTAGGGGGGCACGGCGCCGAGGACGAAGGCCTCCATCACATGACGGAGGTTCCGGCGGCGCGTGTCCCGCTCCCACCCGACCCACGCGTCGCGGGCGGCGAGAGCGAAGACCGGGTCGCCGAGGCCGAGGAGCCCCACGAGCTTGTCGTTGTGCTCGTCCACGACCAGGTACCGCAGGCGGCGGCCGTAGCCGGCAGACACCGGGATGCTCCAGTGAAGGCGAGAGTACCGAAAGAGCAACTCCTCCTCGGAGCCGGTCTCGACCTCGACGAGGCGGGGTCGGATTCGCATGGGGTCGAGGGAGCACCCGTCGGCGTAACGCTCAAGCAGCCGCGGCTCGTGACGCGCCAGCCGCGGCTCCGCCTTGGCTCGCCGCGTCGCGACCGCCGCCCGGTTCGCCCGGCGGATCGAGTCCTTGTCGAGGTCGCGCGGCTGGCGCCTTCCCGGCTCGGCCGGATCGAGGCCTTGCTCCCTGAGCGTCGCCTCGACTAGGCGGCGGAGCCGGTCCTCGCCTGGGCACCCGGCGGCCCGGCATGCGGCGGGCGGGGGGACCGGTCCTGGCGACGACCAGCTACTCGACATGGGCGAGGCGACGCTCCTGCTCGACGCGGCGGCGGTGCGCCTCATCGCCGGAGGCGCTGGCCGCGGTGAGGCGCAGATCCCAACATCGGTCGCAATACGCGTCTGCGGCGAGACCTCGGGTGACGGCCGCTTCGGCGGCGGCGTAGCGGCCCGCGGCGAGTTCGAGGTCGGCGAGTCGGTGGGCGGCTTCATGGACTCGCTGCATGCTGCTGGTCATCAACCCTTCGGTCGCCGCCCACAACCAGTCGGCGCCCTCGAACGGGGCGCCGCGCACCAAGTCGAGGGCTTGACGAAGGTGACCGGCCCGCTCCTCGGCGGATTCGGCGGATTCGGCGGCGGCGACGTGATCGGTGAAGCGTTGCTCGTCGGATGTGACTTCGGCCCGATACCAACTGTCATGGGCTCGGGGGAGACGCTCGATGCCGATGTGCTTGCGGACCTCCCATGCGCAAAGCCGTAGTGCCTGTTTCTTGTCCAGTTGGTCGGGGTCGCTAGGCCACAAGACGTCGATGAGCTTGGCGGTTCCCGCTCCTACGGGGTTGGTGACCAAGTAGGCGAGGAACTCGAGTGAGTGGCGGCGCTGAAGCCTCGCCTCGCCGCCGTCGACGATGAGGCGGGGGCGACCAAGGAGCTGCAGCTCGACAGCCGGGAGCGGGCGGCCCTCGACTTCGGCCGTCGCCGCTGGGGCGTCGAGGCCGTCGATGGCGATGTGCGACGCCATCGCTGCGACGGCGAGGGCGCCGGGAGCGGTCATCGTCCATGAGTACGTCGACTCCACGTCCTGCGAGGCCCATGAGATCACCGCCGCCCCGCCGCGGTCGCGGCCGAAGTCTCGGGCGGCGCCAGTCAAAGCTCGGCGCTCAGGCTCCGCGGCGTCGGCGGCGAGGACGACTGTCAGCGGACGGCGATCGCCTTCCAGGCGGGCGGCCAGGGCCGAGCCCGCCTCTGCAGGGAGGCCGCGGAGATGATCGGCGGCGTCGGCGGCGGTCATGGCGACGCACCCTGCGGGCGGGTCGCCGCCGACCCACACCACAGTGACACCCGGCCGGTTTGTCAGGCGCTCAGCGAGCAGGGCGAGGACCGGGGTCACATGAGACGCGGCGCCGTCGATGGCGACAACGGGCGCCGCCTCGAGGTTGATCCATAGGGTCTCGGCTTCGCTGCTGACGCCGAGCCGGACCAGCCCGGGGAGGGCGGCGGAGGCGACATTGGACAGCTCTGCGGTGACGGATCGGGTGGATATCTCCCACCCGTCCTTGATCGTGTCGGATGCAACCCACCCTGACGGCGCGCGGCGGCAGCCAGGCGCGATCACCCGGGTGAGTTGAGCGGAGACGATCACGGCGTCGAGAGCGGGCGGAGCACCCCGGAAACTTGCGAGAGCGTCGCCGGCTGCCCACATGCCCCGGTCGTCGATAGCCTCGGCGGGCGGCGGGGAGAGCGGCGCCGTTGGATCCCCCGCGGCGCCACGCGCGACGCGGCGGCGGAACCGCCACCACCAGCCGGCGGCCGCGGCGCCTCCCGCGAGGGCCGCGGCGGCCGCGGCGGCGGAACCGCCCTGGGAGTCGCCGAGGGAGGCGACGTCGGGCGGGTCGGCCGTTTCCTCGGTGACCCACATCCGGGTATCGACAGCGGCGGGGGCGTCCTCCACCCAGACCGCCGGAGGCGACGAGCCGGTCGGCCCTCCCTCGGCGGGCGGCTCTGGGAGGGTGGGGAGCGACGC
>Ga0209681_1000057_pt1 | contig 30504 bp, 32 predicted proteins | sample WorMetLIZISLAND2_3_FD_187416 | JGI IMG/M metagenome (GOLD analysis project Ga0209681, IMG submission 187416) | Marine gutless worms symbiont microbial communities from Max Planck institute for Marine Microbiology, Germany - Olavius clavatus LIZARD... ... | reverse complement strand
CTGTTGTTTGTTCGGCTGAAAGCGTAACGCGTATCATCGGCGCCTCCCCAATTGGGTTTTTTTGGGGATAATGCCATCTTCTTAATAGCAAGTCAAATAGTTATGGTTATATATGCAAATAAGTTTACCTGCTCCCAACATTCCTTGCTGAAGACTTTACGAGGAGGGCCGATTTTGCTATTTTGTTTTCGCACCCTTTTGACGATCTCCTGTTCGCAGGCGCTCTACGATTCACTTGTTAAGATCATTAGTAAAGGATGCTCCCTGTTTGATCAACGCCCACTCCCTGCGCAAAATCCGGGTAAAACAGGGCTGTTTATAACCCCTTTTCGTCAATTACCGTGTGAGAAAATACCGATGACCCGGCTTTTATGGACCCCCCCGGAGGAAAAGGTCACATCCAGCAATATGTATCGTTTTATGACCGGGGTAAATAAAAAGTATCATCAGGCTTTTTCCGAATACCCTGAGTTGTGGCGATGGTCTGTGGAGAATATTCCCCAATTCTGGGAAGCGATGTGGGAATTTGCAGCTATCATCCATTCCCGACCCTTTGATGAGGTGATTGACGATGAGCGCAAAATGCCCGGCGCCAAGTGGTTTTCCGGCGTACGGCTCAACTTTGCTGAAAACCTTTTGCGCTTTCGCGACAATCAAACCGCCCTTGTCTTTCGCGGTGAAGACCAGGTGCGCCGCAGCCTCACCTACAGCGAGCTGTACGATGAGGTGGCCCGTGCGGCCCATTCGCTAAGGGCCATGGGGGTGACCGCCGGCGACCGCGTAGTGGGGTTTATGCCCAATATGCCCGAGTCAATCATCGCCATGCTGGCCGCCGCCAGCATCGGCGCCGCCTGGTCTTCCTGCTCGCCTGATTTCGGCATCAAAGGGGTGTTGGATCGTTTCGGCCAGATCCAGCCCAAGGTGCTCTTTACGGCCAACGGCTACTTTTTCAAGGGCCGGAAGCTGGACAGTCTCGAACGCATCACAGGTATTCTGAAACAGATCGATTCTGTGGAAAAAGTGGTGGTGACGCCGTACACGGAAAAGGCGCCCGACATCAGGGCCGTCCCCAACGCGGTGCTGTTTGATGATTTCAAATCATCCCAATCCAATCCAACCATCCAGTTTGAACAGCTCCCCTTTGATCACCCGCTCTACATCATGTATTCGTCGGGCACCACGGGGCTACCCAAATGCATGCTCCAGAGCGCGGGGGGCATTTTAATCAACCAGATGAAAGAGCATATCCTCCACATCGACCTGAAGCGCGCAGACAATATCTTCTATTTTACCACCTGCGGCTGGATGATGTGGAACTGGCTCACCTGCGGCCTTGCCGTTGGCGCCACCCTGACCCTGTTTGACGGCAACCCCTTTCATCCGGGGCCGGAAGCCTTGTGGCAAATGGCCCAGAACGAAAAGATCACTGTTTTTGGCACCAGTGCGGGCTACATTGCGGCGCTCATGGGTTCCGGCGTAAAACCCAAAGGACGGTTTGATCTTTCACCTCTGCGGGCGGTGCTCTCCACCGGGTCGCCGCTCTCGTTGGAAGAATTTCAATTCATCTACGATGAGGTCAAAAAGGATCTTCAACTGGCGTCGATCTCCGGCGGCACAGACATCAACGGCTGCTTCGCCCTGGGAAATCCCATGGGGCAGGTCTATGCTGGCGAACTGCAATGCCGCGGGCTGGGGATGAAGGTGGAAGCGTTTGATGAGAACGGCAAACCGGTCTACAACCAACAGGGCGAGCTGGTCTGTCTGGCGCCGTCGCCCTCCATGCCGATCCGCTTTTGGGACGATCCCGATGGCAAAAAGTACCAATCGGCCTATTTTGATGTTTACCCGGGCGTGTGGCACCACGGCGATTATATTGCGGTGAGCGACCGCGGCGGTGTTACCATGTATGGCCGTTCCGACACCACTTTGAACCCCGGCGGCGTGCGCATCGGCACGGCCGAGATTTATCGCCGGGTGGAGATGTTGGAAGAGGTGGCGGACAGCCTCGCCGTGGGACAAAGTTGGAACAACGATGTACGTGTGGTGCTCTTTGTGAAACCGGCGGCCGGATGCACGCTGACCGATGATCTGAAAAACAGGATCCGTCAGACAATCCGCACCAATGCCTCACCCCGCCACGTTCCGGCCAAGATCATCGCCGTACCGGACATCCCTTACACCCTGAACATGAAAAAGGTGGAACTGGCCGTGAAAAAAACCATCGAAGGTCAGGCCGTGCTCAACAAGGACGCCCTGAAAAACCCCGAAAGCTTGGCTTTTTACGCCAACATTGCCGAGCTGCAGAAGGAGTAGTAAAAATCGGGTTCCTCGACGTTTTGTGTGGATTTGACATAAAGCGCCGACCGTTTCACTCATACCGCAGCATAGGCTCGGCATCCCTATGCTGACAATACGGCATGGATTCCCAGGCCTTTTACCACCCTCATCGGCGGCAAAGGGTTACCGCCCTACTTTATGTAGGTCGGCATTCCCATGCCGACAGGCGGGGGTTGCAACCTGCAAGCGTTGAAGCCTTGTCTGACGGCAAAGGATTGCCGCCCTACCAGCCTTGTCCGGCGGCAAAGGGTTACCGCCCTACTTTTACCAAGTGAGCGAAGGCCCGAATTACCATAAGGCCTTCTTTATTTTTCCCCATAAAACGATGAATCGCCGAAAAATCCGACATAAATTACCAAACAATCAGGAAAATTAGCGATCATCAATTGTTTTGACTTGGTTTGGGGGATTAATAGAGAAGATTCCACGGCTTGACAAGCTGAACCCTCTTTTTTTACCATTAGATGATGAAAAAAAGCCCAACCATAATCTTACATCGACACGCCCACTTCAAATATCGCGCCGTGCAATTATTGATGGCGTTGGGCTTTTTATCGTTATTTTGCAATACCTCTTTTTCGCAATCAACGGTGCACCAACTACCCATCACCCTTGAATATCCGTTGTTGCAGCATCTGGCGGTTCAATCCGCTTTTACCGAAAAGGGCAATAGCGCCACCCTCTTGGATGAAGAGGACGGCTGCGCCCGGATTGTGGCCTCGGACCCACAATTTAGCAGTAGCGAGAACCGACTCCGTTCCGTAACCCATGTTTCGCTCAAATTGGGCAAAGCTTTTGGGAACGATTGTTTTTTGCCAATCCGATGGGAAGGCTACCTGGAGCTGTTGCAACAACCAAAATTTTTGCCGGATACCTTCACCCTCGCTTTTGAAACCGTTGATTCCAGGCTCTATACCAACGATAAAAAACCGGCGAGGGTATCTCCTTTTATCTGGAACCGAATTCGCAAGGATATGCATGGCCATATGGAACAGATTACCCTTGATCTGGCGCCCCCCGTGGACGACTTGAGAACATTTTTGCTCCCCTTGTTTCCACCTCACAACCAACGGGTCGCCAAAACGGCCCTTGATACCATGAAGCCGGGAGAAATCGTTGTCGAATCCGACCATATGAAGGCTCATGTCAATATTGATTTGCCTGTTGGGTCCGCACCCGAAGAGTTGACCCCCGAAGCCCGCCTGGCCCCCGAGGAACAAGCACGGTTTATTCAAATTTGGGAGCAGTGGGACGCTTTTTTGGTGCATATCATCACTCAACTGGCCGGACAAAAGTTGACCGTGGAAGATCGGCAAACATTATTGGAAACCTTGCTTATCACCCGGCACCGGTTTAGTGATGCGCTGGCCAGTGTGGTGCAGCACCGGGATTTTGTGCACGCCCAGTTTGCCGATGCCTGGCAACAACTGGCCCCGATTTTTCGGAAAACCCTGCTGCGTCGGGACGTCGACGGCGGCTTGGGTTATCTCACCTTTTTTACCGCATCGGATGCTATTATCGCGTTAGATACCCTCAGCCCGGTCATGGGGCTTGATATCAGTAGCGACGGCTTGATTCGTCTGGCACGAATCCTCGACGACGCCCCTTTGCAATACACACCGGACATGGATATCACTCTGCGCCGGATATTGGGGCTATCCTCCAAACCAATGGAGACACTTGACGAACCACCTGTAAAGGACACCGGAAATCCACCCGAACAATCACACCTAAAACCGCTATCCTGGTTAAAGGGGTTTGTCTCGGCTGTGGTGTGGGCTAAAAAAGCGTCAACCGCAAACAGTCCCGCCTCCTTTGCCCAATGGCTTCCCGGTTCAAAAAACCGAAATGAATATTTAAGCAAGATGCGGATGCTTCTCAACCGGGCCGCCATGGCCATCCATGCCCGCAAAAAAATCCCCAAGGCGCTTTATAAGTTTTATATCCCCCTGATTCAGGCCACAGCCTGGCAGGAGAGCTGTTACCGCCAATTCCATGTCAAAAAAGGGGCCCCCACGTATCTCCTCTCTTACAACGGCACCTCCGTCGGTCTCATGCAGGTCAACGAACGGGTCTGGCGGGGCATTTACGATATCAAGCGCCTGCGCTGGGATGTGGCCTATAACGCTCTGGCCGGAAATGAAATTGCCTCCCTTTATCTGAAACAATACGTTCTCAAACGCATAGACAATATTGACGCCCTGGATGATAAAACCGTTGCCGGTGCGGTCTATGCCATTTATAACGGCGGGCCGGGTCAGCTGAAGAAATTTTTAGCACGGTCCCAGGATGATAAATATTATTTAAGCGATCGGCTTTTTTTGCAGAAATGGGACTGGGTCCTAGCGAAACAGTGGAACAAAATTGATCACTGCCTGGGCAAACCCCGTCAATAGGCCTTCCCGCCATCAGTAACGAATCGAATTTGACCGGTATATTGGTGTCCAACAGCAAACAGAACAAAGGTTTTGAAGAAAACCGGGGATTTATCGAACGGCTCAAGTCGGGCGATGAAGCGGCTTACCGCGAATTGGTGGAGCAGTATCAGGACCGGCTGTTTAAAGTGGCCATCGGTATTGTCCTGGAACAGGAAGAGGCACTGGATATTGTCCAGGAAGTTTTTACCAAGGCATTTTTAAATATCACCCGTTTCCGGGGCGACGCCAAGTTATCCACTTGGTTGCACCGAATCACGGTCAACCAGTGCCTCAATTGGAAACGGCGCTGGAAAAGGCGTTTTCGGTGGAGCCATCAGCCTTTAACCCGTGAGAATGGCAGCGAAACGGTGGAAATGGGGTCACAGCGCTATGCGCCGGACGCCATTAACGACGAGAAAAATGTGGCTGATGCCTACGAGGCTGCCTTGGCGGCATTGCCCAAACAGGCGCGGACCGTTTTTGTACTAAAAGAGGCCGAGGGGCTCTCTTATGATGAAATCGCCAGTGTCTTAAAGATTAAACGCGGGACAGTCAGCTCACGACTGTTCTACGCCCGCGAAAAATTACGGAACCATTTAAAACAGATTTTGGAAAATGGAAAAGAGTTGGAAAATACCCATGACGCCTCATGACTGCGACATAGAAAAGGTCTATCAATTTGCCGATGGCGAGTTGGCGGAGCGTCAAAAAGAAGCCGTCCAAGGTCACTTGGACCAGTGCGCCCACTGCCGCGGCATCTTGTATCAATCCCGGCAACTGACCGCACTGTATCAGCAATTTAGCCGAACACGGGAGTCCCGATCTTCCCGTGCATCTGTGGCGACTGGCCCATTGGGCAGGGTCCGCCCCGGCAAACAACCATGGCGCCGGCGCCTCCATGCCTATTTTCCCAAATGGGTGACCGTCCCGTTGGTCACAGCCCTATTGCTGATGGTCCTGGCGTTCCCCTGGCTTTTGAAAAAGAATGTAAAAGAACCCAGCGCGATTATTACTTCGCTCACCAGCGACAGCGGTTCGATTATGATGTTTGAAACCCCGGTCTCAAAACAGACCGTCATCTGGGTTGCGGAAAATTCGCAATAGGTGGGAGAATATGAGTACTTATCGTTTAATGATGACAACGGCGCTTCTGGCACCCTTCTTTTTCGGGGCCCAAACTGTTGCGGCGCAAACCACAATCCATGTTAATATCAACACCATCCTGGCCTCCCATGGCGAACAGGCCGCCGGTATCAAAGCGTTTGCCGACGGCGTGTTGAATGAATTGCAATCGGTGTTCAAGTACGCCTCGTATAAAGAGATCCACAAGAGCCGGATGGATCTGACCCAAGGACAAACCAAGGAGGCTGCCCTGCCGGGTAAACGCTTTTTGAAGGTAACCTCCAATGGTGTGCAAAACAACCGCGCCAAACTGATGCTACAGCTTTTAAAAAACAACAAGCGGCTGTTTCAAACCGCCATAGAGTTACAAAATAACGGCAGTCTTATCGTGGGGGGACCGGTCCATAAAGATGGCGTATTGCTTTTCAAAGTCTCCAGCACTTTTTAACCCGGATTTTGCCTTCCTGGTGTTGATGCCTTAGATTTGTGGATTGATCAATGCTTGGCAGAAAGGCGGCGGATGCCGATTGCACTCTACAACGGCCCGTTTGAATGGGAAAACGGCGCTCCGGGAATTTACCATCAACGATGGCAATGCCACATACACATTTTTAACTTGGCTCAGGTCCCCGGCCTTGATTTTAAATTGATCCGACCCATGGCTGTAGTGGCCGCCGCCCTTTCCGGGCACGACCAACCGGGCAATATGTCCATCCGCAGCTCCGCAGGTCAGATATTGACCCGGGCATGCGATGATTTTCACCTGGATCCGGCACGAGTCATCTTTATCGAGCATGTGGAACAACGGTGGTTCGGCCGCAACGAACGCCGTCATATTCCGGATCGTTTTTTTGTGGGTAACTTCCGTTGGCATAATGGCCGGGCCATGTATCCCCACTGGCAGGAGCTGGAAGACCCCTTAAAAACAACGCTTCTAAAACTATTACAACCGGGAGAAAAAAGCGATGAGTGATACAAACCCTCTGGACATATTAAAAAAAGCGCTCCTGTTGGAGATGCGCGGACGGTCATTTTACGCCAAAGTGGCCCGGCAGACTGAAATGGAGCCGGTCCGGGAATTTTTTGAAATGATGGCCGCAGAGGAAAAGCAGCATGTCAACGAGCTTTCGCGCCAATACAAAGCGTATCAGGCGGAGGGGCGCTTTGTGGAAAGTACGGAAGAAGACGGCAAAGATTCCGTGGCCACCGGGGTGTTGACCGACCAGCTCAAAAAACGGATCACCGCAGCCAGTTTTGAGGCCGCCGCTGTTTCCGCGGCCATGTCCATGGAACAAAAGGCCATTTCGCTGTACGCCAAGGAAGCGAAAAGCGCCGCGGATCCAAAGGCGCAACAGGTATACCAATGGTTGGCCGATTGGGAGAGAAATCACCTGGAGGTGTTGGCTGAGATCGACCGGGAGATTACCGAGAACATCTGGAACGACAATAATTTCTGGCCCTTCTAAAACCATGATCGTCGGTTTAACAGGTGGGATCGCTACAGGCAAATCAACGGTGGGCAACTTTTTTCATGCATTGGGCGCCCACCTTATCGATGCCGATCGATACGCGAAAAAAGCGGTTGCCGCTAAAAACCCCGCTTGGCATAAAATTGTGGCCGTCTTTGGCGCCTCAATTTTACAAGCTGACGAAGAGATTAACCGGTCGGCTTTGGGTCAAATCGTTTTTGACGACGCCACTGCCCAAAAAAAGCTTGAAGCCATTGTTCATCCGGTTGTGCGACAAATGATGCTGCAAAAACTGGAAGAGATTCAACAAGCACCCCACTCACCCCTGCCCATCCTGGATATCCCCTTGCTGTTTGAAAGCGGCTGGCACGAGAGGGTGGACAAGGCAGTGGTGGTTTACCTCCCTGAAAAGACGCAACTTGGCCGCTTAATGGCGCGTGACGGTATCACCAAAGCGCAAGCAACGGCGCGCATCAATGCCCAGATGCCCATCCTTGCCAAAAGAGCCCTTGCCGATGTGGTGATCGACAACAGTCATTCAAAAAAGGAAACCAGGCGGCAGGTGCGCATCCTTTACAACGCCTGGACCGCTCCCGAACCGGCCTCTTTTTTTGTGCAACCGGAGGGAAGCCGGTGATCGCCTATTTGATTTATGAAAACGACGTCTATCAGGGTCCGGCGGGTTAGAAGAGACCACCCGTTTGCGCGACGGCAAGGGCCTCTTTTAAATCAAGGCTGCCGCTGTAGAGCGCTTGTCCCGTAATCACACCGGTGACGCCATCTTTCTCAAGCGGTAGCAGGCTGTGAATATCGTCAATAGTGGCCACACCGCCCGAAGCCACCACATCCATATTCACCGCCCGGGCCAGAGCGCGGGTCTGTTCAATGTTGGGACCGGTCTGCATACCGTCGCGATGAATATCGGTGAAATTGATGGCTGCAACGCCCAAACCCTCCAATCTTTTGGCTAGGTCAACGGCCCTGGTTTCGGTGGTACGGGTCCAGCCGTCTACCGCCACAAAGCCGTTGCGCGCATCAATGCCCACCACAATCCGGCCGGGATACTTTTTCGCCGCCTGGCCCAGAAAAGCGGGTTCCTCAATGGCTTGGGTACCGATCACCACCCGCTCAACCCCCAGATCGATATAACCGGCCAACGTATCAAGTTGACGGATCCCGCCGCCCAATTGAACCGGGACGGAGACCGCCGCCAAAATGGCGCGAATTGCTTCCCGGTTGCGCGGCCTTTTTTCAAAGGCGCCATCCAGATCCACCACATGAATCAGTTTGGCGCCCATGCCGGCCCATTTGCGGGCCATATCAGCCGGACGGTGGGAAAAAACCGTTTCATCTTCCTTACGCCCCTGGAGCAGGCGCACGCACTTGCCGTTCTTGATATCGATGGCCGGGATAATCAGCATGGAGCGGCTTTCCTGATTTACAATGTGCCTTTGGTGGACTGCACCCCTAAAATGCGTTCATCCTTGCCCGTAGCCTGATCCAGGGCCCGGGCGGCGGCTTTGAAGACGCTTTCCAGAATATGGTGCTCGTTCTCGCCATATTTCAGATTGATGTGCAGATTCATACCCAAATGGTTACTCAAGGCACGGAAAAACTCTTTGGAAAGCAATGTGTCAAAAAGGATGCCCCGCCGCTCTTTCAGCGGGACATTATAGACCAATACCGGCCGGTTGGAGATATCCACCGCCACCGAGGTCAACGCTTCATCCATGGGTGTCACTGCGTACCCATAACGGCGGATACCCTGTTTGTCGCCCAACGCTTTTTTAAAGGCACCCCCCATCACAATGCCCACATCTTCCACGGTATGGTGGTAATCCACTTCAATATCACCCTTGGCCTTGATGGTTAAATCAAAAAAGCCGTGTTTGGCGAAAAGGGTTAGCATATGATCAAAAAAGGGGATACCCGTATCAATGGCGGCCCGACCTGTTCCGTCCAGAACCAGCTTCATGTGAATATCGGTTTCGGCCGTCTCCCGATCGATTGCTGCACTGCGCTGTGTCATTATTTTCCCCACGGTTGTGTATTGGCGGGTTATCCGATACCCCCCGAAGGCCTTATAGATAACGGAATTCCGGTGTTCAAGTCAAGCCGTGCCCAAAATGGAGTGGCACTGCTCACCGAAAGCGACTTGATAGCGTTCCAGGGTTTTATCAGGTGCGACTGTTACATGATTGAGGCTAAATTGCTCGATCAACCGGTCAACATTGCCGTTATTGAGCCCCCGCATGGTGGAGATCCCGCCGGGATGAACGCGGAGGGTGACCTTTTTTAGGGGTTTTGATTTACTGAACATTTTTTCGACGGTTGTGAAGTACAGCCTTTCATACACCAAATGACCAAAGGCCGGATGATAGGGTCCGGCCAGTAGCTGCTGTGGATCGGCCGCCACATCCGCGGGTAATCCCATGCGGATGACGGCAATTCCGTTTTGTAAAAATCGCGCGGCCAATACGGCGCTCTTTTCAACCGCCTCCTCAAGTGTCAAGGGTTGATAAGTTCCGATGCGGAATGCTTCGGCCAGTGGGCTGCCGGCCAACACCAGGGTTGGATAAATGCGCACAAAATCGGGCGCCAACCGACAAACAGCAGAGGCATTCATCTCCAGGGTTGCTTTACTTTCTCCAGGGAGTCCCACCATCAACTGAACAACCGTTTGATACTGATTCCGTTGTAAGCGTTCCACCGCCCTAACAGTATCTTCCACACGGTGGCCCCGCCGGGATTTTTCCAAAACCCGATCATCCATGGATTGCGCCCCGATCTCCACGGTTTCCACGGGAAACGAAGCGATGAGTTCCAGCCTGCGATCATTCACAGTATCGGGCCGGGTGGAAAAACGGATAGCGTCGAAAAGCCCTTGATCCACCCCTTTTTTCGCAACGGTCAGCAATTCAGCTATTTTGCCGTTTGGAAGTCCTAAAAAATTTCCGCCAAAAAAGGCGATTTGTACCGGTCGGTTCCGGTTGCGGCCACGGGGCTGGTAAATTTGTAAGGTTTTTGAAATCAGCGCCGCTCCGCTAAAAGGCCTTCCAGGGGTTTGGGTAATGGCGGCTTGATCACAAAAAATGCAGCGCCGGGGACAGCCCTCCTGGGGAATAAAAGCCGGAATGACCAGCGGACGCGGTTTCATTTGAGTTTATTGAGCGCCCGTAAAGCCGCCATCTTTTCGGCCTGTTTTTTACTCTTTCCCGAGCCTTGCACCCGAATATGTTCCATCTCCAGGCAGACAGTAAATACCTTGTCATGGTCAGGGCCCGTTTCCGTCAGCAGTTGATACGCCGGGGTGGTCTGAAGTTTTCGCTGAGCCATCTCCTGGAGTTCACTTTTAGGGTCAAAGCCGGCCGCACCCAGCACTGTTTCAAAAAGGGTCTGAACAGCGCCAAAAGCGGCGTTAAAGCCCCCGTCAAGATAGACGGCGGCGAACAGGGCCTCCAGGGCATCGGCTAAAAGCGAGCTTTTATTCTGTCCGCCCGATTGGCGTTCCCCCTTGCCCAACCGTAAATATTCCCCTAGCCTGATTTGTCTGGCAATGGCGGCCAAGCGGGTTTCATTGACCAGGTTGGCGCGCATTTGGGTCAACTCCCCTTCCCGGCAGTCAGGATAGACGCGCATCAACAAGTGCCCGACAATCAGACCCAGTACGGCATCACCTAAAAACTCCAGCCGCTGGTTATCCGTTGCATTGAAACAGGGATGTTCATGTACAAAGGTACGGTGGGTAACGGCCTGTTCGAGTAACGTTTTATCTTTAAATGTGTACCCAACGGTTTTCTCCAGCACCGCCGCTTTGTCCGGCCTTGGATATGGTTTGTCTGCGGTCATGGTCTTCGGGCCGCCCGGATCGCGCGTAACAACATTGGCATAATCCTTTCGGGAACATGAAAGGCGCCGTCACCCGAACCCAATTCCCGTCCGGGTCGGATAGCGCCGTGAAAATCAGTCCCTCCGGTGGTCACCAATTCCAACATTTCGGCCGCCGTCTTTAATTCACGGGTAACCGCCGAACTGTGCGTAGGGTAATAGACTTCAATGCCTTTTAGCCCCATCTTTTTCAACTGCACCAACAGTAAAATTTTTAACGATCCCCATCTCCAATAACACCGTTGCAATATGAGGACGCCCGGCCACACTGTTTTCGCGAACCACCTGTTCCATGGTAACGGGAATACCAATACGATTGAGTTTGGTGATCATTTGCGAAATCCGGTTTTCCCGTGATTCCTGCAGCCACGTTAGGGCATGGTTGAGCGGCGCGTTAAACGGGTCGACCCCGTAACCCAAAAGGTGGAGACTGTCCTTGACCTGGAAGGAGTCGGGTGCTTCAATACTGATTTCAACCCCATTGATAAATTGAATACCTGAAGGGATGCCCTGTTGATGGAGCTGTTGAATCCCATCGACGGTATCATGATCGGTGATGGCTATAGTGCTGAGCTTTTTTTGCAGCGCAAGTTGAACGATGGCGCCCGGCGATAATGTGCCGTCGGATGCCGTTGAATGAATGTGCAGATCAACGTCACCCATCAGAGGTTTTCATGAAAGGTCCCAAGCATTACGCCAAAACCGAATCTTTCACCTTTTGTTGTCTTTACTTGCAAAGATGGGCGTTTATATGAAAGCGCCCGATATTCGAGCTGACAATTGAAACGTTCATCTGTTGTGGCCCTGCGTGGCATGCGGTTATATGCCAAGGGCCCGCTCGGTCGCCTCTTCCGCCTCTTTGCAATCGATACACTGGGTCGTCACGGGGCGCGCCTTCAGACGTTTTTCCCCAATGGGGTCGCCACAGGATTCACAAACCCCAAAGGTCCCGTTTTCGATACGGTCCAATGCTTTTTTAATTTTTTTAATGAGCTTCAACTCACGGTCACGTATGCGCAACATGAAATTGCGGTCCGTTTCCAGGGTGGCCCGGTCTGTGGGATCGGGAAAATTCTCTTTGGGAGCGGTCATCCCCGAAACCGTATCGTCACCTTGAGAGGCCAGTTCCCGCAGCCGTTTCGACAGGTGGTCTTTAAAAAATTCCAACTCTTTTTTCTTCATGATGCAATCCTCGTACTGCCCGTATCATTTCAAAAATACAGAACAGATCTGTATGACATAAAATAACCGCCAAGTAAACTCAATTAAGAACACGCCACAAAAACCCGGCGGCTATTGTAATGGAATATCCAGCCTGAAGAGACGGCGGATCAAATCGATATAATGTGTGCGATCGGCGCGGCAACCATCGCTTTTTAAAAACAGGGTGGGATCATGGAGAACTTTTTTGGCCAAGGCCTGTTTCATCCGGTGAAATACGGCCCGATCAACGGGTACGCTTGCTTCCAGCCCGTTTAATGTCCTTTCGATCTCCTCGTCTACGATCTTCTCCACTTTTTCCCTTAGTGCAACAATGGTTGGCACCACATCCAAACTGTTGTACCAATGGCGGAAATGAATCACCGCCTCTTCCACAATCCGCTCCCCCTTGACCGCCTCTTTTTGACGATCGGCCATATTTTCGTCCACCACCGTTGTCAAATCGTCGATGTCGTAAACATAGACATTTTCGAGCCGGTTGATGGCCGGGTCAATGTTACGGGGAACGGCAATATCGATAAAAAAGAGCGGCCGGTGACGCCGCTTTTTTAAAATGTGTTTCATCTGTTTCGGGGTAACCAAAAAATCGGACCCGCCGGCCGAAGCGATGATCACATCTACGTGGGAAAGCGTACTTTCAATTTCATCAAAACGGATGGCCTGGCCGTTGAATGTTTGGGCCAGACGCAGCCCGTTTTCGAAAGTGCGGTTGGCTACATAAACCGCCCCCACCTGGTGTTGAGTAAGATGCTCCACTGCCAGCTCGGCCATCTCGCCCGCGCCCATCAAGAGTACTTTGCGGCCTGCTAAATCACCAAAAATTTTGCGCCCCAATTCCACCGCGGCATAGCTGATGGAAACGGCGTGGTCTCCGATACCCGTTTCGGTGCGCACCCTTTTAGCCACGAAAAAAGCGCGATGCAGCAACCGGTTCAATAAAACCCCCGATGTTTTTTGCTCCGTAGCCGTCCGGTAGGCTTTTTTCACCTGCCCTAGAATCTGCGGCTCACCCACCATCATGGAATCGAGACTGGCCGCCACCCGGAAAAGATGGCGCACGGCCTCATCACCAACATAGGTATAGGCGGCCTTTTTCAGCAGAGCGGCGGGAATTGCCTTGGTCATCACCAAATATTGATGCGCCGCCTGCACCGCGACTTGTATATCATCGGCCGCCATCAACAGCTCAACCCGGTTACAGGTGGAAATGACCACCAGTTCCCGTACTTCCGGACAAGCCCGGAAATGCCCTGACGCCATGGTGGTTTCATCCGCGTCCAGGGCAATACACTCCCGAAGTTCCACAGGCGCCGTTTTATGATTGATGCCGGTGAGCAGGATTCGCTGCATCGATCCGTTTCTTTTACAATCCCGTTAAAAGCGGGTAAATTGGCCGTGATGGCCCTCCATCCAATAGTTGGTGGCGATAAAGGTGACAATAATGATCACGAAGCCGATAATCGCCATCACCGCTGCGCGTCGGCCGCGCCACCCCACCGTGAGCCGCCCGTGTAACAAAACCGCATAAAGCAGCCAGGTGACACCGGACCAAACCTCTTTGGGGTTCCAGCTCCAAAACCGCCCCCAAACCGAGCGGGCATAAATCATGCCGATGATCAAGCCGAAAGTCATCAGGGTGAAGCCACTGACAATTCCCAAATAGCCTGTGGCATCCAACGGTTCCAAAGATGGCAGACGCTCGTAAAAAAAGCCGCGCTTTTTCTGTTTGATGGCTCGCTCTTGCAGCAGATATAGAATCCCTGCGCAGCAAGCCAAGGCCAATAACGCCTCTCCCGTTAAAATGGCGGCCACGTGGATCACCAGCCAAAAGCTGTTAAATACAGGCTTGTTCACTACCGGATCAGATGAAAGCTGCGTGGCAATCAAGGTGAGTAGCATTACCAACGGCGCTACCATGACCCCCAAAATACTAAGCCGTAACCGTACATGCAGCACCAAAAAAGCACCGGCCACCGCCCAGGCGGCCACCAGTAAGGTTTCGTAAAGATTTCGCGCGGGAAACCCTTTGGTGGTCACCCAGTTGACAGTCAAGCAGAACGTCAACAGTAAAAACCCGGCCCCCAGCAACCCTACACCCACGGCCGACGCCAAACGACGCTGGGTTACCAGAAAAACGGCAAATGCAGCGGTACTCAAAATAGAAATAAGGCCCACGGCTAAGACCCAGTATTCCGTCATTCCGATACTCCCGTCGGTTGCAGGTGAAAGCCCAGTTTGGTCAAACTACATTGATCCCCTAACGTTCGGGCCAGCAGGTTGTCGATGTCAGCAGGCCTGTTTTGCCGAATCAGCTCCAATAGTCCGCCGGAAAGGAGCGCCTCAAAAAGGGGTTTGTGTTTCTCCGGGGCATGGTCCCGGGCCAGCAGTTTGCGGCGAATGAGACCCATCAACTCCAGTAACAGCGCATACTCCACCCCATACTCCTTTTCCATCTGCAGGCGCAGGAAGCGGGCAAAAGCCGGGCTTTTACCTGCGGTGGAGATGGCGATGGCCAGATCCCCCTGGCGGATCACCGCCGGGAGGATAAAATTGCACCCTGGGGACCAATCGACAATATTACAAAGCATGTTGCGCCGCTCTGCCGCAGTATAAATGCGGCGGTTTAAAACCTCATTATCCGTGGCGCCGATCACCATGAAGTGACCCTCCAGGTCTGTCGACGCATAAGCCCTTTCAAAGAGGCGAATCTTCTTTTTAGCGGCCCAATCAACAAGGGCTTGGGTCGCCTCAACGCTGACGACTGTCACTTTCGCGCCGCACTTCATCAGCCCCTTGACCTTTCGGGTCCCCACCCGGCCGCCGCCGACCACTAAACAGCTACGGCCCCTGATATCGAGATAGACCGGATAATAGGCCGAAACGGCTGAATTTTCTTTCGCCGTCATGGCGCTCATTTCAGAGACCTTTTTTGCACACACTTCATCATCCACTGTAACATGGCGTCGTGATTGGTTACCCCAATGGGCGGCGTAATCACCTTTATCATCACTTCGGCCCGGGCAGCGCTTTTATGACCGCCCGCCGTTCCCCACTTTTTAAAGCTCTGCATAGCCACCTTGCCCGCATTTTTTCGCACGCCATCATTTCGAAAGATAACGATCAGTTTATCATCCACAATCCCCGAGACCACGCTCCACGAAACCCCTTCCACCCTTACAAAAAAATCGGCCACCACCACGCAAGCGTCCCCGCTGGAGACACGGTCTAAGTGGATAAAAACCCAGCTTTTACGTTTTCGCAGACCTCCAAAGGCCCGTTTAAAGTATTTGAGATAGGCGGCATTAATCTCTTCATGCTCCAGATTGTAGATCAGGTGATGATCGGCACGACGGAAAAGATATTGAAACGCACGCACATCCTCAATGACCGTTTGTCTTTCAAAATTGCTGGTATCGGTCTTAATCCCGAATAAAAGGGCTGTGGCGAGCCGTTTAGACGGCATGATGCGGGCAGCCTTGAGATATTGCACCATGATCGTGCTGGTGGCGCCGTAGTGGGGTCGAATATCGGAAAACCCGCATTGTTCGCCGGTATCGGGATGGTGGTCGATAATAACATCCGGCCTGAACCGGCTTAAAATTCTATGGTGGTTGGGTTGTGAGTCCACCATCACCACTTTGCTGTAATCGTCCGGATCAACCTGATCAAAAGATTTGAGGGGAAGCTTGAGCCGCTCCACCATGGACAAGTTGTCGCTCCGTTCCATGGTCGAAACGGTGACCGGATCAACGGCGGCCACCTTGCGCCATAGCAGCCTCTTGACTGCGGTGGCACTGGCCAACGCGTCCGGATCGGCTACCATGAGAATCATCACGGTATCATCACCGGAAAATTGCTGATAAAACCGCCGTACGGTTTCGGATGTAGCTGGCTGCATCCAGACTCTTTCGTTTGCTAAAATGGCGACCTGCCATTGCAGGCTGTTGCTGTATCATAGGTATTCACTGGGAAAAATTCAAGCACGCCGGAGAAAAGCATCAAAAACCGTCCACCACTTTTCGATCAAAGAACATTGCTTGTAATTTTTATTTCACACTGCTACGGTATGTGAATGCTCCGAAATATATGAACAGGTATCAGGTCGGCGGCCGGCGCTTCATGACAGACACCTCCCCTCTATTAAACGTATCGCATCTGAAGACCTGGTTTTATACCTTTGATGGGGTGGCCAAGGCAGTCAACGATGTTTCCGTTCAGATGGAAAAAGGCCAGGTGGTGGGTATCGTCGGCGAGTCGGGCTGCGGGAAAAGTGTTACGGCCCGTTCCATTATGCGCCTTATTCCGGAACCGCCGGGAAAAATCGTCGAAGGCGAAATTCTCTTTGACGGTATTGATCTGGTCAATCTGTCAATGGAAAGAATGCGCACCATCCGGGGTAACCGCATCGCCATGATTTTCCAGGAACCCATGACGTCGCTTAATCCCGTATTCACAATTGGCGATCAAATCGGCGAAATGTTTCGGCTTCATCAGGGGCTTTCCAAGGGTGAGAGCCTCACCAAAGCAGCAGAAATGTTGGCCAAAGTGCAAATCCCCTCCCCGGAAAACCGGATCAATGATTACCCCCATCAACTTTCCGGGGGGATGCGCCAACGGGCCATGATCGCCATGGCCTTGTCCTGCGACCCGGAAATTTTGATCGCCGATGAGCCCACCACCGCCCTGGACGTGACGGTTCAGGCTCAGATTTTAGACCTGATGTTGCAACTGCAGGAGGATTTCGACACCGCCATTATGATGATCACCCACGATTTGGGGGTGATTGCCGAAATCGCCTCGCGCGTGGTGGTGATGTACGCAGGCAGGGTGGTGGAAGAGGCCGACACGCTGCCTCTTTTTGAAGCGCCCCGGCATCCTTACACCCGCGGACTCTTAAAATCGATCCCGAAGCTGGGGGACCGCACAGCCGGCGAACGTACCCGCCTGGCTGAAATCAAAGGGATGGTGCCGGGCCTTTTGGCGCTGCCTCAAGGGTGCAGCTTTGCCCCCCGTTGCCCGGATGTAAAAGAGATCTGCCGACACAAAAAACCGCCCATGAGCAAGACCGGCAGCGGCCACCAGGTACGCTGCTGGTTATACCATGACGACAATGAGGCCATAAAATGAACCATCTTGTTGACGTCAAGGATTTGAAGATCCACTTTCCCATCAAAAAAGGGCTGTTGTCCAAAGTGGTCGGCTATGTTTACGCGGTGGACGGCGTCTCTTTTCATTTGGAAACCGGTGAAACATTGGGTGTGGTGGGCGAATCGGGCTGCGGTAAAACCACCACCGCCTTGGGGGCTTTTCGATTGATTCCCGTCACCAGCGGATCAATCCATTACAATGGCGAGGATATTACCGAAGCGGATAAGACGCGTCTGGGGCAGCTACGCCGGGAAATTCAGGTAGTGTTTCAAGACCCCTACTCCTCACTCAACCCCCGCATGACGGTCAACAGCATCCTGTCCGACCCCATGGATATCCACAATGTTTATCCCGGGAACGAGCGCAATGAACGGATTGCCTATCTGCTGGAAAAAGTGGGCCTTTCGCCCGATTACGCCAGACGCTATCCCCACGAGTTCTCCGGCGGCCAACGCCAACGCATCGGTATTGCCAGGGCCTTGGCGCTAAACCCCAAGTTGATCATCGGCGACGAACCGGTTTCGGCCCTGGATGTTTCCATCCAGGCTCAAATCATCAACCTGCTCATGGATCTGCAGCAGGAGTTTGGACTCTCCTATATCATTGTGGCCCACGATCTGGCCGTGGTAGAGCATATTTGTGACCGCATCATGGTGATGTATCTGGGCAAAGTGGTGGAAACGGCAACCCATGACAATTTATACGGCGACCCCAGGCACCCTTACGCTGAAGCGCTTTTGTCGGCCATCCCCGTTGCCGATCCGCGCCATGACAAAAAGCGAATTATTTTAGAGGGCGATGTCCCCAGCCCGATCCATCCGCCGTCGGGCTGCCGGTTTCATCCGCGCTGTCCCCAACGAATGGACATCTGCTCTGAAAATCAGCCTGAATTAAAGGATCTGGGGGATGGCCACCGGGTAAGCTGTTTTTTGTATGAATGATCTCCGGTGAAGATGTATCAATTGTTTCAATTTGGTAAAATCACGCAAAATGGAGGATGGTATGATGAACATGAAAACGATGAAAACATTGATTTTCATAACGTTGATGACCATTGGGTTGATTTTTGGTCCGGCTCCGACGGCGCTTTCGGCCGACCTGGTGACCGCAGTGGACACCCCGCCACGGATGATGAATCCCCACGGAGACGATTCCGATGCGGGTCTTTCCTACATGGCCAACTTTTTTGACGGGCTTTTGCAACGCAAGGGCGCCGACGGCGAATTGGCGCCCGCATTGGCAACCAGGTGGGAGCACCCCGACGTTTTGACCTGGAAATTCTATCTGCGGGAAGGGGTCACCTTTCACAACGGCAACCCGTTTAACGCTGAAGATGTCAAATTTTCTTTCGAGCGGATCGCCAACCCGGAAGTGTCCGAATTTTTAAACACCGGCAACCAGATCGCCAGTGTCAGCGTTATTGACGACTACACCGTAGAAGTGAAAACCAAGACGCCGAACCCGTGGTTTGCCAACAACATGATTCAGATCTTTATGATGGACAAGGAGTCCACCGAAAACCGCGATGCGGGCGATGTCATGACCAGCCCGATCGGCACCGGCGCTTACAAACTGACTGAATGGATCAAAGGTTCTTACGTAAGGATGGAAGCCAACGAGAATTACTGGGAAGGCGCCCCTGCAATTAAAAAGATCGAGATTAACCCCGTCAAAGAGGCCTCGACCCGCTTTGCCGCCCTCGTTTCCGGTAAAGCCGATATCGTAACCGGCGTTCCCGTGGAGCTCTTTGACAAAGTGATCAACAATCCCAAGCTGGAGATCATCAGCCGTCCGGCCCGGCGCTCAATCTTCTTGGCCCTTGGCAACAAGGAGGGCGCCCCCTGGGCTGATATTCGCGTTCGCAAGGCAATGTACATGGCCATCAATGAAGATGAAATCATCGAGAAAATCATGCGCGGCCATGCCACGCCGGCGGCCCAGGTGCCCGATCCGCCCACCATCGGTTACAATGCCGATATCAAGCGGTTGCCCTACGACCCGAAAAAAGCCAAGGCCCTGTTGAAAGAAGCCGGTTTTGAAAACGGTTTCGACATCACCCTGAGCGGTCCCAATGACCGCTATGTGCAGGACGCCAAAATCGCTGAAGCAGTGGCCAAATACCTGGCCAAAGTGGGAATTAACGCCACTTTGGATGTGAAGCCGAAATCGATCTTTTTCCCGGAAGTGACCAAAGGAATCCTCGATTTCTATCTCATCGGATGGCTTGACGGCTCCTTTGACATGGGCCGCACCTATTCCAAGATCGCCCATACCCGAAACAAAGAGATGGGCTACGGCGGCCTGAACGGTGCCAGCTATTCCAACGCCGAATTGGATCAACTGCTGGAATCCACCGCCGACATCAACGATCCGGCCGATCGGGAAAAGACGCTGCAAAAATTAAACCATATGGCCATGGTGGACCAGATCGTCTGGATTCCGCTGCACTATCAGGAAGACCTCTACGCAATTCAGAAGGGCCGAGGGATTAGATTTGCGCCCCGACCCGACCGCTGGATGGTCTACAAGGAGATGTCCAAATAAGACGAATGCCGGGCTACTTCGGGGTCCGGATGATCCCGGAGCCACCACCCGCAATCTTTTATGATCACCTACATCCTCAGAAGACTGATTCAAGGCGGCGTGGTCATTGTGGTGGTATCCATCCTCTGCTTTACGATCTTCCGTTTTATGGGTGATCCGGTGGTCTCCATGGCAGGGCTATACGCCACCCAGGAAGAGATTGAATCGGTGCGTAAAACCCTGGGATTGGACAAACCCATGGTGGCGCAGTATGGCCGTTTTGTGGTCAACGCCCTGCACGGCGATTTCGGCAAATCCTATGTCAGCCGGGTGGACGCGTTGCAGTTGATTATCGAGCGCTTTCCCGCCTCATTTGAACTGGCCGTCACCGCCATGTTGATTGCCGTTATACTGGGGCTCAGCATGGGGGTGATCGTTGCGCTAAAGCCCCAGGCGTGGCGCAATCGCCTGATCATGGCGGGATCGCTGGGTGGAATTTCGATCCCCACTTTCTTAACGGGTATCTTGCTCATCATGGCGTTTGCCGTCTATCTGGAAATCCTGCCTCCCTTTGGACGGGGAGAAACGGTCCGGGCCGGTTTTTGGCAAACCGGTTTTTTCACTCTGGACGGCCTTACGCATCTCGTTTTACCGGCCATCACTTTGGCGATGTATCAACTGGCCGTCTTGCTGCGTTTGACCCGGGCCGGGATGCGCGAGGTTCTGGCCGAAGAGTATATCACAACCGCCTGGGCCAAAGGATTGTCTCCCGCCAAGGTAATCTGGAAACACGCCCTGCGCAACGTGCTGATTCCCGTGATCACCATTGCCGGGCTGCAATTCGGCGAACTGATCGCCGGCTCCATTGTCACCGAAACAATCTTTCAATGGCCGGGTCTGGGGAGCTTACTGCTCACCTCGATTTACGAGGGCGATCAGCCGGTGATTGTCACCTATGTGATGCTGGCCGCGTTTATTATCATTACCATAAATATTCTGGTGGATATTCTCTACGCGCTGTTGAACCCCAAAATCCGTTACGACTGATCCGTTGTAAAGTAAATGAATGTCAGAAAAACGTCCCAAATCCAAGATGCTGCACAGTTACAGACACGACCCGCCGGCTGTGGCGGGCAGCATTATCATATTGCTGTTTGTATTGGCCGCTATATTTGCGCCTCTGATCACGCCCCAAAACCCGTACGACCTTTCCGAGGTCTCCCTGGAGCACTTTCTAACCCCGCCGGTCTGGATGGAAGGCGGTCAAATGCCCTTCTTACTGGGCACTGACGATCAGGGCCGGGACATTCTCAGCACCATCATTTTCGGCTGCCGCACATCGCTTATCGTCGGCTTTTCCGTGGTGCTGATCTCTTCGATCATCGGTATCGTGTTGGGGCTTTTGGCCGGTTATTTCGGTAAATGGATCGACGCCGTCACCATGCGGATGGCCGATACGGTCTTCTCTTTTTCCACGACCCTTTTGGCCATCTTGATGCTGGGGGTTTTTAAACAGTCGGGCATTTTTACCGTCATTATCGCCATCTGCGTGGCCGACTGGGTCCGCTACGCCCGCACCATGCGCGGAAGTGTATTGGAAATCAAGGAAGAAGCCTACATCATGGCGGCCAAAGCCACCGGCGCCAGCGATCTCCGGCTGCTCTGTAAACATCTTTTGCCCAATGCCGTCCCGCCGCTGATGGTGGTCCTGGCCGTTGATCTGGCCGTGGTGATCATGCTGGAAGCAACTTTAAGCTTTTTAGGGGTCGGCGTTCCCCTGACCGAACCCTCCTTGGGGATGATGATTTCCATCGGTAAAAACTACATCTACGCGGGGATGTGGTGGATGATCGTCTTTCCCGGCGCCACGTTGATTCTACTGGTGGGGGGCATCAACCTCTTTGCCGATTGGCTGCGAGAAGAGTTAAACCCCAAGATCGGGGATTAACTCTTCCGTAAATCCGTTATATCAGCTACTGAACCACAGGCTTTATGGTAACGGGCGCGCCCGGAAAGGGAGGGAAGACAAAACAGAACGCTGTTACAACTACCACCGACAACCCCAATGGGGTGATGATGGTCTTAGCGGTTCGATAATCATCGGCCGGAAAGAGATTGCCGCAAAAGTAGAATTCACTTCACTTTGCCTTCGTACTCCGGCATTGTGACACCACCATCCCCGTTACGGTCAAACCACTGGAATTCATCCATACATTTCTCCCTGGCCTGTTTGCAAGCTTCCACATACTCCTTGGCGGTTAATTTGCCATCCTTGTTTTTGTCCATGGCTTTAAACAGGCCGGCAGTAGACGGATCGGCCGCCGCCGGCCCAACCGGCCATGCCATTGCAACAGTTATCACCATCAATATCAGCACCAACCGTTTCATGAGAACCCTCCTTATTTCAATCGTCTTATCTGTTTGAATGCCTTCCTTTCAAAACGTTACGATTACACCCTGCTATTCGCAAACCTCACGGTCAACCTCTTTGACAAGCTGGCCGTTGTCATAGTGTCTTTCGGTGACAATCTGGCAGTTTCCCCGGGATCGGTTCGGGTTGACTTCCACCCGCTGGGTACCGGCGCCATTGGTATAGACCACGGGACGCTGCTGGGCGGCGGCTTCCCGGGCGGCCCGGGTGCTGATTTCACCCATGGCGCCGCCTAGAACGGCTCCCAATCCGGCGCCGATCACTCCGCCCCGCCATCTGTTCTTTTTGTCCAGCATGGCGCCCGCGGCCGCACCGACCCCCGCCCCAACGGTCCCGCCCTGATAGGCCCCCTTGGAAGGTGAAACGGGCTGTATGGCGCAACCGGTTACACCCGATGCGATAACCGATACAGCGAGTATTGTGAAAAACGCTTTTTTACTCATGACGTCCTCCCTCTCTGGTGGTCGCGTTTTTGTCGTTTAATCCGTTTTTCCATTGCTGTTCTGACTCTTAGGACACCATAAGAATTAAAAGTTCATGCCGTGATCAAAATTGTCAAATTATTTCCGGACAGGTATGTTACCGAGACCTTTGCAGGACATCTGTTTCTGTTCACGTTCAAGGAAGGCGAAAAATGTAACCGGAGGTCTCTTACCCAAAAGACGTTTTGCATAGATACGGGAGGTTCCCGGACCCCCCATCATAGATGCGCGCCGCAAAATTTACAGTGCCTGGCATCCACATCATGGCCTTCAGCGCTGCAGGAGGGGCAGGATTGAGTGGAGATCGGTTTTCCCATTTGGGTAAGTTCCGCTGTTACGATACCGGTAGGAACAGCAATGATCCCATAACCCAAAATCATGATCATGGCCGCCAGGGCTTGGCCGACAGGGGTTTGGGGCGAAATATCGCCATATCCAACGGTGGTCAATGTCACGATAGCCCAGTAAACGCTGCGGGGGATACTGGTAAAGCCGTTGTTTTCACCCTCGATCATATACATCAAGGAGCCGCACAATGATACCAGCACAAGAACACAAAAGACAAATACGGCAATTTTACGCCGACTGGCTTTTAAGGCCTGTGAGAGCTGGTTGGCAGCGCCTAAATAAGGGACCAATTTTAATACTCTGAAAATACGCAGTACCCGCAGCACCCGGATGACCATAAAGTATTGGGCGCCCGGCAACACCAAACTAATATAAGTGGGCAAGATCGCCAAAAGATCAATGGTTCCATAAAAACTGGTGGCATAGGCCATGGGACGATCCACGCTGACGAAACGCAGCAGGTACTCGATGGAAAAGAGGATGGTAAATATCCACTCTAACGTGTAGAGGAGTTCTCCATGGACCGTGCTGATACTCTTTACGCTGTCCAGCATAACCGCCGCCACGCTGGCCAGAATCGTCACAATCAACAGTATATCAAAGAGACGACCTGCGGGGGTGTCCGCCTCAAAAATCACTTCGTGCAGTGTATCTCGCCACGGCTGACGGTACTGCCGTTTAAAGGGCTGCTGAAATCGGGGGCCCTGGGCCTTCATTGAACCCTGAACGTGTTGGTGGTTTGCAAAACGGCTCCTTTTCAAGTAACACCGTCAATCACCGGACATATCAAACTCTTTCATGTCAAACCAGTAGCCGGTCCCGGAAATAAAATCCAGTTGCGCCTGAACCAGGTCAATATGGGCGTTCTCGATTTCCAGAAACCGCATAAACAGCGGCCGGTATTGTTCGTCAATATCGGCAACCATTTGCTGGTAAAAACGGCTGGTGGCCACTTCCATCTCCAAGGCCTTACCGAGCATCTGCTGTTCCATTTTGTGATCATCACGGTCAGCCACCGGCTTCAGTTTTTCCAGGGATTTTTTGATCTCACTTCCAGATGGGATGGTCGTGGATAGCTCACTATCTTTCACCATCCCATTTTGCCGCCACTGATCCAATAGATGGGTCAAGTAGTCCACATGCTGCTGTTCGTCATTTTGCAACGCCGTGAAAAGCTCCCGGCCCTGGCTGTTCCGAGTGGTATCCGACAGGCTCTGATAGAGATCCCGAATCCGAACCTCATAATCCAGTGCTGTAACAATTGCTTTTTCAAGTTCCATCGATTTCTCCTGTTTTATATCTTTTTTCCGTGACCGGCCCCAAACGTATCAATGTGTAATTCACCTTTGGTTGACCAATTTTCACGATCAAACTCTTCGATCAAGACCGACACCCATTCCGGCTTCATATCCAGGGTCGACACCACCGCATCCGTTATCGCCCTTACGGCTTTACGCTTTTGATCCACTGTTCGCCCCCTGGCCATTTTTATCGACACAATCGGCATTTGCTCCCTTTACCACTTATGGTTATAGTTGTTTCCTTACTTATTTGATCTTAATATTCCAATGCATCTATTTTTGTTTTAACAGACGTTGATAAGCTTCGGTGAGCCGAACAAACTTGACCGGATCACCCCCTTTATCCGGATGATGCTTTTGAGCCAAACGCCGGTAAAGAGTGGTCACCCCCCGTTTCGTCATGGCCTTTAACACCTTGTAATCCATTTCGAATATCTCGCTCATCGCGGCGGGCGGCGCATACGTTGTTTTGCGGGCGCCCGGCCGATAGGCCCGGTGGCGGTTTATGAAGGCGCGTAGCTCTTCATTGAGATAGCCGCCGCGGGAAAAATCGTGGTCAAAATAACAGGTGGCATACCGTTTCAAATAGTCGTTCAACTCCAATGGATTGCCGCACTCCCCCCAGAAAGCCTCATCCCGGTTAAAACGGCATATTGTCTTCAGAAAATGAGTATCCAAGGCTGCCTGATCCAGCAGCTCCGGGGCCCGTCGCGCCGGCTCCGATTCCAGGCAGGATTGCACATTGAAAATGACATAGACATAGGTCTTGATCTCGTGGGGTTTTAAAACACGTTCCATCTCCACAAAACGCTGCTCAATTTCATCCCGGGATTTGCGGCGCAGCCATTTGAGCAGCACCGGCGGAATCCTTCCCGCGGCCCGCTGGTCCCACCGGCCGGTTTTCAAATAGAGGATCCGGCGCTTATCAAAAAGCGGCGTGGCTAACTGCAGTCGCTTTTTCTGGGATGGATTCAGGGGCGGTTTGGCGGTTTTCGATCGGTCCCGGAATGTCCCAACCGCTCTTTTGATGGCGGGGTCCACAAAAGGCCAAAAGATATCCTCTAACTCCTCACCGTGGATCTTGACCCCTTGGTCGGCCAAGGTATCACTGACGGTTTCCTTTACATGAAAGGAGTTGCCGCCCGGATAGGTAATATACTCCCAGGGCAGGCGCCCCAGGCTCATCAGGTCCCGGGAGCGGAAGTACTTTCCATCCGCGTAAGATTCCCGGATAACCCAATGGACGGGACCCATTAAATTGGCTTGCGCAAGATACATGACACTCCATGCCTTGGGATGACGGCGCTTGGACTGGGCGACGGACCATTTTGTGTAATGTAGTCAACCTCCTGGGAAAGGTCAACCGGCCCGGATATTTCCGAGCCGTGATGAATCATACGGAAAGTAGCCCAAAAGGTTGAAAAACCGCGTTGATTCAGGCAGGCAGGAGGAGACCTTTGCATAACACTTCTTTTTGTTCACGTTCAACCCGAATTTTGCATGAAATTTTACCGGAAAGTTGTTTATATTTGATATTTCAGCTTGTTACCATATGTTTACGGTTATTTCGTAAACACCATTTTGGTGTTTTGACATTGATAACAGTTGGTAACATTTCATCCGGACGGACGCTCACGGGCTTCGTCCATTGGCTGTGTTATCAAGGGCTCGCGGTATGAGAATACAGCTTCGCCCTTGCTGCCTTGCCAATGAACCCATCCGTGGCGTGGAAAATCCGGGATCAGTTTTTCGTAGGTCGGCATTCCCATGCCGACAGGCGGGGGTTGCAACCTGCAAGCGCCGACGCTTTGTTTGGCGGCAAAGGATTGCCTCCCTGCTTTATGTAGGTCGGCATCCCCATGCCGACACAGGCGGGGGTTGCAACCTGCACGCGCTGACGCTTTGTTTGGCGGCAAAGGGTTGCCGCCCTGCTTTTATGCAGGTGAACGAAGGCTCGAATTACCATAAGGCCTTCTCTGTTTTTTCACATAAAACGATGAATCGCCGGAAAATCCGACATGAATTATATCACGCCGAAAGTCCTTGACAATCAGGCGGGAAGGATTAAAATGATTTTTTCACTGATGCGGGGTGGAGCAGTCTGGTAGCTCGTCGGGCTCATAACCCGAAGGTCGTTGGTTCGAATCCAGCCCCCGCTACCAGTAAAATCAAGAGGTTACGAAATTCATTCGTAACCTCTTTCTCTATTTTCTAACCTATTTCTAACCAGCCGGGCAACCCAAGCCGATTCATTTGCCATCAATAAAGAGGCTTTCTTTACATGGGTGGGAGGTGTGGTATGATATTTTGTGAAACTAACGATCATATTTAGGCATTATGGGCGGATTTATGACGGACCGGATCACCATCGAACAACTTGAAGAATTCATGGTTGCCAAAGAGGGTGAAAACTTCGAGTTCAAAGAAGCCAAAATTAACTATGATTTTGAGAAACTATGCAAATACTGCACGGCTCTTGCCAATGAAGGCGGCGGGAAAATCTTTTTAGGCATAACGGACAAGCGCCACAGAAAGGTTGTCGGCTCCAAAGCTTTCTTGCAACCGGAACGAACCAGGGCGGGGCTCATTGAACAATTACATTTGAATATTGATTTCAGCATTGTTCAACATCCACACGGAAGGGTTTTAATCTTCCATATACCTATCCGCCCAATTGGGAACCCCGTTAAATACAAAGGGATCTACTGGGAACGACTGGGCGATAGCCTGGTGCCGATGTCGGTAGATCGGTTGCGAAATATTTTCGCCGAAGCGGGCCACGACTTCTCGGCGGATATATGTGTCGAGGCTACCATGGCTGACTTGGATGGAGCGGCCATTGAGGATTTTCGCCGCCGCTGGATTGAAAAATCGAAAAAACAACAGTTGACGACGTTGACACCGGAACAGCTACTGAATGATGCCGACGCGATCGTTGACGGCGATATCACCTATGCGGCCTTAATTTTGTTCGGTACCCACAAGGCAGTTGGCCGACACCTTGCCCAAGCGGAGGTTGTTTTTGAATACCGCTCCACGGATGCTTCCGGGCCGGCCCAACAGAGAAAAGAGTTCCGTCAGGGCTTTTTCAGCTTCTATGACGAGTTGTGGCAACTGGTGAATTTGCGAAACGACGTCCAGCATTTTCAATCTGGGTTATTCGTATTTGATGTGCCGACCTTTTCCGAAAGGGTGATTCGCGAGGCGGTTCTAAACGCCGTCAGCCATCGGGATTACCAACTGGGAGGCAGTGTATTTGTCCGACAATATCCCCGACGCTTGGTATTGGAAAGTCCCGGCGGTTTTCCGGTCGGCGTTACCGAACAGAACATTCTCGATAAACAGTCACCGCGCAATCGCCGTATTGCCGATATCTTTTTAAAGTGCGGCTTGGTGGAACGATCCGGCCAAGGAATGAACCTGATGTTTGAATCAAGTATTCAGGAGAGCAAACCAAAACCCGATTTTAAGGGCACGGATCAATATCAGGTGACCCTCAATCTCAACGGCGAGGTACAAGACCCCCGGTTTTTACAGTTTTTGGAAAAAGTGGGTAAAGAGACCTTGGCCTATTTCAGCACGGACGATTTTTTATTACTGGATCATATACACAAAGAAAACACTATTCCCGAAGCGCTAAAAGGCCGCTTGCAGTTTCTTGTGGAAAATGGCGTGGTTGAACGCTACGGTCGGGGTCGCGGGGTCAAATATATCCTCAGCCGTAGATACTACAAAATGACGGGTGAAAAAGGTACGTACACTCGAAAAAAGGGGCTGGATCGAAAAACAAATAAAGCCCTTCTTTTACAGCATATTCAGGAAAATGAGAGTAGCGGCAGCAGGTTGAAGGAACTTTTACAGGTGCTACCGGCATTATCTAAAAATCAGGTTCAAAATTTGGTCAGAGCGCTGAAGGCCGAGGAAAAAATTTATAAAATTGGGACCACAAGGGCGGCGCTTTGGTACCCGAAAAATAGTGATAGTATTGCGTCAAGAAATAACAGAAATACGCAATCAAAACGCAATGCCAACGGCATTAATAGTGGCTAAAAGCGAATAATTACAGATAGTTTGACGATACTGACATTACGTTTTTATTCGACTTTAAACATATAAAAAACGCAAATAATGAAAATCATATTGCGTTATTAAAAAAACAAAGTAACGTAATATCTAGATAATACAATATAGTTAAGTTTCTAAATTTAAAAGAGATTAATTGCGTCGTTAAAAAAAGTTAAACGTAATTCGGATGCAATATCGAGATACAATGAGGAAGAATTGGCGTGTAAACCAACTATCTGGGAATCCAGGACAGTTAAAAATTGAACGTCATAAGCGATGCTAAGGATTTATTCACATGTTTGAACAAGCCTTTAAAAATATCGATGACATATTGCGTAAAGAGGCAGGCTGCACCACGGAGCTGGATTACACCGAGCAGACCTCCTGGCTGCTCTTTCTGAAATATCTATATGGACTGGAGCAGGACAAGGCCGCCGAAGCGGCGCTGGGGGGGTAAAACATACACTCATATTCTGGAAAAACCGTATCGCTGGAAGAGCTGGGCCGCGCCCAAGGGTAAAGACGGCAACGTGGATCATAACATCGCGATGACCGGGGATGATCTGGTGGAGTTTGTCAACCAAAAGTTGTTTCCCTATCTGCGTGGATTCAAGCTAAAGGCCGCCGGGCCCAACACCATAGAATACAAAATAGGGGAGATTTTCAGCGAGATTAAAAACAAGATCGCTAGTGGATACAGCCTGCGGGATATCATCGATTCCATGGATGAGCTACAATTTCGTTCCCAGAGCGAAAAGCACGAACTGTCCCACCTGTATGAAGCCAAGATCAAAAACATGGGAAATGCCGGTCGAAACGGCGGCGAGTATTACACTCCCCGCCCGTTGATTCGGGCCATGATCCAGGTGGTCGCGCCCCGGATTGGCGAGCGAATATATGACGGTGCTTGCGGTTCGGCGGGCTTTTTGTGCGAGTCTTTCGATTATCTGACCGACGTCAAGCAACGCCGAAAAAACTGACCACCAAGGATTTAAAAACGCTCCAAGAACAAACGTTCATCGGCAAGGAAAAAAAGTCCCTTGCCTACGTCATCGCTATCATGAACATGATTCTGCACGGCATCGAAGCGCCCAACATCATCCACACCAACACATTGACCGAAAACCTGGCCGACATCCAGAACAAAGACCGCTTTGACGTGGTGCTGGCCAATCCGCCCTTTGGCGGCAAAGAGCGCAAGGAGGTACAGCAGAACTTTCCCATCCGCACCGGCGAGACGGCATTTCTCTTTTTGCAGCACTTCATCAAGATGCTGAAAGCCGGCGGGCGGGGCGGCGTGGTCATCAAGAACACTTTTTTGTCCAACACCGACAACGCCTCGGTGAGCCTACGCAAGCTCCTCTTGGAAAGCTGCAACCTGCACACCGTGCTGGACTGCCCCGGCGGCACGTTCCAGGGCGCGGGCGTAAAGACCGTGGTACTCTTTTTTGATAAAGGCGCGCCCACCCGCAAGGTCTGGTTTTATCAGCTTGACCCCGGCCGCAACCTCGGCAAGACCAACCCCCTCAACGACGACGACCTGGCCGAGTTCGTCAAACTGCAGAAAAACAAGGCCGACTCGGACCGGTCGTGGGCCGTGGATGTAAAAGAGATCGACCCGGAAACGTTTGATCTGTCGGTGAAAAACCCAAACAGCGACGAAGAGGTGGTGCATCGCAGTCCGCAGGAGATTATGAATAAGATCGCGGCGCTGGATAAAGAGAGCGCGGAGGTGTTGGCGAGGGTGGGGGG
>Ga0209681_1000055_pt1 | contig 30863 bp, 27 predicted proteins | sample WorMetLIZISLAND2_3_FD_187416 | JGI IMG/M metagenome (GOLD analysis project Ga0209681, IMG submission 187416) | Marine gutless worms symbiont microbial communities from Max Planck institute for Marine Microbiology, Germany - Olavius clavatus LIZARD... ... | reverse complement strand
GCAAACTGGAAGGCGTGAACAACAAAATAAAGGTGATTAAACGAAAAGCCTATGGATTTCATGATGATAGATATTTTTCATTGAAGGTCATACAGGCTTTTTCCTACAACTAATCGGGAGAAGAACCTCATTTTAATACCCCCCACTACCAGTTTAGATTTAGATTTGTATTTACCCATATAGAGGTATAACTTTTCGGTTTGTTTACTATTGATGCGCGTGTAAAAACTCACGCGACCAATTTTGGGTATGCATCGGCGTGATTTGGCCTACAGTAACAGAATCTTCCAAATTTCGGCAGATAAGTGGAAATCAGCCCTTTGAAAAATGGAAATGGCTTGTCTAATGAGGCCTTACGCCGCTTTGCGGCGGCCCGGTAAGCCGCCGCCCTTATAATGTCGACTCCCAAGGCTGTAAGGGTCGAACCAAAGCGCACCGCCAGCATACCCCTGACCCGTTGATGCCTGATCCCCCCGTTCGTCGGCCCAACCGGCTCATCGCGGCCTCAACGCCGGCCCGTAAGCGGTAACGCTCTTTCAACCCGAATTTTGATGAAATTTTACCGGAAATATGTCATCAAGGCTTTTCTCAGCATCTGCAGCCTTGCTGAAAGATTCAGGTTTTGAAATAGGATAGTTTTCAAGGCTCTGAATATCTGATCAATATCAAAAAACCGGCCTGATTACAAATGTATTGGGGATTGTCCGGTAACGCCAATGTACGGAAAACTCGGAATCACCATTCCAGAACGGCTATCTCACCCCGGCTAAAAGGCCCCTTGAAGAGGCTCCCGGCGCTGATCCACATTGGCCTGAAACCGCCGCAAGCCCTCCTTGCCCATAAAACGTTGCAACGTGCGAGGGTCGGTAGTGTCCAGATCCACGATGATCAGTCCATCCACTACGTTGGAAAAATCCCTGTCCACATTAAAGTGGATAAACCTGGCGTTAAGCTTTAAATAGTGTCGAATAAGAATCGGCACCCCTTTACCATCCTTTTCGAGCTCCGAGACCAAAAAAGAGATATCTTCAATGCTGCGCAAGGCGGTCATTGCCTCGACGCTGCGTTCCAGCCGCCGTAAGCGACCGTTGAAAATACGATAGGGTTTTTTGGGGGTCACCTTGGCCGCCAAGTGAGGGTCCCTTCGGTTACGGGCCAGAAAGCGGACCATTAGATCCCGCGACAGCTCCCGGTAATCCCGGCTGATACTCACCGCGCCAAACAGTTTCCGAATTTCCGGATGTTGTACCACAAACTGTCCAATGCCGCGCCACAGAAGGGTCAGGCTGGTGTGTTTGCGCTGGTATTTGGGCCTGATAAAGGATCGCCCGACCTCCACCGCGTCATTCAACAGCTTCAACGCCTGGGGGTCAAAATGAAACAGCGATTGGGTGTACAGACCCTTTATGCCGAAACGATCGATAATCTTTTGGGCCATCCCCAGACGATAGGCGCCCACGATTTCCTGGTACTGATGGTTCCACAAGAAGAGATGCCGGTAGTGGTCGTCATAATGATCACGGTCGCTGGCCTTTTGGGTGCCCTCTTTTACCTGCCGGAATGTGTGTTCCCGCAGCCGGCAGATCTCTTTGAGGGTCACCGGGATTTGGTCGGCCTTGGCAACAAAAACATCACCGGCCATGCTTTTGACCAAACACTGCGCTTTCGGCAGAGCGTTGATCTCCCGGCGCAGCCTGGCAACCGGTACGCCTGGTGCAATGGTGACCGGCGGCGCGGATGCGGGCAACCGCTTTTTAACCGGAAAAGAACCGTATCTTTTCCGCGTCAGTCGATTGGCTAAAAAGTCGGTATGAAACCGCAGGTAATCCACCAACCGATCGGTGGATTCAACGGTCATCATACGCTGCCAGCGAATCGGTTGGCCCACCAGTAATTGGAAGGTGCGGTGCTGTTTGTTGGTCAGTTCCCGCGGCAGCAGTACGGTGCGCAGCAGCGGATGGATCAATCCGCAAAAATGAAATTTCAAACTGTTGCGGCCCGGAAAAAAGATCGGCAACACCCGGGCGCGGGCATGCCGGATCATGCGCCCCATATGAGAGCTCCAGGGTGAATCGGTGACACAGCGCCGGCGCAAACGAAAGTGGGCCACCTCACCCGCCGGAAAAACAATCAGTGCGCCGCCGTTTTGGATATGCCGAATGCTCTTTTTGTAGGCGGCCGCATTGGCTAAAATGGTTGAACGGTGACCAAAAGGATCAACGGTAATCAAGTAGGGCCGAATATCCGGGATCTGATCCAGCAGATAATTGCCCATGATCTTGATGTCGGGGCGAATGCGTTGTAAAAGGTCACCTAAAATGATCCCCTCAATCCCGCCGTAAGGGTGATTGGCCACCACCACCAACGGCCCTTTGGCGGGTATTTTGTCCTGATCCGTGTCCGCCAGGGTATAACGGATATCCATGGCCCGCAGCGCCCGGGAGAAAAAGGTCTCAGTTTTTGGTATTTGTTGGAAAGCTTCATAGACGCTGTTCAGCCTGTCTGTGGCAAGCAAGCGTTCAAGGGTTGCCTCAAATGACCTGGCCATCCAACCGACCGCCGGATGACGAATGACCTCTTTTACATCAATCAGTTTTGAAGGTGATGGCTCCATTCGATTCAAAAGATGCCTCCCACTTTCCTGTCATACCACAGCTACAATTATCCCGAATTTTGCATGAAATTTTACCAGAAAATTATTTATAGCTGCGAAAATGTCCGGCTGTTTTAAGACAAAATTTAACAAGCATCAACATTACCGGCACCTCGATGAGCACCCCCACCACCGTGGCAAGCGCCGCGCCTGAAGAGAGCCCAAAAAGCATGGTCGCAGTGGCGATGGCCACCTCAAAATGGTTGGAGGCGCCGATCATCGCCGCCGGTGCTGCATCTTGATAAGAGAGTTTCAGCAGCCGGGCGGCGCCGTAGCCCACTGCAAAAACGAGAATGGTCTGGATAAATAACGGGATAGCGATCCAGAGGATTGTGAGCGGGTTATTTAAAATCACCTCACCCTTAAAACTGAACAGCAGTACCAGCGTGATCAACAGCGCCGTAATGGTAACGGGCGTTAAAACGTGTAGAAACTTCTCCTCAAACCACTTTTTGCCTTTGGCGTTGATGATCCAGACGCGCGACAAATAGCCGGTTACCAGCGGTAAGGCAACATAGATGGCAATGGAAAGTAAAAGCGCTTGCCACGGCACGGGTAGCTGGCCGACACCCAGCAAAAAACCGCCCAGCAGGCCGTAGAGCACCAGCATGGTCAGTGAATTAAGGGCCACCATCACCAGGGTCAGGCCGTCGTTACCCCGCGCCAGGTATCCCCACACCAGCACCATGGCCGTGCAGGGCGCGATTCCCAGCAAAATACAACCGGCCAGATAGCTGCGCCACAACGGGATTTCGAGCATCCTGTTTCCATCGGCCAAAACCACTTGCCCGGCGCCGTGGGCGGCCCCCACGGGCAGATCAAGCCCAAAGGGTATTTTCACCAGGTCAGTGGCTTCAGGCCCGATGAACGATTTCAGGAGTGCGCCCAAAAAAAGAAAAGCGATGCCGTACATGGTAAAGGGTTTGATGGCCCAATTGATAAAAAGCGTTACAAAGACCGGCCTTCCGCTTTTACCCGCCTTGATCACCTCGCCAAAATCAATTTTTACCATGATGGGATACATCATACAAAAGAGGCAGGCGGCAATGGGGATGGAGACTACCGGTGCATTGTTCACATGGATCGCCATCTGATCGAGAGTTTGGGCCAAATCGGGTGCGATTTTGCCCAAAATGATACCGCCGATGATGCAGACGCAGACCCATACGGTGAGATAGCGCTCAAAGATGCCGCTCATTTGGCGATCTCGGGGCAAATGGTCTTTTTGCGGCATACAAGTTGCCTTTTTGTTTCTGTTATAGAGTGATAGCGATGGCCCCTTCCAAATAGTTACCCCAGAATATACGGTATCAGATTTACGCATTTTTGAAAGCAGGTTTTTCGCAAACCAGGATCGCTAGGCAAGTGGGGTACACAAGTCAACCATCAGCCGAGAGCTTTCCCGCAATCAAGCAACGTCGCCGGCCGTTGGCCGGTTTCATCGGGAAGAATTTGCTCACCGCCGGTTCATATCGTATACACGGCGCCTAAAAGAAATGAGCTATGAAATCATACCGTTCGCCGTTTCTGATGCCAGTGAATGATTTTTTGGTTTCATAAGAGGCTACTTGCTAACGGTCGTGTTTACTTGCCACGCGGAGCCGCAAGCGGAGCAAGGTCAAGCGCAACCCCGTTGTTATACATCCGATAACCGCTTGCCTTTCTTGACCAGTCCTTTCACTTCAACGATGACCTCATCTGCCATTTCGAGGGGGCACCCCCAATAATCGAAAATGCCGCCTCGCTGACTGTTCTGACCACACGCAACAAACACCCCTGTACCTAATTGGGACTTCAGATGGCTCGCCAACCATCCCACGAAACCGCTGTTGTCATCGCAGTCATCGAAATGGAACGAGAATACCTTGAACAGCTCCTTCGATTCATCGGATGACGGGACCAATTGGCTCCACACATGATTATCCCTCACAACGGCCAGCGCATCAGGGTGGACTGCCGAAGGGAACGCATCCAAGGGAAACTCTTCGAAAACGTAGCTGTCACCGTATATCTGAAGATCGCTGTGAGCAATAACCCCCAGAAGGCGGCGCTCCGTTTGCGCGCTAGTTTCTCGACTTACTTGAACCATAGCCTTTCTCTCCTTTCATGTATAATGCGGAGTTGAGCTGCGAGCATCACAGGGGCAAAATACACAGTAATTTTGACCCGAGACGCACAGCCAACTCCAACGATCCGTTCTGTCGAGCGTGAGCGATGCAGAACATGGCCGGGGGAGCGTCAGCTCAACTCCGTTTTTGCCTCACCCACGGTTTGCAGGAAATTCAGGATACCCAGCCAGGGAAAATTTATTAGGGAAAAGCTTAAAAGTCCCAACTATTATATTTTCAAGCGATAGTTCGATTCCAAGTTCCTCAAGTTTTACTATTGCATATATGACCAGCCGATCAAGATCAATCGAACCATAAGTAGAGGGATTAAATGGTTTCAACTCTTTCATTTTTTCATTCATTTTTTACCTTAGCTTGGTTATAGTCAAAATATGGAAATCAAGCCGACGCCTAAGCCCGACCCCGAATTACGCGGTGAAAACCTAACAAAAGACCTTACCGCACCCCATTTCGTCCGTTTTCAACACCTCTCTGCCCTGGTATGAATGCCCGAAACCGACAAGAAACCGCTCAACTTACCTCGGATGTGTCCTTTTAGCCTGCCAGACCCTGCCTCTTGTAATCTCAAACATACCAGCCCTGCCAACACTTTACAAGCTGTCCCTCATATCGCGGATTTTGGGGTTGACATCCTGATTTTAATTGGTAGAATAGGCGGGTAAGTTAAGAATAGTAGGATTACGCAAGTGGCTGTAAAAATGCGGCCAGACCCAAATGAAAGACCTGCACGACCATATGAAACCGGCCATTTTAGGCATGTTGTTGCTCTTGGCCGGTGTTTTCTTTTACCTGGCTGATCGACCGCCTGACCGGATCTATTTCATTCAGCAAATCGGAACCCATTTCAGTTTGTTTGATAACACCCCGCTCTTATTCGGTAAATTGGGAAAATGGCTGCCTACGTTCTTGCATGTGGTCGCCTTTAGCCTCTTTACCGCGGTGTTGATTAACCATAGCCGCAAAGGCGTTGCTGTGGTCTGCTCGGCTTGGGCCGGCATCAACATCTTTATGGAATTCGGTCAAAAATACAGTGATACGGCCATCAGCCTGATACCCGCCTGGTTCAACCAAATTCCCGTTTTGAAAAATACGGCGCCCTATTTTCAACGCGGCACTTTTGATCCCCTGGATCTTTTTGCAGCGGCCGGTGGTGCGGTAGCGGCGTATATACTTGTTTATTTAACCACCAGAGCCTCTTTGGGCTCCAAAGAATGCGCACGATCCCAGGTATGAATTCACACAGGCGTACTTCCCCTTAATGGAAGCAAATCATTATACAACCATACGCAAATAAAAGATAGGGTATTCATACGTGGTCTTTAGGGGCCAACCTGGAAATCGTGGTGTTTGGTAATTTTTAAAAAAGGCCTAAAAAATTTGTATTGTTCGGTCATCATCAGGTTTGATGATCATTTTTCGGCTCGAATTTTGAGCCACCATATAGCTTTCCGGTTAATATATCACCGATTTTCGGATTCGTAACCGGAAAGTGATTTTGAAAGGAGTTTTTGTAAAATGGCAAATGGCATCGTAAAATGGTTTAATGACAAAAAGGGATTTGGTTTTATTGAGCAAGAAGAGGGGCCGGATGTCTTCGTGCATCACACCGGTATCAACGCCACCGGTTTTCGGACCTTGAATGAAGGCGATCAGGTCTCCTTTGACATTGAAGATGGACCCAAAGGACCGGCCGCCGTCAATGTGACGATTGTTTGAGCGGCAGTTTACATTGAAGTAACGAAAACGGGCATTCCGACCTTAGCCGGGGCGCCCGTTTTGGTGTTTTGACATTGATAACAGATTGGTAACGTTTCATCCGGACGGACGCTCCCGGGCTGCGTCCATTGGCTGTGTTATCAAGGGCTCGCGGTATGAGAATACAGCTTCGCCCTTGCCAATGAACCCATCCGTGGCGTGCAAAATCCGGGTTGAAAGAGCGTTACCGCTTACGGGCCGGCGTTGAGGCCACGATGAGCCGGTTGGGCCGCCGAACGGGGGGATCAGGCATCAACGGGTCAGGGGTATGCCGGCGGTGCGCTTTGGTTCAACCCTTACAGCCTTGGGAGTCAACATTATAAGGGCGGCGGCGGCTTACCGGGCCGCCGCAAAGCGGCGTAAGGCCTCATTAGACAAGCCATTTCCCTTTTTCAAAGGGCTGATTTCCACTTATCTGCCGAAACGTTGCTTCTGTTGTATCGGCTACGCCACCCAAAAAGCAATCCGCTGAAGAATCCATGCCAATTCAGACCCAGCCAAACGAAAGCGGAAAAAGAGTTCAGCCAAGCAGAGGCGGCAGTGTTACCGCCGTTGAGATTCAGCAAAGATTGAAAGCGTTAGGCTTTCCGGTGGGGGCGGCGGATGGAATTTTCGGGCCAAAAACGCTTACCGCGATAAAGCTGTTTCAACGGGAAAACGACTTGACATCCGATGGGTTTGTCGGCCCGGAAACAATGAAAAAACTGTTTTCAAAATAGATTGGTTGACATGGCGCCACAACGTAAAGAGCGAGACGGAAGGAAACCTTATGATATGGTTCATAATAAAAGCCATTGTTTTTAACTTCATTTATTCGATTAGCAAGCGTAATGGGGAAAAATATTTGGTTCCTCGACATAACACGTGGAATTGTTTATCAGTCATGAACAACGCATTCATTCACTAAAGACGACGGGAGGCCGTTCATGCAATCAAAATCGCCATGTTGCGGGTCACCCCACTCAGCGATATGAGCCGTTGTGTAGGGGGTCTTTAGATCATAGGCCGGTTTGTTCACAAGGATCCGATCGCCTTCTACAATAGTCGGTTTCATGGAACCGGTGGGCACCAAATTCCAATCGGCGATCGCTGACCTAAATGATGTTGCAATCAGTAAGGCAACAAAAATTGAGAAAACCCATCCCCTCAAAAACTTATTTACGTTTGTCTTCCAGCTATTTTTCACTTTTCTCTCCTCTAGAATAAGCGGGGATTAGTGTGACCCAACCTGTAGAAACTATTTTACCAAGCGAAAACCTTCATCCAGCCAGCCCCTTATACCACCGATCATTTTTTTAACGGGTCGGTTCAGCTTGGCCAAGCGGATGGCCGCCTTTTCAGCGGCATTGCAGTGCGGCCCGGCACAATAGACGACAAAAAGGGTATCCAAAGGAAATTCTTTGAGTTTCTCTTCATTGATACGGGAATAGGGGAAACTGATGGCGCCCTCAACATGACCTTTCTTGTAATGTTCTTCGCCGCGGACATCTAAAAGCACAAAATCCTGGCGATTGTTGACAATGGCATGATGCACATCCCAACAATCGGTTTCAAATTCAAGCAAACTTTCAAAATGCGCCAATGCCAGCACGGAATCCGCTGCCGGGGGTCTACTGACAGATGAACTCATCCCATTTTCCTTTCCACAACTTGTCGGTTAATAAATGCGACTCCTAACTAAGATGCCATCAGATGCGTCACCGCCTCTTCCAGACCGTCCAAGGTCAGTTCAAACATGGGGAAGATATTGGCAATCAGGCTGATGGTATGGGTATAGCTCCACTGCCGCTTAGGCACCGGGTTGAGCCAAACGACATAGGGGAAGGTGTCAGCGATAAATTGGAGTTGCTCGATACTGGAATGGGTAGAGCGGTCCTCCACATGAATGGATCCTTCGGTGGCCATCAGTTCGTAAGGCGCCATGCTGGCGTCACCCACCAGCACCACCCGGATGTCGGTGTCCATGCGGTCGAACTCGCGCACCCTGTGAGGTTTCCTGTAGCGGGCAGGGTCCTGCCAAATGACATCATAAATCGTGTTGTGAAAAAAGAAGGTGGAAAGCTCCTTGAACTGGGCGCGGGCGTAGTCAAAAAGGGTTTGCACCACCTGAACAAAAGGGTCCATGGACCAGCCGCCGTTATCAATAGCCAGCATCACCTTGAGCCGGTCTTTGATATCACGGTCAAAAATAACGTCGATTTCCCCTCCATTTTTCAGGGTCTGGCGGATGGTTTCATCCACATTCACCTGATCCTTGGGCCCGGCCGGGATGAGATGGCGCAGCCGTTTTAAGGCTTCCCCCACCTGGGCGTGGGTCAGAGGCCCCCTGCGGGAATAATCTTTGTAGCGACGATCCAAGGCCACTTTGACTGCTGATTTGCCCCGCGCCACACCGCCCACGCGCATCCCGCCGGGATGATAGCCCGAATGGCCCACCGGCGGGGTGCCGCCGGTGCCGATCCAACGGCTGCCGCCGTGATGTTCACCGTCCTGATCAGCCAGGCGTGCCTTGAAATAGTCCAGCAGCTCTTCGGGGGTCAGCCCGGCCAGTTTTGACTCATTGATGCCCAGCGCCTCTGCCAATTCTTGCGGACGTTCCAGCCACGCTTCCAACAGCGCCCGGGTCACCTCATCCAGATGGAACACATCCTCGACGGGCAGATCAACTCCTTGAAAATAGTGGGCAAAGATCTGATCAAAACGGTCAAAGTGGCGTTCGCTTTTAACCAGGATCGTACGCGATGCCCTATAAAACTGATCAATGGAGTTGACCAAGCCCATATCCAACGCCCGATGAAGGGTAATCAGCGCCGTGGGGGTAACCGGCACGCCGTTCGCTTTTAACTGATAAAAAAAGTCGGTAAACATATTTGTATAGACCGTGTCGAACGACTTTTATCTCTTTCGCATTGCAGTTCTGCCGGAAGATTGGGGATAAAAATAGCATCGAAGCAGCTATTCCACCCAAAGATCCCAAGAAAATGGTTACTGATTAGCGGCTCAATAATTGCGCCGCACGATGATAATCGTTGCTCTTTTTAAACAGTACCCCTAAAAAGGGCGTCTTGCCGCTCTCCAACGCGCGGGGGGTAAAATCAGAATCGGCTTGCAGGGCCCGGACCCAGTTGATCAGTTCGCGGGTGGAGGGTTTTTTCTCAATCCCGTCAATGCCCCGCAAGCGGTAAAAGGCGGCGATGGCGCTCTGTTTCAACCGTTGATCAATATCCGGAAAATGGGCGGCCAAAATCCGCCGCATCATATCGGCATCGGGAAAGGCGATATGGTGAAAATTGCAGCGCCCCAAAAAGGGGTCGGAAAGATCTTTTTTAGCGTTGGAGGTGATCAGAATCATCGGACGGTGGTTGGCTTTGATGGTCTGGTCGATCTCCAAAATATCAAAGGTCATCTGATCCAGCACATCCAGCATATCATCCTGAAAATCGGTGTCGGCCTTGTCGATCTCATCGATGAGCAGTACGGTTTTGGTGTCGGCGGTAAAGGCCTGGCCGATTTTTCCCATTTTGATATAGGCGCTGATATCACTGACATCCCTCTGGGAATCGCCAAAACGGCTGTCGTTGAGCCGGGTTAGAGTGTCGTACTGGTACAGGGCATCCACCAGATTCATGCTTGATTTCACATTCAGGACCAAAAGCGGCATCTCCAACGCTTTGGAAATGGCGTAGGCCAGCATGGTTTTACCGGTACCCGGTTCGCCTTTTAATAAAAGCGGCATCTCCAAGGCCATGGAAATATTGACGATAGAGGCCAGTTCATCGTCCAGCACATATTTTTCAGCACCACGAAAAGAAGGGGCTTCGATATCCGTTTTCATCTCGATTGGGTTCTCGTCTATTGGTTATCTACGTTTTGGGAAATGTCCGGCAAAAAAGACAAATGGGAGGGCGAACGGTCCAAAGAGAAGGCCCATCAGCGCCCAGAACCATCGGTTGCCGTTTTTCCAGGCGGCAATCCAGTAATAAAGTGCGGCAAACAGTAGTGACCCGGCAATTCCAATTCCAATCCAACCATTCATGGGTTACCTTTCGTTTCGTAATACTTGGGAGAGATTACCTAAAAGTTCCAAAACCCCCTGGGCAGCCGTCGGCGTGAGCGATCCCAAGCCGCAACTGGGGGTGATCAAACTTTGGGCCGCCACCACTTCCTTTTCGAATCCCAAGGCTGTGATCTGACCGGCCTGATCCTTCCACATTTTTACCAATTGATCCACCGTGGTTTTCTTGATGACATCCGGGTCCGCGGTGGGCACAATCCCCCAAGCCAAAACGCCCCCTTCTTGCAAAAACGCTTTAATGGTGTCGGCGTACAAAATAAGGCGGTCAAAATAGGTAAACGCGTCAAAATTGACGATATCCACCCCGGAATTGAGCACCACCGCCCAGTCGGTATTGGCGCACACATGGATCCCGGCCAGACCGTCTTCCGCATGGACCGCCGCCACCACTTCGGCCAGGGCTGTATGGATTTCATCAGCAGAGATGCTGATCATCTCCGAAGAACCGACGCCGGCCAGGGCCGGTTCATCTAAAAAGAGAATCACCGGACCATTGCTTATGGAAAGCTCCCTGACCTGCCACTGTGCGTTCGCAGCCAACAGCTTCACCGCCGCGTCGCGCAACTGATCATCGTAAAAAATCGCCCGGCCCGCCGCATCTTTCACCCCCATCCCAAAGGTGACGGGCCCTGTTATCTGGCCTTTAACGGCTAAAGGTTCTTGAGCAGGCTGATTGAGATAGACTTTGAGCGCGTTAAACCCACCTGCGGCGGCCGGTGCCAATCGAAAACGCTCAGGTGTCTCAGATGCTTCTTGGCAGGCCAGATAATCTTCATAAAAAGAGAGAATTTCACCATCAAGGGCCCCGCGGTCCGCCGTATTGATAAAACGCTGATCCCCGTCGTGGATATAGCCCGGCATACCATGCATAAACTGAGGGACCATATGTTCATCGGCCGTCCGTTGCGGCAGTTGAACCCACAACGGTATTTCCGGAGTATATCGGGCCACCAGATCCATGGCGGCGCCATGATCGGTCAGCGGCATACTCCCAATGAGCATGGGGTGTAAATGGGGTGTAAAAGTACCCATCAGCGTTTTCCGGGTTGAATCTTGTTGTCCAGGCAATTACATCAGCTTCTTCCACCCGGGTCAAATCGGTTGTAAATCAAACGGCTCATCCTGCATTTGTTCATTGGCCGCCTCCAGTTGCTCTTTCCCGGAGATAACCGCCGTGACCCACTGTCCGTTTGGCGGTTGGAAATAGCGTTTGGCCGTATCCACCACTTTCTTTTTAGAAATGGCCAGAACACCCTCTTTAAACTGTTGCCGCAGCTCGTCCGTCAGGCCCAAGATCTGACGGAAAAAGGCCTTTTGAGCCGCCTGACCCGGCGCGTCAGGTTTATCAATTTCCGATGCCACTTGTAAGATTGCCTGATGGACATCGATCTCGTCATACCTGCCGGAACAGATATAGTGGCCGGCCTCTTTAAACACATTCAAGGTGCGGACAATATGGGGATCGCGGTAGGACGCCAAGGCAAAAAGGCCGTCTTCGGGATGGTAAAGGGCAAACCCGCCGTAGGCGCCCCCCTTTTCCCGAATTTCGCGGTGTAAAAAGGCGCTTCGCAGCAGCTTGGCGATGACAGCCAACACCGGTGCGTCGGTATGATCCATCCGTACGGTGGGCATCACCTGGGCGACAAATGAGACCGTTGAGGCCGTATACCACCCCTCCCGCAAATAAGGGATAGCATTGAGCGCACCCAGTGGCAGACCAAACCCGTTGGCTGCTGTTTGCGGCAACCGTTGCAGAAACGTCGGGTATTGTGTCATCGCTTTGTTTACGGCGCCATCACCGCCGATAACTGCTGATTGTACGTTCGGTTGTCCAAAAAGCACCCGGACGATGTTTGCCAGGCTGGACGTCAATCCGGCGTTGTCATTAGACTGGGCCAATTCCTTGACGGCCCGCAACTGATGGATGCCACTCCAGGCCTCATTAAAGGTATGGGTTTGGGAAAAGTGGCGCGCTGCCAGAGAGATGGCGTATCGATGACCGCTTTGGATTACCGCCGCCTCCAGATGGGCGCGATATTCTTGCAAAAGGGTTTGTAATCGCCCGGCATCGTCAAACAGTGCCTCGGCCATCAGTTCACCAGCAATGTCAAACAGCTTGGATATATTGCGGTCAAGGGCCTTTCCGGAAAGCGTTGCGAAGGGAATACAATCATAGGGCGCTTCAAAATGGGTGCGCGCCTGTATCTTCAATCCGATACCACCGGTATAGGCTGCAATTCGGCGGGCCATGGCGGTATAGTCACGCCGGGCAGTTCCCAATTTGGGCAAAACAAAACAAAAAAACGGTATCAGTGGAATCTGTCCGGCATCCAGATGACCTGCGCCGGCCGTGGTGGTAAAATAGGTTATCCCCGATGTCGGCTGTTTGTAGACGGTTACATGCTCAACGCAGGATTCCGGGTGAACGGTCTCGATTTGGGCCGGGATCTCCTCCTTTTTGAGCATGGGCAACACCGACAGGTCCTCATTGGCCCCTTGCAATTGGGCCAATGTTTGGGTGTCCTGTTCAATTTTTTTCTTTTCATCAGCCGAAAGGGCCTGGGCGGCCGCTTTAAGCCGTTCGATCTCTTTGGTCAGTTTGACAGCGTTTAACTGTTGATCCGGTGTTAGCATAAACCGAACCCGGTGGGGGTTGTGGAGCAACCATTTTTCTATTCGTGCTTCAAAAAACCGCCCCGCGGCCAGCGCATTTTTCAGTTTTTCAATATCTGCGTCAAAATCGATATAGCGAAGGGGATCGCCGCCATGAATCCAACCCGCCGTAAAACCCAACAGCAGCTTAAGACCGTGAGGGTAAGGCGTATTGGTCACTTCCCGCCGGAGAAGCTCCAATTGGTGAATTGCCGCGTGAGCCAACTCGGGATCCACACCGTCTTTGACCAGTTGGTTCAGGCAATCAAGTATCAGTTGTTCCACCTCGCGAATCGCACCCTGCGCCACCCCTTTTAATCCGCAGGTAAACAGCGTGTCGCGGTTATCGGCGTCATAACCGGTGCCATCGGAAAGGGCGTCGCCGAGACCCGAATCCAACAAGGTTTTGCGCAAGGGTGACGCGGCGTTGGCCAAGAGAATATGTTCCAAAAGCACCAGCGCCAACACCTCAAAAGTGTCTTGTATATCGGCGGTCAGCCAGGCCAGGCAGGCTTGGTATTTGCGTGTCGGGTCCTCATCAGCCGCCAAGGGGTAGGGATATGAAACCTCTTTGGGTACCCGCCAGCGCGGTTGCGATGGCACGGAGGTGTTCGGGGCAATGGCGTCAAATTGACCCAACACTTTGTCAGCGATAAATGCCAGATGCGCCTTTACAGGCATATCCCCGTAAGTGTAAAAATAGGCGTTGCCGGGATGGTAATGAACCTGATGGAAAGCCTTAAGCTGCTCCCAGGTGAGATCGGGAATCACTTCGGGATCACCGCCGGAATTGTACTGATAGGTGGTGTCCGGATAGAGCGCGTTTAACAAAGAGCGTCCCATTACTTCGTGGGGTGACGACATGGCCCCTTTCATCTCATTGTAGACAACCCCTTTTCGTACCAGTTGATCCTTCTCAAACTCCAGCCGGTGACCTTCCTGCTTGAAGCTGAGTCGATCCAGATTGGGGAAAAAGGCGGCATCCAGATAAACCCCCAACAGATTATAAAAATCCTTCCGGTTTTGGGTGGAAAAGGGATACATGGTCCAATCCGAGGCGGTAAACGCGTTCATAAACGTGCTTAAACTCCGTTTTAGCATCGAAAAAAAAGGATCGCGCACCGGATATTGCCGTGACCCGCAAAAGACCGTATGTTCCAGGATATGAGTCACACCCGATGAGTCCTGGGGAACGGTTTTAAAAATCACGCTAAAGCTGTTTTCGCGGTCATCCCGGCTGATATGCAGATAGCGTGTACCGGTGGCCTGATGCTGTAACGTGTAAATCGTCGCGCCCAGGGCCTTGACCGGCACGATACGTTCAATAGAGAAACCGGAAAGGGTTTGGCCGACGGTGAGATCGGGGTTAAAAGAGTCGACGGGTTGTGGCATAGGGTTGTTCCTACTCAATTTGGAAAGACAGATACAAGCACTCGGGTTGGGCCTTAGCACCTTTTTAAATAGGCGGACAACGGCGCCTAATAATTAAACGGCGGGGCAAATCGGTCGGATACAAGTATCACCCGCTACTGTCTTATGACATGAGACCTTTGCAGGACATCTATTTTTGTTCACGTTCTAAGGAAGGCGAAAAATGGAACCGGATGAATATATTGAATATTTCCAGGATACCATTTTGAGCCGGACGCCGGAATCGGGCCAAAAGGGGTGTTATGCAAAGGTCTCGACATGTAGAGTAACCGGTAACACCGTGATCACGGTATTCCCCCTCGCCGTTTTGAGTGTCGGCAATAAAGAGTAGTGGTCCGCTTGTCTATCTGGTCGTATAGATTCCGCGCCTTATTCGTTTGATTTTTTTGTTTTTATCCAGGCGGTAGATGATATTCCGGATTTTTTTATCGTCAAATCCGGTGGCGGCCTGAATCTCTTTAAACCCGACCCCTTTGGGAGACTGTTGTACCACTTCACAAACCATATCCGTGGCGGTTACCACCCGCCGCTGACTGATGGATCTGGACGAACTGCCGGCGCTGGAAACGATTCGCCGAACCGGCGCACGGGTACCACCCCTCAATAGCGTCTCAATACGATCCAAACGTGTCAGCACCAGTTCCAGATCTTTTCGGGTCGGGATGTTGTACTGCTTCATGAAAAACTTGACCATGGCGTCGAAACTGACCGATTTAGTTTTGCGTGCAGGCATAATCGCTCCTATTTAATTTAGCTACGCATTTGCGAAATAATCACTTAAACGCATATGCGTATTTCCGGAAATAATATTCTTCAAGTTAGGAAAGTCAAGCATCCGAATCTATTAATTGTCTGTTTTTGGTAATTTTTTCAAGTCCGGGCCAGGATTCATTGGCTCTATGAATCCGTTTTGCCGGACAAGTAGCACAGCGACGTAGAACAAATTGGAAATACGCTATTTTTTAGGCGCCAATATCAACGCTTTACCATCTACAACCACGGTGCCCTCCTGATTGGTGCAAGTGGTTTTGAGGCGGACGCAATTTTTGTCGACAAACAGTTCCACTACTTCGGCCGTGGTGGTAATAGTGTCGCCAATCCTTACCGGAGCCCGAAAATTGACCGTTTGGCTGAGATAGATGCACCCCGTACCAGGCAGTTTCATGCCGATCACCGCAGAAATAAAACCCGCCGACAGCATGCCGTGAGCGATCCGGCTTTTAAAAAAGGTTTTCGACGCATACGCTTCGTTAATATGCACCGGGTTAAAATCACCGGTCACCCCGGCAAATTGATAAATATCGTACTCCGTGACCGTTTTGGCCATGCTGGCCGAGTCACCGATCTTCATTTCATGGATGGTTTTACCGCTCATTCAAGCTCCTTCCTTGCATCTTTTAAAATGTCAGTAGCAACCAGCCGCGTTCAGCTAAAACCACTGTCGATGCGACCAGACATCTTCTTCCAGCGCTTTTTTATCTTCGGCCAGGTTGATATAGGCTACGGCGTTTTGAATAGCCAAGCCGCCTTGATGAGCCAACGCCTCCAACATAATAATCTCTTCCTCGGCAAATGTACGCGGGACACCCGAAAATAGCCGTAACACCCCGATCACCGCTTCGCGGGATTTAATGGGCACCGCCACCATGGAGGCAATCCCCTCTTTTTTCATATTCTCCGGATATTGCACCCGTTTATCCGCAACCGCTTCTTTAATGGTGACGGTTTTACCTTCCAGCACTTTTCCGGCGCTCTTATTCATGGTCACCGGGCCCTTTTCAAGAAACCCCTTGCTGAGACCATGACTGGCCACCAGATCCAGATTGCCCGTATCGTTATTGACCAGCCGGACGGTGGCACCTTTCACCGCCATTACCTCGGAAACCTCGCGGGTTAAAATTCCCATAATCTCCTTGACGTCAAAGCTTGCATTGACCCCTGAGGCCAGTTTGTAAAACAGTTCCGAGTTTTTACGAATCCGCTCAATCAACCGGGTCTGCACAATGGCCATCCCCCCCTGCTCTGCCAAGGCGCTTAAAAAATCGATCTCTTCGGACGTGAACTTTCTTTTTTGGGCCGTATAGAGCGACAAGATGCCGATCACCTGATTTTTCACCATCACGGGAACCGTTAAAATGGAGGCGATGCCCTCGGCTTTTTTGGCGTCATGGTTTTCCAGGCGGGGATCGGAGGTGGCATCTTCGAACACAAAATGGCCGATCTTTTTGATCCCTTTGGTCAGGCGTTTGGCGGAGATCACATTGGCGTGAAGGTAGTTTTTGGAAAGCCCCTTTTGGGCCACGGCGAAAAAAATGTCCTGATGTTCATCTTCCAAAAAGAGACAGGCCGCTTTACCGTTCATGGTATCAATGGCGCTTTGAACAATGAGGTCCAGCAACACCCCCTGATCCGTTGTCGTGCCAAAGGCTTTGCTGACCTTGCAAATTGTTTTAAAATAGTCTTTCTCTCCAGTCATTAGAACTCCTTATACATAAAAAAATGGAAACTATCAATGGGCCTTTGAGGTGCTTTTTTTACGGTCCGGTGTTGCTATTTTTGGAACCCGCTTTTTTTCGATGGAGCGGTTTCGATTTTGGGGGTTCGGGGTTTTCACGCGCTTTTAACCATTGCACAATTTTGGGAGCAAACTCTTTTTGATAGCGGGAGCTGACATAGATACCAATATGCCCGGTTTTTAAACAGAGATCCTCGGTATCCTCGCTTCCCACCGCACCGGTCAGCTTCTCGCATGCCTCCGGCGGCACCAGGTGATCGTACAACCCGTAAATATTTAAGAGCGGCATGGTCAAATTTTTCAGATCGACCACATGGCCGCCCACTTTCATTTTGCTTTGGATCAGTAAATTTTTCTGATAGCAATCGGTAATAAACTGTTTGAAGGTGGCGCCGGGGACATCGGGACTGTCGAAAATCCACTTTTCCATGCGAATAAAATTTTCCAAAAACACCTTATTGTCGAGGTTTTCCATCAGCCCCACATACTTGTCGATCATCAAACGCGCGGGGTTAAGCAGTAAAAAACCAAGGTTTAGAAAATCTCCCGGCATATTGCCGAAAGTATCGACCATCTGTTCGGCATCCACCTTTTTCATCCAGAGATGCAGCAACCCCTGGTCTGTGTCAAAGTTGGTGGGGGTTACCGTGGTCACCAGGTTTTTAATCTTTTCCGGATGCAGGGATGAGTAGATGGTTGAGAAGGTGCCGCCCATACATATGCCCATGAGGTTGATCTGGTCAATCCTGTTTTCCCGGCGGATAAAATCGACCACATCATCCACATAGCCATTGACGTGATCGTCGATGGTTAAATATTGATCCTTACGGCTGGGGTAACCCCAATCAATCATATAGACATCCATCCCCGCCGCCAAAAAACGTTCCACCACGCTACGACCCGGTTGGAGATCAAGCATCGTCTCCCGGTTGATCAGTGCATACACCACCAAAAGCGGTGTTTTGAGATCGGGATCAGGTTTTTCGGGGATATAGTGCTTTAACTTAACCCGATCCTGTTCATAGACGATTTCATAGGGCGTTTGGGCCAGTTTGGCATCCATCGGCTCCAACAGGACATCGGAGGCGTTACGGGTCCGCTCGCTGACCCGCTGGGCGTCTTCGGCCAGTTTATTGAGGATAAGATCCACGGGAATTTTGGGCGCCGCCATGGCTGATTCCTCTTGAATGTATTGATGGCTCTACCTTTTATGCAAGCATTTGTATGTCGTTACCCAGGTTGATTCGTGTTGAAACCGACCTGTCGGGTCGGGTCACATCCCAATGCCGGTTTCTAACGGCCGGCATTTTCCAGTTCTTTTTCCAGAGCCCTTACCCGCTTTTTCAAGTGATAGAGATCTTTGTAAAGATCATCCATTTCCCGTTGGTTGGGTATGGGCAAGCTCTTTAAAACGTCGACGAGTACCGCATCTTTGGCCTGCTTGAAGTTTTCCACCGCGCCCAAAACCCTTGCCATGACCCGGGCGTAATTTTCCGACTGGTAGAGCTTCATATAATGGCCTTCAAGCACTTTGATCCACTCATTATAATAGGCTTTGCCGTCTTCGGGCAGCTCACCCGCCGCGGCCATTTTATCCAACTCTTCCTGTAGCACATAAAACGATTTTTCCATAGGCAGCATCAACAGATATAAAAGTTCACCCAACTCCATTTGCAGCCGATGGAATTTATCGATGGCGTCCTCCACTCGCTCTTGATAAAAACGGGCCAAACCTACTTTGGGCATTTTGAAAAAAGGACGCAACTCTTTGGTGTAGATATCGGCCCAAGCCTGAAAAGTCTCCTGGTCGAGATGGTCAAACTGGTAGGCCTTTGAAGAGCCTTGAATCCGGCCCATTTTTTCCGCCCACTGCTGCAACAGCTTCATGTAGGTGTTCCAGCCGCTTTCGGCCATGTGTAAAATCAAGTCCGGGGCCGTTTGGAGACTCTTATTCAGCCGATCCATCACATCGGGGTCTTTGGCCATCTCTGCGGCTGTTTTCCACGATTTCATCACCGCTTCCAAAGATTCATAGGTGCGGGAGGATGTTTTGGATGACTCATTTCCATCGGCTGCTTCACCGGTCTCTTCAGCGGCGGTTGCCCCACCGGCCGCCTTCCAAAGCTCTTGGGCTGTCTCCAGCCATATGTTCATCAGATCGCCAGCCAAGGAGGCCTGTGTATCTTCAGTCGTCATCTCTCCCTCTTTCAGATAATTTAGCGCTGATTACAGCGGTTCTTTAAGCCGGCTGGTGAAGATGGCGCCCAAAACCGCCCAGGGATTCACCGTCCAAATGGGATAATCTGCTATTATCAAAGCATTCTTTTTTTACCCAATGGCCTCATAAGGCGCCGGTTCAAAATGATTTTTTTACGTGTGGTGGGCCTACTTTGCAACTCATTTCACCTAAGGTTGATTGATTGTGGAAAGCTATTGCCGCCGCTAAAACCGAAATTACAAGCTTAATTTTTCCTTTACGAGATCGAGGAAAGGTTGCGAATCGCTCTTGCCAGGGCGGAGACATCCTCATCGCCATGGCCCTGGCCAATGAGTCCGGCTTCGATCTGCTCAGCCAAAGCGGCCACGGGCAGCGTCACTCCTAAATTGCGGGCCAGATCCAAAGCAATACGCAGATCCTTAAAGTGGTGCCGCACCCGAAACCCCAGCGGATACTGATTGGTAATCATATTACCCGAACGGTGTGCAAGCACCCATGAGCCGGCTGCGCCGCCACCTACCGCCGTAATCACCTTTTCCATGTCGAGTCCCGCTTTTACTCCCAGTGAGACCCCTTCGGCAACCCCCAAATAAGTCGCGGCGATAAGAATCTGATTGATGGCCTTGGTGGTCTGTCCGGCACCATTGGGACCTACATGGGTGATATTCTTGCCCATAGCTTCCAGCACCGGCATGGCAGCGGCGACATCCTCTTTGGATCCGCCCACCATAATTGCCAAAGTTCCCTCTTTGGCCCCTTCGGACCCGCCGGAAACCGGCGCGTCGATCATCTTCAGATGCTGCTTTGCCAACGCTGCGGCCATGACCCTTGTTGCTTCGGGGCTGATGGTGGACATATCGATGATTAATGTTCCCGGCGACGCACCGTGAACAACGCCCTCAGATCCCATTACAACCCTTTCCACATCCGGTGTATCGCTGACACACGTGATCACAATCTCGGCCTTTGCCGCCGCCTCGGCAGGTGTTGCCGCCCGGTTGGCGCCGTCCTTTTCCAAAGGGATTTCACGCTCACGTGTGCGATTGTGAACCGTCACATCAAATCCGGCTTTCAACAGGTTCAGGGCCATGGCGGCCCCCATGGTGCCCATGCCGATAAAGGCAATTTTCATGAAACTCACCGTCCTTTATTTTGGCCCTGATTGCCGATCCGCGACATAGACAATGGATCGGTAAAACAGTCCACTATGTAACGACAGCCCCACCTCGCAGGTGCGGCTGTTGGAGTACCCCGCATCGCACCGGCCCGTAACTTGTCCGGACAGATCCTTCAAAGCCGAGGCGTTTAATTCCGGATGGGTAAATCCCTTGTCGCCGGCAAATCCGCAGCAATAGACATCTTCGGGAATAATCACCTTGGCGGCGCATTGCTCGGCCACGGTTTTAAATTTGTCCTCCAAACCCATTTTGCGGGAGCTGCAGGTGGTGTGGAGGGCGACGGTCTCATCACAGGGCGTAAAGGCCAAACGATCCAACAAAAAATCGTGGATAAATTCCACCGGTTCAAACAGTTTTAAGCGCGGCTCCATGACGCTGCGCATGCGATATAAACAGGGGCTGGTATCGCACAACACGGGGATGCGCCCATTGTCGCTGACCTTTAACAGGGCGCTTTCTAGTTCATGGGACTTGGTTTGGGCCTGATCAAAAAGACCCTTGGTGTCAAAAGGCTGGCCGCAACAAAGCCGGTTCATCGCTTCCGGAAAAACAACCTGAAAACCGGCTCTTTCCAACAGCCGGATGGTGACCTGGAAGAGGGGTTCGCCCATGGGATCATCTTTGGCGGGGCCCATGGTTCGGCTAACGCAAGCGGGAAAATAGACCACGGTATCGCCTGCTTTGGATACGGTTTTGGGCCTGACCTTGACACCCGTGGGCATAAAACGGTTCCACAGGGGCAATTTTTTACCGGAAACCCTGCGGGCGGTATGGGCCAACTTTTGCATTGCCTTGTCACCCAAAAAACCGTGCAGGGCTGTGACACCGTCCAAGGCTTTGCCCATGGCGGCGGTCAATCCCTCAAAGTGCGAAGCAGCGACATTGCCCATCCTCTCTGCCCGTCCTCCTTTTAACTCCAGATGGCGCAGGGTTTTGGTCAGCTCGCCGGTATTGATCTCCACGGGGCAGTTTAGCTGACACAATCCATCCACCGCACAGGTTTGATCCCCCTGATACGCATAGGCGCTTTTTAGTGCTCTTTCATCTTTATCGGCCGATTGCCTTGACAGACGCGAAATCTCACGTTGAACGGTGATCCGCTGGCGGGGTGATAGTGTTACATTTTTAGACGGGCAGGTATGTTCGCAAAACCCGCACTCAATACATTTGTCCACAATCTCATGGGTGGCGGGCAGTGGTTTGAGATTTTCCAAATGGATCTTTGGGTTGGGATTTAAAATCACGCCAGGGTTTAAAAGCCCCTTTGGATCAAAAAGCGCCTTTACCGCCTGCATCAGCTCATAGGCTCCGGAGCCCCACTCCATTTCCACAAAAGGCGCCATATTGCGACCGGTGCCGTGCTCGGCTTTAAGCGAGCCGTCATAGCGGTTAACCACCATGGCGCATAGCTCATCCATAAAATCGGCATAACGCTGAATTTCGCTTTGCCTCCCGAAGTCCTGGGCAAAGACAAAATGGAGATTGCCCTCCAGCGCGTGGCCAAAAATAACCGCTTCAAAATAATGGTGTTTTTGAAGTAATCGCTGAAGCTCCAAAGTCGCTTCAGCGAGATGTTTGATGGGAAACGCCACGTCCTCGGTGATTACTGTGGTGCCGGTTTGGCGTACCGCGCCCACCGCCGGAAAAAGCCCTTTGCGGATGTTCCACAAAGCGGTGTACGCTTTCGCTTTATCGGTGAAAGCGGCCGGGCGGACCATGGTGTAGCCTGACAAGACTTTTTCGATGGATTTGATCTGATTTTTTAAAGCCTTAGCCGATTCTGCACTGGATTCAATGAGCAGCGCTGTTGCCGATTGCGACAGCGATTTTAAATAGGACGGCATCCCTTTTTTGTTTTCAACGGACCGTAAAGAAGCGCGATCCATCAGTTCCACCGCGGCTACCGGCTCTTTTTTTAGCATTGCCGTGGCACTGCAGGCATCGTGCATATTCTCAAATATAACCAGCGCACTGGCTTTATGGGGATGCTCCACAACCGTGTCGTAAACAATTTCCGAAATAAACCCCAAGGTGCCTTCAGAGCCGATGAGCAAGTGATTGATGATATCAAAGGGGTCTTCATAATCTACCAATGCGTTTAACTGGTAACCGGTGGTATTTTTGATCTTAAACTTGTGCCGAATCCGGTCGGCGAGTTCATGGTCGGCACACACTTTACTGCTTAAAGCGGTTAATGCTTCCAGCATCTCCCCATGGGTGGCGCTAAACTGATTCCGGCTTTTCTCATCGCCGGTATCAAGTAATGTCCCGTCGGCCAAAATGATCCGCACACTGTGGACGGTGTTGTAGCTGTTCTGGGCCGTGCCGCAACACATCCCGCTGGCGTTATTAGCAACGATACCGCCGATCATGGCGGCGTTGATAGAGGCGGGGTCAGGTCCTATTTTACGGCCCAAAGGCGCCAGATAGCGGTTGGCCTGGGCGCCGATAATTCCCGGTTGTAACCGGATACGACGCCCATCTTCAAGAATCTCATGGTCCTGCCAACCATCGCCGGCCACGACTAACACTCCGTCGGTCACCGCTTGTCCGGAAAGACTCGTTCCCGCCGCGCGGAAGGTAATGGGAATATTGAGCCGACCGGCCGCTCTTAAAATCAATACCACCTCGGTTTCGCTCCCCGTTCGAATGACTCTTTTGGGAACCAAACGGTAAAAACTGGCGTCGTTACCATAGGCCAACGTCCGCAAAGGATCCGTTATGATCTGCTCCGGCTGTAATTGACCTGAAAGGGCCTTGTCCAACCGACTGTAAGAATCAACGTTCATCTGTTTTTAGGGCTCCACGATCAGCACTACTAGCTCCTTCGGGCCATGGACCCCAAAGGCAAGGGTAAATTCGATGTCGGCGGTTTTGGACGGACCGGAAATAAAAAGGGCGTTGGCGGGTATTTGCACGGCCCAATTTTGCCGGGTCATGAGCTCGGACATGGAGGTATATATGTTACCCGCCTCCACAATGGCAAAGTGGGTGTGAGGGACGAGTGAGAGCGTCCGCGGTTCAGCAGGCGTCGGCCAGACCACAATGGCGCCGGTATCGGCAATTGCGCCGACGGTTGATGTAATCCCGGCATCCATTTCAAAAAGCGTCTCTTTAAATTTTTCTATGTCTGTGGAAAAGGGGATCAATCCGGGAAGCTCTTTTTTGGCGCCTTCAAGGATGGACGAAAGGGGTCCGTCAGGGCCGTAAAGAAGATGGTTGACCTTTTTGGCCCGGGCGATTTCAATCACTGTATCCACCCAATCGGACACCGCTACCCGGTGCACCTCGGTTTTGACCGCCTCCATAAGGTTTTTTAACCGCTCGATTTTCTCTTCGGTGGACCAGGAGGGGGCCTCGGGATAGGTTGTCGGCACTACAGCCGTGCCGGATACGGAATCCAGAGCCCGCTCCAGCCTACCCATGATCTGACGGCGTGCCTCATTCCAAGGTTTCCGGTTCATCATCATACCTCTTGGCGCCGATTCAATTGGTAAATCAATTTTATATGAAAAGTCTTACCAAATATGTACAAAAAGAAAGACGTTCATCGTTCGTTGTGGCTGTTTACGGCCATGGAGGCTTATATGAAAAGTCTCCTCTTTAAGGCTCAAAAACGGACTTTTCATCGTCTGTTGTGGCCGTCGGCGGTCATGGAGGTTAGACAGAGTGAATGACAACATTGCTCAACCATCCTGAAGCCCCCGTTGCCTGGCCATTTGGCGTAATGTTTTTGTCGCCGGTTTGGGTGCGCTACGGTAGCGGGTCCAGGCCGCCAACGGTCCGATACTTGGCATCTTACGGCCAAATATCGCGGTCAACCGGGTCAGGCCGCTATTTAGAAAAGGTGTCGTGTTGACAATCCGCCACGCTTTCCAAGCGGCCTTTTCCCGAGGGTTCGCCTTGGCTCCCCTGCCACGTACCGGAAAACCATCGCCCTTGGCGTAGTTTTCGTTTCGTAACCGCCGCAACAGATTGGAGATGGGGATCTTGACCGGGCAAACCGCGTTGCAGGCATCACACAACGATGAGGCCATCGGTAAAGCACCCGCATTTTCAAGTCCTTCCATCTGCGGCGTCAGCAATTTTCCTATGGGTCCGGGATAGACAAAGTGATAGGCATGACCGCCAATGCGGGTATAGACCGGACAGTGATTCAAACAGGTGCCGCAGCGAATACAGGTCAATGTTTGACGCAGCTCAGGATCAGGTAAAATACCCGAGCGGCCATTATCTAAAATAATAAGATGGACTTCATGGGGACCGTCTTTTTCGTCTTCCTTGCGCGGCGAGGTGATCATATTCACATAGGTGGTAATCAACTGCCCGGTGGCGGACCCGGTGAGAAGCCGTAACAGCGGCGGCACATCGGCCAGCTTTTCCACCACCTTTTCCAACCCCATCACGGCGATATGGACTGGCGGCACCGTGGTGCACATGCGTCCGTTGCCCTCGTTTTCCACCAGCACTAAAGTCCCCGTCTCCGCCACCGCCATATTGACACCGGAAAGCCCCACCTGGCCGTTGAAAAACTTCCGCCGTAAGGTTTTACGGGCGATGGCGTTGAGTTCAGCCACATTTTCCGTGTAGGGTGTGTCAGGAATCTCTTCGTGAAAAATCTGGGCAATTTCGTCTTTGTTTTTATGAATGGCCGGCACGATAATGTGCGACGGTGTTTCACCGGCTAGCTGAATGATAAACTCTCCCAGATCGGTCTCAAGGGCTTCGAGACCTTTGCGTTGGAGAAATTTATTGAGATGCATCTCCTCCGAGACCATTGATTTACCCTTCACCATGCGGGTTGCCTGGTGGGACTGCATAATCTCCAACACCGTCCGGCAGGCGCTGTCGGGGGTTTCGGCCCAGTGAACCGTGATTCCGTTTTGAGTACACTTTTCTTCCAGTTGCTTCAATAGCTTTGGCAACCGGGATAAGGCCCGTGCTTTGATGGATTGGCCGATCTCACGCAGTGACTCAATCCGGTCACTGTCATTGAAAACCGCTTGGCGTTTTTCCATCAGGGTATCCATGGCCGAGCGCAGGTTCCCACGCAGTTTTTGATCGTTTACCGCGGTGGCAATATTTTTTTGAAAATCAAATGATTCTGCTTGACGGGCAGGGCTGCTCACTATGCCACCTCCCTTGGGTTGGAGCGGGTTACGTTGTAAATCGGCACGGCGCCATTGCTACGGCGACGTCCGTTCCCATAAAAATTGGGCCAGATGCTGGCCGGTAATGGGCACGGCTCCTTTTTCCATGGCGCCGGTAATGTTGAGCAAACAGCCACCATCACCGGTGATCACCCGCTCGGCGCCGGTTTGAGCGATATCGGCAACTTTATCCTGCACCATGGCTCCCGATAGGCTGGGCTGCTTGACGGCAAAGGTACCGCCAAACCCGCAACACTCGTACTCTCGGGAAAGTTCCACCAGGTTCACATTCTCAAGCTGCCGGATCAATGCCTTGGCGTCCTCGGTCACCTGCATTTCACGCATGGCATGACAGGAAGAGTGCCAAGTGACGGACAACGGCGGCCCCTGATCCTTGAGGGTCACATCAAGTTGACGCAATAAAAATTGGCCCAGATCAAAGACCCGTCCGGCAACATCGTGGGCCTTGTTTTCCAATGGATCTCCCGCAAAAAGGGACGGGTAGTGATGACGCATCATCCCCGCGCAGGAGCCCGACGGCACAATAATGGGATAGGATTCCGGAAAAAAGCCGATCTGTTTGCGGGCAACGGCCTTGGCCTCATCGGGAAAGCCGGAGTTATAAGCAGGCTGGCCACAGCAGGATTGCCGTTGCGGGAAAATAACCGCCAACCCTTCTCTTTCTAGAAGCTGAATCGCCGCCATCCCCGCCTGACCATAGAAAGCGTCCACCAGACAGGTGCCGAAAAAATAGACTGCGGACGGATTTTTGGGTGGTTGAGCCATTCAAGCCTCCTTCGCGAAATCCATCACCGTAAAAATTAATGCCCGGGGTATTCGTTCTAATCCCTTACGTGCCAAAAAAGATCAACGGCAACCAGGTAATCAGACCTGGGAAAATGCCTAAAGTGAATTCTCAACCGCCGAAAGGCGAGGGTATTTCTCCCATTCCCCGAATGGGACCAAGAACCAATCCCAACAGTAGCGGGCAGATACGGTCACCGAACCCGACAGGCTCCTATTTTTTCTCTATTTCAAACATACCCATCCTGTCGGCATTTTGCAATCCATATCTAAAGCTTTTTTCCTGTTCTTTCATTTCAAAAGGGTATCTGTTGATTCTGTGTTGGCAACAAAAATGAAAAAGAGGATTGACATCTCGATCAAAAATTGTCAGTAAAGTCAGGTTTAAAAATCGGATCAACAATCTTGTTTGGTTATCGATGCCTTTTAGTTCATTTTTGAAAGGAGCAGGACTTTTGGCAAATCATAAATCCGCAATCAAACGGGCCCGGCAAAACGAGATTCGCCGCCGGCGTAACAAAGCGGTCAAAACCCGCTGTAAAACGGTTACAAAAGAAGTTCGGACAGCTGTAGCCGCCGGTAATTTGGATGAAGCCGTTGACAAGTTGCCCATCGCAGCATCGGCTTTTGACACCGCGGCCCGCAAAGGCGTGGTGCACAAACGCACCGCCGCCCGCAAAATTTCCCGGCTGACCAAACTGGTTGGATCACTACAATAGACGAACTGCCTTTCCACAGCTTGCAATAACATTCATAGAAAACAGAGTGCTGATGACAGGCGCTCTGTTTTTACGTAATGGCTTCTCAAGATCCAAACTTCCAGACCATAAAACACGACACGTTTGAGCCTGACGATGAGATTGGGCAAAATCGGGCATTTTGGAATCGGCTCATTTTTAAAATTCGTCGGTCAGTTTGTTAAAGATCTGCTCCGCCATCCGCTCGGTGAGTACGGTCAGCGCCTCATCGCGGTTGGCATCGGTTTCGGAAGAGCTGCCACCCACCAAATACTCCTCATTATCGATAATTCTTTTCCGCTGCCAGATTATTTCACCTTGGCGATTGCGCAGTTCCACATTGACCACCATCCTAAGTCTCCGTTCAACAGAGGCCCCCTGTTTTGTTTGTGAAATAGTACTGCTGCTTACGGCAACGATGGTCCCGGTAAGGATCGCCTCGGCCTTGTTTTCGGCGACCAGGGCCTTTTTGCGTTTTAGAATAAACTCATTGGTCAGGTCATTGGCCAGCTGTGTCTCCAGATCCACATCCCGGGATCTGTTCTCAAAAAGGTCTATAAAAATCGTTTGAACCCCTTTGGGTAATTCGCCACCACCGGTAAACTTGTAGCCGCAGCCGCCAACCAATAGTAACCCTATCAACAATAGCGTTGCGATGACTCGGTTTTGCATCAATCCTCCTCAGTCGGAACGGTCGGAAACTCCATTTGCATCTTATCAGCAATCATGTGGCGGGCAACTCCGTTTTTACTGCAAAATGAGTATGCCGACCGTTTTAAATAACGATATTAACCAGCTTCCCCGGTACCACAATTTCCTTGATCACCGTTTTTCCGCTGGTGTACTGGCGAATTCGATCATTTTCATGCGCCATGCGAAGCAGTTCCGCCTTATCCGTCTCTTTGGGCAAATCCATACGGGCGCGCAGTTTCCCATTGACCTGAAAAATATAGGTTACGGTTTCATCGACAACCTTTTCAGGGTCATAATCAGGCCAGGGGACTTTGATAATGGAAGGGGACTCACCCAGTCTTTGCCACAGCTCTTCCGTAATAAAGGGGGCAAACGGATGCAGCAAAAGGGTCAGCGCCTTCATTGTGTCAGGATTAATTTTCGCCTGCTTACGCATGAAATTCACAAGGATCATCAACTGGCTGATGGCTGTATTAAATTCCAGGCGGTCAATTTTTTCAGTGACGATTTTAATGGTTTTATGCGTTAAGCGATCCACCTCCCGGCTCACCTCACATGCCGTATCGATGAGATCCGGCAGACTCCACACCTTTTCGAGGAATCGGCGGACACCGTAAATACTTTGGGTACTCCAGGGTTTGTCAGCCTCCAACGGTCCCAGAAACATTTCGTACATTCGCAGGGTATCCGCCCCATGTTCTTGAATGACATCATCGGGATTGATGACATTACCCCTCGATTTCGACATTTTATCGCCGTTTTCGCCCAGAATCATGCCTTGATTACGCAACCGCAAAAAGGGTTCCGGCCAGGGTACGGCGCCGATATCGTAAAGTACTTTATGCCAAAAGCGTGCATATAAAAGATGCAATACCGCATGTTCCGCCCCACCGATATAAAGGTCGACCGGCCCCCAATAGTCCAGTTTCTCCGGCGCGGCAAACACCTCGTTGTTTTTCGGATCGACAAAGCGTAAAAAGTACCAGCAACTACCGGCCCATTGGGGCATCGTGTTGGTTTCCCGTTTGGCCGCTTCACCGCACTCAGGGCACAGGGTATTCACCCAATCATCTATGGCCGCCAAGGGTGATTCTCCCGTCCCGGTGGGCTTATAGCTTTCAACCGGAGGCAATTCGAGGGGCAGTTTGTTTTCGGGAAGGGGAACCACGCCGCAGGTTTCACAGTGAATCAATGGGATCGGTTCACCCCAGTAGCGTTGGCGGGAGAAAATCCAGTCGCGCAGCTTGTAATTGACCGTCCCCACACCTTTGCCCTTGTTTTCCAGCCATTCAATGATTGCCTTTTTGACTTCAGGGGTGATCAGGCCATCAAATTGATCGGAATTAACGGCGATGCCCTCTCCGGTTTCGGCTTCAGTCAAGTCATATAAACTGCCGTCTTTACTAACCACTTGAACAATGGGCAGATTAAACCGGGTCGCAAACTCGAAATCCCGGGTATCGTGACCCGGAACAGCCATGATAGCACCGGTGCCGTAACTGATGAGAACATAATCTGAGACCCAGATCGGGATCCGGGCGTGATTGACCGGGTTAATGGCATATGCGCCCGTAAACCGCCCTGTTTTCTCCTTGGTGAGATCCGTTCGCTGCAGATCGGATTTTCGTGCCGCCGCCTTTTGGTATTGGATAACGGCATCCTTATAATCCGTTGTTGTAATTCGGGGTACAAGGGGATGTTCCGGCGCCAATACCATGTAAGTGGCGCCAAACAGGGTGTCGGGACGGGTTGTGTATACTTTGATCTTATCATCGTGGCCATCGACACCAAAATCGACATTGGCGCCGTGGGACTTGCCGATCCAGTTTGCCTGCATGGCTTTGATGGCGTCACTCCAATCCAGAAGATCAAGGTCCTTTAACAGCCGTTCCGCATAATCCGTAATTTTCAGAACCCATTGACGAATGCGTTTACGGGTGATTTCTGTCTCGCAGCGATCGCAACGTCCTTCTTTTACCTCTTCATTGGCCAGTCCGGTTTTGCATTGAGGGCACCAGTTAATAGGCATATCACTTTCATACGCCAAGCCCTTTTTAAAAAGCTGCAAAAAGATCCATTGGGTCCATTTGTAGTAATCCGGGGTACACGAAGCAAACTCGCGGTCCCAGTCATAACTGAACCCAAAGGCGCGGATTTGGCACCCGAACAACTCAATATTTTTAAAGGTGGTCTCGGCGGGGTGCGTCCCGGTTTTGATGGCATAATTTTCAGCCGGCAGCCCGAAGGCGTCATACCCCATGGGGTGTAGCACGTTAAACCCGTTCATTTTTTTAAACCGAGTGTAAATGTCGGTGGCGGTATAGCCCTCGGGGTGACCCACGTGCAAACCCGAACCCGAAGGGTAGGGAAACATATCCAGAATATAGAGACGTTTTTCTTCGGGAAAAGCGGGGTCCTCGGTCACTCGAAAAGTGTTCTCTTTTTCCCAGATTGACCGCCATTTGGCTTCGATTGTTTTAAAATCGTAGCTGCCTTGCATATAACGAATGCTCCTTTGTAACCAAAATCCTCAAAAGGGCTTTATCTAACCGCCATGGCCGTAAACAGCCACAGCGAAAAATGAAAGTCTGTCTTTTTGCACATATTTGGTAAGACTTTTCGAGCCAATTTCAAAACGGATAAAAAGCGATGAATTAATGGGGGCAATATCCGCCCGAAAACCATATAACATATTGATTAATCAGGAAGAATGTGCTATTTGGGTCTTATATTCATTAATCACTGATAAAGGAGACCCAAATGAGCACACTCTTCGATATTTTTCATACCATACAAACTTCCCTTTTTCCATGGCTGGAAGAGACGCTTGATCCATTAACGAAAAAAGAGCGACAGTTTGTGCAGGTACTCAG
>Ga0209681_1000054_pt1 | contig 31097 bp, 29 predicted proteins | sample WorMetLIZISLAND2_3_FD_187416 | JGI IMG/M metagenome (GOLD analysis project Ga0209681, IMG submission 187416) | Marine gutless worms symbiont microbial communities from Max Planck institute for Marine Microbiology, Germany - Olavius clavatus LIZARD... ... | reverse complement strand
TTCTCCACCGTGGCTCGGTTTATTGCCAGTCAGTTGCCCGAGGGTCAGTATCTACCGACCCCTGGATCGAACCAACTGGAAATTCGGTCAAACCCATATCAATATTCTGTGCTTGGCGATCCCCGTGTTATCGATCCTGTCAGATAAAACAGGCAATTCCAATACGGACGAACGCATTCCACCCATCAACAGATTTATTGAGCTATTCGGGGGTGAAAAAAATTGATGGCTACCTCGCCGATAGAGAATTCATCGGTACGGAATTGTACGGAATTCGTTCGCTATCTCATTAAAAATGAAATAAAACTCAGGATTCGCATTCAGCACAATACACGCGTCGCTCGGTGCCGGAATGGCACGGCACCGGCCTATAATTTCTTTCGTAACTTGGCATGCGGCGAAGTCATCCAACTGAGGGGACAACGGGTTGTTTGGGGTCAGAAGCTCTCGGTCACGGGAATGCGCTTGATGAATAGTGAATCCCTCATCATTCTCAGTCCGGATGCCTCTGGGGAATGTTACACGAACAAAAACCGATTCCAATCAAGAGTCATTACCGTCCGGCCATCAGTATTTTCAGGTATGGTTTGGACTGGCTGAGAGAGATTTTATTCAACATGACGGAAAGGCTTGAGGCATTTTACCAGACCGTCACTTTATTCGAAGAACTACGAAGATCAACCTACCCAACTGATTTTAACGGGAAATTTATGCCCTGTGCTGTGGACAATCGCGAGATCACTCCGAGTCGATTATTACTCAAGAATCCGAGGTCGCCGACCGTTTCCCGTTGCATCTTGGCCCTCGGGCCTGAGAGAGACACCGCGCTTTCCGGCTTTACCCGGCCGTGTCAATCGGTGCCATCTTCCGCAACCCGTCGATATCCCCCTTCAGGATTTTCCGTTGGTGCAGGCAGTCGAGCAGCAGATTCAGGCCCTCGGGCACGCTGAGTCGATCCGCGTCCACCCGCACTTCGGGCTCCAAAGGTGCCTCATAGGGGCTGTCGACGCCCGTGAACTCTTTGATCTCGCCGCGCTCCGCCTTGACATACATCCCCTTGGGATCGCGTGCTTTGCATACCTTCAGGGAGGCGTCCATGAAGACCTCGACGAACTGCCCGGCAGGGAGCATTTCCCGTACCATCCGTCGGTCTACTCGGAATGGAGAGATGAAGGCCGCCATGACGATCAGGCCCGCGTCGGCCATCAATCCGGCGACTTCACCAACCCGGCGGATGTTCTCCTTACGGTCGGCATCGCTGAAGCCCAGATCTCCGCACAGACCGTGGCGGACATTGTCCCCATCGAGCAGGTAGGTATGGTAACCCTGAGCCGTCAGGATTCCCTCCAAGGCCCCGGCCAGCGTCGATTTGCCCGAGGCGCTCAGGCCCGTGAACCAGATGACCACCGGACGCTGAGCTTTTTGCTTCGCCCGCACCGATTGGTCCACGGGATGATGATGCCAGAAGACGTTGTTACCCACGAGCAGCACTCCGGAAACTTTAAGGATGAAAGGGAATTTGAAAATTCCTTATCTGGAATGAGGTGCCCTTGTACCACAGCCGCTTACTTGGGAACCTGTGTTATACTCCACACCGTTTATGACAATCCATCCCTTACGAATAGCTCAAGTGATTAATGGCTAAAGAAGATGTCATCCAGATGGAAGGTATGGTCATCGATACCTTGCCGAATACCACCTTTCGCGTGAAGCTCGAAAATGGGCATGTAATCATCGCCCATATCTCGGGAAAAATGCGAAAGCACTATATTCGCATCCTGACCGGGGACAAGGTGACGGTGGAGCTCACCCCTTACGACCTGTCCAAGGGGCGCATCACCTACCGGGCTCGTTGATCGACCTGTCACCCGTGGGCTTTCTAGGCATCTTGGATTTTTTCAAGGGGCCGCTCTCGATGGGGACCTTGAATGTTTCAAGCTGTCTTCAATGCAGCCCCTGGTCTCCGTACTCGAAGGCTAGGTCCCCATCTTCGACATGGATCCTTACCGATCCCCCGTTGGTCAGTGATCCGAACAGAATCTCATCGGCCAACGGCTTTTTGATGTGGTTCCGGATCATCCGCACCATGGGGCGAGCACCCATGCGGGGGTTATAGCCCTTCTCGGCCAGCCAGCTGCGGGCATCGGCATCCACACTCAGAGCCACCTTCTTATCGGCTAGCTGCTGCTCCAGCTCGAAAATGGACTGGTCGACCACGCCGGCTATGGTCGCCGGCTCCAGGGCGGCGAATTGGATCACGGCGTCGAGCCGATTGCGGAATTCCGGCGTAAAGAAACGCTTCAGGATCTCTAGCCCATCGCTGGAATGATCCTGTTCGGTAAAGCCGATGGAGCGCCGGCTGGTCTCCTCGGCACCGGCATTGGTCGTCATCACCAGCACCAAATTGCGGAAATCGGCCTTGCGACCGTTATTATCCGTCAGGGTACCGTGATCCATGACCTGCAACAGGAGATTGAATACATCCGGATGGGCCTTCTCGATCTCATCGAGCAGCAGAACCGCGTGGGGGTGTTTGCCGATTTCCTCCGTCAGAAGGCCACCCTGGTCGAAGCCCACGTAGCCCGGCGGTGCTCCGATGAGGCGTGAGACCGTGTGGTGCTCCCGATACTCCGACATATCGAATCGTATCAGCTCCAAGCCGAGGATACGTGCCAGTTGGCGTGTCACCTCGGTCTTGCCTACCCCTGTCGGTCCGGTAAACAGAAAAGACCCGATGGGCTTCTCTTCGTGCCCGAGACCGGAACGGCCCATGCGAATGGCTGCGGTCAGCGTCTCGATGGCCTCGTCTTGACCGAAGACCACCTGCTTGAGGTCGGCATCCAGGTTTTTGAGGATATCCGTGTCCGATAGGGAGACCTGCTTGGGCGGTATGCGCGCGATCCCGGAGATGATGGCCTCCACGTCCTCGACGTCGATCCGCTTTTTGCGTTTTGCCTTGGGCCGCATGCGGGCCTTGGCGCCGGCCTCGTCGATCACGTCGATGGCCTTGTCCGGTAGTCGGCGGTCGCCGATGTACTTCGCCGTGAGCTCGGCCGCCGCCCGCAACGCCGGGAGGGTATAGCTAATCCGGTGGTGTTCCTCGAAACGGATCTTGAGTCCTTTGAGAATCTCGACCGTCTCGTCCACACTGGGCTCGACGATATCGATCTTTTGAAAGCGCCGTGCCAAGGCATGGTCCTTCTCGAAAATACCCCGGAATTCCTGATAGGTCGTGGAGCCGATACAGCGCAGCTCACCGGAGGACAACGCCGGTTTGATGAGGTTGGAGGCATCCATCACGCCGCCCGAGGTCATTCCCGCACCGATGATGGTGTGGATCTCGTCGATGAAGAGCACAGCGTGTGGCCGCTGCCGCAGCTGGGCCAACACCGCCTTCAACCGTTTCTCGAAGTCGCCTCGGTACTTGGTCCCGGCCACCAATGCACCCAGATCCAGACGATAGATGTTGGCATTCGCTAGCACCTCCGGCACCTCGCTGTCCGCGATTTTCTTGGCCAGTCCCTCGGCGATGGCCGTCTTGCCGACGCCGGCCTCCCCGACCAGCAATGGGTTGTTCTTCTGCCTACGGCATAGGGTTTGGATCGTCCGCTCCACCTCGGACCGGCGGCCGATCAAGGGATCGATCCGTCCTTGGCGTGCCAGCTCGTTGAGGTTGCAGGCAAAGCTCTCCAGGGACCCGGCGTTTTCCTTATCCCGACCGCGGTCCTCGTCCGTTCCGCTCGGGTATGGGCCATCCCGACCCTCCCCTGCTACCTTCGAGACTCCATGCGAGATGAAGTTGACGACATCCAGGCGCGTGACATCCTGACGGTTGAGCAGATACACGGCCTGCGAGTCCCGCTCGCTGAACAGGGACACTAGCACATTGGCGCTTGTCACCTTTCTCCTACCCGTCGACTGAACGTGATAGAGGGCCCGTTGCAAGACCCGCTGGAAGCCCAGTGTGGGCTGGGCCTCATACTCGTCCCCGTCGGAAATCAACGGCGTGGTTTCCTCGATGAATTCGGAAATTTCCATACGCAGCCGGTCGGGTTCGGCACCACAGGCCATGAGAAGACCGGCTATGGAGGGGTCATCCAGCAGGGACAACAACAGGTGCTCGACAGTCATATACTCATGACGCTTCTCGCGGGCATGCTCGAAGGCCTGATTCAACGAAGACTTGAGATCATTACTCATCATGGCTGTATCAATCCTAGGTGCAAGCCGACGGCCTCGACCTCGCCATAAGGAGCCGGAATCGATCCGGATCATCGGGCGCCCGGATTTACCGAAGAGTACCTTGAAAAATTCCAGGGATGGAATTCATGAATCTTTCAAGGCACCCTTTGGAGTGGAATACCCCGCTAGGCTTCCTCCATGACACACATCAGCGGATATTGATGGTCACGGGAATGGTCGTTGACCTGTGACACCTTGGTCTCTCCGATATCCCGCGTGTAAACACCGCACAAGCCGACCCCCTGCGTATGCACGTGCAACATGATCTGCGTGGCCTGCTCCTGGTCCATATGGAAAAAGGTCTCGAGCACCGAGACCACGAAATCCATCGGTGTATAGTCGTCGTTGAGAAGCAGTACCCGATATAAGGGCGGTTGCTTCAGCTTCGGCTCGGCTTCCTCTACCGAGAAACCGGATTCGTGTTTTTCGTCGAAATCGTGTCCGCTCATGATGTTTCGATTCTAGTGAAAAATGGAGCCGCTCGTCATGACGGCAAGCCCTGGAGCCCAGGTCGCCGATTCGATAGGATACCTTGAAGTTCTCAAGGTGCCTTGGTGCCTTCGATCCGGAACCGGGCATTCGAATACCGAATATCGGTACCGGTCCCGTGACGAAAATCTGCTATTTGACCTGTGGAGTCGGATTACTATACATTAAAGCTGTTTCGGAAAATTTTAAAATACGAGCAAAGCGAGAACTACATTTTCGCTTTTCGGCTTGGAAATTTCCGGGGATGAAATGTTCCCGTGCCAAGCGAAGAAAAATTCAAGATGCCCTTTAAGCCCTAGTGAATTTTCATAGATCAAGCGAAGAAAAATTCAAGATGCCCTTTAAGCCCTAGTGAATTTTCATAGATATTGCAAATTTACAGCGTTTCCCGGCCCACATATTTCAGCATGGAAGTCGGCAGTATCAATCGAAATGGGATGCTAAGGTGTGCTGTCTGGGCGGTTCTCTGGTAGCTGCAACGGGTATAGCACTACGGGGCTTGTTCGGGGACTTTAAGAGAATTCCGGCTCCGGCGTTTTTCAAAGTGCGCTTCTGTCGAAGATAAAGACTCGGAAAAAAATCCAGAGGTAGTACAATCGGCGGCGACCGGTAGCGTGAAATGGCATCGACGATGCCAAAGGGTATGGGTTCGTCAAACCGGGAGAAGAGGGAGATCTCGGCTCTCGTGTGCTTGGTGTGGGTAGCGGGTCATAGCGATCTGACTCAAGTCGTGATGGGAAGCCCCGACTTGACGACGAGGAGAAGTCGGCAGCCGGGTCAACTTACCCGCCACAAGGTAGAGGACATCAGGTGCCTGGTGGTCCCGTAGCCACAGGCCTTGGCCTTGGCGGCCTGGGATGAGTGAATTGACCGCCTCGACATGGCCGTTGGTGAGCCTGGAATCGAACACATTGAGGAAGCCTAGCCAGTGATCCTTGAGTGTGTTGGCCACCGCCTTGATCGGCTCCGGGCGGCAACGGTGCGCCCAGCTGTACCCATCTGTCGAGGAGCGACTCGGCCTGTACCGCGCTCTGCACTTCGTCAACCGCCCTAATGGCGAGCTGCCGGAGCTCGCCATTTCTCGCGAAACCCGAAATGGGGTCCGTCCGATTTCGGGTGCACAAAATGAGGCGACGGCCATGGCCTTCGGCGACCCGCGTTCGTCCTGCGTCCGTCCCGGCGCGCACTCCGCGCGGCACCAGGACTCCCACAAGGACTGGACGCCGTGTCGCATGGCCGAGCCTTTCGTCTCCGCCGGCGCTCACGCGCCGCACTCCGACGAAACGCACGACCCTACGCCTTCGCGGGGGGCGTCGCACTCCGCTCGTCGCTTACGCTCCCTCGCTTTCCTGGGCTCCTCCGTTGTGGCTATCCTTAGCCAGACGTGCTTCGAGTTCCTGAATGCGCTCATGTATCTGCTCAATGGTTGCAGTCCCTCAATGATCGCAGCCTGCTCCGCCACCCGTTCACGCAGCCGCTTAAGCTCGTCGTCAGGGCTTTCTGGAGCATGGGAGGGCGTGCTGTTCAGGCATAGTGCTAGGGTACGTGCGTAGCCTGCTGCTTGGTAAGAGGTCCTGAATAGTTACCGTTTGCCTAAAGCAAAGCTCACCCGGCGCCCCTTCCGGAGAGACGATGGCGGAAGGTTCGGGGTCCACCTCCCCCGGGTGCCAGCACCATTGCTCGGGATTCAGGGGACGTCCACGGTAGCGGATGGCAAAGTAGAGTCCGGGTAACAGACGACCGCCGCTACTGCCGCTCAGAGCGATCGTCTCGCCGGCAGCGACCCACTCTCCGGGCTCCTTGAGCAGCGTCCGGTTATAGCCATAGAGCGTCATGTAGTCATCATCATGCTCAATGATGAGTAACAATCCGAAGCCACGCAGCCAATCTGCATAGGCTACGCGGCCGGGGTGAACGGCCCGCACCGGGGCGCCTTCCTTGACCGCCAGGACAACACCATCCCAGCGTTGGATGCCATCCTCCTTGAGACTATCGTAGCGCGACAGCAGCGAAGCACCGACCAGCGGCCAAGCTAGGCGTCCGCGCAATTGATGCAGTGGAGGCGGCTGCGACCCCGCCTCCGGCAGCACCTGGGCCGCTTGCCCGAGCCATTCCAGTAGCCTGCGCATTTCTTCCACCTGCGTGCGCAAAGCTTCGACACGGTCGGCGCGGGTGGCGATGGTTTGCTCCAAGGCGCTCAAGACCGCGCTGCGTTCATCCCACACTCGTGCTAGGCGGGTCCGGGTCTCATCCTGTCTCCGGGCTAGCGCAACGAGCCGCGCCTTCTCCTCGCCCGCTTTCCGTGTCAGCTCTCCGAGCCTATGGGTGCGACGGGTCACGGCCTCGATACGCCTTACGCGGGAGCGATTGAGGAACCCGTAATAGGCCATGACCCGACTCAGACGATTCGCATCCTCCTGGCCGAGTAGAATGCGCAGGAAGCTTCCTCTTCCCAGGGCGTAGGCGGAACGCAACAGGTCTCCCAGGGCAGCGCGTTCCTGCTCCAGGGTCGTGCGCTCGGTCGCCGCTTGGCTGTGGAGTCGCTCCAGAACCTGTTCCTGCTCGGTGATCCTCGTCGCCAGCCGGTGCCCCTCCCGTGCCAGCTCGGCAATCGCGCGTTCATGGTGCTCGAGTTCGGCCTCGATTTGGCGGCGGCGATCGCGACCCAGGGCTAGGTCCTGCTCCAGGTCCTGCACCTGCTGCTCAGCGGTAGCCAGATCCCGCTTGCGGCTCTCGCTCGAGTGATTTTCCGCCTCGACCGTCAGTGGTACCGCAATCAACAGCAACAAGGTAGCGGTCAGTGGAGGATGCGCGACCCACATGGCTCGGTGGTTTATTTCACCGCAGACGGCTGTCTCGGTAGGATTCGCCGCTGCTCGGGGGTTGCCAGGAGCGCAATGCGCGATTGTCTCCGTGAGCCGAGCATGTCGCCACCGACGAGATGGTGGCCAAACCGGCGGCAATGGCCTTTGGTGTGTTGTGGCCGGTCGGTAAACATTCTGCAAATTTTATGCCCGTCACGGGGTAGTGGGTAATGTTCGAATGGGATCCTAGCCAACAATTGGCAATAATGCCGGATTATAGCGGTGTAAGAAGAATTTTAAACGGATTTCATGCCTGTCTCATGCCTGTCGATGCATTTGGAAAAGGGTGTGGCTCTTCTGAAACGAAGTGGAGAAACCCGGAGACAAAGGCTCAGTCGATCATAGGGTAGGCTGTGCCCACCATTAAACTTACTCGATATTTTCTTTCTTGCCGCCAATGAACGCGAATGGATGCCCATGAGCTGAAAAGGTCAGTTCATCCTCGTCGACTTTTTCGAATAGATTTGCGTTCATTGGCGGTTATTTGCGGCTGAATCTTCTCCCCGCAGCCCTTGCTCGATTTTTTCCAGTGGGTGCAGCCTATCCTACCAATCCCCGCAGGTACATGGCCACGGAGCTTTTCGATTCCACGGGGCGGCGTGGATCGCTAGTCTCAGAGCGAGACGGCATGATAGGGACGGTACGCAAACTCCACAAGGTGTCCGAAAAACCGGCTTCGGTACTAAAAATTCTCTTGGTTGAATTCGTAAATGAGACACTCTACTCCAACATTTGAAAATTCAACACCACCGGAGCATCGCCATTTTTCGCGAAACCTGAAATGGGGTCCGTCCGATTTCGGGTGCACAAAATTAGGCGACGGCCATGGCCTTCGGCGGCCCGCGTTCGTCCTGCGTCCGTCCCGGCGCGCACTCCGCGCGGCACCAGGATTCCCGCAATGACTGGACGCCGTGTCGCATGGCTTGGCCTTTCGTCTCCGCCGGCGCTCACGCGCCGCACTCCGACGAAAGGCTCGGCCCTACGCCTTCGCGGAGGGCGTCGCACTCCGCTCGTCGCTTACGCTCCCTCGCTTTCCTGGGCTCCTCCGTTGGGACGCGCCCAGGGCACCACGACCTGGGTAGTCTTGGCGCAGGTCCCGCAGCGCACACGGGGCACTTTGGCGTGGATGGAGGCTTGGAATTGAAAGCAGTTCAGGTGACGCCAGTCGCGCTCAAGCGTGTCGTGGACCGGCGGGTGTTCCGCCCCACACTGCGGACAAGAACATCGTGTCCCCGGGGCGAAGGCGCGGTGGAAATCGATCCGGCCCGATTGGGGATCGAAGGCCACGTCAACGACCTCCTAGGGAGCCGGAAGGCCGAGCGCAAGGGTAAACAACGACAACGGGTCCATGATGAAAACCGCCGACGTTTGGCTTGGCGACGGGTCCGAGCCTACAGGCGAAAAGAAGGGCACAGAGTAGGCTTGGAGCGGGCTACCCTACGCGATGGGTAAAATGGCCCTACCCACACCAAACGCAAGAGAGCCGTTTTTCTCCCCGCAAAAACCATGATGTCTTTTATGTAATTCATCCCCAGAATATTTTGCTTGACGGTAGTGGGGATTGTCATATCGATGCGGTTTTTCGGACGGTCGAGGCGAGCCAATTTTATGATATGGCGGTATTCGGCATGGCGGGTGGAAATACGCTGAGGGGTATTGATACCGCATAATCTCAAATTCCAGTATCTATCGCGGGGTGGAATTATCCCGCTGAGTTGGAATAGCTATTCCGCCCTCGTTTTGGAGAACTGAAATACCTGATTTAGGATGACTGCCACAATACGGTGGGTTGGCACGATTGAGAACTTTGATCAGCGACTGCATCGCCCAAAAACGGGCGATCAAATGGGGCTATGTGCGTCAGTTCGGGGGACTGTACCCATCGGAGTGCGGCACAGTTGTCGCCCATAGTAATGCAGTGTCGGTCCTGGCAACGGTATTGGCGTACGAATTCTCCGATAAATTAAAGTCGGAAACTGACATCGAAGTAAATCTTCCGGATGTCGACCTGATGGCCATGTTCCATGATTTTGAGGAAGCACGTTCGGGAGATACGGGGGTGTCCTCTCTATTAGTCCACGGAGTATGTAAGTTGTTTCCTCTTGAAAGAGAAGGTTTGGAGGCAAACCTGAAAGATCTCAGGATCTCACAGCGCGTTCTTGAATTGTTCGATGACTATAGAGAATACAAAACACCGGAGGCATATGATAGTCCATATTGCTGATAACCTGTAGGGGATAGAGAAAGGATTCCATAGCGCCAGAGTATCTAAAGAAATAATAGAAGACATTTTGAAGAACATAAATTCCAACATGGAAATCTACCACAATAAGAAAGAAGTCGATAAAGTTCTAGGGACGGTAGCGCAGTTTCCTGTCAAAGAGGTTTTAGTTCCCGGGATTAAGATAATCGCTGATGCTTATGGCATAACTGTGGGGTCTCGGGTGGTTGAGGTGGACCCTATTTAGTGCGCGGTCACCTTCCTACTAGGTACTTTGAAAGATTCAAGGTGCCTTTCGCGGAGCTACATTGCTTGGTAAGGCGTAATCCGGCGGCTGGATGCCAGTGCCGGGCCTTGTGGTGGAGAATCACCCGAGTGGCGGGGTTTACCGCTGCGCAGTCTCCGGCAGGACAATATTGAGCTCCAGGACCTCGCGGTTCTCCTCTTGCTCATAGTTGACGGATACGGCATTCATGTCCACGTCCGCGTATTTGCGGATGACCTCCAGGATCTCGCGTTGCAGCTTCGGCAGGTAGGATGGGCGATTGCGTTCGGTCCGGTCGTGGGCCACCAGGATCTGCAACCGCTCCTTGGCAATAGCCGAGGAGCCTTTGGGATGCGGCGAGCGGAAGATGTCCAGTAGTCCCATGGCTCACTCCTTGAAGAGGCGGCTCAAAAGGCCTTTTTTTCGCACCTCGATGAAGCGGTGCGGAACCTGCTCGCCTAGGTAGCGGGCAACCATGTCACCGTAGGCCTGTCCGGCGTCGCTTGCCGGGTCCATGATGACGGGTATGCCGGAGTTGGAGGCATTGAGCACGGAGAGGGATTCGGGTATCACCCCGAGCAGGTTCAGGGATAGGATCTCCTGTACGTCTTCGACGCTAAGCATTTCGCCTTTGGCGACGCGCTCCGGGGAATACCGGGTCAGCAGGAGGTACTCACGGACGGGCTCTTCGGCATTGGTCTCGGCGCGGTGGGATTTGCTCGCCAGAATACCGAGCATGCGGTCCGAATCGCGCACCGAAGAAACTTCCGGGTTGGTGACCACCACGGCATCGTCCGCATAGTACATGGCCATGGTCGCTCCGTGCTCGATACCTGCGGGTGAGTCGCAGACGATGTAGTCGAAGGTCCGGGACAGGTCATCCAGGACCTTGCCGACCCCCTCTTTGGTCAGGGCCGTCTTGTCCCGGGTCTGGGATGCCGGCAGCACGTAGAGATCATCGCAACGGCGGTCACGGATCAGGGCCTGATTGAGGTTGGCTTCCTCGTTGATTACGTTGACGAAGTCGTAGACCACGCGGCGTTCGCAACCCATGATCAGGTCCAGATTCCGCAGGCCGACATCGAAATCGATCACCGCCGTGCGATTGCCGCGCTGTGCCAAGCCCATCGCCAGCGAGGCACTCGTCGTAGTCTTGCCGACGCCGCCCTTGCCGGATGTGATAACGATAATTCTCGCCAAGATTTCGCCCTCCTGAAGGCGCTTGATTCCAGTGCCTTGAAGATTCAAGGGCACCTTGAAAAACCGGTGGTGTTAGGCGATTTCTGTCCAATGAAATACCATCTTGCTGCACTAGTGCCCCAACGTTTAGTTGAATAAATTCAGTTGGTTATCGTGGTCGCGCTCGTCGGGATTGTATGCTGCATCGGTAATCGTCTGATCTCATTGAATTTGTTCGAAGATGATGAGGCTCAGAATCTGTAGAACTGTGTAGAAACTGACATCGATTTTCAGCCGCTTCTTGATAATGGCCACGAGCACATAGACGGAAATGGCGAGCTCGAGAAGATGCATATACCTGTGGACATGCGTCGTTGTTCTCAGCCCGCAATTTCGCGGGAGAGGCGGGCACCTTAGCGTACCGCCGCTCAAGTCGGTAACCGGCATAATTCCAAATATTTTTTTTTATGAATTGGGTTATCCTGAATTGCCAGTCATAACGTTGGGACACTAGTGCTCCTGCTGGTCTTTTCGTCCGTCTTCCGTGTTGCGCCAACCGTTACATAGTCCACTAGGCGCCGGTTGCCGCGCCTTGAATACGAACCAAAATCCAGTCCAATCCGGTATATCATTTTCCGGCAATCGCCTAAAAGGCTGTCTGGCCCCCCCTCGCGGCAGATGACTTGATGAAGATTAACTCTATGTTTTTAGCCAGATAGATACTGTTTAAAAAGGCAGTCTCTAAGACTTTGCCAACCTCGAATGCACACCCGATAACACGCCGAGAGGTCGGTTCATCTTCGTCGACTTTTCTTGAATACATTTGCGTTCATTGGCGTTTATTTACGGCTGAATTTTCTCCCCACAGTGCTTACAAAACAGCCGCACACAATGCTAATGGGACAATCGCAAGATCACTGCGAATCGGGTACCAGAGAAAAGTTCAAGGTACCTGTGACGGGGCAAGGACGCCCCATTTTCGCCTCGCGACTCGAGGAATTCCAAGGGTGGAATTTTTCAAGCTACCCTCGATCTTTGCAAGGTACCCTAAAGTTTCTCTATCCGCAGTACTTCCTGATCCAGGAAGATCTGTACCGGTATCCCCTTGAATGTGGCCGGTATCCGTTCGCTGACGCGGTAGTGGCCGGCTACCGAGATCAGCTCCGCATCCAAAGTCTGACAGAAAATCCGGGCCTTGCCGTTGCCGTTCATGCCGGCCATGGCCCGACCGCGTAAGGGGCCGTAGACATGAATGTTGCCGTCGGCCATGAGCTCGGCCCCCGAGCTTACAGGACCCACGATCGAAAGGTCTCCTTCCATGGCATGGACACGTTGGCCCGATCGTATCGGATGGGTGACCAACTTGAATGTTTCCCTGGTGCTCGGCTTGGTCGCCTCCGGTGTCTGCTCGGAGGTGATTTGCCTGGAGCTACGGGTAACCGCCGAACCCATGATGGCCAGCTCCATGGCTACCGCGGCTTGGTTCTGGGGAGGGCTACCGCCGCGCACGCCTACGGGAATCATGCCGTATCCGCGTAGAAGGCCCACGAGCTGAGGGAACGGGACTGTGTCGGCGCTCGGGGAGAGCGATGCGAGATCGATGACCACCGGGGTGTTGCGGAAGAATTCCGGTGCTTGGTCCACCTTGGTGCCCATGTATTCGGCTACCGCATCCATGTTGGTGCCGAGCAGGCGGACGATAGGCAGGGTAAAGGCCGCCGCTTTGAACTCGACCACCGCGGAAACGGTGCTCCCTACTGATTCTGGTGATTCCGGTATGACCGCCATTGGTTTCGTTTCGGTGGAATGCCGGCTCCCAGGGGAAAGCGTTGCTTTCCCTGCGAAGGGCGATGAGGTCGCCATCGTGCCAGCTCATGTACGGTGTTTAGTGGATAGCCCCCAGGGTATGCGGACGGATACCGAACTCTTGGCCGGAAGGCGTACCGGAACCCGATGTCTCCTCGGGGCACGGACCGCCGATGGGTGCCGGAGCGGAAAGCCCTGGGTGGCGGGTAGCATACTCGCCTGAGAGACTGTCTAAAAAAAGCAGTTTCTTAGCCGGGTGGCCACTGCATCGGGCGTCCACCCAGCAGATGTAGATGCAGGTGGTATACGCTTTGGCCGCCGGCCGCGTTGCAATTGATCACGGTGCGATAGCCGGCCTCGGCGATGCCTTCGGCCTCGGCGATCCGTTTGGCGGCGAGAAACAGCTTCCCCACCAGCTCCGCATCCTCCGGTGTGAGATCGTTGATGGTCGGGATCGGCTTGCGCGGTATTACCAGCACATGGGTCGGGGCCTGGGGGCCGATGTCCCGGAAGGCCACTAGGTCTGCGTCTTCGTAGACGATGTCCGCCGGGATCTCTCCGGCTGCGATTTTGCTGAAAAGTGTGTTTGACATGGGTAGGGGCTCCATCAGGATGTCGATTCGGATTCCCGGTACGCTTCGTAGATACCCTCGATACGGGCCGACTTACTCGCTCAGGGCTCCACACCTCGGCGACCGGCAAAGGCGTGGGCCAGGGTGCCGCCGTCCACGTATTCCAGCTCTCCGCCCAGGGGTACCCCGTGGGCGATGCGGGTTGTGCGTACTTGGTGGTGTCCAGCAATGTCGGCAATGAAGTGCGAGGTGGCATTGCCCTCCACCGTGGGGCTAATGGCCAGGATCAGCTCTTGGATCTTTTGTTCCCGCATCCGGGCTTCGAGCAGGTCCAGACCCAGCTCGTCCGGTCCGATGCTGTCGAGCGGAGAGAGGCGGCCGCCGAGCACGAAGTAGCGCCCGCGAAAGTCCGTGGCCTGCTCGATCGCGACGATTTCGGAGGGGTGTTCAATCACACACAGCAGGGAGTCGTCCCGCTTGGGATTGGTGCACAGGCCGCACACTTCTTGCTCACTCAGGGTGCGGCACCGCTGGCAGCGTCGGATTCGCCCCATGGCCGCGTCCAGGACCGAGGCTAGGTGGCGGCCACCCTCCCGGTCCCGTTCCAGCAGGTGGAAGGCCATGCGTTGTGCCGACTTGGGGCCGACGCCCGGTAGACAGCGCAAGGCGGTGACGAGTTGGTTGAGTAGGGAAGGTTTCGTCATGGCTTATAAGGGCAGCTTGATTCCGGGCGGCAGCTGTAGCCCGGGGGTGAGATTCGCGATATTTTCCTGCATTTTTTCGCCGATGCGTTGCCCCGTGGCGTTGATCGCCGCGGCCACTAGGTCTTCCAGTATCTCCTTGTCGTCTTCCAGCAGCGTGGGGGCGATCTCGACTCGTTCGACCTCGTACTTGCCATTCATGGTGACCTTGACCAAGCCCCCGCCGGATTCGCCCGTGGTCTTTTCCTGGGCCAGCTTTTCTTGGGTCTTCTGCAGCTCTTCCTGCATCTTCTGGGCTTGCTTGAGGATGTTGCTTAGCTCAGCTTTCACCTTGGGTTACCTCTTGCTGTTGATGGTGTTGTCGGCTCGGTCCGGTGGCGAATCTCATGGGGGACACCATTAGGGTATCGGCTCGATACTGTCGGGTATCCATTGGGCACCGAGTTCGTTCCGGAGCGCCTCTACCACCGGATCCTCAGCCAACAGGGTTTCGGCTTGGGCCCGGTGCCGGGCCTGCCGGCGGGCTTGACGCTGGGCAGGCGTCTCGTGTTTCGGGGGGGCGATCCGGATCCGTACCTGGGTTTCGGAGCCCAATACTCGGGTCAATGCCCCTTGCAGTCGTTCTTCGGTGGAGGCCACCCGCAGATTTTCATATGCGGGGTCCAGCGTCAGGGATAGTCGTCGTCCGTCCCACTCGGTCAGCTCGCAGTGATTCGCCAGCTGACTGGCTAGGCCACCGAGCTTCAGGTCCGCGACTAGGTGGTGCCAATCTTCGGGGCCACGCAAACCTTCGAGCCTCATCGGTCCCTGTGGCTCAGGTCCGGATGCGGTCGTTGTCGCGATCGCTGTCGTCTCCGGCGGTGTTGGGGCTTCCCCGGCGTGTCCCGCGGCTCCGGGCTTCTCAATGGATACGGTCGGTAACGGTGGCAGAACGGGGGACCGCGTGTCCTGCTTCGGGGTCTCGGCCCCGGTCGCCGGTCGTGCTGCCGTCGGGGCGGCGGATGGCTCCTCCTGCTTCGGGACCGGTGATTCCCCGAGGTTTTGGCAACCCCCTGTCTCGTCCCCGGAATCGGGCCGGAAGACCAGCATGCGTAGCAGGACCATCTCGATCCCGGTGCGTGGGTCCGGGGCCAAGGGTAGGTCCTGTTGACCTAGGAGGGCGATCTGGTAGAACAGCTGTACGTCTTCCGGGGTCAGCTGCCCGGAGAGGTCCGCAATGCGTTCCCGATTGGGATCGTCCGTGCCGAGGGTGGCCGGCACCTGCTGATGGAGGGCGATGCGGTGCAGCAGACGGATCAGCTCTTGCAGCACACCAGAGAAATCCGGTGTCAGATCCGCGATTCGGGCTACTTGGTCCAGCAGTCCGGGTTGGTCCAGCTTGGCGAGGGTCTGGAGCAGATCGAGACTTAGCTCCCGACCGGCGGTACCCAATAGGGTCCGCACCTCGTCCGTAGCTACACGCCCGCCGCCGAAGGCGATGGCCTGATCGAGTAGACTCAACCCATCGCGCATACTGCCATCCGCCGCATGGGCCAGCAGAGTCAGGGCCTGCGGCTCATACTCGGTGTCCTCGGCAGCCAGGATGGTGGCGAATCGATCGGCGATCTGCTGCGGCACCAAGCGCTTCAAGTTGAACCGGAGACAACGTGAGAGCACTGTCGCCGGTAGCTTTTGCGGATCGGTGGTGGCGAGCAGAAACTTCACATGGGTCGGCGGCTCCTCCAGGGTCTTCAACAGGGCGTTGAAGCTATGGGTCGAGAACATGTGTACCTCGTCGATGAGGTACACCTTGAACCGGCCCTTGACCGGGGCGAAGGGGACATTGTCGAGTAGCTCCCGGGTCTGATCAACTTTGGTCCGCGATGCCGCATCCACCTCCAGCAGGTCCACGAACCGCCCCTCGTCGATCTCCCGACAGGCACTGCATCGACCACAGGGCCGAGGGGTTACGCCCGACTCGCAATTCAGCGCCTTGGACAGAATACGTGCCAAGGTCGTCTTGCCCACGCCTCGGGTGCCGGTGAACAGATAGGCGTGATGGAGCTGTTCGCGTTCTAGGGCGTTGCTCAGGGCCTTGACTACATGGTCTTGGCCCACCATATCCGCAAAGGAGCCGGGGCGCCATTTACGTGCCAATACTTGGTAGGACATGCGCAATCCGAGGCCGAGTATAGATCCGAGTGTTCATAATCCGCGCAGTTTAACCGATGCTGGGGATGGTTGATATTTCGATTGGCGGATGTCTTGGAAAATTCAAGGTACCTTCGTGGGTACCCTTGGATTCGTTGATGGACAATGGGTTTAAACCAATAGCTAAAGAGGTTGCTTGAAAATGACAACGAAACGCTTTTCTCTTCTAGTCGGAGCGGCCTGGTGCCTACTTGCGGCCCTGACGACTTGGGCTGGAACGCCGGCCCGGGAAGGTGCCAAAGTCTACTTTATCTCTCCTGCCGGCGGGGAGACGGTCACCAGCCCGGTGACCATCCGTTTCGGACTGTCGGGTATGGGCGTGGTGCCGGCCGGTATAGATAAGGCGCACTCGGGTCATCATCATCTGTTGGTCAATGTCGATGAGCTACCGCCCCTCGACCAGCCGATACCGAAGGACGAACACCATAGGCATTTCGGTGGGGGACAGACGGAGACCAAGATCGAGCTGACGCCGGGTAAGCATACGTTGCAGCTTTTATTGGGCGACAAAAATCATATGCCGCATAAGCCGGCTCTGATTTCGGAGAAGATCACGATCGAAGTGAAGTAAGGGTACATTGAGAGCCTGTCTAAAAAGGCAGTCTCTCAATGCCATCCATTCACACCCGATGGTGGAGCTGGCGGTAACTACCCTCCAAACCTTACGGTGTTGAACGCGGCTTCTGTGCCCTACCCGCCCCCAGCCACGAGCATTTCGTCAACGTCCGCGCTTTCGCCTGCGTGCGCTGGTTTACTGCGAGGAACCTATCGAGTTTTCCATCGAGTCGTGGGTCGGACGCTGATGGGCCTCGTGGGTTTTACGGAACACGGATACCCTCGAGGTCGACGCCTTCACCGAACGTCTGCGGACCAAGCTACAAGCCGCCGTTACGGAGCCTTTTTCGGTGAACCTAGAGGTCTATGCACCTATGCGGGCCACCTTACACGCGGCTGATGCTGGGTACATCGCGCCGGAAGTTCGCCGGATAACTCACATCGACGCTATCATACGAAAAGAGCATCCGGTCGATTCCATTATCTAGGGGCTGTTAGACATTTAACCTGAACCGTCTGTGACCCACCTGTATAATGCTTGCCGTTCAACGGATGGCATTCCACCCTTTCTCAGTGATCGAATCCTTCCGCTGCAAGCATACGGAGGCTCTGTATCGCGGCAAGTCGACAAAAAGGTTCCGCGCCTTTCAGGCGGTCGCTGAGCGGAAACTTCACTCGACATCGCGCGGCGCATTGATGACCGATTGGAGGCACTGAAGGGCGATCGTCAAGGGCAATTCAACATTCGGATAAATGATCAGTGGCATTTGTGTTTTCGCTTCGGGGACGGAAACGCCTGCGACATCGAGATCGTCGATTATCATTGAGGACCGAGATCATGAGGCTCTCTTGCGTTTGGTGTGGATAGCGGGTCATAGCGACCTGACTCAAGTCGTGATGGGAAGCCCCGACTTGACGACGAACGGAGAAGTCGGCAGCCGGGTCAACTTACCCGCCACAAGGTAGAGGATGGTAATCAGGTGCCTGGTGGTCCCGTAGCCGCGGGCCCTGGCTTTGGCGGCCTGGATGAGCGAATTGACCGCCTCGACACGGCCGTTGGTGAGCCTGGAATCGAACGCATTGAGGAGGCTTGGCCAGTGCTTCTTAAGCGTCTTGGCCACCGCTTTGATCGGCTCCGGGCGGCAACGGCGCGCCCAGCTGTACCATCTGTCGGGGAGCGGCTCGGCTTGCGCCGCGCTCTGAGCGCTGTGGAAGAGCTCGCGTAACGTCTCCTGGATCCTCCAAGCGTGCTTGTCCTGGAGCCAGATATAGCGTGTACGCCACCGCTCCGGGGTCCTTTTGACTTCTTGGTGACGCACTGCGTCAACCGCCCTGTTGACGAGCTGAATGACGTGAAACTCATCGAAGGTGATCGCCGCCCAGGGCAGATGCTCACACACGCCAGCCTGGTAGCTTGCCGACATATCCATACAGACCGCGCAGCTGTTCCCGGCACAGGTGCCATGAGCCTCGAGCGCATCGGCAAACTGGGCCACGACCCGGGCTTTTCGCCCTTCGCAGGCATAGAGCACACGCTGGGCGTCGAGGTCGTGAAATAGGCTGATGTCATTGTGTCCACGTTGCGAGGCGGTCTCGTCGAGACCAGCCGAGGTGACGGTTGAGAAGTCCTCTTGAGCGTGTGCCTGATCGACGTAATGATCGAGGGTGCGCCAGACGTGCCCGTCGCTGACACCAGGCAATTTGAGTGACCTGAGAGACCGCCATCGTCTTACAGAGGGTGACCAGTAAGGCCCCATCCGTAGGCTGAAGCCGCTGTTGGGGCGCGCCCGCCACGACCAGGGGGTAGTCTTGACGCAGGTCCCGCAGCGCACACGGGGCACCTTGGCGTGGATGGAGGCTTGGAATTGAAAGCAGTTCAGGTGACGCCAGTCGCGCTCGAGCGTGTCGTGGACCGGCGGGTGTTCCGCCCCACACTGGGGACAAGAACATCGTGTCCCCGGAGCGAAGGCGCGGTGGAAATCGATCCGGCCCGATTGGGGATCGAAGGCCACGTCAACGACCTCTCAGGGAGCCGGAAGGCCGAGCGCAACGGTAAACAACGACAACGGGTCCATGACGAAAACCGCCGACGTTTGGCCTGGCGACGGGTCCGAGCCTACAGGCGAAAAGAAGGGCACAGAGTAGGCTTGGAGCGGACTACCCTACGCGATGGGAAAATGGCCCTACCTACACCAAACGCAAGAGAGCCGATCATGAACAAGATGCGACCCATCCATCCCGGCGAGATTCTGCGGGAGGAGTTCCTAGTGCCACTCGGGCTTTCGGCAAGCACCCTAACCCTGGACTCAAGGTTCCCGCGCCGCGTATCGGTGATATCGTGCGTGAGCGCCGCGCGGTCACGCACGATACTGCGTTACGGCTCTCGCAGTATTTCGGGACCAGCCCCGAGTTCTGGATGGATCTGCAAACCACCTTTGATTTGAAGACCACAGCCGAAGATTCCGGCGAGAAGATCGAGGCGGAGATTTCTCCGCGGGCGGCCTAGTCACGATCAAGATGAACGAGAATTCAGAGGCTACCCGCCCCCCCCTCGCGGCGGATGGGTTGATGGAAATCGACGCGTTCTTTCTGCCGGAGCGTCGCCATTTTTCGCGAAACCCGAAATGGGGTTCGTCCGATTTCGGGTGCACAAAATTTAGGCGACGGCCATGGCCTTCGGCGGCCTGCGTCCGTCCCGGCGCGCACTCCGCGCGGCACCAGGACTCCCGCAATGACTGGACGCCGTGTCGCATGGCCGAGCCTTTCGTCTCCGCCGGCGCTCACGCGCCACACTCCGACGAAACGCCCGACCCTACGCCTACGCGGGGGTCGTCGCTCTCCGCTCGTCGCTTACGCTCCCTCGCTTCCCTGTGCTCCTCCAAGGTATCGGCCGGATAGAACCGTTCTGAAAGCTCTGCATCGCAGCGCCTAGAGGCCCGACAATTCGATCCGTAAGAAATGCAAGGTACGAACCCCGAAAACTTCAAAAACCGCCCATTTTCGATAGATCTTGAACAGGTTTTCAGGTCCGATTGCGGCCTTTTCCGCGTGACTCGAGTTGCGGCTCATCGCAAGAAGCCCGTTATTCATCCTCACTGCGCCTTGTCAGTCAAGAAAAATGCCTCGCAATCGCCCCCTCGGATAGAGCCTGTCTAAAAAGGCAGGCTCTTAGATTATGGATACCTGGAAGGGAACCTCGAAAACCACCGTCCCGGATTTTTTCACGGTGCCCGCTACACCGGGTACAACAAAGTTAAAACACCACCGGATAATGGACGGTTTGACCGCCGTACTTGAAACATCGGAGCCGGCGCCCCGATCGGCTTTGGATGTGAAGGCGATAGGAAAAGTACTTAGTGCGGGAAAACCGCAGGCTGCGTTTGACGAGGGGGCCAAGGGGAACCCTGGCCTTTACTCTACTGCGTGGGTGGGACATTGTTATCTTCAGTCGATTCGGAGAGGCGGTATTCCTCGCCGAGCCATTCACCCAGGTCGATCAGTCGACAGCGTTCATTGCAAAAGGGCCGCCACTTGGATTCCGGAACCCAAGGGACGGGTCGGCCACAGCTGGGGCGAGCAAGAGTCTTGGGAGACTTGTCGGCGACCATCGTGGTAGGGAATCCGTATCAAAAAGTGCAACAGGTAAGGGAGAAGTCGGTGTCGGTAGGCCAAGGGGTGGGGCGCCCGGTTTCTTGCATACTCATGAAGCGGATACTGAAGCGATTCTTATAGCTGCTGATTACGGGGAAAAGGTCACTGCCGTCCGGGACGACACGCACCAATTGGGCCGGGGTCCGGAGGGCCAAGGCCTGTTGATAGAAGCCACCGACGGCGGTTACTTCATGAGGTTCGGTGCTGGTGCGGACCAAGGAGAGGATCAAAGCGACGGCATTGCTCACCGGCTGCAAGCTCCGGTTCCATGTGTGTAACCTTTTCTGACGCAGATCTGACGGCTGCTCGAGCCAGTAGTAGTATTGGGGCAGGTCGAAGCTGCAAATGCCGCCGAGTAGGTTGCTGCGCTGGACGATATCTTTGAAGAAGTCGTCCCGGCGTAAGGCCTCTCCGATTTGCCCGCTCAGCTGGTAGAGATCGGACGCGGCCTGTCGGATGTCATCGAGCCGCTTTTCCAGGATCTGCGAGTCGACTTCAGGTCCGCTCCGTATGCGGCCCAGAGCACTGCTGTTGCGGGCCAACTCTTTGAGTAGCTCGGTCTTGATATCGACCCGCGCGGCGATGGTAAGGATGCCCACGAGCCCTTCGATGGCCGCCCGTGACATCCAGGGGTCTTCTTGCGACAGGAAATGGGCTACCTTTTCAAGCAGGTATTCGAGGCGCAGAAAGATACGAACCCTTTCATTCAAAGGGTGCTCGAAGGTCAGGCTCGTAAGCACGGTTACTCCCCTGGTCGCTTGGGGTTCATCGGGCTTTGGGGTGGAGTCGGAGGTCTCGAAATCCGTTGCCAAGGGAACCTCGAAAAGCTCCTCGGTGCTCGGTTTGTAGTGGTCGGCTTCCTTCCGAACCTTTGCCGGAATACTCTCCAAGAGCACCGTGGAAAATTCCAAGAATGGATTTTTCCACGGTGCTTCGAGAGTCCCCCAGGGCTACCGAATGATAATCACTGCTGAAACAAGCTGTTGTGGTGATCTCCCCGACTCTTTTAGGAGTGCGCCGGTTTAAGCACCCTGGTCTGGTCAGACCCCATAGAGTATGGGGTACTCATAACAGCCATACCGAAATATCCATAACATCGGCTCGGTTCTTCCATCGGCAGCTCTTTTCAGCCGCAAATGAACGCAAATCGACGCAAATCGGTTGAGATTGGCCCGCCATCAGCAACACTTCCTGGTCCCTTAACCTTGATTTGCGGCCATTTGCGTTCATTATGCGGCTGAAATTTCCGTGAAGATCTACTCGCCCAATGTTGCCGGTAATCCGTACTAACAACAGGTAGCTGATGGCGGCTATTTCAGGCCCTCTGCGTGCTTAAGCGTCTGAAATCGCCAGGCCGTTGCTTTCTATCGAATTATCATTCAGTAGCCCTGGAGGGTCCCCGCGGTTCTGTCAGGCATCCCAAGCGGCTATGATTTCGTCGGGGATGTCGGCATTGTGGTAGACCTCCTGCACATCGTCCAAATCCTCCAACGTGTCTACCATCTTCAGCAGCTTCTCGGCGGTCTCCGGGTCGAGCTCGGTGCGCGTGGAAGCATTGAAGGTAATCTCGGCAGCTTCGGTATCCAAGCCGGCCGAGGCCAAGGCCTGCTCGACGGTCGTGAAGTCTTCCGGGGTGGTGATCACATCCAGGGAGCCGTCATTGTTGGTCACGACGTCTTCCGCTCCCGACTCCAATGCGATCTCCACGACGGTATCTTCGTCAGTGCCGGGTGGGAAGCCGACAATGCCTTGTTTGCTAAATAGATAGGATACCGCACCGTCCGTACCCAGATTACCACCGTGCTTGGTGAAACCATGGCGGATTTCCGCGGCGGTACGGTTGCGGTTATCGGTCATGCAGTCGACCATGACCGCAGTGCCACCCGGACCATAGCCTTCATAGCGGATCTCCTCGTAGCTTTCACCTTCGCTCTCGCCGGCACCGCGTTTGATTGCGCGGTCCACGGTGTCTTTGGGTATGTTGGCACCGTAGGCCTTGTCAATCGCCAACCTTAATCTCGGATTGGTGTCCGAGTCTCCCCCGCCGGCGCGGGCCGCGACCGTGACCTCGCGGATCAGCTTGGTCCACATCTTGCCGCGTTTTTTGTCTTGAGCCGCCTTACGGTGCTTGATGTTGGCCCACTTGCTATGACCCGCCATCGATTACCTCGCTGCTAAGGATTTCTTGACCGCTCCGCATCTTCACTTTGGAAAAGTGCTAATATCGCTAAAATGGCCGATGTTACAGTGGCAAAACCTTATTTTTAAAGTACCATCTTATATGAGATTTTACCTATACCATTCTTTCGTTATCGCTATAAAAGAACTAGCTGTTTCGGTAGTTGTATGGACCTCTCCAGTAGCCGGATTAAAATCAAATTCTACAAGTTTGTTCGAAAGACCAGTAGAAGAACACAGTATGTGATCTTCATTCCACTCGACGAATTCATGCCATAATCCAGTAGATTTATCTGACATAATCTTAATGGTTTGTGAGTGCCATTTTTGTTGTAGATCGCTAATTATGCTATTTGGCGAATACAGGGCAAAGCCATGGAAACGACCAGGAGGTAAAGCTATATAGCGACCATCCGGCGATCATATATCAGTGTAATAGCCGAACGAATCTTTCAATGATATCGCATCTGCCGGCGTGAAACGCTCAACTTTCTCCATTTCTATATCTCTAACCAGAATGTAATCGATAAGCATATATCCGGATGGCTCATGATCCGAACCAATATACTCCCCATAACTCTACTTTTATGGAATACCGCTCATCTTGTTTTGAAAAGTCGGTTCAACGGATTGTGAGCCTGACTCTTCAGTTTTGGAAGCACAACCGAATATGAGTAAAAAGGAAAAATGGAGATAGTATAATATGAGATTAGTTGTAATATTCATCCGTTGCTTACTCATCCGCAACAAGACTCCTCAAGCGTTTGAAATTTTCTATTATTAAGCCCCAAATGTCTTTGCTAGAATTAACAGCTGCAATAGCATCTAGAGGCACTACTAGAGCACCGGATAACCAATTAAACTTTTCAAATATCAGTTGCTTCATAGGGACTGGGTTTACCATGCCAATGAACTTCATATACCTTACCCAGAGAATACAACCATGTGTGAGATCCACCGCAGGATACACCCACCGCAAATCTGATTTTCTTGAGTTTTTCTATCTGATCTATGTTTTTTACGGTAAGTTCTTTAGAGCCGCCGATTCCTGAAAAACTTTTGTAGCTTCCATTAGTCTTCGAGGTTGGTCTATAGTTGATTGCAGCGCGGGAGACAGGTATCTCATAATACTTCTTTGAGAAAAGCACCTTCCTAATAATACGAGAAAGGGTGTTCTATATTCCCATCTCGGGGAGGGTTTACATCCGGATGTATAATATACCTTTCCATTTATGTTTAATTCACCAGATTAAGACGTAAGTTTCGTTCCATATGTACCCAATTTTCCAACCTTCTCAGCAGCGGCTTCATCTCCGGATTTTTCAAAAGCATACTTTAGTACATTGATCGCGTAGATTCACAGTATAGGACATAAATTTCCCATTAAAACCAGATGGCTAGGCTGATCTTCGTGGTTCTTCGAATAAAGCGACGGCCTGGTGGGACGCCTTAAGCTTTTCCGTTTATGTTGAATAAAATCTCTCTCAGCTAGTCTAAACCATACCTGAAAATACTGGTGGCCGGACGGTGATGACTCTTGATTGGGATCGGTTTTTGCTCGTGTAACCATTCCCCGAGGAGATGCGCCCAGCAGAAGATGATCGTTAGCAAGGCCAGAAGCTTCTCAATACGATCCAACTCGGTCAGGTGGATTGCTTCAAAATCGAATCCTCGGCTCTTCAAGGCCTTGAATAAGGTTTCAATTTCCCAACGCCGTTTATCGTCGCCCAGGATGGCGATGCCCCGAGAGGCATCCGGACTGAAAATGATGAGGGATTCACCACTCATCAAGCGCATTCCCGTGACCGAGAGCTTCTGACCCCAAACAACCCGTTGTCCCCTCAGTTGGATGACTTCGCCGCGTGGCAAGTTAAGAAAAAAATTATAGGCCGGTGCCGTGCCATTCCGGTGCCGATCGACGCGTGTGTTATGCTGAATGCGAATCCTGAATTTTATTTCATTTTTAATGAGACAGTGAACAAATTCGGCTCTCTTGCGTTTGGTGTGGGTAGCGCCGTATTTCTTGTCGCGTAGGATAGCCCTTTTCAAGCACACTCTGTGCCCTCTTTTTCGCCTGTAGGCTCGGACCAGTCGGTGGAACTGGCTGGCCAGTCGCCAGGCCAAGCGTCGGAGGTTTTCATCATGGACCCGTTGTCGTTGTTTACCCTTGCGCTCGGCCTTCCGGCTCCCTGAGAGGTCGTTGACGTGGCCTTCGATCCCCAATCGGGCCGGGTCGATTTCCACCGCGCCTTCGCCTCGGGAAGACGATTTGCTTGTCCGCATTGTGGGGCGGAACACCCGCCGGTCCACGACACGCTCGAGCGCGACTGGCGTTACCTGAACTTCTTCCAGTTCCAAGCCTGCATCCACGCCAAGGTACCGCGTGTGCGATGCCATTCCTGCGCCAGGACTACCCCCAGGCCGTGGCGCCCTGGGCGTGCCCCAACAGCGGCTTCAACCTACGGATGGAGGCCTTACTGGTCATCCTATGCAAGGTGATGACGGTCTCTCGGGTCGCTCAATTGCCTGGCGTCAGCGATGGGCGTGTCTGGCGTACCCTCGACCATTACGTTGATCAGGCACACGCTCAGGAGGACTTCTCGACCGTCCCTCGGGCGGTCTCGACGAGACCGACTCACGGCGCGGACACAATGACATCAGCCTATTTCACGACCTCGACGCCCAGCGTGTGCTCTACGCCTGCGAAGGGCGAAAAGCCCGGGTCGGGGCCCAATTTGCCGATGCGCTCGAGGCTCATGGCGCCTGTGCCGAGAACATCCGTGCGATCTGTATGGATAGATATGTCGACGAGCTGCCAGGCTGGCGTGTGTGAGCATCTGCCCTGGGCAGCAATCACCTTCGATGAGTTTCACCTCATTCAACTCGTCAACAAGGCGGTTGACGAGGTCCGTCACCAAGAAATCAAGAGGGCCCCGGAGCGGCGGCGCACCCGCTATATCTGGCTCAAGGACAAGCCGGCATGGAGTAATCGGCAAATAGCCCAATTCACGGAACTCAAGAGCCGAAACCCCAAGACACACCGCACCTTCCGGTTCCAGGAGACGTTACGCGAGCTCTGCCACAGCGCTCAGAGCGCGGTGCAGGCCGAGCCGCTCCTCGACAGATGGTATAGCTGGGCGCGACGTTGCTGCCTGGAGCCGATCAAGGCGGGTGGCCAAGACACTCAAGAATCACTGGCCAGGCTTCCTCAATGCGTTCGATTCCAGTTGCGCCTGGGCCTATGGTATCGGGCCTGTCGGGATTTGAATCTGCCGTCCGAGGCGATCGAGAAAAGGGTCGGCACAGGTATGGTCGCATTGCTGGAGGACGCGGAAACACAGCGTGCCGAATTTAGGCGCTGGCTTGCCGGCGCTCAGGTGAGATCCCCGTAGGTAGGGAGCCATGACCGTGTGGTGCCAGATTCAGCGCGGGTAAGCCCACGCCTACCGCATGGCTGGATGTAGTCACTCCTTTCTCCGAATCCCCAAGGCCCTATCCCCTTACCCGGATACCCCCGTAGAACCCGATGCCCAGGCGCCGAGGTACCAGTCCATCCCGGTCAGGCGTCGATCAAGCTGTTACCATGCCGGTCTTCCAGCATCCTTGAGGGAAAAACCGATCCATGAAGCGTTCCACAGGACCCATAACCCCGATGACCGGGGCCGAACGGCGGGCAGCTGCAGGGCTGGCGGGGATCTACGCTTTGCGCATGCTGGGTCTGTTCCTGGTCCTGCCGGTCTTCGCCCTCTATGCCCCCGGTGTGGCCGGGGCGACCTCCTGGTCGATCGGGATTGCCGTCGGCGCCTACGGCCTCACCCAGGCCCTGCTCCAGATCCCCTTCGGCATGCTGTCGGACCGCGTCGGCCGCAAGCCGGTGATCTTCGGCGGACTGGTGCTGTTCGCGGTCGGCAGCTTGGTGGCGGCGCTGGCCGAGGATATCGGGGGCATGATCGTCGGGCGCGTGCTGCAAGGCAGCGGGGCCATCTCCGCCGCGGTCATAGCCCTGGCCGCGGACCTCACCCGGGAGGAGGTCCGCACCCGCACCATGGCAGGCATCGGCATGAGCATCGGTGCCGCCTTCGTGCTGGCCCTGGTGTCGGGGCCAACCCTGGGGCATTGGATCGGCCTAGCCGGTATCTTCTGGCTCACCACCGGGCTCGCCCTGGTCGGCATGCTGATCCTGGCCCTGGTGGTCCCGACCCCGGACCACTCGGATATTCACCGGGATGCCGAGCCGGTGGCGAGTCAGCTCGGGCGGGTCCTGAAGGCACGGGAGTTGGTGCGCCTGGACCTCGGCGTGCTGTCCCTGCATATGCTGATGACGTCCCTGTTTCTGGTGCTGCCCTTGGCGCTGCAGGGCCAGGGCCTGGAAGCCGCGCACCATTGGCAGGTCTATCTGCCGGTGCTGATCCTGTCCTTGGCCGCCATGGTGCCCTTCATCATCCAGGCGGAAGCTCGGGGACGCATGAGGCCGGTCTTTCTGGGGGCGGTGCTGATGCTGGCCCTAGTGCTCGCCGGCCTGCATCGGCTCGATATTGGGCTGCTGTCCCTGGCCTTCCTTCTGGTCCTGTTCTTCACCGCCGTCAATCTGCTGGAGGCGGCCCTGCCGTCTCTGGTCGCCAAGATCGCCCCGACCGACGCCAAGGGCACCGCCATGGGTGTGTTCGCCACCTCGCAATTCGCCGGGGCCTTCTGCGGTGGGCTCCTGGGCGGTTGGGTACATCAGCATTACGGGCTGAAGGCGGTCTTCCTGTTCTGCGCGGTGCTGGCAGTGATTTGGCTCCTAATCGCCTGGCCCATGACCAACCCGCGTCCGGTCAGCAGCCAAGTGGTGCGTATCGGTGCGGGACCGCAGCGGAGGGTGCCGACCTGCAACGCCGCCTGCTGGAGGTCCCAGGGGTGGAAGAGGCGGTGGTGGTGACGGAGGAGGGTCTCGCTTATCTCAAGGTGGACAAGTCTCGCTTGGATTGGGCAAGATTGGAGGCCACTGTCGCCGGGGCCTGACGGGCACGGAGACACTGGCCACATCGGGGCAGGCATCAGGGCCACCGAATGATAATTCGATGAAAGCAACGGCTTGGCGATTTCAGGGTGGACTGTGCCCACCTAATACGCCAAGAGATGGATTCATCCTCGTCGACTTTTCTCGAATAGATTTGCGCTCATTGGCATTTATTTGCGGCTGAATCTTCTCCCCGTGGCGCTTTCTCGATTTTTTCCGGTGGGCGCAGCCTGCCCCCTACGGATCCCCGCCGATGCAGTAAACATGACCACGGAGCTTTTCGATTCCACGGGGTGGCGTGGATCGCTAGGTCTCAGAGCGAGTTGGCCTGATAGGGACGGTGTGCAAGCTCCACAAGGTGTCCGGAAAACCGGCCTCGACTCTCGGAGCTTGGACGCCCGGTGTCGTTTCAAAAGAGAGCCCACCCCCCGGTAGGTAGCGCGCTGTCGCGCAGCAAACACATGGCAAGATAGGGGGCCGCGGGGAACCGAGACCATTCAGACACTGGTGTGAAGACCAAACATCTCGACCTTACACTCAGTGAGGTTGCTTGATGAGGAAGAATAAATTAAATTTTAAAACAGTATGTTATGAGATGCTTGATGAGAGCCGCGCCCATTAGGGAATACATACCGTGATCCAAGTAAATCCGCAGTCATGCGGGAGGACATATGGCAAGAGGTATCAATAAGGTTATCCTGATCGGCAATCTGGGCGTCGATCCGGAGGTACGCTATATGCCCAGCGGCGATGCGGTGGCCAATGTGAGCTTGGCCACCAGCGAGTCCTGGAAGGACCGGAATACCGGCGAGTCCCAGGAGCGTACCGAGTGGCACCGGGTGGTGTTTTTCGGCAAGCTGGCCGAGATCGTCAAGCAGTATCTGCGCAAGGGGTCCAAGGTCTACGTGGAAGGTAAGCTGCGAACGCGCAAATGGCAGGGACAGGACGGACAAGACCACTATACCACGGAGGTGGTGGTCGATTTCAACGGTACCATGCAGATGCTGGACAGCCGTGGCGCCGGAGGAGGCTCGTCGGCACCCTTCGGCGATACGTCCGGAGCACCGGCAGCGGGCGGCTCCGCACCCGCACCGACCGACGGTGACTCCCCGTCCTCCAGTAAGCCGGATTTCAACGACGATATCCCCTTCTGACATCTGTGCGGATGCATCCTGGTAACCGGTGGTGCCGGTTTCATCGGTGCCAATTTCGTCCATTTTCTGGTCGCCGAGGTGCCTGTCCAGGTCATTGCTCACCTATGCCGGCAATCTGAGACCCTGGCCCCGCTGCGGGATCAGGCCAAGCACGTCTTCGTCGAGGGCATATCGGCGACCGGGAGCTGGTGCGACGCCTGCTCGGCGACTACTGGGTGGATGCGGTGGTCAATTTCGCGGCCGAGAGCCGTGTGGACCGCTCGATCCGGGGCGCGGCTGCCTTTATCGAGACCAATATCGTCGGGACCTTCAATCTGCTCGACTGTGCCCGGGAGTATTGGGCCGGGCTCGGGAACGCCGGCTAGGCCGGGTTTCGCTTTCTGCATGTCTCCACCGACGGGGTCTATGGATCCCTCGGCCCCACCAGCCGGTTCGCCGAAACCACCCCCTATGCCCCAACTCGCCCTATGCGGCCTCCAAGGCGGCCGCGGACCACTTGGTGCGGGTCTAGCACCGCACCTATGGCTTGCCGTGCTCATCACCAATTGCTCGAATAACTACGGGCCCTAACCAATTCCCGGAAAAGTTGATCCCGCTGGCGATCCTGAAAGCGATGCAGGGCGAGCGGATTCCGATTTACGGGGATGGAGCCAATGTGTGGGACTGGCTGTATGCTACGAATCACTGCCGCGCCCTATGGTGAGTCCTGGAGGCGGGACGTCCGGGGGAGGTCTATAACATCGGTGGGAACAGCGAGCGCACCAATCGGCAGGTCGTCGATACCCTCTGCGGGCTGCTCGATGAGCACCTACCCGAATCGCCCCATCGGCCCCACCACCGGCTCAAGACGTTCGTCCCCGACCGACCGGGACACGATCGACGCTATGCTATGGATACCCGCAAGCTGCAAACAGAGCTGGGGTGGCAACCACAGGAGCATGGAGCATTTCGAGGGCGGGCTGCGGCGGACACTGGTCTGGTATCTATCTGGAGAACCGGACTTGGTGCCAGCGGGTGATGGACGGCCGCTACCAGGGCGAGCGCCTCGGGTCTCTCTCGTGATCCGCGAGGGCCTCTACCTCCCGCAACCATTGGAGCAGGATGTCCGGTCATGCGGCTGATCGCGACCGAGCTCCCTAGTGTCCTGATCATCAAGCCCGAGGTCTTCGGCGACCAGCGCGGATTTTTCATGGAGACCTACCAGCGAGACCGCTATGCTGGACATGGCATCTCGCAGGACCCGGTGCAGGATAATCTCTCCTATTCCCACCGAGGTGTGCTGCGCGGCTTGTATCTGCAATGGCCGCACCCCCATCAAGCTGGTACATGCTCAAGGGCGAGGTCTTCGACGTGGCGGTGGATATGCGCCGCGGCTCGCCCACTTTCGGGCACTGGGTCGGCATGTACCTGTCTGAGGCCAACCGGCACCAGCTCCGGATCCCCGCCGGGTTTGCCCATGGCTTGTATATCACCAGCACCGACGCCCTGTTCACCTATAAATGCTCCGATTTCTACTACCCGGAAACCGAGCTCAGCGTGCGCTGGGACGACCCGGACATCGGCATCGACTGGCCGCTGGCCGGGGAACCCGAGCTATCGACCAAGGATGCCGAGGCCCCGACACTGCATGCGATCCCCGGCGACCGGCTTCCCACCTACGAGGAATGTAACAACAAACTTAAAACACTGCCTGAATAACCTGGAAGGCGTTGGGTACGGCTCTTTTGAAACGACGCTGGGCGTCCAACAATCCGAGAGTTCAGATCGGTATTTCGGTCCCGTTGTGGAGCTGGCACACCGTCCATTTCAAGCCGCCTCGCACTCGGCCAGCGGGATCGATCGGCGGTCCGGGGTAATGGCGTTCGATAACCCCGGTCGCGATCGGCAGCCCATATGCCAGGGCTTGATCGTATTGGAGTCGTTCCTGGTTGTTGTCGATGTAGTCGGCGGCTTTGTCTACCGGTTTGCGTTCGCTTTGGCCAAGCTGTTTACGGGTAGCGTCGCGGCGCAAGCCCACCGCCACGTCTT
>Ga0209681_1000053_pt1 | contig 31435 bp, 22 predicted proteins | sample WorMetLIZISLAND2_3_FD_187416 | JGI IMG/M metagenome (GOLD analysis project Ga0209681, IMG submission 187416) | Marine gutless worms symbiont microbial communities from Max Planck institute for Marine Microbiology, Germany - Olavius clavatus LIZARD... ... | reverse complement strand
TGTTTTCCGGTATCCGGCATCGGAGCTGGTTGTTTGCCGAGGGATAGGGGCCGTCAGGCAATATCTCTTTTGGGTTGGGGGATAGTTGCGTCCGGAGGGCGGGTATTTGTAGTTGATTTGGAATCATCGCGTCGTCGCTGTTCCATAATCATCATGCCGGGATGATTTTATAGCGATTCGCGCTGTTTTTTGGGCCGACATGGGCCCATGAGCCGGTTGCACAAAATCAATCGCGGATTTTGGGGGTATTGCGCGTGTTGACAAAGGTTGGCGTGACACGTAGGCTCGTCATACATTGACTCCTTTCATTTGAGTGGAGCGGGTTAATGTGTCTCCCCGGCCGGGTGTTGCACCACCCGGTTGGGGTTTGGTTGCCCTAAACTGCTTTTCGTCTTTCTTTAGTGGCGGTCGGCTCTTTTTCCCGTTGGCGCCGGATATCGGCAACGTTACCCGTGCTTTTTGGCCGCCGCTCCCAGTAAGCCTCGTAATAGCGCTTGCGCACATCGTTAAAATAGCCGGAAAAGCGCTTGTAGTGCGGGCTGACCCTGAAGTTGCGGAGCACCTCGATGTGCTCTTTTTCAAGCGGCACCTTTTTGAAAACCGCCTCTATGCAGAGGTCATATTTCCCGTCCTGCCGCTCGTTGTCCCAGTTGCGAAAATGTTCCCGGATGCGGTTCCGGCGATTGAATTCCTGCTGCTCCGCATCCCGCCTGGCCAATGCCTCCGGTGACATGTCCTCTTGAGAGGCCTTGATCATCTCTACGGTTTCCGGGTCATCCTTCGGGCCGGTATTGGTGTGCCGGTTCAGCTCCAGTTGCAGGCGGTATTGCGGCATAACATGGTTGTCCACCAGGTCCCGCACCAGGCCGGACGCTTCTCGTTTGGTGCGGTTTTTAAGGCGCAGGTGATCCTCCAGCCGCCGTTGATCCTCCTGGTTGCCCGTGATGTTGGCGGCCGGATGCACTTTCTCCTTCATCCTGGCCCGGCAAAGAAATTCGCCGCTCAGGTCAAACACATAAATAGCCGTCGGGTCCATCGTGTCGTAACGGACATTCACTTTTTTGCGGTAACCCATCAGGCTTGGATGGTAATAGTTGATCCCCTTGACGCTGATGCCGATCTTGTTCACCGTCCGGTGTTTTTGCTCCATCATCAAAACCGTCAGCTCCAGCGGGTCAACGCCGGGGCCCTTGCCCTCCAAAAAAACCGCCTCAGGGGTGCGTCCGTTGAGGTGACCCTGTTGGGGACGCTTCGCATATTTTTCAAACAGCCAGTGGGAGAGGGCCTGGTGGGTCGATTCAACAGTCGGCATCCCTGCCGCCTCAACGGTTTTTTCGTACAGGCGGCGGTGCCAGCGCTCGCCCATATTCATCCTTGGCGGCTTGTTGGTAACGGAGCTGCCCACATGACTGACAGCGCCCCGCTCAAACTCGGCCAGGGTGCCATATTGCCGTTCAATCGTTTTGCTCTGCCCGTGGTACGGCAATGAGTTGATCTTCTTTATCGCCAGGCGTTGGCAAATCCCCTCGATCTCTTTTCGTTCGTTCCCGGACAGCCGGTAACCCTTGCCCGCCCTCCCGTGGTCCAGATAAAGCACTTTGCAGGTTTTCCCCAATAGCAAAAGCGAACGGTAAAGAGCTGTCACATAGCTTTGAGTGGTCTCCGTGGGCGATATTTCCCACCCTAAGGGATAATTGGATTTCATGTCCATAAACGAGGTGAGTACCATCCGCTTGGGCTTGCCGGTGCGCGGATCGATGATCTCAAAATTAAGCACATGCCCGTCACCCACCAGGATGTCGCCCACGCCGATCTTGTCATAGTCGCGTTCAAGGGTGTAAGCGCACTTGTTCTCGTAAGCGCTTTCACCCTCCCGTGTGTAGGTTGTGATATGGTATCGGGTGAGTTCCACCTCATTCAAAAAGCGCCGGCAGGTAGATATGCTGTGGTTGCGGGGGATCCCCTTGATCTCCATCACCTCCCGTGCGTTGCGGATCGCCTCGGCCTTTTTGGGCTTGTTGGGATGCAGATAGGCGTTTAGCAGGATCTCCTTCTGCTCGTCGCTCAAGGAACAGGCGCCCCGCAGGTGCGTCCCGCGGGTGTCGATCAGGCAGGCCGGGTGGCTGTCGTTGCGTTCCAGTTTTTTCTTCCAGTATTCAATGGTTTTCCAATTCACCCGCCCTACCTTATTATATAGGTGCGGGTAAGTTTGCTTGAAGTTGCGCTGAAACGCTTTTCGCCCGGCGGCCTTTTTGCCGTGCGGGAGGTTGCCGATGTATTGCAGGTAAACCCGCACCGTCTCCGCCTTGGCCGACGCTTTTCGCGTGAGCTCTTCCGACGGGATGTACCGGCCCGATCTCGCCTTTAGCACCAGGGCGTGGGTCGGTTCCGGTTTGGCCGGCAGGTATTTTTCTATCTCCGGATCGGGGAATGCAGGCAATTGCTGTTCGAGTTTGTACCTATTATATAAGAGATGGTATTCTTGGGGCAGCGAGGTAAGGTCAACTTCAATTCGCTTCCCTCCCCGGCAATTGCCCACCCTGGTTTTGCCTCCATATTTCCTGATTCGTGCAAGGGCCGTTGGTTTCGATTTCTCTATAAGATTTGCAAATTCTGCCACCGTTAAAAACAGGCCAACCATATTCGCGTCTCCGTTATGATATTTTTTATTGTTTTTTAGGTGTTGACGATCCTATGTTTATGGTTAAACTTTTCTTTTTTGTGTTTTTTAGGTCTTCCCCGCTTTCGAGGGCCGCCGGTGAGGTAAGGGTCAGGCCAGATCCGTTCCACCTCGACGCCCACCGCCTCGGCGATGGCTCTGCGGATACGATCTGAAACGGTGATGCCTTCGATAACTTTATTTATAGAGGCATGAGATACGCCGCATTTTTTAGCGATAGCCGTTTGGGTGACGTTGGCCCGGATCATCAAGATTTTGATCTCAACGGGAGGTAGGTTTTTAGGGGTAATGTACATACTGGTCTCTATTTTTACGTGATTGGTTTGGTAATGGGTGCTTAATAAGCTATTTACACGTTAAAATATGCGATGTCAAGAGTCTTTTATGTATAACGCTTTATTCACAAGGGATATGTGTTTTTTAGCCGTATCGATTTGATTTGATTATATTTTTATCATTTTAAGGGACTTGTCGGTTATTTTTTTCTTTGGAGAAATTTAGTGATAAACAATAATGAGGTGTTATGAGTAAGGATAAAAAATTTGGGGAAAGGGTTGCTTTTCTGAGAAACAAACTTGGGATTAAGCAAACAGATGCCGCAACGGACATCCGTGTTAGTTATGGGTCGTATCAACGATTTGAGGGTGGGGGGCGTCCTAACGAGCGCAACCTGCAAAAACTGATCGACTATTTCGGCTGCCGCCGGGAGTGGCTGCTGACCGGCGAGGGGGCCACCTACCAGCGCGACGCCGCCGATGATCTGGGCATCATATCCGTCGTCACCCTGGGGGAGCGCGAATATATTATGGTCCCCAAGGCGGTGCAAAAACCCGGCGCAGGCGCGGGCCTGGTGGTGCTCACAGAAGATATGGAGGGCGAGAGGTACGCGTTCCGCCACGAGTGGCTGAAAAAAGTCGCCAGCTCCCCCAGGCGCGCCCTCCTCATGGAGGTGGTGGGTGACAGCATGGAGCCGATGGTGAGCGACGGCGACATGATTATGATAGATCGCGGCCGCCGCGACATCATCAGCGGCAAGATATATTTAATAGGTATCGGCAATGAAGTGTTGATCAAGTACCTGGAGATGCGTCCCGGCGGTAACGTGCTGATCAAAAGCGCAAACCCGCGCTACGATCCGTTCACGGCCAGGCTCGACGATATCCGCATCATCGGACAGGTGATCTGGTCGGCCAAATCACTGATTTAATTTTCTGGTTTTGTGTGACAATTTTTAGCCAAAACGGCCTATTTTCGCCAATTTTTCTGGTATTAAAATTTCATCCCGATCTGCACACCCATAATCCCCGCAAACCCGCATAAAGTGCCAGTTGCGGCTCATATTCGTATCACAAAATCCACAGAAATAAATTTCTGGTTTTATGTGCCCCCCTATACTAACGCCCATGACCGCCGGCGGCCACAACAGACGATGAAAAGTCCGTTTTTGAGCCTTAAATTTGAGCCTTAAAGAGGAGACTTTTCATATAAACCTCCATGGCCGTAAACAGCCACAACGAACGATGAAAGTCTTTCTTTTTGTACATATTTTGGTAAGATTTTTCATATAAAAGTCGATTCCCTGCAGGTTCAAGGCGCTGGTAAGGAAAAAGGGGAAGGTAATATTGGTTTTTCCCTGCCGAATGACTTTACGAGGATGGCCGATTTTGCTATTTTGTTTTCGCACCCTTTTGCTGATCTCCATTCACAGGCTGGTCTACGATGAACGTATTCAGATCATTATTAAAGGATGCTCTCTGTTTGGTCAACGCTTACTCTCTATGCAAAATCCGGGGTGAAACCTGGAGCCGACGAGCGGACTTGAACCGCTGACCTACTGATTACGAATCAGTTGCTCTGCCAACTGAGCTACGTCGGCGCCATGATAGAACCATTTCATAGATAGATTATGGTCCAAAATCAAGCAGAAACTGTCTGGCCGGATCGCTTGGAAGCCATTGACCAAGGTGTAAAACACCTTGAATTGACAGGCGGTTCCGGCCCGGTGTGGGCCTGGCTGCTCTGCCGGATGGCCAAAACGCGGCAGCGGCCCTTTTGGGTGGTGTCGCCGGATGGCCAAAGCGCGGCCACCCTCTATGACGAACTGCGTTTTTTTGCCGGTCAAAAGATACCGGTACTTTATTTTCCGGCCTACAGCGTATTACCCTATAAACCCTTGGGCTATCACCGCCAGACAGTGTGCCGGCGTATCGATACCCTCTACGGCATGATCGCAAAAAGCGGCGCCCATATTGTGGTGACCTCCATGGAGGCTGCGATCCGGCGGGTTTTACCCCGCAAGCATCTGGCACAGTTTGCCGAAATTATCATGGCAGGTGAAGAGATCGACCGGGAGCAGTTGGTGAAGAAACTGTTGGAGGGGGGCTATCACCGTACCGTGCTGGTGGAAGAACCGGGGGACCTTTCCATACGGGGCGGGATTATCGATCTCTTCCCCCCGGGGTTTGACCATCCGGTGCGCATCGAACTGTTTGGCGAGCTGGTAGAATCGATCCGGCGTTTTTCGGCGGCCACCCAGCGGTCCCAGGCATCGCTGGCCGAACTGATCATTCTGCCGGCCAGTGAAGCTATTGTGAGCCGTGAAGATCGGGACGCCATCCTCACCCGTTTGCGGCTCCGAGTGGCCGAACAAGATCTGTCCGTCACCCAAACCCGGCAGTGGGTTGATCATGTCAAAACCACCGGCGGTCATGATCTCCTGGAGCCGCTTTTATCCATTGTTTACCCCCACACCGACACGATCTTTGATTACCTGCCGTCAAATACCGGCGTCGTTGTTGTGGATCCAGCGGCAGGTCAAAAAGCCCTCGACGATTTCACCACGCTGATCAATCAAAATTATCGTGCGGCCCTGGCCGATGGTCAGCTCTGCGCAGCGCCCGAAGCGCTCTACCTGGACGGCGAGCGATTTCAGGAAAGCCAAGCGACCTTTGATTCAGTTATGATCAAACCGTTGGCCGTGGAAACGCTTGGTGAAACCGAACCGGCTGAAACGATACGGATCGCACTCAATACCCACGACATGACTCGGCTTAAACTGCGTCTGGCCGAAAGAAAAGCCCAACGGCCGCTCACCTATCTGGCTCAATGGATCGAAGAAACAGTAAACCGGGGGCTTACAACGCTCTTGGTCTGTCAAAGCGGGCGCCAACGCCAACGCCTTTTGTCGATGTTGACCGATTATGGCATGTGCGCGGAAAAGTTGGACGACTTGGCGAACGTAGCACCGGGGGCGGGTCGTCTCTTTTTAGCCATCGGGGCCGTTTCCGGCGGTTTTGTCTGGCCCGAGGCCGGTTTGGCGGTGGTGTCCGATCACGAGATTTTCGCCCGTACAACTGCACGGCCGAAGCGCCAAAAACCGGTTCCCCGGCGGGAAGCCGCCCTGGTGTTGGAAGATCTGCAGATCGGCAGCCTGGTGGTGCACGAAGATCACGGTATCGGCCGTTACCAGGGCTTGGTCAAGCTGAGCGTGGATCGCGCCACTGGAGATTATCTTCTTGTTGAATACAAAGATGCCGATCGACTCTACTTGCCCGTGGACCGCATGGATCAGGTGCAAAAGTATATGGGCGTGGATGGCGCCGATCCGGTGCTGGACAAGATGGGCGGCAAATCGTGGGAACGGGTCAAACAAAAGGTGAAACGTTCGGCGGAACAGATTGCCGGTGACCTGCTCAAAATATACGCGGCCCGCAAAGTCCGGATCGGTATCGGCTACAGCGATCCCGGGCCTGGGTTTGAAGCATTTTTACAGGACTTTCTGCACGCCGAAACCACGGATCAGCAAAAGGCCATTGCCGACGTACAAAAGGATATGGCCGCCGCCAAACCGATGGATCGGCTGATCTGCGGGGATGTGGGGTACGGCAAAACCGAGGTGGCGCTGCGGGCGGCCTACATTGCCGCTCATCACGGCAAACAGGTGGCCGTGGTGGTGCCCACCACCGTTTTGGCCGAGCAGCACTATGCCACCTTTAGCGAACGTTTTGAAAAAACACCGTATACCGTGGGTTGTTTGAGCCGGTTTCGCTCCCAACGGCATCAAAAGCAGTCGCTGGACCGGCTGCAATCCGGAGGGCTTGATATTGTGGTGGGGACCCACCGGCTCTTTTCCAAAGATGTTGTTTTTAGCGATTTGGGGTTACTCGTGCTGGATGAGGAGCAACGCTTTGGGGTGCGTCATAAGGAAAAGCTCAAAAAGATGCGGGCCACCGTGGATGTGTTGGCCCTCACCGCCACGCCGATCCCCCGAACGCTGCATCTTTCCCTCACCGGGATCCGGGACATCAGTATTATCGCCACACCGCCGGAGCTTCGGCGGCCCATCATCACCTATATCAGTGAATTTCACGATTCGATCATTCACGATGCCGTCACCCGCGAACTGGAGCGGGACGGACAGGTTTACTTTGTCCATAATCATGTGGCCACCATCGAAAAAACGGCTGCCCATCTGCAAAAACTTTTTCCCAACGAAACCATTGATGTGGCCCATGGCCAGATGGACGAGACCCAACTGGAAGAGGCCATGTACCGTTTTGGCAGCGGTAAGGTGGATATCCTGGTCTGCACTACCATCATCGAATCGGGCATTGATGTGGCCAACGCCAATACCATGCTGATCAACCAGGCCGATCGATTCGGGCTGACTCAGATGTATCAGTTGCGCGGCCGGGTGGGGCGCAGCGCGTCCCAGGCCTATGCCTATCTTTTTATCCCCAAAGAGAGCACCCTCACCCGTGACGCCCAAAAGCGGCTTAAGGTACTTATGGAACACAGCGATCTGGGCTCGGGCTTCCAGGTGGCCATGAATGATCTCAAAATCAGGGGCGGCGGGACGATTCTGGGCGCCAATCAGTCGGGTCACGTGGCCGCGGTGGGCTACGATATGTTTTTACAACTGATGCGTGAGGCCGTGGCCGAGCAGAAAGGCGAACCCCTAAAAGTACCTCTGGAACCGGAAATCAACATTCCTTTGGCCGCCTTTATCCCCGAAGATTATGTGCCCGATATTGATCAGCGGTTGGCCATCTATCGGCGACTTTCACAAATGGAATCGCCAACGGCCATCGGAACAATCAAAGCCGAGTTGATTGACCGTTTTGGGCCGCTTCCCGTGGAGATGAAACAGCTTTTTGTTAAAATGCTCTTTCGCATTTATGGTTTGGGGATCGGTATCCTGAAGATGGATCTGGCGGATCAGAGGCTGGTGCTTCGGTTTTCGCCGCAGCATGCTCCCAATTTATCTCTTTTATCCCGCTGGGTGGCGCGTCAACAAAAGGGCGCCGATTTTGTCCATAGTCGGCGTATCACCTTTTCTCTGAGATCCAAGCAGCTACCCGGTCAGTTGCGCAGTGTTAAAAATATCTTGAAAGATATATACGAGCATGTTACTTCCTAACCTACATAATCCCCTGTTTTTAAATATGATGTTTATAAACTGGTAAATATTTGACATGCGCTTTTTACATTTCAGTTCCCACTTTACATGCAAACCTCTTTTAGGAGTGATTTTTTTGGTCTTCGGCTTTTGCTGTGGGGCCCATGCCGCCGAAGTGATTGACCGGGTGGTGGCGCTGGTGAACGGTGACATGATATCCCTCTATGAGCTCAATGAAAGAATGGCGCCATTTGCCGAAAAGATTAAAAATTCGAACGACTCCCTGGCCCGGCAACGGCCTCTTTTGTTCAGACTGCGGGAAGAAAAGCTAAAAGAACTCATCAATGAAAAACTGGCCGATCAGGAGATTGAACGGCTTGGAATTGACGTGCAAGAGAGTGATGTGGATGCGTCCGTTGAGCGGTTTAAAAAGATCAACCGGCTTAACGACCAAAGTTTACAGGAGAGCTTGCTTCGCCAAGGGTTTACCTATGAGACGTTTCGGGATCGGATCAGAAAACAGCTCTTAAGGGCCGTATTGGTCAATCGCGAGGTGCGCACCAAGATTGTGGTGACCGATGAGGAGATCAAGCAGTACTACAACACCCACATTGAAGAGTTTGGTGGAGAAGCATGGTATCATCTGAAAAACATCCTCAAAGTTATAGATCCGGGAGCGCCGGCTGAGCAAAAATTAATCATTTTTCAAGAATTGCAGGCGCTGCGTCAGTCGATTGAAACCACTGAAGATTTTGAGGCTGCTGCCAACGCTCATTCCGATGCGCCCAATAGTCAAGAGGGTGGTGAAATCGGCGCCATACCGTTGGATTCATTGTCGGAGCCGATCCGGGAGGCGGTCTCAAAACTTAAGTCCGGAGAGGTGAGCGAGGTGATCGAGACTGACCAGGGCTACCAGATTTTTCTACTGGCGGATTTGGCTCAATCTCCTGGTACGCCTCTGGAGTCGGTAAGGGAACAGATAAGCGAGAAACTATACCAAGAGCAGGTGGACCGGGCCTATAGTAAGTGGCTTGATGAATTATATAAAAATGCCTATATCAAGCAGTTGCCATGAATATGACCGAAATGAGCAAACAGATCAAGACCTCTTTTGGGCAATGGCTAAAAGAGGAGCGAACAGCGCAAAAAATCTCCCTTGAGGAGATTTCCACCAAAACTTCGATCCGGCCGTCAATTCTACGGGCGATTGAGACGGAAGCGCACGAAAAGTTGCCGGCCAAGGTTTATACGGTCGGTTTTCTTCGCACCTATGCCCGGGAGGTGGGGCTTGACCCGGAGGAGGTGGTAAAGCGTTATCATCTTCATTGGGACAGCGAGGCCGATGAAAAAAAACGGCCCAACTGGGAATTGGCTTATGAAACCTACACGGAGACCACTCAACGTTTTCGCTGGTTTTTTTTCCTGGTGGCAGGAGTGGTGCTGATGTTGGTGGTTTGGTGGGGCTATTTCTGGCTCTGGCCGCAAATTGCTACGCGGCTGTCAGCGCAATTTTTCATCGGCACGACCCGGCCGGAAACTGAAAAAGCCGAATCGTCGACATCAGCGGTAACCAATGCCAAGGCCACACCGGACGTAACCGATGATAACGTGGCGGCAGGTCCAGCGGCGGAATCCGCAGGAAAAAACATTGCCGTCAAAGAGGGCTCGAACCTTCACCCGGGCGACTTGAGGCCCTCTGAAAAAAAGAAGCCGGAACTGGCGGATGACGACGAGACCGTGCCGGAGCCGATGCCCTCATTGGAAACAGTCGTGGAGAAATTACCGGAATTAACCGAAACCGTAGCGGTCGGCAGCAATGGCATCGCTTCAGAGACCGCTTCCCTGCAACCGTCTGAAAACGGATCCATGGATCTCTCGTCAGGCTTTGACTTGAATATCAAGGCGGTGGCGTCGACCTGGATGAGGATAACACTTGATAACGGCCCGGCCGAAGAGTACATGCTGCATCCGGGTGATCAAAAAGAGTTTCAGGTCTCATCCCGGATAAAACTCCTTGTCGGAAATGCGGGCGGGATTAAGCTGAACGTCAACGGAGCACCGTACCCCTTTGAAGGAAAAAGCGGTCAGGTGTTACGCATGACGATCCCCTAACGGATCTCTTATAAGCTAACGGTTTAGAGAATAATTTATCGATTTGTATGGCGGCTCAACCAGGACATAAGCAGGAATATATTCTCCAGGCCGACCCGGCGAGGCTGCTGGCCGATACCATCAAACGGCTGTTGCGTCGCAAGGCCAATACCGCCCTAAAAAAAATCGTTGCTAAAACCCACGCGGCGGATCTCTCCCTGGTTTTTTACTCGTTATCAAATACCGAACAGCGCAAGCTGTTTGATATGATTGACGATGTGGAGCAAAAAGGGGGTTTATTCAGCGAGTTGGATGAGGATATTTTTCTCTCTATTGCCAAAAACATACCGGTTGAAGATCTGGCGGTCATTTTTAAAGAGATGCCCACCGATGATGCCGCCGACCTGATTGATCAACTCCCTGCGGAAACGGCGCGGGGGATATTACGGCGGATGGACGATGAGGGCTCCGAGGAAATTGAAGGGCTTTTGCGTTACGATGAGGATACCGCCGGCGGAATCATGGTGCCCGATTTTATCGCCCTAAAAGAAGAGTCCACCGCTGCTGAAGCCATTATCTCCCTGCAAAGAGAACACATGGATGTGGAGATGCCCTTTTATCTCTACATTGTGGACGAGAATGAGCGTCTGGTGGGAGTCAGCTCTCTGCGTCAACTGGTGCTGGTGCCGCCGGAGACCCGGCTGGCCGACTTTATGAACACCGATGTGCTCTCGGTGCGTACGGAGATGGATCAGGAGGCGGTGGCCCAGATCGTGGCCCGCTATGATATTTTGGCCGTACCCGTGGTGGATGACCACAACCACTTGGTGGGGATTGTAACGGTGGATGATGTCATTGATATTTTTCGCCAGGAAGCCACCGAGGACATGCTGAAAATGGCCGGTGTGGGCGACGAATTTGTAGAGACCAAATCCATCGCCAAGAGTACCCGGATTCGTCTACCCTGGCTATTTGCCAGTTGTGTCGGCGGCTTGATCGCTTTTTACATCATCGGTTTTTTTGAAAAGAGCCTGATACAGTTTGCCTATCTGGCGGCGTTTATTCCCGTCATTATGGGAATGGGCGGCAATGTCGGCACCCAGTCGGCCACCATTGTAGTGCGGGGGCTGGCCACGGACCGTTTTAATTTTGAGGATATGGGGCAGGTGGTGCTCAAGGAATTCGCCATCGGACTCATCCTGGGGCTTTTTTATGGACTGCTGGTCGGACTGACCGCCCATCTGCGCTACTCCATGATGGCGCTGGGCATTTCCGTTGGTTTGGCCGTGGTCAGCTCCATGGCCGTTGCCACCCTGGTGGGTTCATTGGTGCCCATGGTCTTAGGCAAACTCAATATTGACCCGGCCGTGGCCACAGGGCCTTTTGTCACCACGGCCATTGATATTATCAGCGTCTTTTTCTACTTTCAAATCGCAACCCTATTGTTAGGAATGTAACCGGCCCATGACCGCCCTTTTTACCACCCGGGCATTGGTGTTGCGGCGTAGGCCCTACGGCGATTATGATCTCATTGTGACGCTGCTCACCTGGGTGCAAGGGAAGTGCACGACCATCGCCAAATCGGCCAAAAAGAGCACCAGGCGATTTCAAGGAGTATTGGAACCTTTTAGTGAACTGACCGTTTTGTGCCGCGTGGGAAAGGGTATGCCTGTCCTTCAGGAGGCCACTCTGGAAGCGCCGTGTGACGAGATTCGCGGTGATGTGCATAAAACGGCCTATGCCAGCTACTGGACGGAGATTGTCAACATTCATTTGGAAGACGGGCAGCGTCAATGCGATCTGTATCGCCTGCTTCGTTTTGCCTTAACACGGTTACATCAAGGGGGCCTTTCCAGTGAGTTGCTCAGCCTCTTGTTTCAGTTGCGCTTTTTAAAAATCATGGGATTGGGCCCAAATTTAAGTAATTGTATCGAGTGTCACCAGGCTTTGGGTGACGATATGGCGGCTGTCTACTTTTTTGATGTAAGCCAAGGGGGGGTTATCTGCCCAGGCTGCAGGGCGGCATCCGCGGGGCGGATCCGGGTAAGCGGTGCCACAATCAAACAGATCGCCTGGATGGATCGGACGCCGGTCTTGGCGGCTGCACGGATCCGGCCGACCCCTCAGGCATACACAGAAGGGGCCGCCTTGCTGGAAGGTTTCGTGGCGTATCATTTGGGGAAAACACCCCGGAGCCTCACTTTCTTAAGGGAGGTTCGTGCTCCGGCGTAGGCTGCTTTCAAAACTTTACTTGGGGTTTTGCGCATGAATTTTCAGGATGTAATTTACAAACTGGAACGGTATTGGGCCGAAAAAGGGTGTCTGATTGTACAGCCCTACGACCAGGAAGTGGGTGCGGGAACACTGCACCATGCCACCACGTTACGGGCTTTGGGGCCGGAGCCGTGGAAGGCCGCCTATGTACAGCCGTCCAGACGGCCCACCGACGGCCGTTACGGGGACAATCCCAACCGGCTGCAACATTATTACCAGTACCAGGTGCTGATTAAACCTTCACCGCCCGATATTCAGGAGCAATATCTGCAAAGCATGAAGGTATTGGGGGTTGACCCCATGGAGCACGATATCCGCTTTGTGGAAGATGACTGGGAAAACCCTACCATCGGAGCCGCCGGTTTGGGCTGGGAGGTTTGGCTGGATGGTATGGAAGTGACCCAGTTCACCTATTTCCAGATGGCCGGCAGCTTGGAATTGCATCCCATCTCGGTGGAGCTGACCTATGGGTTGGAGCGAATTGCCATGTATCTTCAAGGGGCGGATAATGTGTACGATTTGAAGTGGAATGATGAATATACCTACGGTGAAGTAGCGCATCAGCAGGAAGTGGAGCAGTCCACCTACAACTTTGAAGTGGCTGATGTGGATATGCTCTTTAAACGGTTTCGGATGTATGAAGCCGAATCCAAGCGCGCCATTACCAAAGGGCTGGTGCTGCCGGCCTATGAGCTCTGTTTGAAATGTTCCCATACCTTTAACCTGCTTGACGCCAGGGGCGCCATCAGTGTCGCCGAGCGGACCACCTATATCGGCCGGGTGCGCAACCTGGCGCGTAAGTGCGCCGAAGGCTTTGTACGGCAACGCAAGGAGATGGGTTTCCCCTTGATCAGTAACAATGAAAAAAATAGCATGGCTGATCTGTCGGGAATGCTTCTGTAGGCTGGCGCCTGTTTGTTTTGACCTTATTTCCGGAAGGACCAGATGAAAACGTTATTGCTTGAGATTGGAACAGAAGAGATCCCCGCCGGTTATATCAGCCCGGCCCTAACGGCTCTTGCGGATACGTTGACCACCCGGTTGGACCAGGAGCGGATTACCCATGGCAAAGCGAAAACCCTTGGAACCCCCAGGCGCCTATCCGTAATGATTGACAAGGTGGCCGACCGGCAGACAACGTTGAGCGAAACCCTCACGGGACCGCCGGTGACGGTCGCGTTTGATAAAAAGGGTACACCGTTGGCCCCGGCGGTAAAGTTTGCCGAAAAAGCAGGTGTTACCGTCAAGCAGTTGAAGATCAGGAAAACAGCCAAGGGATCTCGGCTCTATGCGGAAAAACGGGCCCGGGGCCAGGCGGCCGCGACGATTTTAAAAACCATTTTACCCGATGTGATCTTGGCCACGCCGTTCCCAAAAACGATGAAGTGGGGTTCACAGCACATTCTCTTTGCCCGGCCGATCCGCACCATCGTGGCGTTATTGGGTAAAAAGGTGATCCCTTTTACAATCGGAACGATCAAGACGGGCCGTGCCACCCAGGGGCACTATTTTATGGCCCCCAAAAAGATTCAGATTGAATCGCCCGCCACGTATGTGAGCCAATTGAGAAAAGCCAAGGTGGTTGCCGCCATCGAAACGCGGCAAAAGGCGGTGAAAAAGAGCATCAATGCTACCGCACAAAAGGCGGGCGGTTATATTTTGGAAGATCCGGGGCTGTTGGCTGAGGTGACAAACTTGGTGGAATTTCCCGCGCCGGTGGTGGGCCGGTTTGATGCCGAATTTTTAAAACTGCCATCGGAAATCTTGATCACCGCTATGCGCGAGCACCAGCGCTACTTTGCCCTGGTGAATAAAAAAGGCGATCTTTTACCTGCTTTTGTGGCGGTCAATAATACCCAAACCAAGGATATGGATCGGGTGGCCGAAGGACATGGGAAGGTAATCCGGGCCCGACTTTCCGATGCGGCCTTCTTTTATGGCAATGATACGTCAGTTCCCATGGATCAGTGGGTTGATCAGCTCAAGGGGGTTACCTTTCAGGCGGATTTGGGCACCATGTACGAAAAAACCCTGCGGATCCAAAAACTGACAGCCTGGCTGGCCAAGGCGACAAATCAGGGGAAGCGGGTTACCGACTGGTCCAAACGAGGAGCGACACTTTGTAAAACCGACCTGGTCAGCGAAATGGTGGGCGAATTTCCCAAGTTGCAGGGGGTGATGGGCCGCATCTACGCAGGCGTCGCCAAAGAACCCAAGGCGGTGGCCACGGCCATTGAAGAGCACTACCGTCCGGTGGCATCGGGCGCGGCCTTGCCGAAAAGCGCCACTGGTGCGCTGATCAGCATCGCCGATAAGATTGACTCCCTATGCGGCTTTTTCAGCATTGGGCTGACACCTACCGGTGGCGCCGATCCTTACGCCTTAAGACGCCAGAGCATTGGGGTGATACAGATTTTAAACAGCCGGAACCTGGATATAAGTCTTGAAGCACTGCTCAAGGCCGGGTTACAGCATTACAAGGTGGGTGGCGGTAAAAAGAAAGCCGTGCTGGTGGCGGGTATGATCAAGTTCTTAAAACGCCGTATGGAGCGGCTGCTTGCCGACGAGGGATATTCCAAGGATCTGGTCAGCGCGGTCACCGCCGTTTCCATTGACTCCATACCGGACGTATGGCGTCGGGCGGGGGCTTTGGCGAGGCTGCGCACGGCCCCGGATTTTGACGATCTAACCGCCGCTTTCAAGCGCGTTGCCAATATCATCAAAAAGGCGGGTACTCAAAAAGGGGCCAAAGTAAATGCCCGGCTGCTCAAAGAGCCTGCGGAGAAAAAACTCCACAAGGCGGTCCAGTCGGCCCAAAAAGAAATCATCAAACAGTTGAAAAGCGGCAATTACAACAGCGCTTTAAAAACCATTGCAGGTGTGAAAGCACCCGTGGATCAGCTTTTCGATGATGTCATGGTGATGGTGAACGAGGCCGAATTGCGCAATAACCGGCTGGCGCTGCTGGGTCAGGTCGCGGGGCTGTTTGGCGAGGTGGCCGACTTTACTTTGATTAACACATGATACCAACTTCAGGGAGAACGATTGGGTGATTACTTCTCGATAATATATTGATTAGTAGATGTTCAAACTAAAAAAACTAACCTGACGATGAGCATAGACTCAAAAGGGTTTTGTTGCTGCGCTTCCTTAACCCTTTTGAGTCGGTTAACTTATCAATATGGCGTAGATGGTGTTTTTTTGCCAGAACTCAAAGATAGGAACTAACATGCCTTTTGACCCTGAAAAAGACAAAATTCTGCATCAGTGGAAGTCCGCAGAGACCGGTCTGGTGCTCTCGATTAATTCCTACAACAACGGGGCGCCCAAACTTCAGATCGGCCCGCGGATTCTCAAAAAACAGGACGGCTCCGATCGTGCGCCGGTGCGGGCCGGACGGCTCAGCATGGAAGATGTACTCTTTTTATATGAAACCATTGATGACATTAAAGAGACCTTGGCCGAGCTGGTTCCGCCTGAATAGCATTCAAGGGCGGTGACCTTGAAAACCGACACCGCAATCATCCAGCCCGTCAAAACTGCCAGAACACCTGTTGTAGGGCCGGTTGCCATTATGGTGAGCCCGGTCGGTTTGCTTGCGCAATTTCGACAACATCTTGGTTTGGCCGGTGATCCCGGCTATCCACTCTACCACAGCCGGCTCTACTATTTTGCGGACCGACCCGATTCCGTTGCCTTGGCCGGCCCGATGATGGGAGCACCCTATGCCGTCGCCATTCTGGAAGCACTAATCGCTTGGGGCGCCCGGACGGTTGTTTTTGCGGGGTGGTGTGGCGCCATCAACAATTCCGTCCGGGTCGGGGATCTTTTGGTACCCGGAAACGCCCTCAGCGGCGAGGGCACTTCGCGCTACTATGCGGAGCAAAAAAAGAACCTTTTTGCAACCGCGCCCCAATTGGCGGAACCCCTAATAAGGGTTCTCTCCGAAGATGCGGTGATTCACAAAGGCACCGTCTGGTCCACTGACGCGATTTTTCGGGAGACAGGTGAGATCATCACCGGGTTGCAGCAACAAGGGGTTTTGGCTATTGAGATGGAGCTGGCCGCGCTTTTTGCCGCGGCGCAGTTTCATCACATAGGCCTGGCCGGTGTGCTAACGGTTTCCGACCATTTGGGTGATCTCACCTGGCAACCGGGATTTAAACAACTGCATTTTACGGCGATGAACCGGCATGTGGCCCAAACTGTTTCAAAGTGGGCCGCCGATTATGCCAGAACCGGAACCCCCCAATAAGGCGTCAGGATGCCGGCCAAAAGTGGTAAAGCGATTGAGGCGCGGATTGAACAGCTTCGTGAAGCGTTGCATCATCACAACTACCGTTACCACGTGCTGGATGATCCCATTATCTCGGATGGGGAGTATGACCGCCTGATGCAAGAACTGTTGGCCTTGGAAAAAGAGGCCCCTCATCTGCGTTCGACCGATTCCCCCACTGCCCGGGTGGGCGCGCCGCCCGGTACCCGCTTTGAACCGGCGCCTCATGACCCGCCTATGCAGAGCCTTGATAACGGTTTTAGCGACGCCGATATTATGGCTTTTGATCAGCGGGTGAAACGACGGCTCAAAGTAGACGAGGCACTCAAGTATGTCGCTGAACCGAAACTGGACGGGGTTGCCGTATCTCTCATTTATGAAAACGGCCGTTTGGTTCGAGGGGCCACTCGGGGCGATGGTAAGAAAGGGGAAGACATCACCGCCAATGTACGCACCATTTCCGCTGTCCCTTTGGTCCTGCAGATCCCGGTCCCGGGGTCGGTACCATCCCGGCTGGAAGCGCGGGGTGAAGTCTTTATGAATAAAAGCGGGTTTGAACAACTCAACCAAGATCGGCTGAATGGAGAGCAGCCGGCCTTTGCCAACCCGCGCAACGCTGCGGCAGGTGCTTTACGGCAGTTGGATTCCGGTGTTACGGCCACACGGCCTTTGGAAATCTATTTTTACGGGGTTGGCCAAAAGGAGGCTTTGACCGTTGCCACACACGGCGAACTGCTACGTAGCCTAACCCGATTGGGTTTACGCGTCAATCCGCATGTGAAAGATGATTTGACGCTACAGCAGGTATTGGCGTTCTACCACCAAATGGAGTCGAAGCGGCGGGATCTGTCCTATGATATCGACGGGGTGGTGATCAAACTGGATCGGCTGGATCTGCAAACCCAATTAGAGCTTGAACCTATGGGTCAACCCCTGCGCCGTGCGCCGCGCTGGGCCATCGCATACAAATTCAAGGCGGTTCAGGCCACTACGCGTGTTCACGCAATTGCCGTTCAAGTGGGCCGAACCGGTGTCCTGACGCCTGTCGCCGAACTGGAGCCGGTCAATATCGGTGGTGTAACGGTACGCCGTGCCACACTGCACAATGCCGATGAGCTGTTGCGCAAAGATGTTCGGGTGGGCGATACTGTTTTTTTGGAGCGCGCCGGAGATGTCATCCCCAAAATCGTTAAAGTGGTGACTGCCAAAAGAGATAGTCGTTCCAAACCTTTTTCAATGCCGACTTTTTGCCCTGCATGCGGCAGCCGGGTTCAACGGCTGCAAGAGGAAGTGGCAACACGCTGCATCAACATCAATTGCTCGGCTCAGCTTAAAGAGCGGATCCGTCATTTTGTCTCCAAACCCGCCTTTGATATTGACGGCCTGGGAAACAAACTGGTGGCGCAACTGGTTGACGAAAAACTGGTGACAGCCTATGCGGATCTTTTTACCCTGGAGGCAAAAAAGCTGGTACAACTGGAGCGTATGGGCGAAAAGTCGGCGGCCAATCTCGTGGCGGCCATTGAGGCGAGTAAAACCATTTCGTTGGCCCGGTTTATTCTGGCCTTGGGCATCCGCTTCGTGGGTGAAGCTGCCGCCGCACTAATCGCCGATGCGATGGGGACGCTGGAAAATTTGCATGCGTGTTTTATCACTTCAGGGCCAGTGGAATTGGACAAGAAAAAGGAAGATCTTTTGACTATCGAAGGCATCGGCCCGGAAACGGCGGACAGCGTGGTCCGGTTTTTTGGTCAAGCGGAAAACCGCCAAGAGATTGGAAAATTGATCACAGCGGGTGTTTGCATCACGGCCCTTCAGCAAAGCAAAACCAAGGGCGCCTTGGCCGGCAAAACCGTGGTGCTTACCGGACGGTTGACCCGGATGACACGCAGCCGGGCCGCTGAACGAATCAAGCAAAGGGGGGGGCAGATCGGAAAATCGGTCACATCGAAAACTGGTTATCTGGTGGCAGGCGAAAAACCGGGTAACAAATTGGCCGCTGCTAAACAGGCTGGTGTCCGGGTTTTGGATGAGTCGCAATTTTTAGAACTGTTGGAAGAGAAGTCCTGATATTTGTGATGATCGGTTCACTCAACAAATTTTACCGGAAAATTATTTATATTTGATATTTCAGCTTGTTACCATATGCTTACTGTTATTTCCTGAACACCGTTTGGGTGTTTTGACATGGATAACAGATTGGTAACATTTCATCCGGACGGACGCTCACGGGCTGCGTCCATTGGCTGCGTTATCAAGGGCTCGCGGTATTCGAATACAGCTTCGCCCTTGCTGCCTTGCCAATGAACCCATCCGTGGCGTGCAAAATCCGGGCTCAATCCGGTGGTGTTGATTGAAGCGAAACGAGGCAAGTCTAACATGAACAAGCAAATGGTATGCGTGCGTGTACACATCTACGGCAAGGTCCAAGGGGTTTTTTATCGCTTGAGCGCCCAAAAAACCGCCCAAGCAGCCGGTGTAACAGGTTGGGTGCGAAATATGTCCGATGGAAGTGTTGAAGCGTTTTTTGAGGGTGACCAGGCTGCCGTTGATACGGTCCTTACATGGTGTCATGACGGTCCCGGTCGGGCACACGTTGAGCGCGTTGTCGCCCGGAACGAACCGTATTCAAGCCGGTACACCGATTTTACCGTGCGATCGTCATCATCGGCCTGATATATCTTTTGATGATACCAGGCCGACGACATGATCAGAACTCTTCTCCTCTCTGGCGCCTTGTCCCCGTCAGGGGATAAAGGATTAAAAGCGGTCTATGAAAAGGTCTCGCTGATAATAGGCGTTAAACGGCGTCTTTCAGTTTTTTGCCGGGGCGGAACTTTACCACATTGGCGGCTTTGATCTTAATCTGCTCGCCTGTTTGCGGGTTGCGGCCTTTTCGTGCGTTACGACGCACTTTTGCAAAAGTGCCAAAACCCACGAGGGTGACCTTACCGTCCTTTTTCCTTAGCGCTTTGGTCACACTGGTGGTAAACGAGTCCAGCGCCGCGGCCGCGGCCACTTTCGTGATCCCGGCATCCTTAGCCATTTTTTCTACCAATTCAGCTTTCGTCATTGTCTCACTCCTTTGGGTTGTTATGAGGCCTACGTTTAAACACCTTCACATTCCGTCTATAGCCGATTACAGCATGAGTGACGGGTTGTCAATAAATTAGTATCGTTCATACAAAAATATCCCATTTAAAGAAAGTATAACCGCATGGCCCCGGTCAAAAAAAAGTTGTCACAGGTGATGTTGGTAAAGTTACTATCCCAAAAGGGTTGGTGGATCTCAACCGTAAGAAACTGAAGTATAATGCCCTTTTAGGTAGATGTAAATCCCTAAAACCCTCTTACCGGCGATTTTTACCAAAAATATCCGAATTTTCTTTACTCAAAAAGGGCTTGAACAAACTGATCCGACTCAAATGGTTGTAGATCATCAATCTGCTCACCCACACCAAGATAACATAACGGTATATTCAGGGTATCACAAATACCGATGACCACGCCCCCTTTGGCGGTTCCATCAAGCTTGGTGAGAACCAAGCCGGTCAGACCCAATGCGTCATTAAATTTCCTGGCCTGAGCCAGCCCGTTCTGGCCGGTGGTGGCATCTAACACCAAGAGGACTTCGTGGGGCGCCTCGGGTAGTCGCTTGTTGATGGAGCGCTGCACTTTTTTGATCTCTTCCATAAGATTGACCTTGGTGTGGAGCCGCCCCGCTGTGTCCACCAAAACAATATCGGTATTCCGGGCAATGGCCGCATCCACGCTGTCAAAGGCCGCCGCCGCCGGATCGGACCCCTCGTTGTGCTTGACAATATCGGTGTCGGCCCGGTCAGCCCAGACGTCTAACTGTTCCACCGCCGCGGCACGAAAGGTATCCGCCGCGCCCAGCAAAACCTTTTTGCCTTTGGCGACATAGCGCGCCGCCAGCTTTCCGATGGTTGTGGTTTTGCCGACCCCGTTGACCCCCACCACCATCATCACGTGTGGTTTGGATAGGTGTGCTTCAAAAGGGGGTTCAGCTTCGGATGCACCATCCGCTTGGGTCAATATCCCCAAAACGATCTCTTGCAACACCGTTTTCAGATCGGCGGCGTTTTTAATCCGGCCCTTTTGTCGGCCTACTTTTTCAACGATCTTCATGGAGGTCTGAACCCCGACGTCGGCTGTAATGAGCATCTCCTCCAGATCTTCCAGGGTTTCATCATCCAGCTTCCCCGATTGAAAAATGGCATTTAAATCATCGGTCAGCCATTGACGGGTTTTGTGAAGCCCTTTTTTCAGACGATCGAAAAATGAAAATTTTTCAGCGGGAGGGGGTGTGGCCGTCGGTTCCGGCGCCGGCGGGATGGTGACCTGCGGTTCGGGAGGGGTTGCAGGTGGCAGTGTTGCAGCGACGGGGTTTTCCGGAACAGGACCGGGTGCGGGGGTCGTGGTTTCCGGAACCTCCAAGGCATCCTCAGGTGCAGGCCCAGGCGCGGTCGCTGGTGCTGTGGTTGACCGGGGGAAATCCTGCCCGGGTGTTCTCGCTGTTACTTTTGGTGGTTTGTCTGCTTCTCTTGGCGGTGCAACCGGTTTCGGACGACGCCGGAAAAGTCTTATCAACAGGCCGAAGACGATCAGTAAAAGGATCGTAACGACCAGAATCCGGACGGGGCGCCCGGGTTCCGTCAACCAGGTTTGCGCCTTGGCCCACAACGCAGGCCCCTCAACTCGCCACCACTCAATGACACCGTAATGGAGGAATAAAAATAGTTCTTTGAAATAATGCACCACCCTCTGAATAAAGGCGGAAATAGTTTCCACAATTGAGTTCATGGTTACTCTTTTGAAGTATCTTCACCGGATCCGGCTTTCTTCGGTAAGGTCAGATGATCAATGAGTTCAACAATATCCTTGGCTTGCCAGTCGGACAGCCTAAAAGGATCCGCTGCCAAAGAGCTTGCAGCCGGCCAGAGTTTTTCTTCGTCCCGGGTGATTTCAGGATAGAGCGTGAACGTATGATCGTTATCGGAGGTTTTTAGGGTTATATGCCAAACCGGTGGCGTGGAAACCTCAGGGGCGTCCGGTTCAAGGAACGATTGGCAGTGGAGATCCGTAAATTTCTGGAGCAGTCGGTTTATTTTGGAATGATCCACTGTTTTCTGGTCGGTTGTTTGCCACTGTTTTTCAGCGGCAGGGGCCTCTTTTTCCTTTCCGTCGCTTTGGGCCGGTTTGGATTCGATGGGGATCCATTCAAACATCTCTTTCTTACGCACCACCTGAATGGAGGTGACCTGATCGGGTTCGACGGTCAAGACCTGTTTATCCCGCAACGCATCCACAGAGAAATCAAAACGGTCGCGAAAATTGTCCCGGGCGTGGAATACGCGGTTGTCGCCGGGCAGTTTGACAAAGGTATGCCGAAAGGTATCGGCGGCTTTGCCCAAGCTGAATTGCCGCACGATTTTATTTTCGTCCCAGGCCGTAACTTCAATGCGATGATCTACATCGAGATCATAGCGGGCGTCACTCGATTTCTCAGCCACAACGGTGGTGACCGCCAAGTTCCCGATGGTGGCTAACATGGCGTCGACTTTTTGATCGTCGGCCAAATACTCCCGGGGCATTAGAACCCATTGGCCCCCTTTTTCTTCCAATAACAGGTTGCCTTCGGGGCCGGTTACGGCCAGCTTGACAACGGTTTGGGGGTCGACTTTTTCAAGTTGGGGCAGTTCGTAGGCCAACCGGTCTGCCTGACGCAAAAAGAGGTAACCGGCCGCCACTGCAATGATCAGCACCAAAGTAATCAGTTCTTTTTTGAAACGCATAGGCTTGTCCTGAATGCCGTTTGAATTTAAGTGGCCGAAGGTTGAAACTTGGCCGCGATCTTCTTTTTGCGGACATGACGGTTCGCCCACACCCCGATACCAAAAAGCACCACCAAAATAGGCAAACCAATAATGTTCGCCGCTTTGACCGCCGTTTTCACCCCTTGGGTGGTTTCCGCCAGCGGGTTAAACAATTGCTGTTTACTACGCATGGTGGCGATTTTTGTGCGATCATTCAATGCATCAATGGCGTTCATCACAAACATGTCATTGGGGGTTCGGCCCGATTCGTCGATAATGCCATCGGTGATCATTTCGGCGCTGCCCAGAATAAAGATTTTGGCTCTGTTCCCTTGGGCGATAAAACGGCCCTGGCTGTCATGGGCCACTTCCGGAGCGGCTTGTACTGTTTGGCGATCTGCCGTTTCCGTATCCTTATCTTCACCGGGGTCTTCATCACGATCTTGTTCCACAATCTTGACAGGGATCTGTTTACCTTTAAAATAGCTGGGAAACGAGCCTTCAATGAGATAAGCCAACGGATAGGATTGGCGCGGTTCATTTTCAGGCGGCGGCGTCAGCAGCATGGGATGTAAATTGATGGGCTCTTCCATCAGCCAGGCTTCATCGGTGGTGGCGATCAGTTGTGTGGCGGTCAAATCTTGAAGCCCCTCTTTTTCAAGATTGACCTCAAGAGGTGAGACCTTCAAAGTGACCAGCCCTTTAATATTTTCCAAAAAGGTCACGGAGTGGGCGATCTTGTCGCTTTCGATAATCGGTGCAAAATAGAGCGCCCGTTCACCGCCGCCCATGGCCTCGGGAACTCGTTGGGTAAAACAGTTTTCATCGAGTACATAGCCGTCCTTACGCTTGATGCCCCAGTGATCCAAAAGCTTTTCCAGGCCCGAGTCGATGGGTTGGTACGAGGGGCGTCCGCCCATCATCATGGCCTGCCGGCCGCCCGGCATGGTTTCCTGGTAGCGGTCCAAAAAGAGAATCAGGTTGCCCCCCTGCATAAGGAATTGATCAATCTGGTAGAGTTCCCAGTCGGAAAAGGCTTCCGTGGGCCGAGCAATGATCAGGGAACGCAACCCCCTGGGAATCTCGGTTTGGGTCAGGTCCACCTCCTGAATCGTATAGTTTTCCGAAAGCAGTGTCCGGAAATTGTTGATGCCGGCAGGTTGCCGGCCCATGGCATTGGGCGGTCCGGCGCCTCCCAAGGCGCCGTGACTGGTCAGCAGACCAATTCTTTCATGAATATCGATCACCGCTTCCAGGGCCTGGGAGACGGCGTCTTCCAGGCTCTCCGGCGGTACCATCCGGTAATGGGTTCCGATGAGGGGAATTTGCACGGCATTGATCACCTCCAGGGCCACACGTTTATCTTTGTGGCGCACCACCAGGCCGGCGCTGCCCGAACCTTTGGGCAGGTTTCGTTCCGCAATGGCATCCCATTGCAAATGCAGGAGCCGCTCTTTACCCGCCTGCTCGGCCGCCGCGGGATTTTTGGATGGATCCAGTTTCTGAAAAGTGAGTCGGTCGTAATTGATGCGGTTTAATCGATCCACCACGGTTTCAACATTTTGAGCAAGGCTACCCAACCCTTCCAACTGCATCAAAGGGGCGACGCTCAACAGCGAAGAGGAGAGGTAGAGTTCGATATTGATCTTTTCATCCAGATTGGCAAAGGCGCCGATTTTGTTGTTGAGTTTGGAGATAGCCGTGGTGATGCGATATTCCAGGCCGTCGGTACCGGTAATGGCGGGAATCTTCTCCACCATGTCACCATGAATGAGTACCAACCCCATATAGGCCCTTTGAAATTTGATTTCATCGGCATCAATGCGTTGGATTTGAATGGGTTCAATCCCGTAGCTTTCGGCCTGCTCAATGCCGTTTTGATCGGATTGTGCCAGCGTACCGTCATCGGCACGAATCGAGTATATGCGGTAATGAAAGTTGTTATTGGCGTATAAGGCATACTCCTCCAAAAGATCCCGCAGGTAACGCTCGGTGGCGTTATGGGGGGGGGGAGGTCCTTGGTGAAAAAGGCGTTGATGGTGAGCGGCTCGGCAAGGTTTTGCACCATCTGATGGCTCACATCGGAAATGGCGTAGAGGCGGTTTCGGGTGAGATCCCACCGTTTGAACAGTGTCAGTCCAACAGCGTTGATCAACACAATAGCAGTCAGATAGAGCAAAAATGTAAACAGCTTCCCATTTTTCATACAAAAAAACCTCCGTGGCTGCCAGCGGCCACAACAAGCGGTGAAAAGTCCATGTGTATAACCTCAACGGTTGATATTTTTCATAGTCATTTCTTACCTTTTTTCCTGTAGCGCCCAATGGGTCGCGTAAAGTGCGATAAAAACAATACTGGCAAAATAGATCAGGTCACGTGTATCAATGATACCTTTGGAGATGGTTTCAAAATGGCTGCCCGATGCCAAATAGTGAAAAACGTCCAAGAGACCGGGCGGCAGGAAAAAAAGCATTTTGTCAATTAGCGTGAAGCCAAAACAGATGGCCATGCCGATGATAAAGGCGACAATTTGATTGCGGGTAAGCGCTGAGGCAAACAACCCAATGGCTGCAAAAGCAGCGGCCAACAGCAACGCGCCGATATACCCGCCGATGACCGGACCCCAATCCAGGTCGCCCAGCCAACTGACGGTGATGGCATAGGCCAGAGTGGGCGCCAGCAGCGCCGCTATAAAAGCCACCGCCGCCAAGAATTTTCCGGCCACGACCTCCCACAGCGCCACAGGCAGGGTGAGCAGCGTCTCGTACGAGCCGACATTGCGTTCTTCGGAAAAGAGGCGCATGGTCACTGCGGGCACCACAAAGGAAAAGACAAAAGGCAGGAGATTGAAAAAATTGCGCAGATTGGCCTGATCCAACAAGAAAAAAGTGGTGAAAAAGAACCACCCCGTGACCAATAAAAAGATTGTTATGACAATGTAGGCCACCGGCGACACAAAAAAGGCGGCAAATTCACGTTTAAATAGAGTGGCAATGCGAGCCATGGAGAACTCCGTAAAGGGATACCTGATATATAATAATCTTCGGGTTATTGCGTCAGATCCCGGAAAATCGATTCCAGGGATTCTTTTTCCTGATAAAACTCCGTCAGCAGCCAATCCGTGGCTTTGATGCACTGATACAAAGGCCCCATCAGGTCTGTGTCACCGTTGGTGGTCAGCGCAAAGCGCATCGCTCCATCAGCCTGTTCTTTTTGAGTGACCGATACAATGCCGGGTAGCCGGCTCAACAGGTCAGCGGCATCGGCGGCGGGATTTTGTAGCCCCACATAAATCCGGCGGCTGCTCTTGGATCGCTTTTTTAGCTCCGACGGCGTTCCGTCAGCGGCAATTTGACCCTGATGTAAAATGAGAATCCGGTCGCAGGTAGCCTCGGCTTCGCTTAAAATATGGGTGGAAAGCACCACGGTTTTTTCCTTGCCGATTTGACGGATAATCTCTCTTATTTGCACAATCTGGTTGGGGTCCAGGCCGGATGTCGGTTCGTCCAGAACCAGAATTTCCGGATCCTCCATCATGGCATGGGCCAGACCCACCCTCTGTTTGTAGCCTTTTGAGAGCACCGCGATGGGTTGGTGCATGACATTCTCAATACCGCACAGTTCAGCCAGGGTTTTGATACGGTCGTCGGCCCGGCTTCCACTCATCCCGCGGATGGCGGCCACGTAATGGAGATAGTCGAATACCAGCATGTCATGATAAAGCGGCGCAGACTCGGGGAGATAGCCCATGATTTGCAGCGCTTTTTGCGGCTGCCCGCCAACATTGATATCTTTGACGGTGATGTGACCTTCCGAAAGCTGCAAAAATCCGGTCAGCATCCGCATGGTGGTGGTTTTGCCGGCGCCGTTGGGTCCTAATAGTCCCAGTACTTCGCCCTTGCTGATGGTGGCGGTCAGATGATCCACCGCTAAAAATGATCCGTAATATTTGGTGACGTTATTCAGTGAAATCATACGGCCTGTCTTGGTAAGAGTTTGTATCCAATCCGTCTCCAACATATCTTTCGCCGGTTCATGAATTGCCGCCCGACATCGTCGGAGATGACGGTTGCATTCAGCGTTTTTTGGAAAAATCTATAATGCATCTCTACGGAAGGGTCAACCTTCCGTATTGTTTGGCAACAAAATGATACCTCCGACACCGTCTTGTTAGTAGGGCGGCAACCCTTTGCCGCCGAACAAGGCGTCAACGCGTGCAGGCTGCAACCCCCGCTTGTCGGCATGGGAATGCCGACCTACATAAAACCCTTTGCCGCCAAAGCCGATAGGGCGGCAACCCTTTGCCGCCGCGCGGGGGCGTTTCTTTTTGGCCCCCAAAAAAATAAACAGAATAAAACTCTCCTCCTTTTCAAGGAGGAGTCCCCGCCCCAGGCGGGGGAGGTGGTTTGGTTGATGTCGGCATGGGAATGCCGACCTACATAAAAATCCTTTGCCGCCGGACAAGGTTGTAGGGCGGCAACCCTTTGCCGCCGCGCGGGGGCGTTTCTTTTTGACCCCCAGAAAAATAAACAGAATAAAACTCTCCTCCTTTTCAAGGAGGAGTCCCCGCCCCAGGCGGGGGAGGTGGTTTGGTTGATGTCGGCATGGGAATGCCGACCTACATAAAAGCAACCTTCGCCTGTCGGCATGGGGATGCCGACCTACATAAAGGATTCCCACAGGCCAAGGGGATATAATGTCCATGTGATATAATATTATGTCAGATTTTATTGACACGCTATACTTAACCATGAGATATAACCCGAAAGCCCGAACATGTTGGCTTGGCGGGTATATACGGAATAGACAGGAAAAGAGGTTCTGACAGGCTACCCTCCATGGCCGTAAACAGCCACAACGAGCGGTGAAAGTCTTTCGTTTTGTACATATATTTGGTAAGACTCTTCATATAAAATAAGGAGAGATCACCGGCCAAGCCCGTCTCGCAGGCGGGCGGTTCGTCGTAGGTCGGCATTCCCATGCCGACAATCATGGCGGCCAACACCGGTCTCGCGGGCGGGCAATTGGGTTTGATGTTCCAAAACTATAACGGAGAAGGTTGAGACAATGAATTCGATGCGCATGAAGAAAAGCAGTTCGGGAAACATCCGTCATCTTTTGGGGATGGCGGCGGCAAGTTTGCAGTCCCTTACCATCACCCGCAAAAAAGGGGTTCGCCGGGGGGCGCTCATTCTTTTGGTAACCTGCGGCGCTCTTTTCGCGCTGGACGGCGCGGGCCTTGCCCGGACCAATACCGACGGGCGCGGGACCCCTCCTGTCGCCGGTTTTGGTGACTTGTGGAACCCGGCCAGCGTCCGGCCCCTCCCCGGCCACTATATCGACGGGGAGGTTGCCGATGCGCGGCGGCTCAAAGAGGCCCTTGGCCGGCACGCTTCCGGCCGGGGCTTTCACCTCTTCAGCCACGGCCGCCCCGGCGAGCTGCTGCTCGGCGGCCGGTGGCAAAACGCCGGCCGGATCGCCGCTTTCGTCCGTGGGCTGCCCGGTTTCAGCGGGCGCGCGACGCTCCATATCTACGGCTGCAACTTCGGCGCCGGGGAGAAGGGGCGGGAAGCGGTCCGCCGCCTGGCGCGTGCGCTGGGCGTACCGGTGGCCGCCTCGGACGATGTGACCGGAAAGAACGGCGACTGGGATCTCGAGGTGGGCCGGAGCGCGTCAGCGGTTCGAGCGCCCGGCTATCCCCGCTCCCTGCAGACCGATACCGATGGGGACGGTGTGCCCGATAACGTGGATCAGGACGATGACAATGATGGACTTAGTGATGTAATAGAATGCGGTTGTGCTGCTACTGCTGTCTTCGAAAATGGCGGTTTTGAAGAGCAAGCATTCATTGTACGACCCGGTGAGTGGAACCAAATGCCTCAACAATACGTCCCGGGTTGGAAAACTACGGCTCCAGGTGGTAGAATTGAGATATGGGGCGACGGAGCCGGCATCGTAGGACCTGTCCCCGCGCAGGAGGGCATAAATTTTGCTGAAATAAATGCAAGTGAGCATGCCGCACTATACCAGGAGTTTTGTATCGGCGGTAATGGGGGCACGGTGACCTGGAGTCTCTATCACAGAGGGAGATGGGGTGTGGATGTAGCCGAGGTAAGATTTGGTGCAACCCTGGCGGACGCCCTGGCAGCCCCTGCTGCAGAAACCATGACTGACGGACAGTCCTGGGGTTTTTACTCCGGCACATTTACGATACCGGCAGGGCAAACCACATTGGCGATCGCTTTTCAATCCGTTTCTACTGCCACGGGCGACCAAGCAGTCGGCAATTTTTTAGATGATATACAGGTAAAGTTTGATTTGATCTGCGATGATATTGACAGCGACGGCATTCCCAATAACCGTGACACTGACAGCGACAAAGACGGCTGCCCGGACGCCATCGAGGGCGACCGCAGCCCCACCTTTGATTTCGGGGACCTCGCTTCCGGCGGGGGACTGGATCCCGGCGCCTTTCCCGCGGATACCGATGGTCTGCCGGGCGGCGCGACCCAGGGCCGCGGTTCCGCCTACGACAACACCGCCAACAACTGCACCGACTACGGGGACGCGCCCGAGAGCTACCAGACCTCGACGGCCAGCGCCGCTCCCGCGGTCAGCAAAGTCGCCACGGACCCGGAGACCCTGCTGCCCTTTATCTACCTCGGCGCGGGGGTCGATATAGAAACCGACGGCCAACCGGGCCCGGACGCCGACCTCGACAGCCACGAAGCGGGGGTCGTGTTCAGCTACAACAGCGGGGTCGTTACGGCAACGGCAACAGTGGTGAACAATGCGCGCGAAGGCGAAGGCGGCGTAGGCGTGGAAGACATGTTTGTGTGCTGCTGGTTGGACGGCGGAGTGGCTTCGGCCGCCGACACGTCCACCGTCAGCGGAACCTTTGAAAACGACCCCACAACAGAGAAGCGCTGCGCCGATGTGGCGGCCAACAGCGGGACCACGACGTATACGTTCTCCTGGTTTTTTCCGGTCACCGTCGAGACCACGACCTACGCGCGCTGTCGGGTCGCCGACGCAGGTCCGCTGGGTCCAACCGGATATTTTCGCTACGGCGAAGTCGAGGATTATAAAGTCACGGTGAACCCCACCAGCGCGACCGTGGGGGATTTTACCGTGGGCATGGACTCGGTGGAGGCCTTTCTGGCCCAGCTCTCCGCGAGGGGCCATCTGCCGGCCCTGCTGGCGCGGTACGACCCGGCGTTTTCGGAAACACCGGCGGGGGCCGATATCAGCGCGGTACGGAAGGCCCTGAAGGCGATCCTCGACCCCGACGGCGACGGCTTGCTGGCCGTGGCGCGCTGGGATACCCTCGAAGAGCGCGGCACGGCGGGGTTTTACGTAGAGCGCCGGGGTCCGAAGGAAAAGGGCTTTACCCGTGTCCACCCGGCCCTTCTGTCGGGACTGCTCCACGCGCCCCGGGGGGGCGAGTACTGGCTGGCGGATCCCGGGGTGAGCGCCCCCGGCGACTACCGCTACCGCCTCGTGGAGCAGGAGGCCCGGGGCACGCAGAAGACCTACGGCCCGTGGAAGGTGCGCCTGGGCCGGGACGGCCGGGTGAAGCCGGCCGGACGTCTCATCCGAAAGAGCGGGGAGACCGGCGGTTTCAGCCCGTGGAAGGTGCTGGGGCCGGGCTATGGCGCGCGCAGGCGCGAGGCCAAACCCCCGCAGTTTGAGAAGGTGGTGACGCAGTTGGCCGCGCGGTTACAGGCCCAGTCCCAAGGGCTGGCCTCGGCGATGTCCGAAGGGCCGGCCCCGGCCAGGTCCCCGGCGGTGAGCAGAAAAGAGAAGAAGAAAAACAAGAATAACTGGCTCTACACGGATCAACCGGGGCTTTACGGCCTGACGGTGAATGAGCTGTCGGGCCTGACCGGGAGGAAAGCCCGCAAGATTCGCAGCAAGCTTTCCAAGGGCCGGTACCGCCTGACGACGTACAAGGACCGGCTGACGCCGTATCATTTTGACCCGGTCCGGGACACCCTCTACTTTGTGGGGGAAGCGTACCGGACCCTCTACACGGACGAGAACGCCTACCGCCTGGTCTCCTCCGGGCGGGGCGACCGGATGGCGGTGGTCACCGGCGCCGGTCCCGGCCCGGGCGGCGTCGCGGGCGAGTTCACGGATACGGTGACGGTGGAGAAGGACAACCTGCTGGCGCCGTGGGTGGTTTTCGACGGCGTTGACGCCGACTACTGGTTTGACGACTATATTGCGGAGGGCCGGGAGGGGAACGATCCCTTGGAAGTGGCCCTGGTCCTTCCCGGCGCTGCGCCAACGGGCCGGATGAGGCTTCACCTGCATATCCAGGGGGCCACGAACATCAAACCGGGGCCGGACCACCGGGTGCGGGTGTGGCTGAACGACACGGAGCTGGGCCTGTTGGAATGGGACGGCCAGGCGGAGGCGGTGCTGGAGGCGGAGGCGGACCAGTCGCTGCTGAAGCCCACGGGCAACGTTTTGAAGCTGGCCAGTGAAATTCCCAATACTTTCCAGTACTTCAACCGGGTGGTGGTGAGCTACAATCGCCTGATGAGGGCGCATGAGGGCCGCCTGTGGATGAAGGCTCTGCCGGCGGAGGTTCATACGGTGGGCGGTTTCGACAGCGACGCGATCGTGGTGATTGAAGACCCCGGCACGCCGGAGGCGCGCCGTCGCAAGGATATCACGGTATCGCCGTCTGCGGGCGGGGGGTACGAGGTGAGCTTTGCCGCCGGCCGGACGGCCGGTTACCTCGTGTCGGAGGCCTCCTCGGCGCTGACGCCGCGCGTGTCTGCGGATCTTCCTTCCCGCCTGGACCGCAAGGGCAACAAGGCGGATTACCTAATCATCGCGCCCCGGGCGCTGTCGGAGACGGCGACGGCGTT
>Ga0209681_1000052_pt1 | contig 31642 bp, 29 predicted proteins | sample WorMetLIZISLAND2_3_FD_187416 | JGI IMG/M metagenome (GOLD analysis project Ga0209681, IMG submission 187416) | Marine gutless worms symbiont microbial communities from Max Planck institute for Marine Microbiology, Germany - Olavius clavatus LIZARD... ... | reverse complement strand
GAACTGGATGTACGCTTCCTCCTCGGTGCCAAGCCGGCCGACCACAAATTCCTCTTCGATTGGGTGGCGCATACGCCGAGCACGGCCGAGCACGCCGTCACCGATGAGCAAGGCATTCAGCACCGCTTCCGTTACCTCAACGGTGCCCCACTCAACGAGGCCAACTTCGATCTTAAGGTCAATTTCCTGTGCTCCTCCGATGACGCATTCATTCGTTGTTGAGGGTTTTACCGAAGGCCCCGATATCTACCATATCTCCCTTCCCGGAGTATCCACCACCGCCGACATGTGCCGCGGCCAATCCCTAGTCGTCTGGGCTATCCACGAGGGTTGTGCCAGTGCGCCTGCGCCCTGGACCAATGGCTGATGGGGAAATCGGATTTGGGTGCAGCTCTTTTGAAATGGTACCGGGCGTTGAAAATCCGAGAGTCGAGGCCGGTTTATCGGACACCTTGTGGAGCTTGCGCACCGTCCATTTCAGGCCGCCTCGTTCCGGGACCTAGCGATCCACGCCGCCCCGTGGTTTCAAAAAGCTCCGTAGTCATGTTGACCGCACCGGGCGGGGATTCACAGGCTGAACTGTGCCCGCCGGAAAATATCGAGTAGGCGCTGCGGGGGGGGAAATGCAGCCGCAAATAAACGCCAATGAACGCAAATCTATTCAAGAAAAGCCGATGAGGATGAACCGGCTTTTTCGGCTCATTTGCGTCCGTTCGCGTTCATTTGCGGCAAAAAAGAAAATATCAAGTAAGCTCAAGGGTGGACACAACCCACCCTATGGTTGGCTAAGCCTTTGTTTCCAGGGTTCTCCGCGTCGTTTCAAAGAGAATCCACCCCACCGTTAGGTGGCGCGCTGTCGCGCAGCAAACAAGTGGCAAGTGGCAAGATGGGGGGCCGCGGGGAACCGAGACCGTTCAGACACTGGTGTGAAGGCTAGGCATCTCGGCTTTACAGTCTATGAGGCCGCTTGACGTGCACGAATAAATTCAATTTTAAAACAGTATCTTACGAGATGTTTGTGAGAGCCGTACCCATCGAATTTGCCGGGATGAACGGCGGCTTGTGCAAGCTTTTTTTGCATAATCGTAGCTGGAAGGCACCTTGAAGAATTCAGGGTACCTGTGTGGGGCAGGGGGCAGGGCCGGAGCGTCGCCATTTTGCGCGAAACCCGAATGGGGTCCGTCCGATGTCGGGTGCAAAAAATTAGGCGACGGCCATGGCCTTCGGCGGCCCGCGTTCGTCCTGCGTCCGTCCCGGCACGCACTCCGCGCGGCGCCAGGACTCCCGCATGGCCGAGCCTTTCGTCTCCGCCGGCGCTCACGCGCCGCAACTCCGACGAAACGCTCGGCCCTACGGCTACGCGGGGGTCGTCGCACTCCGCTCGTCGCTTACGCTCCCTCGCTTTCCTGGGCTCCTCCATAGCCCGCCAGCTTTCAAGCCTGTGATGTTTGAAAGCTGGAAGCGAAGCGAAATCTAGTGGTGTTATGATTTCGTTGTTTCCGGTGTGTAGGGAACAGGGTTCCCCTTTCTCGGAATCGAAGTAGGGGCAACCCTTGCGGTTGCCCATTCTCGGTAACAACAAGATCAGAACACTACCTGACATCTTTTCGTTTCGCAGCTTGAGAAATTTCAGGGATGGATTTTTTCAAGCCCCCCGAAGATATCGGCGGTGAGGTTCTCGTACCAACTGTAAGCGTACTCTACCTCGCGTCGCCGCGCCTCGGGGGTGGCGTCCATGGGGGTCAGGCCACCGGCACCTTTGACACTGGCAATGGTTTGGCCATCCGCGCTGAGCCGGTAGACCGCGGCTACCGAGACACCCCAATCCTTACCGATGATGGAATAGCAGGTGTTGACGTAGGAAGGGGGCCCCGGCTCTTCGTCCTCGAGTAGAGCGACGACCGCGGCGGCGCATACCTTGGCCTGGCTGTTGGCCGCATAGCCGGATTTGGGCATCTTGGTCGCGATGCAGGCATCGCCGATCACATGCATGTCCGGGTGTTTGAGGGATTCGAAGGTCTGCTTGTCCACCGGGCACCAGCCACTCTTGTCCGTGAGACCCGAGTCCCGGGCGATTTTCCCCGCCCGTTGCGGCGGGATGATGTTCAGAACCTCGGCCTTAATCTCGTCCCCGAAGCTGGTGGTGACGGTCATGGTATCGGTATCCACCGCGACTACTGCGGCATCCGGACCCGGCTGCCACTCGATCATGGCCTTGTCGGTCCCGAAGCCATAGAGGGCCTTCCAGCCCTGGGTGAACAGGCCTTGCTTCGAGAACTTCTGCTTGGAATCCAGGATCAGGACCTTGGATTTGGGCTTGTGTCGCTTGAAGTAGTAGGCTATCTGGCTGGCGCGTTCGTAAGGTCCGGGTGGGCAGCGGAACGGATTTGGCGGGGCGGCGATCACGGCGGTGCCCCCATCGGGCATGGCCTCGAGCTGGGACCGTAGGAGCTTTGTCTGCGCACCGGCCTTCCAGGCATGGGGCAGCTTATGGCTGGCCTCTTCGCTGTAGCCCTCGATCTTGTCGTAGAGCAGATCGATGCCGGGGGCGACGATACAGCGGTCGAAGGCATGGTCCTTGCCACCGGCCTTGACGACCTTGGCGACCGGGTCGAGTAGCTCGGCGGTGGCGTGGACCACACGGATCCCCATGGCCTTTATTTTGTCGTAGCCGAATCCGAGGGTATCGAGCGCACGATTCCCGCCCAGTACCTCGTTACTCATGTAGCAGGTGTAGTATTGTGGGTTGGGCTCAATGAGGGTGACATCCACCGAGCTGTCCGCCAGCTTGACATAGCGGGCGGCGGTCGCACCGGCCGTGCCGCCGCCGATCACGACGATCTTTTTGGTGGCGCCCAGGGCCAGATGCGGAACGCCGATCAGGCCGATGGCGGTGGCGGTACCGGTGGCTTTGACGAAATCGCGACGATTCATCTTCATGTGTCCTTTGCTCCTTACTGGCTGGGGATCTCGAAGTGTTGCTTTCATAGCAATTTTTCACGACATGAGGGGGCCTCGAGCAGCTCCGTCCTTGGCATTTTTCAAGTCGTGAGGCGAAAGCATTTCGTTGCGCTCCATTTTCAATCAGTGACCCGACTGAAATGGAGTCTTTATTGCTGGCTGGCATAAAAGGCGATGATGGCCGCTAGGCCTTTTTCACCCTCTTTCGCGATCAGCTTCTTGAGCTTGTTCTTCATCATCTTTGGCATCTTGCGGCGGTCTTCGCGGAAGTCGGTCAGGGTGTTCTCCAGGTAGGGGGCCCATTGGCCGGCCAGCAGGTAATAAGCGTCCCCATCCGTAAGCGGCTTGCCGCCCTCTTCATGGCAGCTCCCGCAGTATTTATCGTGGAGCTTGGCGCCTTTTTTGGCCATGGCGGGGTCGAACTTCTGTTGGGCCGGGACGAATTTCCGGGTGGCGAAGTGGCTGGCCATCCGCTCGATCTCTTCATCCGTATAGCCCTTGGCGATGCGGCCCATGATGGTGCCGTAGGTCTCGCCGCTTCGAAATGCCTGCATCGCCTCGATAAAGGCCGTCTTTTCCATCTGCGCAATGCTGGGCGAGGCCGGGCCGGTGCTGATGCCGTCCTTGCCGTGGCAAGCATTGCAGGTGTCCGCAAGCATGCTCGCGTTCGCGGTACCGATATCGGGCCCTCCTCGGGATGTTTCCGCGGATACGGCAACCGAGATACCGAGCGCCAATACGCCGGTTGCCAGGGCTAGGTTGATTGCTTGTTTGGCCATGTTACCTCCTTTGGTGTTCTTCCAAGTGTGACGATTTAGATGCACCTTGAGCGGACAAGGTGCCCGTGCGGGGGAGGGATGCTCTGCCAGCTTTCGAGCACATAGGTGATTGAAAGCAAGTCGCGAAGCGGAAATCGCATTTCTGTTTTTTTGTATGGAGACTTGGAGAATTCCAGGACTGGAATTTTCCAAGGTCCCCTGAAACGATGCGGAGAAACATTGGAAACAAAGGCTTAGAGTCTATCTAGGAAGTAATACATTGATTTTAAATCATAACACATGTATATCTTGTGGTTTTATGCGATACAATCCCAGAGTTTTCTATGACTGAAGAAAAGATTCAATCGGTTGCCAGGTACCCGAGTGACCTCACCGACGAAGAAGGGGAAATCCTTGAGCCCATCATCAACGAATTGGAATCCTATACATCGGACGCCCGCGAAAACGTGATCTTCGCGAACTCCTAAATGCCATTTTTTTATTTGAATAAAACAGGTTGTCCCTGGCGGTATCTGCCAAAAGACTTCCCTCCCTACAAGCTCGTTAATTACTTAATACTAACCGGAGCGTCGCCATTGTTCGCGAAACCCGAAATGGGGTCCGTCCGATTTCGGGTGCAAAAAATTAGGCGACGGCCATGACCCTTCGGCGGCCCGCGTTCGTCCTGCGTCCGTCCCGGCGCGCACTCCGCGCGGCACCAGGATTCCCGCAATGACTGGACGCCGTGTCGCATGGCCTGGTCTTTCGTCTCCGCCGGCACTCGTCAGCGGTTACGCCAAAAAAAGACCGAAAGCCAGATCCAACGGGAGCAATTATTGATAGTCAAAGTGTCAGGGGAACCCCGGAATCCTATGTAGAACCGGGATGTGACGGGGCCAACTCGTTACGGGCAGAAAACGTCCTATCGTTGCCGATATAATCGGTTGCGTGCTCGTCGTCCGGGTACACGCTGCCAATGTGTTTGACGGTAAAGCCGCTCGTCAAGTCATTACAAACTTGTTTCCGAGCCTCCATACCGTCAAAAAAATCCGGGGCGATCGTGCCTATTCCGGTTCGGACCTATCTAACTGGGTCTTGACCCAATTCGAGTGCCAGCGCGAAGTTGTTAGAAAGAAAAAAGGACAGCGAGGTTTCCACATTTTACCTCGCCGCTGGGTGGTCGAGAGAACATTCGCTTGGCTGAGTCGATGGCGTCGATTGAGTAACGATTATGAACGGAAACCAACTTCGAGCGAAACACAGGTTTATTTCGCATCCAGTCGTTTACTTCGCCGGAAAATCTGTAATCATCAGACAGCCTATAAAATGGCTGTTCGTTGAGTTTCCATTATTAATAAATTTTTAGATGACCTCTTAGCCGACCGTAGGGTGGGCTGTGCTCACCATCGAGCTTACTCGATGTTTGCCGGTGGGGCAGCCTGCCCCCTACCAATCCCCGCCGGTGGGTAAACAGGGCCATAGAGCTTTTCGAATCCCCGGGGCGGCGTGATCGCTATGTCTCGGAGCGAGGCGGGCGTCAAATGGACGGTGCGCAAGCTCCACAAGGTGTCCGAAAAACTGGCCTCGACTCTCGGATTTTTGACGCCCGGTGTTGTTTCAAAAGCGCCGCACCCAATTCGATGTGCCTGATGTCAGCCGGTGCCCGCCGGCTTGGCGACCGCCTTGCGCAGGACCTCCAGCAGGGCCATCAGGGTAGTGTGCTTCATCTTCCAAGTCGCCTTGTTGACTACCAGCCGGGCGCTGATATCCGCAATGAGCTCCAGCGGCTCCAAGCCGTTGGCCTTGAGGGTATTGCCGCTTTCCACTAGGTCGACGATCCGATCGGAGAGTCCCACCAGGGGTGCCAGCTCCATGGTGCCGTAGAGCTTGATGATTTCCACCTGCTGCCCCTTGGCCGCGAAGTATCGTTCGGTGCTGGCAACGTATTTGGTGGCGACGCGCAACCGCTCCGGGCCTGGGGCCGGGTTCCTGCCCGGAATGCCGGCCACCATCATGCGGCAGCGGGCGATACGCAGGTCGAGGGGCTCGTACAGGCCGGCACCGCCGTGCTCCATGAGTACATCCTTGCCTACTACGCCCAAATCCGCAGCACCGTATTGCACATAAGTAGGCACGTCGGTGGCACGGATGATGACCAGCTTCACCTGCGGCCGGTTGGTGGTCAGAATCAGCTTGCGTGTAGCCTCGGGATCGTCGTCGGGCCGGAATCCGGCCTGGGCCAGCAAGGGGAGTGTCTGCTTGAAGATGCGGCCCTTGGACAGGGCGATGGTCAGCGAATCGGAGAATTCCATGGGCCTGGGTTCCGCTGTGCGGTCCGTTATTCCGGGATCCGGCGGATGTGTGCTCCCAGGGCGGACAGCTTTCCTTCGATGTTGTCATAGCCGCGGTCGATATGATAGATACGGTCGACCAGGGTTTCCCCTTCCGCCACCAGCCCGGCCAGCACCAGGCTGGCCGAGGCACGCAGATCGGTGGCCATGACCGGGGCCGCGGTCAATCGCTCCACCCCCTGGCAGATGGCGACGTTTCCCTCCAGCCGGATGTCCGCCCCCATACGTTGCATCTCCAATACGTGCATGAAGCGGTTCTCGAACACATTCTCGGTCACGGTGCCGATCCCTTCGGCCACGCTGTCGAGGGCGCATAGCTGGGCCTGCATATCGGTGGGGAAGGCCGGATAGGGGGCCGTATGCACGGAGACCGCCCGCGGACGCCGTCCTTTCATATCCAGCCGGATCCGATCGGGCCCGGTCGTGATGTGGGCCCCGGCCTCCCGGAGCTTGTCCAACACCGCATCGAGCAGGTCCGGGCGCGTATTCCGGCATAGGATGTGCCCTCCGGTCATGGCGGCCGCCACCAAGTAGGTGCCTGTCTCGATCCGGTCCGGCAGGACTTGGTGAAAGGTCCCGCCGAGGCGCTCGACGCCTTCTATGCGGATGCTGTCGGTACCCGCACCTCGGATCTTCGCGCCCATACCGTTGAGGAACTCCGCCAGATCCGCGACCTCGGGCTCCCTGGCCGCGTTGTCGATCACTGTCTCACCCTTGGCCAGGGTGGCGGCCATCATCAGATTCTCGGTACCGGTCACGGTAACCTTGTCCGGAATCAGCTGGGCACCCCGTAAACGGGTCGCCCGGGCACGGATATAGCCGTTCTCCACACTGACCTGTGCGCCCATGGCACGTAGACCCCGGATGTGCAGATCGACCGGCCGAGCGCCGATGGCGCAGCCGCCGGGGAGGGAGACATCGGCACGCCCGAAACGTCCGACCAGGGGCCCCAACATGAGGATCGAGGCCCGCATGGTCTTGACCAGCTCGTAGGGGGCTGAAAAGTTGGTGATCTCGCGGGCGTCTATCTCGAGGTGCCCGTGCTCCCCGGGTGTGAAGGACACCCCCATCCGTTCCAGCAGCTCCTTGGTGGTGGTGACGTCGCGTAGGTGAGGGACATCGAACAAGGTGACCTTTCCCTCGGCGAGCAGGGTACCGGCCAGGATGGGGAGTGCGGCATTCTTGGCTCCGGCGATCCGGACCTCACCGTCGATCGGTGTGCCGCCAGTGATGAGGAGCTTGTCCGTCGATAGGCCACAAGATGTTGTCGGTGCCTGCGCGTTCGATGGTGCCAAGTAATCGGCTTCGGACCTAGGCATTATCGGCGACCGACGGCGGTGGGATGATAGCGGACACGGATCATCATTGGCCCTGTGCATTCATCTCGTCGAGGCGGTCGATCAGCGCATTGATACCCTCGCGCCGGATTTGGGCATCGAAGCTACCGCGATAGTTCGAGACCAGACTGACCGCATCGATTATCACATCATAGATCTTCCAATTCCCGCCTTTGCTGTAAAGCTTGTAGTCGATCATGACCGGGGAGGGGGCCGGTTCACGCACCTCGGTGGAGACCACCACGGTGGAATGTGGGCCGGGCTTTTCCGGCAGATAGTGGATTTCCTCACCGGAGTATCTGAGGAGCGCTTTGGCATAGGTACGAATCAGCATCTTTTGGAAGCTTCGGATCAGGGCCTGCTGTTGGGTGGGAGTCGCCTTGTCCCAGTGCTTCCCGACGGTTACCCGGGTGATTTTCTCGAAATCGAAATGGGGAATCAGGATTTGATCCACCAAGTCGTGGAGTATGGTGGGATCCTTTTCGATCGCCGAACGTTTCTCGGCGAGGATCGAGAACAGCTCTTTGCTGGTCTGCTGCATGGCCGCCGAGGCGCTACCGTCCGTTGCCGGTAGGCTGCCCGGTAGCAGAAGGCCTGCACACACGAGCCACAGGCCTATGATGGTAGACTTGAATCTTTCCATCCGAGCTCTCCTCTGCCTTACGAAAAAGCGGAAAAATACGACCGGCCGTCTGTCACCTGCCTGTCGAGGGGACCGACGGTAAGGACATCAGCGGGAGATAGTAGCGAATTGCTGTCCGCCGTGCATTTTGAAAAACCGATTCCCGAATCGCCATCGCGTCATGATGGGGTAGGATTCAGGGCTTGTTTTCTTGGACACAGGGCCAGCTCCCTGGGTGGCTCCGGTCGCTCACTCCGATGGATGCGGTGGATTTCGAGTTCGAGACCGATCTGTCGGGGCGGGTCCTTCTGGTGCTTGTTGAGACCGCCGGTCAAAGGGTCTCCGCACTCAGCGTCAGCGACGGCACCCTGAGGTTTCTCGCGCTAGCCGCCGTACTGCTCACCCCGGATACCGGCCGCATCTTTTTCTTCGAGGAGCTCGACAACGGTCTGCACCCGACCCATTTGCATCTGCTTTTGCAGTGGATCCAACAGGTCTGCCGGGATCAGCAGATTCAAGTCATCGGTACGACCCATAATCCGGCCATGTTGGATCTTCTCGAAGACTAGGCATTGCAGGATGCCCTCTTGATCTATCGGACCGAGGCCGCACCGGATTCTCGTGTGCGGCGGATCCCGGATCTTCCGGATGTTGAGCGGATCCTGAAGACCCGAGACCTCGGGTCCTTAGCATGCCGCAGGCTGGCCGGAAGATGTCGCGGCCTTCTCCGAGCCCGAGGAGCTAGGGTCCGAGATGGAGGAAGGCTAGAAATGAATGGGGTGCGGCTCTTTTGGAACGACGCGGAGAAACCTGGAAACAGAGGCTCAGCCGACCAGAGGATGAGTTGTGCCCGCCCTTGGACGTACTCGATATCTTCTTTAGGCTCTCTTACGTTTGGTGTGGGTGGAAAAGGAAACCACCGCGTAGCGGCTGCGTCCTTAGACAGGCTGGATAGGCGCAGAAGAGGGGTTTGCATGAGGGGATCGGAGCATTTTAGCCACGAGGCCACGCATCACGGCGAACTCAGCAACAGCAGAACATTAGGCTTGATCCGCCGGGTGCTCCGATCCTCTCTTGCCCGCATTGTGTTGCGCCTATCCAGCCTGTCAAGGATGGTTTTCTTTTCCATTCTACCCAACACTCTCCGCAAGAGAGCCTCTTCTTTTTTGCCGCACATGAACGCAAATGGACGCTCATGAGCTGAAAAATACTCGGCTGAGGTCCGCGCTCGGCCAGCTCGACGCACAAAGCCTTCTCGTACACGGACTCCAAAGACCCAAACCTAAGACGTTGCTAACTTCGAATGCACACCCGATAACACGCCGAGATGCGAGGGCATCCTCGTCGACTTTTCTTGAATAGATTTGCGTTCATTGGCGTTTATTTGCGGCTGAATCTTCTCCTCGCAGCGTTTAACCGATATTTTTCGGTGGGCGCAGCTCACCCCATGGATCCTCGCCGATGCGATCAACATGGCCACGGAGCTTTTCGAATCCATGGGGCGGCGTGGATCGCTAGATCTTCAGAACGGGTTGGCCCGATAGGGATGGTGCGCAAGCTCCACAAGGTGTCCGAAAGACCGGTCCTAACTCTCGGGTTTTCAACTCAAAAGAGCTACACCCGAATGAATGTTCTGATTATTCCCGAGGATTTCCGCAAGGACCAATATATCCTCAAGCCGATCATCGAGAAGATGTTAGCCCATATGGGCCTACGGGCCCGTGTCCGCGTCTATACGGACCCGAAGCTCGGCGGAGTCGGCGAGGCCCTAACCCGGAGCGTCGCCATTGTTCGCGAAACCCGAAATGGGGTCGGTCCGATTTTGGGTGCACAAAATTAGGCGACGGCCATGGCTTTCGGCGGCCCGCGTTCGTCCTGCGTCCGTCCCGGCGCGCACTCCGCGCGGCACCAGGACTCCCACAAGGACTGGACGCCGTGTTGCATGGCCGGGCCTTTCGCCTACGCGGGGGTCGTCGCACTCCGCTCGTCGCTTACGCTCCCTCGCTTTCCTGTGCTCCTCCCCGGCATCGGCTTAATCCCTCTTCCGCTCGCTATCGGCCGCATACTCGAAGGCATCGGAGAACATGTGCTCCATGGTCGATCCGCATGCGGCGAAGGCATCTCGACCCGCGTTCACCATGACCGGCGGTCCGCTCATATAGATGTCGAAGCCGCTCAGGTCCGGGTGGTCGGTGACCACGGCTTGGTGGACGAAGCCGGTCATTCCCGTCCAATCCGGGTCCGGCTCGGACAGCACCGGTGAGTAGGTCAGATTCGGATGTTCCCGTGCCCATTGCTCGGGCAGGTCCGGTAGATAGAGGTCGTGGCGGGCACGCACGCCCCAATAGAGGTGGATGGGGCGTTCCACGCCGATGTGGAAGGCATGCTTGATGATGCCTTTGATGGGCGCGAAGCCGGTCCCTCCACCCATGAAGATGAGCGGTCGCCGGGAGTCCTCGCGCAGGACGAAGTTCCCTAGGGGGGCCTGGATGCGCAGGATGGTCTTCTCCTGCATGCTCTCGAAGACATAATCGGTGAACTCACCGCCGGGGACGTGGCGTATATGGAGCTCGATGAACTCGTCGTCGTGGGGGGCGTTGGCGATGGAGAAGGCGCGCCTGCGCCCGTCGCGCAGGATGAAGTCCAGGTACTGTCCAGCAAAGAATCGGAGCCGTTGGTTGTCCGGTAGCTTGAGGTAAAGCCGGACCACATCGTGATTCAGCTGCTCCTTTCTGACCACCCGGCATGGGAAGGTGCGTATCTCGATCTCGGTAGTGGTGGTGATCTCCTGCACTCCGATAACTAGATCGGTGCGGGGGACGGCCTGGCAGGTCAGGCAGGTGTTCGGACCCAGACCCGCGAGTGCCTGTGGCTTGCCTTCCGGGTAATCGACGGTGCCCGCCAACAGGTCGGTAGCGCAGGAGCCGCATTGACCGTTGCGGCAGCCGTAGGGTAGGCCGATCCCCTGGCGTAACGCGGCGGCGAGCAGACTTTCGTCGGCCGCGACTTGAAAGGTATGATCGCTGGGTTCGGTACGGACGTTGAAGCTCATGGCACTACCTATGGGTCATGTTTCCGAAGGGCAGGGAGGTTCTGCTATTTTCCCAAGTGTGGGGACAGCTCGAGAAATTGCAGGGATGCAATGGTTCGAGGGCACCTCGAGGTCCCCTCGAGATGTCCGTATCGCAAATCGATTTCGCTGGGCCGCTGTGTGCCCACTGGAGGCTTCCGTGTGGTTCGAGACTTTCATCCATGAGTCGTGGCAGGTCATGCTGGACCTGTCACCTTCTTTGTTGCTCGGGCTACTCATCGCCGGGCTGATGCATCGGTATCTGCCCCAGGGACTGGTGCGGCGAGGGCTCGACCGTCCCGATTTGCGTAGTGCCGCTACGCGTGCGGTGCATGAAGTAGGGCTTGTACTTGGGCTCGACCGTCCCGATTTGCGTAGTGCCGCTACGCGTGCGGTGCATGAAGTAGGGCTTGTACTTGGGCTCGACCGTCCCGATTTGCGTAGTGCCGCTACGGCTTCCTTGATCGGGGTACCATTGCCCCTTTGCTCCTGCGGGGTGATCCCCGCCGGAGCTGGGTCTACGCAACGCCGGTGCCGCCAAGGGTGCGACGACCGCCTTCCTGATCAGTACGCCCCAGACTGGCGTGGATGCCCTTTTGGTCAGCGCCTCCTTTCTCGGTTGGCCGTTCGCCTTGTTCAAGATGGTGGCGGCCTTTGTGACGGGAATGGTCGGCGGTTCCCTGGTCAATCGTTTTACCGAGGCTGACGATAACCCCCGGCATGAGTCTGTTGCAACCGCTGTCGTACCGGGTCCGCGGAGGCTCGGAGATGCTGTGCACTATAGTGTGTTCGAGCTATTGGCGGCGATCGACGTCTGGATCCTGGCGGGGGTGGTGGTCGCCGCGCTGATCGCGACTTTCATCCCCGCTGCTTATCTGGCCAACCAGACCTGGGCCCAGGGCCTCGGCGGTATGCTGCTGGTATTGGTCATTGCCATCCCCCTCTATGTCTGCACCACCGGGTCGGTGCCGATCCCCGCTTCCCTCATCGCCGCGGGGATGCCGGCAGGTACGGCCCTGGTCTTCCTGATGGCCGGGCCGGCCAGCAATGTGGTGACACTCGGTGTCATCCATCGGGTGCTGGGGGGGCGCATCCTGGTGATCTATCTCGAGACCGTGATCCTGATGAGCATCTCCTTGGGGATAGGTTTCGACTGGTTGCTGCAAACCGGAGGGGGCGGGCCGGCCGTGACTGGCGATGGGCACGGTGCTTCCTACATCGCGGTCGCTTCCGCCTTTCTGCTGAGCGGATTGCTCGTCTATCTGCTGGGGCTTCGACTCATGGCGAGGCTGTCGGTACGATGCCCTGCGGCACCGGCAACGGACTTGACGCTTCAGGTGGAAGGCATGTTTTGCCAACACTGTGTAATCAGCGTGAAAAAATCCCTGGAGGGGATCGCGGCCGTCAGTGAGGCGACACCGGATCTCGCTTCCGGGTTGGTGCGGGTGCGTGGGGACCATCCGGATGTCACAGCTCTGATCCGGGCGGTGGAGCAGGCTGGGTTCCGTGCCCGGCCAGGATGAGTGCGTACGAGGTCGGTTTTGCACGGATGCTTATCGGGGATCTTGAAAAGTTGATATTTACCCGATTCGGCATAGAAATCCGGTTGACTGGAAAGCGCAGATAAACTAACGTTACTACAATTCCCAGCGCACTCGATCTTCTAAGGTCCCGAACCACTCGCGGCAAAGGCATCCGTTATCTTGCTACCGGTCCGCAATCGGGGTTCGTTGGTGGGACCTATTCGTCCGGCTCCTCCGTTGGTACCCGACGTTCGTCGGGGGTATTCCCCTCAAGGTTCCTCGAGCGGTTATCCGTGTCCGGTGGATAGAGTTTTCCGATAGGTGTATTCAAGGGCGCTTGCTTCCCTACGGTTTTTCAAGACGCGAAGCGAGAACATTTTGTTGGGCTCCCATCTTTCAAGCACCGACGTGCTTGAAACAGGGCCGGGTCCCCTCGGATCCGATAGAAGCAAGAAAAAACCATCCCTGGAATTTTCCCCACGTGAAGTCAGAATGCGATTTCTGATGTGGCGCCGTTCTCAGGCGGTAGCCCGATTGAGAATGGCGGTGTGTCTTGCACTGCCGAGGCAGGGATCCCCGACTGTTTCAGGGGTCCTTGGATTTTTCAAGGACCCCCGGAGAATCGCCGCACTCGCAGGCGGTTGGTAGGATACGGCGGTTGATAGCCGTTCACGATTGTCTGACCTGTGCATTGGTTGGACGATGGTGCAAGCATTGATCAATGCACGATTTGTATGAGAGAGAACGATGCGGATCTACGTAGGAAATCTGCCCTATAGTGTCACCGATGACGAGCTCAGGGATACATTCGCCGAGTTCGGTGAAGTGGATGCGAAAAACACAGCTATCGTCATGGACAGGTTCTCCGGCCAGTCCAAGGGGTTCGGGTTCGTGGATATGCCCAACGATGACGAAGCCAATCGAGCCATCAATGCTCTGAACGACCAGCCTTTGAAGGGTCGTAAGCTGAAAGTCAACGAGGCCCGGCCCAAGGCACCGAGACAGGGAGGCGGCGATTATCACTGAGCGGGCAAGTTGGCGTGCCGTCCCGTGGGGAATGCACGCCCTTGCCCACCCAAGCTCAGGGTGATGCGGCGTCGGCTAGCGGCGGGGCTTCGGGTCCATCCTTTCTTGGAATTTTTCAAATCGCCGAGCCGCAAGGCGATTCTGGCTCGGTTCCGTTGTTCAAGCACTCATCGGCTTGGAGAATGGTCCGGTGTTCTTGTCTCCGTCGAGGGGGAGATGGAGTCTCGACCTCTAGGATGCCTCGGGTGTTCCGAGATGCTTTCAATCGATCCCGAGTCGGCTCCAGCGTTCGTCCACTCGTTGCCGGATCCGTTCGTCCATCCGGATCGGTTCTCCCCATCCCCGTGACGTCTCCCCCGGCCACTTGTTGGTGGCATCGAAGCCGATCTTGGAGCCGAGCCCCGATACCGGGGAAGCGAAGTCCAGGTAATCGATCGGCGTGCGCTCCACGATTACCGTGTCGCGCGCCGGGTCCATGCGCGTGGTCATGGCCCAGATCACGTCTTTCCAATCCCTGGCGTTTATATCCTCGTCCACCACGATCACGAGCTTGGTATACATGAACTGACGTAGGAACGACCAGATGCCCAGCATCACCCGCTTGGCGTGCCCCGGATATTGCTTCCGCATGGCGACCACCGCCAAGCGGTAGGAGCAGCCTTCCGGTGGTAGATAGAAGTCGCCTATCTCCGGAAACTGCTTTTGCAGGATGGGGACGAAGACCTCATTGAGGGCTACGCCCAGGATGGCCGGCTCGTCCGGCGGTCGCCCGGTGTAGGTGCTGTGGTAGATGGGATCATGGCGCTGGCTGATGCGATCGATGGTGAAGACGGGGAAGCTTTCGACCTCGTTGTAATAGCCGGTGTGATCGCCGAACGGGCCCTCATCGGCCTGGTCTCCGGGGTGGATGTGGCCTTCGAGCACCAGCTCGGTCCCCGCGGGGATTTGCAGCTCGTTGCCGATACCGTCGGTAACCTCGGTGCGGCTGCCCCGCAGCAGGCCGGCGAAGGCGTACTCGGACACACTGTCGGGCACCGGGGTGACGGCGGCGAGTAGGGTGGCTGGGTCCGCCCCCAGTGCGACCGATACGGGGAAGGGTTCGTCCGGGTACTCCAGACACCAGTCCCGAAAGTCCAGGGCCCCGCCACGATGGGCGAGCCAGCGCATGATGACTCGATTGCCCCCCAGCACCTGCATCCGATAGATGCCCAAATTCTGACGTGGCTTACCCGGTCCTCGGGTGATCACCAGCCCCCAGGTGATGAGGGGGCCAGCGTCTCCTGGCCAGCAGGTCTGGATCGGCAGGCGGCTGAGGTTGGCCGCCGACCCTTCGTGCAGGATCGCGCGGCAGGGTGGATTAGAGACCCGTTTGGGTGCCATATCCAGCACCTTTTTGAATATCGGCAGCTTTTGCCAAGCATCCTTCATCCCATGGGGCGGATCCGGCTCCTTGAGGAAAGCCAACATTTTGCCGACTTCGCGCAGGGCGTCGACGGATTCCTCCCCCATCCCCAAGGCGACCCGCCCCGGGGTGCCGAAGAGGTTACCCAGGAGTGGAATCCGGGACCCCTTGGGCTTCTCGAACAACAGAGCCGGTCCTCCCGCGCGCAGGGTGCGGTCACAGATCTCGGTGATCTCGAGGTAGGGATCGACCTCGACGGCTACCCGTTTGAGCTCGCCCCGCTGCTCGAGCTGGGAGATGAAATCCCTCAGATCCTTGTATTGCATTGGAATTGTGAAGACTGGAACAATCTCGGTAGGTCGGGAAAAATGGGCTGAACCAATGCGCCGGTTCAGTGGCAGGATGGGGTCAAAAAATAGGGAGATCTTTTTCTTTATCTTTCCATCCCGGCGGACGAAGTATCGGCAACGCCGGAAATCGGCCGGAGCGGCTGATCAGGCACTTTATTTGCGATATGTCCGAATACATGGATGCGATTATTGAGGTACTTTCATTCTTCGGTCCATATCATGCCGTCCGTTTCCGCGGAAATACGATCACGGATGCTTTGCATCAACTTCACGGCCTCAATCTTCATATCGCAATACCTCTGCAGGAGTTCGAATCTCCAGGAGCGGATACCCAAGGCGGAGGTTCACAGAATTATATCCATGAATTCGCTCCAGGTTGACTATGTGTTTGAGGTTCCAGCTTACTAAAACATCTACGCGACGAATTGTGGCCATTGCTATGTGCTGCGCATCCATGTGATTCTTCGTAACCGTTCAGGCCCTCCCTCTAAACTGCGGTCTTGGCGCACACTGGACTCCACCAAGCTGATCCATTGGCTCCTATGAAAGCCCCTCTCCCCTGGCGGGAGAGGGTTTGGGGAGAGGGGGAGCAAAAGAGGAACCCCAGCATTGGTTTCGTCAGTGAACGCTCAATATTTTCCCGGAGTTGGTCTTAGGCGATTGACGGAAAATGGCCTACTGGATTAGGCTGGATTTCCGTTCGTGTTCGTGGCGCGGCAACCAGCATCTAGTGGACTCTATAACGGTTGCCGCAACACAGAGGACGGGTAATTATTCAACCCCTCTCTCTACAGTATAGGACATAAATTTCCCATTAAAATCAGATGGCCGGACGGTAATGACTCTTGATTGGGATCGGTTTTTGCTCGTGTAACCATTCCCCGAGGAGATGCGCCCAGCAGAAGATGATCGTTAACAAGGCCAGAAGCCTCTCAATACGATCCAACCCGGTCAGACGGGTTGCTTCAAAATCGAATCCTTGGCTCTTCAAGGCTTTGAATAAGGTTCCGATTTCCCAACGCCGTTTATCGTCGCCCAGGATGGCGGTGACCCGAGAAGCATCCGGACTGAGAATGGTGAGGGATTCACCACTCATCAAGCGCATTCCCGTGACCGAGAGCTTCTGGCCCTAAACAACCCGTTGTCCCCTTAGTTGGATGACTTCGCCGCGTGGCAAGTTACGAAACAATTCCGTACCGATGAATTCTCTATCGGCGAGGTAGCCATCAATTTTTTCCACCCCGAATAGCTCAATAAATCTGTTGATGGGTGGAATGCGTTCGTCCGTATTGGAATTGCCTGTTTTATCTGACAGGATCGATAACACGGGGATCGCCACACCTTGCTGGATGATCGCCAAGCACAGAATATTGATATGGGTTTGACCGAATTTCCAGTTGGTCCGACCCAGGGTCAGTAGATACTGACCCTCGGGCAACTGACTGGCAATAAACCGAGCCACGGTGGAGAAGTCGAGAGGAAAGATTCTGAACAGGCATTGAATACGTTTATACTTCGAGTCTTTCAAGGTGCCATCGGGAAGAGCAGTGGCTAATTGCGCGAAATGGACGGTCCTGACCTTGATCAAAGCGATAATCAGACCGGCTAGGCATTTGGTTCTGACCAAGTTCCAACCGAAACAGCCAGGCAACAGAGGCACCAGAGCGGCGATATTCTGATCCATCGCTGGGAGCCCTCCGAAAAAATTTATTTCTTATTAAAAGGTTATGCTAAAATTCAGCAAGGGTGGCTTGAACGCCCGGCTCAACTGTAACAAAAATATTTATTCTAAATCAATATATTGAGGTTTTTGTCCTGTATTATGTTAGGCGGAGTCAAGTGTGTACCAAGACCAGCCCGTATCGAGTACGGTCCGGTCGAAAACCATCGGGCGCCTCGACGAATCCCGCCCTTGGAATTCTTCGAGGCGCGAGACGAAAACAGGGCTCAAGCCGTAGGTATACCGGCCAGAAAGACCAGGGCCTGGGCGGGACAAGCGATCCGGTAATCGAGTCCATGGGGAATCAGGAACAGTCCCCCGTCTGCGAGCTCGAGGTCGGCCAAGCCTGGGGCGGAGACGACCACCGGACTTCGAATGACCACCCCCAGCTTCGGGCCCTGGCTGGCGGCACCGATATAGGGCCGCTCGGCATCGATCCGTAGGCGCGCCAGTACGAACTCCGGGGATGGGGTCTCATAGATGACAACCCCTGCCGCTTCGGGTTGCAACCCCTTCTCGAGGATATCGGGCACACTGGCATCGAAGGTGAGAATCCGCAACAGCTCGTCCACGTCCTTGTGCTTGGGGGTCAAGCCACCACGCAGCACATTGTCGGAGTTGGCCATGATCTCTATCCCGGCGCCCCAAAGGTAGGAATGGAGCTCGCCAGCGGGAAGATACATGGCCTCCCCGGGCCGCAGATGGACCAAATTCAGCAACCACAGGGAAAACAACCCCCGGTCCCGGTGGCCATCGTGCGAAAACAAGGCGTCCGCCCCCAAGACCCAGTACTCAGTTTGATCCCGGGAGAATGCCTGCCGGGCCGCTTCCGCCCGTAACCGTAGCAGCAGGGGCGTCAGGATAGCATCGACCTGCTTCCGCTCCATCCGCATAACCCGTGAGTAGAGTTCTCGCAAAGACTCCGATGTGGGGCGATAAGCCACCGCCAAGCCTCGCAGCTCCGGGACTGCGGCCAGAACGGAGTCGATCTCGTCCAGGGGACGAAACCCCCGCACGGCATAAAAATCGGTCAAGGCCACGATCAGCTCGGGCTTGTGGTTATCGTCACAATAATTGCGGTTCGAGGCATCCGGGGGGATACCCAGCCGATTCTCGCGCGCGAACCCTGTCTCGGCCTGTTGCTTATCGGGATGGGCCTGGATCGAGAGGGGCTGAGCAGCGGACAGAACCTTGAGGAGAAACGGCAGCTCACCGCCGAAGCGCTCGATCCCCTCGGGGCCCGACACCGCGTCGGCGGCGTCCTGTAACAGCATCGGAAAGGGCACATCCACAGCACCCAGGTGGGCCACCGAGGGCAACCCGGCGTGGGTACCGATCCACAGCTCCGCATAGGGCCTGCGATCCGGGTTCGGAATACCGAGCAACGCTGGGATATAATCCGGATCGCCCCAGGCATAGCTCCGTACCCCACCGCTCAAGGCCAGGGGTCGCGGTCGCCGGATAAAATCCGCGACAGCCGTCTCATGTGCCGATTGCTTCATCGGGAAATATCCCTTGGGAATCTGAGTCATTCGGGTACCCGAATGATAACCCGATTGGATATCCGGCAAAATTCTCTCCCTGGAATTTTCCTTTTCTATACTCGTTGCACGTGAATGTATTGGTATGAGTGCCGGGTCCCCTATAATTGCGCATATTATGGGCTCTAGCCCGAATGGCACTGACTTAGAGACTACCTTTATTAGATAGTCTCTATCTAGCTAACATCTTTAAAAACATAGAATTAATTTTTATCAAGTCATCTGTTGCAAGGGGGATTCTAGACAGCCTCTTATAGAGCCGATATCCGGATAAGTCCGTGGGTTAGGGTCTACTTTAACCCGCCGAAATTGCGCAGGATCCGCCCTACAGCCAAGAGATTGCACGCGATAACCAACGGATTTTCCTTGTATCGCCGCTGGGTGTTAGTGCATAATTCATCGATTTTACGAGTTCCTGCTTAAAATCAGTGCTATTCGGCTCTGACCCCTTATGCCGGAGCACCTTGTGCTCGAAGCGAGAGTCCACCATAATTGCCTGAAAATATGAAGCGATTAAGGGTCATAATCGCTTTGAACTCCGGAGTGAACATAAGGTGCAAATGCTGCCTATTTGGATTTGGCAACAACCCGACTGGCCCCGCTTCCGCTGGGATGGGGTCCGGCTTGCGCCAAAGCTTTCCCAGGCCCGGTTGGCCCAAGGCCGGATGCTCGGGGTGGCCCGCTTCCTCGACACGGATCTCACCCTAAGAGGCGGTAGCCGCGATTCTGACGGAAGACGGCCTGACCACCAGCGCTATCGAAGGTGAACGGCTCGACCCGGCCTCCGTGCGCTCCTCGGTAGCCCGTTACCTGGGGCTCCCGAGCATCCCTGTACCGCAGCGCACCGTGGACGGCCTGATCGAGGTCCTGCTGGACGCCACGGAACACCATGATCTTCCCATGACTGCCGAGCGGCTGTTCAGCTGGCAGGCAGCCCTGTTCCCCACCGGCTATTCCGGGCTGCAATCCATTCGGGTGGGACAGCTGCGCGGCGAAGAGCCGATGCAAGTAGTCTCCGGGGCCATCGGCAGGGAGCAGGTGTATTTCATCGCACCGCCGCGTGCCGGACTGGACGCGGAGCTTACCCGCTACCTGGAGGGGGTCGATCATCCCCCGGCTTCGATAGACGGCCTGATCCGGACCGGGATTGCTCACCTCTGGCTCGTCACCCTGCATCCTTTCGAGGATGGCAACGGTCGCTTGGCACGTGCTATTACCGACATGATGCTCTGCCGGGACGAAAGCCAACCCATGCGCCTGTTCAGCCTCTCGGCCCAGCTTCTGCGGGAACGGGAGGCTTACTACGACATCCTCGAGCATACCCAGCGCGGCGGTCTGGACGTGACCGCGTGGCTGGCTTGGTTCCTGGAGCAAATCCAAGCGGCGGCTGCCTCCGCCGAGCAGACCTTGGCCAACACTCTGGCCAAAGGCCCGCTACTGGCTCCGGCACCGGACCACCGTCCTCGACCAGTGCCAGCGCAAGGTGCTCAATCGGTTACTGGACGTGGGTCCCGGAGAATTCGAAGGCGGCATGAACACCCGCAAGTACATGAGCCTAGCCAAGACCAGCCATGCGACGGCCTACCGGGAGCTCGCCGACCTAGTGGGGAAGGGTTGTCTGCGGCCCACCGGAAAAGGAGGGAGAAGCAGCAGCTACGAGCTTGCGTGGTAGTCACAGCATAGGGCATAAGGGGGCGAGCATAAGGATGCTGACTCGAATGGCAGGCACTGACTTAAGTTTATACATGGATAAATTAGTGGATAAATTAGTGGGTTAGGGTTTAATTTAACCTGTCGAAATTGCGCAGGATCCGCCCTACAACCACCGGAGCGTCGCCATTGTTCGCGCAACCCGAAATGGGGTCCGTCCGATTTCGGGTGCGAAAAATTAGGCGACGGCCATGGCCTTCGGCGGCCCGCGTTCGTCCTGCGTCCGTCCCGGCGCGCACTCCGCGTGGCACCAGGACTCCCGCAATGACTGGACGCCGTGACGCATGGCCTGGCCTTGCGTCTCCGCCGGTGCTCACGCGCCGCACTCCGACGAAACGCTCGGCCCTACGGCTACTGGTGTGGGTAACGGGTCATAGCGACTTGACTCAGGTCGTGAGGGGAAGCCCCGACTTGACGACGAACGGAGAAGTCGGCAGGTGGGTCAACTTACCCGCCACAAGGTAGAGGATGGTAATCAGGTGCTTGGTGGTCCCGTAGCCGCGGGCCCTGGCTTTGGCGGCCTGGATGAGGGAATTGACCGCCTCGACACGGCCGTTGGTGAGCCTGGAATCGAACGCATTGAGGAGGCTTGGCCAGTGCTTCTTAAGCGTCTTGGCCACCGCCTTGATCGGCTCCGGGCGGCAAACGGCGCGCCCAGTCGTACCATCTGTCGAGGAGCGGCTCGGCTTGCGCCGCGCTCTGAGCGCTGTGGAAGAGCTCGCGTAACGTCTCCTGGATCCGGAAGCCACGGTGTGTCTTGAGCACACACGCCAGCTTGGTAGCTTGCCGGCATATCCATACAGACCGCACGGATGTTCTCGGCACAGGTGCCATGAGCCTCGAGCGCATCGGCAAACTGGGCCACGCCCCGGGCTTTTCGCCCTTCGCAGGCATAGAGCACACGCTGGGCATCGAGATCGTGAAACAAGCTGATGTCATTGTGTCCGCGCCGTGAGGCGCGTCTCGTCGAGACCAGCCGAGGTGACGGTCGAGAAGTCCTCTTGAGCGTGCGCCTGATCGACGTAATGATCGAGGGTGCGCCAGACGCGCCTGTCGCTGACGCCAGGCAATTGAGCGACCCGAGAGACCGCCATCGTCTTACAGAGGGTGACCAGTAAGGCCTCCATCCGTAGGTTGAAGCCGCTGTTGGGGCACGCCAGGGCGCCACGACCTAGGGGTAGTCTTGGTGGCGCAGGTCCCGCAGCGCACACGGGGCACCTTGGCGTGGATGGCGGCTTGGAATTGAAAGCAGTTCAGGTGACGCCAGTCGCGCTCGAGCGTGTCGTGGACCGGCGGGTGCTCCTCCCACGATGGGGAAAATGGCGCTACCCACACTAAACGCAGGAGAGTCCCATTACTATGGAACACGAAAATTCCTTCCCTAGAATTTTCCCTTACACTAGGTCAAGATGCGATTTCGATGTGGCTTCATGTTCAATCGGTGACCTGAGTTGAACATGGCCGGACGTCCTTGTCCGTCTCCCATCTCCGAACATGACCGAACATAAAGCTAAAGTGTCCGCAATGATCGACCATCGACACACCTACGATACCGAAGCTTCCGGCACCGCAGAAGGTCGACCCACCAGCGATACCGATGCGGCCACCCTCGATGAGCTCATCGACGCCCGCTACAACCGCAGAGCCGTGCTCAAAGGCACCCTGGGGGTAACGGTAATGGGTGCTCTGACCGTAAACCCACTAACACTGTTGGCCGGGCTGTAGCAAGCCGAACGATTCGTCCGAACAGAGATTCGGCTTTACCGAGGTCGAACACGGAGTAGACGAAACCCACCACGTCGCCCCCGGCTACGACGCGGATGTGCTGATACGCTGGGGAGACCCGGTATTACCCGATGCCCCTGAGTTCGATCCCAAACGGCAGAGCATCACCGCACGGCGCAAGCAATTCGGCTACAACAACGACTTCATCGGCTACATTCCGCTCCCTCTCGGCTCCGACAATTCGAAACACGGCCTGCTGTGTATCAACCACGAGTACACGAACCGGAAGGTCATGTTCCCCGGTTCAAGCAAAGACGACGACGCACAGAGCCGCTTGACCGAAGCAAAAATGGCCGCTATCGAAATGGCCTGCCACGGTAGCTCCATCATCGAGATCGAGCAACGGAACGGCAAGTGGCAGGTGGTCCCCAACAGCCGGTACGCGCGCCGAATAACGACTCTGGACACACCCCTGGTGGTAACCGGACCCGCTGCCGGCCACCCGCGCCTGCGGACCTCCGCCGATCCTACGGGTAAGCGGGTGATCGGCACCCTCAACAACTGTGCCGGTGGCATCACCCCTTGGGGCACCTACTTGATGGCCGAGGAGAATTTCCACGACTATTTCAGAGGGGACCTAGACAATCATCCGACACAGACCTCCGTGGACAATGACGGCGGCGAGCCCGGCACCGACGGCGCAAAGGTCCGGGAACACCCGGAGAAGGTCAACTACACCCGCTACGGTATACCGCGGAACAGATATGATTGGGGGAAATTCCATCGGCGTTTCAACATCGATGCGGAGCCAAACGAGGCCAACCGCTTCGGCTGGATCGTCGAGGTAGACCCGTCGGACCCGACATCCACACCGGTCAAACGCACCGCCCTGGGCCGCTTCAAGCACGAGGGGGCCACAAGCATCGTCAACGGCGACGGACGGTTGGTGCTCTACTCCGGGGACGATGAACGCTTTCAATACCTCTACAAGTTCATCTCCGCCGACCGAGTCGCCCCCGACAACCGAGCCGCGAACCGGGATCTATTGGATCGAGGCACCCTGTTCGTGGCCAAGTTCCACCCCGAAGGGACCCTGACTTGGCTACCCTTGACCTTGGGTGCAAACGGCTTGACCCCGGAAAACGGGTTCCACAGCCAAGCGGACGTGCTGATCGAGACCCGACGTGCGGCCGACCTACTCCGCGCCACACCCATGGACCGCCCGGAGGACGTAGAGCCCAATCCTCACAACAACCATGTCTATGTGATGCTCACCAACAATTCCGAACGCACCTCGGATCGAACCGACGCCGCCAACCCGCGGGCGAGCAACATCTGGGGACATATCCTAGACCTGACACCACCGAACGGCGACCATGCCGCGGACACCTTCGACTGGAACATCCTGATCAAGGCCGGTGATCCGAGTGACGAAGGCGTTGCCGCCATGTGGAACCCGGACACCAGCGAGAACGGCTGGTTCTCCTGCCCTGATAACTGTGCCATCGATCACCAGGGTCGGCTCTGGATCACCACCGATCAGGGTAATGACTGGAAGCGGAAATCCGGTACCGCGGACGGCATCTGGGCATTGGAAACGGAGGGGTCGGGCCGCGGCACCGGAAAAATGTTCTTCCGCGTCCCCGTGGGCGCCGAGATGTGCGGCCCCTGTTTCACCCCCAACGACCGGACCCTGTTCGTCTCGGTGCAACACCCGGCAACCGACGGCACTAAGGATTTCCCCGGGTTCGGGCGTAAATCCACATTCGAGGACCCAGCCACCCGGTGGCCGGATTTCGACCCCGAGATGCCGCCGCGTCCCTCGGTCGTGGTGATCACCAACAATGATGGGGGCGTGATCGGAAGCTGAGGCGGCTTCCTCCAGACTCGGCGTAAAGTGGCCGGGAGCCCGGGTATCTCACCCACACCCCCGAGCCGACTTCCGGATAAAGCTGGTCCTGGCACACAGAAGGAGCCCAGGAAAGCGAGGGAGCGTAAGCCACGAGCGGAGTGCGACGCCCCCCGCGTAGGCGTAGGGTCGGGCGTTTCGTCGGAGTGCGGCGCGTGAGCGCGGGCGGAGACGAAAGGCCAAGCCATGCGACACGGCGTCCAGTCCTTGTGGGAGTCCTGGTGCCGCGCGGAGTGCGCGCCGGGACGGACGCAGGAGGAACGCGGGCCGCCGAAGGCTATGGCCGTCGCCTAATTTTGTGCACCCGACATCGGACGGGGCCCCATTTCGGGTTTCGCAAAAAATGGCGATGCTCCGTTAGGCTCAGACGCTTGGTGATGGCTACCAGGGCGTTTAGGGGGAAGCTGTATTGGGTCCGTTGTTTATGCATAGCGATTGAATGCTATGCTGGTGTTCGAATCGACTTGCTTTTGCTGCGGATAGTCTGGGTGCTTGATCGAATTCCGTCAAGGTGCCGCACTCGGGACTCGTTTATCGGAGCTATAAGAGGTCAGAGCTGAATGGCCCTGGTCCCTTATGACCGTCCGGGAACAGCGATAATGCGCAGGTCCGGGCCGATTGTCCGCAGGTCTCGAATCGTCAGTTCCACCCGGTCCGACATTTGCGTTAGGCCCGGCAGCCGGAATAGGCCGCGTGAGCCATCGCCCATCAGGTGAGGGGCTAGGTAGAGGACGATTTCGTCGACCAGTCCCGCTTGCAGGAGTGCTCCGGCCAGGGTCGGGCCCGCCTCGACCTGGACCTCGTTGATCTCCCGTTGGCCCAGGTAACGCAGCAAGGCTGTGAGATCTACCCGGTCCTCGCTTATGGCCCCGAGACGGACCTCGGCCCCCGCCGCTTCCAGCCGCCTAGCAGCCTCCGTTGCCGCCGTCGCTAGACCGATGATCAGAATCGGGCCCGGTTGGTCGAATAGACGGGCGTCGGTGGGGGTGCGCAGATGGCTGTCGACCAGGACCCGCAGGGGTTGGCGCACCGGCTCGTCGGGTCCCGCCAGCTCCGCCTCCTCGAGGCGTACGTCCAGGGCGGGATCGTCCGCCAGTAGGGTGCCGCTTCCGGTGAGGATCGCCGAGCTGCGCGCGCGTAGCCGCTGCACATCCCGTCGTGCCGCCGCGGATGTGATCCACTTGCTCTTTCCGCTGGCCATGGCGGTACGCCCGTCCAGGCTGGCGGCCAGCTTGCAGCGCACATGGGGCAACCCCTGTTGCATGCGTTTGATGAAACCCGGATTGAGGGCCTGCGCATAGGCTTCCAGGACCCCGACCTGCACGGCGACGCCGGCGGCCTCCAGGGCGGCCAATCCCCGGCCTGCCACCCGTGGATTCGGATCCACCATGGCGATCACTACACGCTCGACTCCGGCCGTGAGCAGGCCGTCGGTACAAGGTGGGGTTCGGCCCTGGTGGCAGCAGGGCTCCAGGGTGATATAGGCGGTCGCGCCTTTGGCCTGCTTCCCAGCGGTCGTCAGCGCGATGCGCTCGGCGTGGGGTGCCCCGGCGCAGCGGTGGTAACCCTCACCCACCACCGTCCCGGCACGGACCAGCACACAGCCCACGCGGGGGTTGGGATCGGTGGTGAAGAGACCTAGGCGCGCGAGTCGGAGCGCCTGTGCCATGAAGGCGAGGTCCTTGGCGTCCGCGGTCAAGACGGCGGCTCCAGGTCGGCGAGCAGGTCCCGATGCTGGCGTTTGGCCTCGGGCGTGAGTTGGCCTTCCAGGCGTTCGATCTCCTCGCGGAAGGCGGCCATGTCCTCGAATTTGCGATAAACGGAGGCGAACCGCACATAGGCAACCTGATCCAGGGCCCGTAGCTCGTCCATGACCAGCTCACCGATCAGGTGCGATGGGACCTCTCCTTCACCGCCGGTGACTAGGCGGCGGTGGATGCGGGCCAAGGCGGCCTCGATCTCCTCGCTGCCGACGGGGCGTTTCTCCAGGGCATGCAGGATGCCCGCGCGCAGCTTATCCCCATCGAACGGGACTCGGGCCCCACCTCGTTTCTCCACCCACGGCAGGTCGAGCTCGGCGCGTTCATAGGTCGTGAAACGTTCCTGGCAGGAGACGCAGCGACGCCGGCGGCGTACCTGATCGCCTTCCCCCGACAACCGGGAGTCGGTGACCTTGGTATCTCGGACGCCACAGAGGGGACAGCGCATGGTTACTTACCGTCGGTCGAGTCGCGTGCGCCGCGAGCCGCCGTCTCGGGGCCTGTGGTCCATAGTTTCACCGGGCGTAGACGGGAAACCGGCTGCACAGTGCCGTCACCTCGGCCTTGACGGCCTCGATCCGGGCCGGGTCGCCCCGGACGTCGATGATGTCGCACATCCGGTCCGCTAACTCCCGGACCTCCGCGGTGCCGAAGCCGCGGGTGGTCACGGCGGGGGTTCCGACCCGGATGCCGCTGGTGACGAACGGGGACTTGGGGTCGTTGGGCACCGCGTTCTTGTTCACCGTGATATTAGCCGCCCCGAGCCAAGCCTCCACATCCTTTCCGGTGAGTCCCTGCTCAATAAAGCTGACCAGGAACAGGTGGTTGCTGGTGCCTCCGGAGACCACATCCCAGCCCCGGGCGATGAAGACCTCCGCCATGGTTCGGGCATTGGATACGACCTGCTGCTGATAGGCCTTGAACTCGGGAGCCATCGCCTCTTTGAAGGCCACGGCCTTGGCGGCGATCACATGCATCAGGGGTCCCCCCTGGGTGCCGGGAAAGACCAGCGAATTGAGCTTCTTTTCAATTTCCGGATTCGCCTTGGCCAGGATCAGGCCGCTGCGGGGGCCGCGCAGGGTCTTATGGGTGGTGGTGGTGGTGACATCCGCGATCGGCACCGGATTTGGGTATAGGCCCGCGGCGACCAAGCCCGCGACATGGGCCATATCCACGCACAGGAAGGCATCCACCGTATCGGCGATGGCACGAAAGCGCCCCCAGTCCACCACTCGGGAATAGGCGGAGAAGCCGGCTATGATCATCCGTGGCCGATGCTCCCGGGTTAGCCGTTCCACCTCCTGGTAATCGATCTCCTCGGTGGTCGAATCCAGTCCGTACTGGACCGCGTTATAGAGTTTGCCCGAAAAGTTGGGTTTGGCCCCATGGGTAAGGTGGCCGCCGTGGGCTAGGCTCATGCCGAGGATGGTGTCTCCGGGTTGGCACAGGGCCATGTAGGCGGCTGCGTTGGCCTGGGAGCCGGAGTGGGGCTGCACATTGGCGTAGGCGGCACCGAACAGGGCTTTGGCGCGTTCCGTGGCCAGCCGTTCGGCGATATCCACATGCTCGCAGCCGCCGTAATAGCGCTTGCCGGGGTAGCCTTCGGCGTATTTGTTGGTGAGCACCGTGCCCTGGGCCTGCATCACCCTGGAGCTGGCGTAGTTCTCGGATGCGATCAGCTCGACATGCTCTTCCTGCCGCCGTTCCTCATCCTGAATCGCCTGCCACAGCTCGTCGTCATAGCCAGCAATCCGCATAGTGTCATCGAACATCGTATCTTCCTCGCTGCTGAATCATCCGCAGAGCAGGTCTGTGGTCGAGGCTTGGTCTTGGTGCGCACTCGACCCCACCAAGCCGATCCGTCGGCGGCTATAAGCCCTTCTCCCCTTGGAGAGAGAAGGGGGAGAAGGGGCGACCGCTTGGTCGCCCCTACTTGTTCCATACTCACGGGGACTCCATCTTAGCGCCGGCAAGCCGGCGCCTACATCCGGTACCTTGCGGTAGGCGCGGGCTTGCCCGCGCTCCATCTAGCATCACGCGGCCATGGCTCCATACCTAACTTGGTCTTGGCACACACTTAACTCCACCAAGCCAATCCGTCGGCTACTAATAAGCCCCTCTCCCCCCGGCGGGAGAGGGGGAGCAAATGCAGATCCTCGATACTGCTCTACTCCGTGAACGCTCGATACCGAGAAATCGTGCCGTGATTCTACCAACTAAAAGCCCTTTCTCCCCCGGAGCTGGTCTAAGCGCACACCCTGTTCAACTAGCCGACTTCCAGCCTCGGCGGTATGCTCTACCCTGGTCCGTTGGGAACCTTGAGGGTACCTTGAAAAATCGCATCCCTGCAATTTTTCAAAGTGTCCTTATCGGGCACCCGGTATTTCCCACTCGGCTCCGGCTTCCTGGGTGCGCGGGTTGCTGTGACTCCGGGATCGTCGGCACGGCGGCGTCACCACCCTGCCCCAGGGCTCGTATTTCCTACGCGGACTATCCGGAGGGGTTCGGTCTACCGCGGTGTGTGCACCGAGTACCCCAGCATTGGGCAACCGGACGATAGGGGCACCTCGATAGCACCACCGAAAATTCAAGGTGTCCTCGAGCTGATTTCAAGGTTACTCGATCAAGAATTCGGAGCCATGGAATACAAATCCATATCGAATGTTTAATCCGGGCGTGCAACAACCTGGGAATAGGCTATGAAAGTCATCGGTGATGAAAGAAACCTAGTAAAAGTCAAGATGGGCCCAGGGATGATATTCCAGAATAACCGCACCCCATTCAATACGGAGGCGATGGCCGCGATCTGTAAAGATAAGGAGTACTCATTCGAATTACTGCACAACCGTATAGCTATGCCGAAGACAATCGGATTTTTGAATTATATCATCAAAGAGAAATACCGAATACCGAAAATACGTAAAATATCCGTCAGAGCGGGCTATCATCGAGAAAATAGAACGGGAGCTGGATTATCCTGTCGTAATCAAACGTAATCGGGGTTCTTTCGGTGTGAATGTGTTCCTGTGTCGAGATAGGGATGAGGTCGGAGAAGCCCTTGGAAACATATATGATCGGAATAGTCTTCATTATATGACTATGTTGCCTTGGCCCAAGAGTATATGCGCACGGATAAGGAGTTTCGGGTAGTTTCCCATCGTGGTAAGTTGCTACTTTGCTACCAACGAATATCGGAGCACAAAGAGTTCGGAGCCCGTTACTGGGAGACGAGCAAGGGTTATGCCAGGCACGTGGATAATCCTGAAGAGCACGAGGCGATTACCCGGGTTCGCCAAACCTGCTCTGGAATTACCGGGTTTGCCATACGTCGGACTTGATATCATCAAGAATACCAAAGGGGAATACTGCTTGTTGGAAATCAACTCCGGACCCAAGTATGATCATTATGTTCAGGCCCAGGGTACGGAGGGGATTATCGCTATGTATGAGAGAATATTCATGAAGGAATCCGCCATGCAGGGCAACCGGATAATCGATGGATAGGGAGCCCGATATTTCCCATTCGGCTCGATCTTGACTACCCACTCCGCAAGCACAGTGGCAACCACACGACCGGTTGCCGGAACGGTCCGCATCGCCATGGGGATCGAATACGACGGCAGTGCGTTTCATGGTTGGCAGATCCAGAATGACCGGCGTACGGTCCAGCACGAGTTGGAACGGGCCGTCGCTGAGGTCGCCGATCATGCGGTCCGGGTGCATTGCGCTGGGCGGACCGATGCTGGGGTCCATGCCCTGGAGCAGGTGGTCCATTTCGACACCGAGGCGCGGCGTAGCGAACGGTCTTGGGTCCTGGGTACCAACGTCAATCTGCCACCGGATGTCAGCGTGCTCTGGGCCTGCCCGGTAAGTTCGGAGTTCCACGCCCGTTTTTGTGCCGTCGCCCGTCACTATCTCTATCGCATCCTGGTGCGACCGACACGCCCGTCTCTGCTTCGCGATCGGGTCGTCTGGACGCGCCGAACGTTCGATCCGGAGCCCATGCAGTGTGCCGCGGCGGACTTGGTCGGGAGGCACGATTTCTCCAGCTTTCGCGCCCTCGGCTGCCAAGCCAAGAGTCCCGTGCGGCGGGTGCATTATGTCCGGCTCGAACAGCGCGGGGAGGTCCTGGAGCTGCGCATCGGGGCCGATGGCTTTCTGCACCATATGGTACGCAATATCGCCGGTGTGCTCATGGCCATCGGGCAGGGCGACAAACCGGCCTCCTGGGTGCGTGAGCTGCTGCGGCTCCGGGATCGCCGGCTCGGCGGCGGCACTGCCCCGCCCCAGGGGCTGTACTTCCTGCATGTGGATTATCCGGAAGGGTTCGGTCTGCCGCAATATGTCTCAAATACCCTCGGCATTGGCATTGGGCAACCGAATGATCGGGTCACCTCGATGGCACCACCGGAAATTCAAGGTATCCTTGAGAAGAGGGAATGCCGGACTTGGTGATTATCGAGCCTCGCTTCTTAAACTGGTCTTTACTCACACTTGATTCCGGCGGACGATGACGGGGCGTGGGGTGTTGGCCAATGGCCGTTGAGATGAGACTCCCGACAATTCGGTGCTGGCAACCGGTTGAACAGAGAAAGCAAGTGCCGGGGTTTTAGCTTTTGCTCCCCCTCTCCCTAACCCCTCTTCCGCCAGGGGAGAGGGGCTTATAGTAGTAGCCGATGATCGGCTTTGTGGAGTCAGGTGTGTGCCAAGGCCAACTTCTTAGATTCCGTTTAATGACTAACCTATTGTAAAATTATATATTTAAGGTGGGCTATTCCTATGTATGTTCTGTTTTCAGGGAAAGACCAAGGATCGATTATAAAAGGATTTGATGGAGAGTACCTGGGAAGCCGTCCCACCCTGAGGCCTCGAGCCTGTATGGACAGATTCCCAAGGCGGCCAAAGACTGCGGTGGCGCCATGCCGGCGCGGAGCAAGACCGACGCCATTGATGCGGCGCTCCTGACCGAGTTCGTCCAGCGCATGCCCTTCAAGTATTGGTCGCGTCCCAACGACTAGGCCTTAGCGATTCGCGCCTGCGGGCGTCGCCTCATGGCGCTGAACAAGCCATGCACGCAGACCAAGAATCAGCTCCATGCCGCCCGGCAGACCGCGTCAATGGAGGAGCCCAGGAAAGCGAGGGAGCGTAAGCGACGAGCGGAGTGCGACGCCCCCTGCGTAGGCTCGGCCATGCGATACGGCGTCAAGTCATTGTGGGAGTCCTGGCGCCGCGCGGAGTGCGCGCCGGGACGGACGCAGGACGAACGCAGGCCGCCGAAGGCCATGGCCGTCGCCTCATTTTTTGCACCCGAAATAAGGTCCGGCGGTCCCCAGGATTAGAGTTCGGTCAGTTAGAACTTCAGCCTACCGTGCTCCATCAGGCGTTCCCGTTTCTCTTGGTACTGGATGTAAGCCTGAATCTTCTCGGCATCGAGCCCAACCGTGTCGGCGCAGTAACCCTTGACCTAAAAGTGATTGCCCCAATAGAGCTTACGTTTCGAATGCTGAAACCGGTTGAAGACTCGAATCGCCGTTCGATCCTTCACCGTCCCGACATAATCCGATACCGAAATCTTTGGCGGAATCATCACCAACAGGTGTACATGGTCGATTTGTACGTTTAACTCCACCGCCTCACACGTGAACTGCTCCGAAAACGTTCGGATACCGCGGCTCACTTCCTCCGCCACCGGACCACTCAAGGTCCGAAAGCGATATCTGGGCGTCCAAACAAGAGGGGACTGACAAGGCCAGATAGCCTGTGATCGCTTGCGAAAACGACTCATTGGTGTACTCCTCGTTCGAGACTGTGGGGACAACTCAGACTTAGGAGTACCATTGAGTCGTGCTATCGGCAAAGCCTCAGCACTCTGACCAC
>Ga0209681_1000048_pt1 | contig 32954 bp, 33 predicted proteins | sample WorMetLIZISLAND2_3_FD_187416 | JGI IMG/M metagenome (GOLD analysis project Ga0209681, IMG submission 187416) | Marine gutless worms symbiont microbial communities from Max Planck institute for Marine Microbiology, Germany - Olavius clavatus LIZARD... ... | reverse complement strand
ACTCGGAGAGCCGGTCGGCCAGGTCGCGTCCGGCGCGGGCCCGTGCCCCCGCGTCGAGAGCCGAAGTGGGCTCGTCGAGAAGCAGCAGGTCCGGGACCGTGACCAGGGCCCTGGCGAGGGCGACCTTCTGCGCCTCGCCTCCCGACAAGTCCCTCGCCCTGCGGCGGGCCATCGCGGTCAACCCCATCCGCCCCAACCACCGCTCAACCCCGGCCGACTCCTCCTCCCGGCCCACCCCCGCGCTCCTCAGCCCGAAGCCGATGTTGTCGGCCACAGTCATGTGCCCGAACAGCAGAAGGTCCTGGAACATCACCCCGACGCGCCTCTCCTCCGGCGGGATGAAGACCCCGCCCGCAGGCTCGTCGAGGACGCGCCCGCCCAGCGAGATCCGCCCCCTGGACAAAGGCGCCAACCCGGCCACGGCGTCGACGACGGTCGACTTCCCGGCCCCGTTGGGGCCCAGCAAAGCCAGGGTCGTCCCCGGCTCTGCCGTCAACTCGGCGTTGAGGCTGAGCCCGCCCCGGTCGACGCCGATCACGGCGCTGAGACCGCTCACCGGCCGCCCGCCCAACGATCGCGCAAGGCGACCAGCACAATCAGCGAGACGGCGACCAAGATCAGGCTGAGTGCGACCGCCGCGTCCCGATCGCTCTCCAAGGCTATGAACACGGCGATCGGCAGCGTCCTCGCCCCCGGGGCGGCGCCGGCGAAAGTGACGGTGGCGCCGAACTCCCCGACGGCGCGGGCCCATGTGAGAACCAACCCGGCGACAAGAGAAGGCCGGATCATCGGCAGGGTCACCCTCCTCATAACGGTCCACCGACCCGCCCCCAGAGACGCCGCCGCCCCCTCGTGCCTCCCGTCGAGGTTGCGCAAGGCGGCTTCGACGGTGATGACCAGGAACGGCATCGAGACGAAGGTCGCCGCGACGATCACGCCCCAGACGCTGAACGGCAACACCAGCCCCGTGGCGTCATGGAGCGGGCCGCCGACGACGCCGCTCCGGCCGAGGGCGAACAGCAGGGCCGCGCCCCCGACCACCGGCGGCAAGACGAGGGGCAACAGCACCAGGGCGCGGACCAGCGACCTGCCCCGGAACTCGGCTCGGGCCAGCACCCAGGCCAAGGGGATGCCGATCACAGCCGAGACAGCCGTCGCCGACAGGGAGGACACGGCGGAGACGGCAAGGGCCTCCAACGCCGCGTCGCTGGTCACAAGACCGCCCAACTCGCCCCACGGGGCGCGGGCCAACAGCCCGACGAGGGGGACGACGAAGAAGACGACTCCCACCGCGGCGAGAGCCGCCAGCGGGATCGGAGCCCCGGCCCGCCGTCGGCTCACGGCGCGGCGAACCCGTGATCGGCGAGGATCGCCCGCCCGCGGTCGGACAAGACAAAGTCGACGAACAAGCCGGCCCCCGCCGGGTTGGGGCCGGAGGCGACGGTCGCTATCGGGTAGGCGGTGTGCGCGTTCAAGTCGTCGGCTATGTCGACGCCTGTGACCTCGCCGTCGGCCGCCAACACGTCGGTGACGTACACGATCCCCGCGTCCAACTCGCCGAGGGCGATCTTCGTGAGCAACGACCGCACGTTGGGCTCGAAGGTGTCGACAGCGGCCGTCACCGCGGCGGCGGCCAACACCTCGCGGGCGAGCCGACCGCACGGGGCGGACTCGGTGCACAGGCCGATGTAGAGGCTCTCGTCGGAGAAGGCCTCCAGGCCGGAGACACCCGCCGGGTTCCCCGGCGGCGTCGCTATCCGCATCGAGTTGGCTGCGAACACTCGGGGCTCGCCCGAGATCAGGCCGGAGGCCGCCAGCCTGTCCATGTGGGCCGCGTCGGCCGAGGCGAAGACATCCACCGGCGCCCCGGACAAGACCTGCTCCGCGAGGAGCGAGCTGCCCGCCAAGTTGAGCCGGACGTCCAAACCCGGGCTCTGCGCCTCAAGCTCGGCCTCGATATCGGCGAACGCGTCGCTCAAGGAGGCGGCCGCAGAGACGAGGACCTCGCCGTCCGACGGAGGCGAGGCGCAGGCGGCGGGCCCGATCAGGGCGCCGACCAAGGCGCCGACCAGGGCCGGCCGTCCGCTCACTTGTAGAACGGCAGCCTCTTCAGGGCTTTGAGAAGCGCGCCCAGGACGGCCTGGTAACGCTCATAGGGCACTCTCGACGGAGGGGCGAAGGCGTGGAGAAATCGCTGAACGGCCACCGTCTGGGCCTCCGTGTACTTGAGAATCCCGACCGCGCCGTGGCGACGAGAAACGCCCGACGCCTTCAACCCTCCCATCGGGGCGTCATAGCTGGACCAGACCGCGGCGTATCCGTCGTTGACGCCCACCGTGCCCGCGTCGAGCCGGGAGGCGACCTCCACGCCCCTGCCCGCGTCCCCGGCCCACACGCTGAAGTTGAGCCCGTACTCCGAGTCGTTCGCCTCGGCGATCGCGTCCTCAAGGTCCTCGTAGCCGTAGATCGCCGCGACGGGGCCGAACGTCTCGGCCCGGCACGCCTCCATCGAGTCGTCGACGTCGGTGAGGAGGGTCGGGTCGTAGAACAGCGGCCCGATGTCCGGTCGCGGCTTACCCCCCGTGAGAAGAGTCGCCCCCTTGGCGACGGCGTCTTGGACGTGGCCGTCCACCTTCTCGAAGTGCTCCCGGTCGATCATCGCCCCCATCGCCGACGAGAAATCGAACCTTGTGTTGATCGGGAGCGATCGGGTGTGCTCCACGAGCCTCTCGGTGAGCTCGTCCTTGACGCTCTCGTGCACATAGATGCGCTCCATTGCCAGGCAGAGCTGCCCGCTGTTGGCGAAGACGGCGCGGGACAAGCCGGGGACCGCCCGGTCGAGGTCGGCGCCCTCCAGCACAAGCGCCGCGTTCTTGCCCCCAAGCTCCAGCGACGCCCCGATGAGCCGGCGCCCGGCTCGCTCCGCGATCGTACGGCCGACCTCGGTCGACCCGGTGAAGGCGATGAAGTCGACCTGATCGACCAACGCCGCTCCCGTCTCCTCGCCGCGTCCTGCGACGACTTGGAGCGCGTCCTTGGGCAGGCCCGCCTCCTCGAGCAGGAGGGCCCCGTACAACGCCGAGTAGGGGGTCCTCTCGTCGGGCTTGATGATCACGGCGTTCCCCGCGAGCAACGCCGGGATCATGTCGGAGACGGCGAGCGTGAAGGGGAAGTTCCAGGGTGTGATGTTTCCCACGACCCCGATCGGGCGACGAGACTCCCACGCCTTCGTCAACCCGGGCATCGACACCGCTCGGCGCCTCCGCTTGAGCAGCTTGGGGCCGGTGCTCATGTAGTAGCGGGCGGTCGCGGCTGCGTCGAAGACCTCCTCGAACGCGGGAATCCGCGCCTTGCCCGCCTCAAGCTGCACCAAGTCGATCGCCGTGTCGGCCCGGTCGATCACCAGGTCGTGGAAACGGGACAGCACCCTCGCCCTGTCGGCGACCCCCCGCCGAGCCCACCTCTTCTGCGCGTCCCTGGCCCTGGCAGCCGCATCAGCGACGTCGCTCGCTGAGGCCGCGGGCGCCGTGCCGATCTCGCTCTCCGTGAAGGGGGCGAGCACCGGGATCCGGGTCCCGCCCTCCGTCGCTGAGGCTCTCGACTCGAGCAGGCGCAGTAGGCCTGCGTCAACGTTCGGGGCGGCGTCGAGCGCGGTGTCTCTCATGACCGGGGCTATAAGCCGCTGCTCGTTCGCATTGGCCGGTAGGGCGACTCCAACTCGACGATCGACCCGCCCTCCGAAGCCGAGGCGAGAAGGTCGAGCGCCGCGGTGAGGACCCTCCGGTGGGCGCCGGCTGCCCCGGGCGGGCCCATCGGGCGGCCCATCGGGTGACGCGTGACGACCGCTCGCGGGTACCCCATCTCCTCCGCGACATGGCGGAACGAGCGCACGACGACGGCGACGGTAGGCAACCCCGCTTCCTCCGCTCTTCTCGCTACATGCCCGACCGACACGTGACATACCGGTCAGACGGGGACAAGGAGCAGCGCCTCGACGCCGGCCGCAAGCCAACGCTCGACCCAGCCGTCAAGCTCTTTGCGCAAACGGCCCTGGGAGCACACGCCGACGAACGAGTAGGCGACGGGGGCGAGAGTCCCGATCAGGCCTTCGGCTTCGGCTTCGCGGAGCGGCTGAAGCGGGAACGTCACGTTGTGATCGCGCGCGGCCGACCTGATGTCGTAGCCCGGCTGCCTGACGCGCAACGCCTCCGGGGGCGTGTCCTTCCCGATCTCGCTCAGCGTGGGCGCCCGGCGCATGAACTCGCTGACCGCCGCCGCGGCCTCCTCCTGGGTCATGTCGGCGGGGACCTCCGGCGGAGGGTCGTCTGCGAGGAAGTGGCCCGACGAGGCGACCAAGCCGACGACGGTCTCGCTCAGCGGCTTCGCCGGCGCCTGGAAGGGGCGGTCCCCATAGACGTAGCGGCGCTCGGCGCCCGGCGGCGGCGTGTAGCCGCGCACCTGCGCCTCGTAGGCGAGGTCGATGAGGCGGTCGGCCGTCGGGTCGTCGAAGAGCTCTCCGACCTCGTGGAGTGTTCGCCTGATGAGCTCGGCGGCCTCCTCGGGGCTCAGATCCTTCATGAACTTGAACGACAGGTCGTTTCTCGACCCGTAGGAGAAGGAGTTCTTGAACTCCTCAAAGGTCTCCGCGGCCTCGCCGCCTGGGTCGGACATGGCGGCGCCAACCGTACCCCACCGCCTCGCCGGGCCGGAAGCCCAGCGTGTGCAGTAGTGCGGCCAGGAGCTGGGTTGTTGCACACACTGGAAGATGCGTGTGCAGTAGTGCGGCCAAGAGCTGGGATACTGCACACGCTCATGTCCTCGGCGGTCGCCCCCCTCAAGTTCCCCCGGTTCCGCTGGCTCTGGGCGGCGAACATCCTCTCCGCTTCGGGCAGCTTCATCCAGATGGTCGCCGGGGCCTGGCTGATGCTGGAGCTGACCGGCTCCAACACATGGGTGGGGTGGATGGTGGCCTCGCCGACGCTCCCCCTGCTCTTCTTCTCGCTCGCCGCGGGCGCCCTCGCCGACATGTTCTCCCGCACCAAGCTCATGCTTATCGCCCAGCTCATCATGGGCGGGTCGGCGGCGACCATGGCCGCTCTCACCTTCGCCGACCTGATCAACCCCCAGATCCTGCTCGGCCTCGGCCTGTTGCTCGGCACAGGGCTGGCCCTCAACCTCCCCGCCTGGCACGCGCTTGTGCCCGACCTGGTGCCCAGGTACATGGTCGCCTCGGCGGTGGCGCTCAACTCCGCCGCGTTCAACGCCGCCCGGGCGGTGGGGCCCGCCGTCGGCGGGCTTGTCATCGCCGGCTACGGGGCCGCCGCGGGTTTCGCCCTCAACTCCGCGACCTACGCGGCGATGATCGCCGTGCTGGCGGTCATCGGGTCGCAGTTGTCGGCCAGGGACCGCGACTCGGCCTCCATCGGGTCGGCCATCTCGCTGGGCGTCCGATTCGCTCGCTTCACCCCGCCCTTCAGCCGCCTGCTCACGCTGACCGCCTTGTTCGCGGTGACATCGGCCTCAATCCAAGCCCTTCTCCCCAGTCGCGCCGAGGGTCTCGGAGGCGGCGCGGCGATGCTCGGCGGCCTCCTCGGCGCGATGGGCGCCGGCGCCCTGGTCGGGGCCTTCGCCAGGCCCGCCCTGATGCGGCTCATCAGAGGAAGCTCCATCCCCTACACGATCACGGCCTTCGGGGCGTCGGGGATACTCCTCGGGCTGGCCCGCGGCCCGGCGGTCGCCGCCGCCGCGATGGTGGCGGTGGGGTTTTTCTGGTTGCTCACCCTGTCCACCCTCAACGCCGCCGCCCAGTTGATGGCCCCGGAGTGGATCCGCGGTCGCGCGATGTCGCTCTACATGCTCGCCTTCGCCGGGATCCTCCCCGTCGGGTCGATCCTCTCCGGCATGGTCGCCGACCGGGTGGGCGCGGGCGCCGCCCTCGTCGTGTTCTGCTCAGGCGCCCTCGCGCTCGGGGCGCTCAGCCCGCGCTTCCGCACGCCCCGCATCGACGACATCCGCTCGCCCGAGTTCACCGAAGGGCGCAGGCGCGGCCCCCACGAGACCGCCGTCGAAGGCGGCCCGGTGATCGTCCTCAACACCTGGAAGATCGACCAAGACGACTTCGCCGAGTTCACCGACCGAATGAACGACATCCGCCTCGTTCGCCTGAGCACCGGCGCATACCGCTGGCGCCTGTTCCGGCACACCTCCGACCCGACCCGGCTCACCGAGATGTTCCTGGTCGAGAGTTGGGAGGAGCATCTCGCCCAGCACTCGCGGATCGACGACGCCGCCGCAGCTCTCATCGGCGCGGCCCGCAAGCTTGATCGGACGGGCGACCCTACGAGCCGGCACCTGATCGCCATCGACGTCGAGAACCCGCCCGACTTCGACGAGATGGTGGCCGCACACGACGAGATGCACCGGACCGACGGGTCGATCCCCGATCAGGGCCTCTGAGCGAAGGACATCTCCCGACGGAACTTCATCCAGTCCGAGCTCTTCGTCGACCAGGCGATGTCTGTGATCGCCATGACGGCGCCGAGCGCGACCAGCGCCCAGATCGCCCAGGCGGGGAGGTCGGCGGCGACCGCCGAGCCGATCAGCGCGAAGGGGACGAGTTTGGTGACGACGGCGCCCGAGGCGTGCATCCAGGCCCGCCGGGCGGGGGAGACGCGCAGGTAGGCGGCGTAGTCGACCTTGACGCCGGGCTGGGGCATCGCCCATGTGCCGATGAACCACTTGGTGAAGCGGATGCCGACTGCGGCCCCGACGGCCAAGTGGCCGAGGCCGTGTGTCGTGATGAGCAGCGCCGCCAACCCGGCATAGAAGAGGAGCACCCCTGCGAGGCCGTCGTAGGCGTAGGCGACTCCCACGAGGGTCAGTCCGGCGGCGGAGCCCAGGAGCGCCAGGAGGGTCCCGACGCCCACCGGGACCGTCAGCAACGCCCAGTCGTCGAAGGCGCGGGCGTCGATGGCGGCGATCCTGTCGGCGTGCCGCTCGATCAACTCCGGGTCGGCTTTGACCTGGGCGACGGCGGGCCAGAAGCCGGTCCCGGCGAGACCGCCTCCCGCGTCGAGGGCCGCCTCGGCGGCGGCCAAGGCCTGCTCGATCGTCCGCGCCATGAGAGCCGAGGATAGGAGCGGCGCTTCCGCTCTTCGCCGAATGGGGCGCGCCGAGGGCCGCCCGGTTGATGGGAGAGGGGGAGATGTGGCAGGACCTGGAAGATCTCCGGCCCAAGCGCCATTCTTTCTCTCCCAGTTACGGTATATCGAATCCAGAGCATTAGGAAACCGGATTGGGGGCAACCGGAAGGGGAGGCGCGGGGTTCATAATGGTGATGGAAGATTTGGGCAAAGCTCTCGCCGACGATCTCGACGGCTCATTTCACGCCTTGGTCGAGGCGATGGGCGCGCGGATCTACTGGGGCCTGCGACGTATGTCCAACGACCACGAGGAAGCCGAGGACCTGACTCAGGAGACGTTCATCCGCGCCTACACGGCGCTCCGCGGCTACGACCGGGACCGAATCGTGTCTCTCCGGGCGGCGCCGTGGTTGTGGACGATCGCCCTCAACCTGGGACGCAACAGCCTCCGGGACCGGTCCCGCCGCCCCACGTTCGTCGAGATGACCGACGTCGCAGTCGAGGATCCCGAGGTGGCGGACGGCGCCGCCTGGGACGCTCGGCTGAGCCGACTCAACCGCCATCAGCGCGCCGCTGTCGTGTTGCGGCACGTCGCCGGGCTGGGGACCGCGGACATCGCCGAGGCCACCGGCCGCCCCGAGGGCACGGTCAAGGCCGACATCCACCGGGGCCTCGCCCGGCTGCGTCAAGCGATCGAGGCAGAGGACTCGCAAACATGAGCAACAACCAAGAAGGAGAGACGATGAGCATCGAAAGCGCCCTCAGCGACCTGACGGGACCGCTGCCGAGCGGCGTCGCCGAAGGCGCCGCCCTCGGCGCCGGGGTCGCCGACGGGTACGACCTGCACGAGACGGTGATCGGCGACGTGATGGTGGCGTTCAACACCGTGGGCGTCTCCTCGGTCGACCTCGCCGACGGCGGCTTCGAAGAACGCCACCGATCCAGGTTCGGCCGCTCCCTCATCAGGGCCGAGGCGCCCTCGGCGTGGGCCGGCGCCATCCCCGCCGCCCTCGAGGCCGGGACGCCGGGCAAGCTGCCGATCGACCTCCGGGCGGCGACGCCGTTCCAAGCCGAAGTCCTGCGCGCGACCGCCGCAATCCCCAAGGGGGAGGTGCGCCCCTACGCTTGGCTCGCCGCCGAGGTGCGCAGGCCGAAGGCGGCCCGGGCCGCGGGGAGCGCCGTCGCCGCCAACCCGATCCCGCTCATCATCCCCTGTCACCGCGTGGTTCGCTCCGACGGGCGCCTCGGCGGCTACTCCCTGGGCGGCCCACACCACAAACGCCGGCTCTTGGAGAGCGAGGAGGCAAACCCCGACTGGCTGGAGGGCCTCGCCTCCCGCCGCGTCAGGGTGCGCGGCGACGCATCAGCAGGCACCTTCCACCACCCGACCTGCCGCCTGATCCGCCGATCCGCCGCCTTCGTCGACTTCGGCTCAGTCGCCGAGGCGAGAGAAGCCGGGTTGAAGCCGTGCCGGGCCTGCCGGCCCCGCGAGTGAGCGAATAGGGCCGTTCGGCACTTGACCGGCGCATTCTCGGAGCGGAGAATCGGGACATTGTGGCCGTTGTAGACACCAAGAAGCACGAAGCGAACGAGGCGGACGCGGGAAAGACCGATACGGTCGAGACGGGCGCCGACAAGACCGACGCGGGCGAGCGTCACACCGAGTTGGAGGCTCGCCTCGCCAAAGTCGAGGCCGAGCGCGACGCTCTGCTCGAGCAGATCCGGGCCCACGAGAAAGACATGCCGTTGCGGCCGTACCAGGCCGAGCTGCTCAAGCTCCAGCGCCATCTCGAAGCCCATCAGATCCCGATGATCGTCCTCTTCGACGGTCGCGACGCGTCCGGCAAAGGCGGGACGATCCGACGGGTCAACCGCTACATGAACGAGAAGCGCTCCCGCGTGGTGGCCCTCGGCAAACCCACCGAGCAGAACAAGACCCAGTGGTACTTCCAGCGCTACGTCCGGCACTTCCCGGCCGGAGGCGAGATCGTCCTCTTCGACCGCTCCTGGTACAACCGCGCCCTCGTCGAGCCCGTCTTCGGCTTCTGCTCGAAAGCGGAGTATCGCGACTTCCTCCGCGGCGTCGTCGGCTTCGAGAAAGATCTGGTCCGCCAAGGCACCGTGCTCGTGAAGCTCTACTTCAGCGTCGACAAGAAAACTCAGGCAAGAAGGTTCAACCGGCGCCGCGAAGATCCCCTGCGCCAGTGGAAGCTCAGCGAGATCGACCTTCAGGCCCAAGAGCTCTGGGACGACTTCACCGAGATGAAGCACCGGATGCTTGAGCGCACGTCGACAAACATCGCCCCGTGGACAATCATCCGCTCCAACAGCAAGCCGAAGGCGAGATTGAACACGATGAAGGCGATCCTCAACTCGGTGGACTACGACGGGCGCGATCCCGACCTCGACTTCACCCCCGACCCCAAGGTCGTCTTCACCGGCGAAGACGAGTTGGTCCGCATGGACGCCGAGCGCGACAAGATGGGGCGCCCCCGGCTGTAGCGGTCTGACGCCGCGCCCCGCCGACGGGGCCTCCCCGGTACCCTCGTCGCCGATGTCGCAGTCGCTCTCCCCCGAGCAGTCGGCGGTCAACGCGGTCAAGGCGTTGGCGATGGACGCCGTGCAGAGGGCCGACAGCGGCCACCCCGGCGCCCCGCTGGGCATGGCCGACATGGCCGTGACGCTCCTGTCGAGATTCGTCAAGGTCGACCCGGCAGCCCCCGACTGGGCCGACCGGGACCGTCTCGTGCTCTCCGCCGGCCACGCCTCGATGCTCCTCTATTCCCTGCTCCATCTCGCCGGGTTCCCGCTGACGCTCGACGACCTGCGCAACTTCCGCCAGTGGGGCGGCCCCGCCGCCGGTCACCCCGAGATCGACCACAAGCTGGGGATCGAGATGACCACGGGGCCCCTCGGGCAGGGGCTCGCCGCCGGGGTGGGCATGGCCGTCGCCGAGGCCCACCTGAGAGCCCGCCTCGGCGAAGCGCTGATGAGCCACCACACCTTCGGGATCGTCTCCGACGGCGATCTCATGGAGGGGGTCGCCTCCGAGGCCGCCTCGCTGGCCGGCCACCTCGGGCTGGGCAAGCTGATCTACATCTACGACGACAACAGGATCTCGATCGACGGCCCCACCGACATCACCTTCTCCGAGGACATCGCCCGGAGGTTCGAGGCCCAGTCGTGGCACACGGTCGGGGTCGACGGCCACGACCGCGAGGCGGTGGCCGAGGCCGTGACGGCCTCGCTGGCGGAAGAAGACCGGCCCTCCCTCGTCCTCTGCCGGACGCACATCGCCCACGGCGCCCCCAACATGGCGGGCTCCGCCGCCTCTCACGGCCAGCCGCTCGGCGACGAGGAGATCAGGTTGACGAAGGAGGCGATGGGCCACCCCACGGAGTCCGACTTCGTCGTGGACGACTCGGTCTACAAGTTCTTCGCCGCGGCCATGGACAAGGGCAGGAAGGCGCACGCCGCTTGGAGGGGCCGGCTCGAAGCCGCCGGCGCCGAGGAGCGCCGCCTCTGGAACGCGTTGTTCTCCCCCGCGCCGGCGAGGCTGGAAGGGCCCGGCTTCGAGGTCGGCCAGAAGGTCGCCACCCGGGCCTCGGGGGGCGCCCTGTTCGCGGAGATGGCCGAGAAGGCGCCGGGGCTGATCGGGGGGTCGGCCGACCTCGCCGCCTCCACCAAGACCGCCATCGACTCCTCCCGCCTCTTCTCGAAGGGCGACCGGGGGGCGCGGGACATCGCGTTCGGGGTCCGCGAGCATGCGATGGGCGCGATCACGACCGGCATGGCCGTGCACGGCGGGCTGAAGCCCTACGGCTCGACGTTCCTCGCTTTCAGCGACTACATGCGCCCGTCGGTGCGCCTCTCCGCGCTCATGGGGGCGCCGGCGGTGTGGGTGTGGACTCACGACTCGATCCTCCTCGGCGAGGACGGCCCCACCCACCAGCCGATCGAGCACCTGGCTTCGCTGCGAGCGATGCCCGGCCTCTGGGTGATCAGGCCGGCCGACGCTAATGAGACCGTCGAAGCCTGGGAGCTGGCCCTCAACCGCACCGACGGCCCGGTCGCGTTGATCTTGTCCCGGCAGAAGCTCCCGACCCTGGAGCCGGTCGCCGGCGGGGTGTCCCGCGGCGGCTACATCGTCCGCGACGGGACCGACGTCACGCTCATCGGCACAGGCTCGGAGGTCGCCGTCTGCCTCGGCGCCTCCGACCTGTTGGCGACCGACGACATCTCGGCGCGCGTCGTGAGCCTCCCCTGCTGGGAGCTCTTCTTCAGCCGGCCCGCCGACTACCGCGAGAGTGTCCTCGGCTCGGCGCCCAGGGTCTCCGTTGAGGCCGGCTCGACGCTCGGCTGGGAGCGGGTCGTCGGCGCCGACGGGGCCTGTCTCGGCGTCGACCGTTTCGGCGCATCTGCGCCTCCTGCCGTGTTGGCCGACAAACTCGGCGTCACCGCCGAGTCGGCGGCTGAGTTGGTCCGGAGCCTCGTCACATGACACGCAAGGCCGACGTAGTTGTCATCGGCGCGGGCGTGGCCGGCGTCGCCGTCGCCTACCACCTGGCCGTGCGCCACGGGGTTGGCAAGGTGGTGGTCGTCGATCCTCGGCCCCCCCTGACGTTGACCTCCGACAAGTCGACGGAGGCCTACCGCAACTGGTGGCCCAGCCGCCCGATGACCGCTCTGATGAGCCGGTCGATCGACCTGTTGGAGGAGATGTCCGACGAGTCGGGCGGCGCTTTCGGCCTGAGCCGTCGCGGCTACCTCTTTGTCACGTCGGACCGCTCCACGCTCCAAGGCATGCGCGAGCAGGCGGCCCTCACGTCCGACTTCGGCGGAGGCGCGGTCAGGGAGCACCCCGGGCCGGAGCCCTACGGGCCCGCCGAGGACGGCGTTGACATCCTCGACCCTGGGCTTCTGCGGGAGCGTTTCCCCTACGTCACCGAGAAAGCCGTCGGCGCCGTCCATGTGCGGCGCGCCGGGTGGTTCAGCGCGCAGACCTTCGGCGCCTGGATGCTCGACCGGGCGAGGGACTGCGGCGCCGAGCTGATCGCCTCCGAGGCGACCGGGATCGACGGGCGCCGCGTGACCCTCGACGACGGCTCGACGATCGAGGCCGAGGCGGTCGTCGTCGCCGCCGGGCCGATGTCCAAGGACGTCGCCGAGATGGCGGGCGTCGACCTCCCCGTCCACTCCGAGCTCCACCTGAAGGTCGCTTTCAGGGACCGCCTCGGCGCCATCCCCCGCGACGCCCCGATGATGATCTGGAGCGACCCGCAGCACATCGACTGGTCGGGCCCCGAGCGGGCCGAGCTGGAGCGGATAGGCCGCTCCGACGCGGCGGGGCTGATGCCCGCCTTCTGCCACATGCGCCCTGAGGGAGGGGCCGACAACCCGTGGCTCGTCGCCTTGTGGGAGTACCGCAGGCAGGTGATGGAACCGACCTGGCCGCTGCCCGCCGACTACCTCTACCCGGAGGTTGTGATACGCGGGCTGGCCGCCATGGCGCCGGGGCTTGCGGCCTACCTGGACGGTCTCCCCGAGATCTCCATGGACGGCGGCTACTACACCAAGACGCGGCTGAACCGGCCGTTGATCGGCCCTTCGGGCGCGCCGGGGATCCATCTGGCGACCGCCATGTCCGGGTTCGGGGTGATGGCGGCGGCCGGGGCCGGCGACCTCGCCGCTCGCCACATCACCGGGTCGCCCCTGCCCGACTACGCGACCGACTTCCTCCTCAGCCGCTGCGACGACCCGACGGAGGAGACCGAGGGGTCGGGCCAGCTCTGACCGGCCGCCCGGGTCGCCCGCCCGTCGGGTAGCCTCCGCTTGAACAGAGTTCGCTCAACCCCAGAGAAACGGAGCACAGAATGCCGACACGAGACGGATACCCGGCGGGGACACCCTGCTGGGCCGACCTGGCGACCACAGACGTGGAAGCCGCCAAGAAGTTCTACGCCGAGATCTTCGGCTGGGAGTACGACGAGCCCGAGACCGAATCCACCCCCTACACGATGGCCGCCAAGAACGGCCTGAGCGCAGCGGGGATCGGGCCGGTCCAAAGCCCCGGCCAGCCGACGGCCTGGTCCATGTACATCGCGGTCGACGACGCCGACGCCGCAGTGGAGAAGATCAGAGCCGCAGGCGGAAGCGTCATCATGGAGTGCATCGACGTCATGGACGCGGGGCGCATGGCCTTCGCCTCGGACGTCACCGGCGCCGCCTTCGGCGTCTGGCAGGCGAAACGCCACTTCGGCGCAGCGATCGTCAACGAGCACGGGGCCCTGAACTGGACCGAGCTGCTGACCGACGATGTCGAGAAGGCGATGGGTTTCTACGCCGAGGTGTTCGGTTGGACCTACGAGACGTCGCAGATGCCCAGCGGCCCCTACACGGCGTTCTCCGTCGGCGAGCGGGCGGTCGGCGGCGCCCTGAAGAAGCCGATGGCCGAGATCCCCAACTACTGGAGCGTCTACTTCGCGGTCGACGACATCGCCGCCGCAGTCGAGACCGCCAAGGCGAACGGGGCCTCAGTCGACTACGCGACTATGGAGATCCCCGAGGTGGGCGCCTTCTGCGGGCTGGCCGACCCGACCGGCGGTCACTTCACCGTGATCCAGCTCGCGAGCGAGGTCGACTGACCGGGCCGAGCCTCACCCTCAGGGCAGCGCCAACACGTCCAACGGCCGACTCATCTCCATCCGCCTGCTCTCCCAGTACTCGCCGAAGCGGGCGTGCATAGAGGCCGGCTTCTCGGCGTAGGCCCGGCGGCCGAGGACCTCGGCGGCGACCTGCAGCTCCGATCGGCGTTGCTGGGCGAGAACGGCGAACAGCGAACGCTCCCGCGGGTCGGGGCACAGGTCGGGCTGCTCGAAGATGAGGTCGGTCAGCTCCGCCAAGTCGTGATCCTCCCCTAGGACCTCCCCGAGCGTGTCCAGGCTAGAGGCGTACCCGCCGACGACCTCCGGCCACAGCGGCGTGAGGAACTCCATCTGGTGCCGCAGGTACTTCGCCCGCTTCCGCCACAAGTGGAAACGCTCCGCGCTGGGTTGTGCGTATGCCGCCACCATCTCCCTCCGGCCGCGCGCGTAGATGCGGGTCAGGCCCGGCTTGATGGCGGCGAAGCCGTCGCGGACGCCCATGCCGTAGATCTCCCGCGCCTCCGGCTCGGCCGGCCACCCCGAGTAGCGGTGGTAGGCGCGCTCCAAGTTGCGGACGACCAGGTTGATGAGGTCGGAGTCTTCAAGGGCCGCCGCCTCGATGACGTCCCGGCGCCGCTCCAACCGGGCGACCATCTCGTCGAAGGTGTGGTCGGCGAGCAAGTCGCCGTATAGATCCGACACGAGTTTGGCTGTGCCGATGATCGCCGCCGAGGAGCGGACGTCGCTGACCAGTCGAGCGGTGTCGCGCAGCGCCCAGTTCTCGTAGCGGTAGACCCTGTCGCCAAGCTCCCCGCGGACCAGGCGGAGGAGGGCGCGCACTCTCTTGATCGCCTTCCGCGACTTGTGGACCGCCCGACCGAACTCGGCCTCGCCCTTGAAGTAGCCGGCGGCGGCCGTCTCCAGAAGCTCCATCGTGACCCGCTTGACGGCGGGGCCGAGGGGCTCCCCGTGTTGGAGGCTGGTCTCGGAGGCCGCGGGGGCCAAGGTCGTCGACGTGTAGGCGGTGAGAGCGCTCACACTCGACAAGGTTAGTCTCGCGCGATGAGATCGGCGGGCCTTCTCCCGTATCGGGTGCGCGACGACCTCGAGGTGCTGATCGCGCATCCGGGCGGCCCCTTCTTCGCGGGGCGGGACAAAGGGGTCTGGACGCTCCTCAAAGGCCTCGTCGAAGACGGCGAGGACGACGAGACCGCCGCCGCCCGGGAGTTCGAGGAGGAGACCGGCTGGCGGGCGCCCGACCGCCCGTGGCTCCCCCTCGGGGAGACGGTCATGCGCTCAAGGAAGACGGTCGTGGCCTGGGCGGTCCGTCGGGACTACGACCCGGCGTCGCTCGTCCCCGGGACCTTCACGTTGCGCGGGCGGGAGCACCCTGAGATCGACCGCGTGGAGTGGGCCGCGCCCGATCGCGCCCGTCACGCCCTCAACCCCGGCCTTCAGGTGTTCATCGAACGCTTGCAGCGCGATTTGGGCGTAGAATGACAAGAGATGAGCGATCACCCCGGGACAAGCGAACTCCCCGGGACAGAAGCCGAGTGGGAGGAGAAGCTGGGTCCCGACCGGTACGACGTCCTGAGGCGGGGCGGCACCGAGCGCGCCTTCACGGGCGAGTACTGGGATGCGAAGGCCCCGGGGACCTACCGGTGCGGGGGGTGCGGCGAGGGACTCTTCTCCAGCGAAGACAAGTACGACTCGGGCACGGGTTGGCCGAGCTTCAGCCGGGCCTTGACTTCCGCCGGCGTGGAGGAGTCGGAGGATCGCTCCCTCGGCATGACCCGCACCGAAGTCAAGTGCGCCGTCTGCGGCGGCCATCTCGGGCACTTGTTCGACGACGGGCCCGAGCCGACGGGGCTGCGTTACTGCATCAACTCGGCGTCGTTGGATCTCGACAAGGCGTCAGGTACCTCGGCGGGGTAGCGTCCTGCCATGTCGGCCACATCCCGGTTCGGGTCAGGCAGACGCGAGACTCACGACTCGACGACGTTCTACAAACGGTTCCCCGCTCCGATCGTCTCCAAGGACGATCAGGTGGAAGCGCCCGTCGTCGTCGACGCGTTGTTCCACGCCGACGCCGCGGACATGGCCGACTACCAGGTAGCCGACCGCTCCGTGGCGCTCGTGGTGACCTCGCCCCCCTACTTCACGGGGAAGGACTACGAGGTCGACACGACGTCGGGGCATGTCCCCTCGACCTACGTCGAGTACCTGAACATGCTGACGGACGTGTTGGCCGCGTGCCTCCGCAAGCTCGAGCCCGGCGGCCGGATGGCGGTCAACATCGCCAACCTCGGCCGTAGGCCCTACCGGAGCCTGTCAGCCGACGTCATCAAGATCCTCCAAGACGACCTGGGGATGCTCCTGCGCGGCGAGGTAATCTGGCGAAAGGCCAAGGCCGCCGGCGGGAACTGCGCCTGGGGGTCGTACCGCTCGCCGCAGAACCCGGTGCTCCGCGACGTCACCGAGCGGGTGGTCATCGCCTCGAAGGGGCGCTTCGACCGGGCGGTGAAGCGGGCCCGGCGCCGGGAGATGGGTTTGCCGCACGAGCCCTCCATCGAAGCGGACGTGTTCCTCCAGGCCACGACCGACGTCTGGGAGATACCGCCCGAGAGCGCCGTCAAGGTCGGTCACCCCGCGCCGTTCCCGGTGGCCCTCCCCCAGCGCTTGATCGAGTTGTACACCTACCTGGGTGACCTCGTGCTCGACCCCTTCCTCGGGTCGGGCACCACCGCCGTGGCCGCGGCGAGCACAGGACGGCGTTACGTCGGGTTCGACGTCGAGGCCGACTACCTGGAGCTTGCCCGGGCGCGACTCTCCGAGATCGAGCCTTGACCCCCGTCGGCCCGAGGCTGCCGCCCCGGCCTCGCTGACAAGACCCGGGGCCTCAACCGGGCGGATCCTCCGATTCTCAATGCACAAACTTCGATATGGGCGAATCCAGAGCATTAGGAGACCGGGTTCTGAGAAAAGGCTTGACAGCGACGGGGAGGCCCGTTATGCTCTTGCTCAAGATGTTCGGGAACTCCGCGTTCGCCATGATGTGTTCGGCTCCCCAAGAGCCGTGCGGTCGCGACGTGTAGTCACCAGAACAGGAAACCAAACACACAAAGCCCGCACCGGCGACGGTCGCGGGTCTTTCTGATTCCGGGCCGGGTGTCGGGCGGGACCTCACTTGGGAGGAGACCCAGACCCATGAACGGAAACCAACGATTCGAGACGCTTCAAGTGCACGCGGGCCAAAGCCCGGCCCCGGGAACCAACGCCCGCGCCGTGCCCATCTACCAGACCACGTCGTACACCTTCGACGACGCCGCCCACGGCGCCCGGCTGTTCGCCCTCGAGGAATTCGGGAACATCTACACCCGGATCATGAACCCCACCACCGACGTCTTCGAGCAGCGGATCGCCGCGCTCGAGGGAGGGCTGGCCGCGCTCGCCGTGTCGAGCGGCCAGGCGGCGCAGCTCATCGCCGTCACCACCATCGCCGAGGCAGGCGACAACATCGTGTCCTCGAGTTACCTCTACGGAGGCACCTACAACCAGTTCAAGGTGGCGTTCGCCCGCCTCGGCATCGAGGCCCGGTTCGTGGACGGAGACGACCCCTCCGACTTCGAGGCACTCATCGACGACCGCACCAAGGCCGTCTACCTCGAGAGCATCGGCAACCCCCGGTTCAACGTCCCCGACATACCGGCCATCGCCGAAGCCGCCCACCGCAACGGCGCCCCCCTCATCGTGGACAACACCTTCGGCGCGGGCGGCTATCTGATCCGGCCGATCGAGCACGGCGCCGACATCGTCGTCGCCTCGGCCACCAAGTGGATCGGCGGTCACGGCACCTCGATCGGCGGGGTGATCGTCGACTCCGGGAGTTTCGACTGGCGCAACGGCCGGTTCCCCGCCTTCACCGAACCTTCGCCCGGCTATCACGGCCTCGTCTTCGCCGACGCCTTCGGCCCCGACAGCGCATTCGGCAACATCGCCTTCGCCATCAGGGCAAGGGTGGAGGGCCTGCGCGACCTGGGGCCGGCGCTGAGCCCGTTCAACTCGTTCCTGTTCCTTCAGGGGCTGGAGACCCTGTCGCTGCGGGCCCAGCGTCACGTCGACAACGCCCTGGAGCTGGCCCGGTGGCTCGAAGCCCGCGACGACGTCGCCTGGGTCGAGTACCCGGGGCTGGAGAGCCACCCCTACCACGAGAACGCCAAGCGACTGCTGCGCAACGGCTACGGGGCCGTGTTGACCTTCGGCGCCAAGGGAGGGGCCGAGACGGCCCGCCGGTTCATCGACTCCGTTGAGCTGGCGTCCCATCTCGCCAATGTCGGCGACGCCAAGACGCTCGTGATCCACCCCAACTCGACGACCCACCAGCAACTCACGGAGGAGGAGCAGGCGGCCGCCGGCGTCCGGCCGGACCAGATCAGGGTGTCGGTGGGGATCGAGCACATCGACGACATCAAGGCCGACTTCGAGCAGGCCTTCGACAAGGCGGGCGAGGAGGCGAGCTCCCCGTGAGCGAGCCCGTGTCGCCCGCCACCAGGTTCTTCGAGTCCCCCGGGGTGTTCCGCCTTGAGTACGGGGCGGAGCTTCGGGGGGCCCGGGTCGCCTACCGGACATGGGGCAGGCCCGGGCCCGAGGCGATCCTGATCTGCCACGCCCTGACCGGGAACGCCGACGCCGACGACTGGTGGGGCGGCCTCTTCGGCCCGGGCAGGGCGTTCGACCCCGGCGCCGACTTCATCGTCTCGTCGAACGTGCTGGGAAGCTGTTACGGGACTACGGGGCCCACCAGCTACCCGGCGGGAAGCGTCGACTGGTACGGCGCCAGGTTCCCCGCGGTGACGATCCGGGACATGGTGAAATTGCAGGCGGCGTTGCTCGACCATCTCGGCGTGAGGCGCCTCAAGTTGGTCATCGGAGGCTCGATGGGCGCCATGCAGGCCCTGGAGTGGGCGGCGATGTACCCCGAGCGGGTCGGCGCTGCGGCGGCCATCGCCGCAGGCCCCGACCAGTCGGCCTGGGCGGTGGCCTTCTCCGAGTCCCAGTGCGCCGCCATAGAGTCGGACGCCCGCTTCCGCGACGGCTACTACCTGCCCGGCGACGGCCCGGACGACGGCCTCGCCGCGGCCCGCATGATGGCGATGGTCACCTACCGGGGCCCCGCCAGCTTCGAAACCCGGTTCGGGAGGCGGCAGACCGAGGAGGGTTTCGAGGTCCAGTCCTACCTCCGCTACCAGGGCGCCAAGCTGGTGGACCGTTTCGACGCCAACAGCTACCTCACCCTGGTCGAGGCGATGAACACCCACGACATGGGGCGGGATCGAGGCGGTAAGGGGCGGGCCCTCGCCGCCATCGAGGCGCCGGTCCTGGCGATCGGCATCACAAGCGACGTCCTCTACCCCGTGGCCGAAGTGAAGAGCCTGGCGGCCCGACTCCCCAACGCGACGTATGAGACGATGGTCGCGTCACACGGGCACGACTCGTTCCTCATCGAGTTGGGCGCCCTCAACCGGATCATCACCCGATTCGCTCGCGAGGCGACGACCGAGGCCCCGCCGGCCGGTCACCTGGCCGCGTCGCGGGGCGCTTCCTGGGCGTAACGGCCGACCGCAGCCGCCACCGCCCTGATCTCGTCCATCACGGCGGCGAAACCCTCAAGGGTGAGGCTCTGCGGGCCGTCGCTCAACGCCTTCTCCGGCTCGTTGTGCACCTCGATCAACAACCCGTCGGCGCCGCACGCCGCTGCCGCCCGGGCGAGATGGGGGACAAGGACGCGGTCCCCCGCGGCGTGGGACGGGTCGACGATCACCGGCAGGTGAGTGCGTTGCTTGAGAACCGGGACCGCGCTCACGTCGAGGGTGTTGCGCGTGGCGGTCTCGAACGTGCGTATCCCCCGCTCGCACAACACCACTCTCGGATTCCCCGACGAGACCACGTACTCGGCGGCAAGGAGCAACTCCTCAAGAGTCGAGGCCAAGCCCCGCTTGAGCAGGACCGGCCGCTCCTGCTCCCCGGCCGCCGAGAGCAGCCGGAAGTTCTGCATGTTCCTCGCCCCGATCTGGAGCATGTCGGCATAGGACGACACCAAGCCGACGTCCTCGGGGGCGACGACCTCGGTGACAACCGGCATCGCGGTCTCGACCGACATCGACGCAAGAAGGGCGAGACCCTCCTCGCCCAGCCCTTGGAAGCTGTAGGGAGAGCTCCTCGGCTTGAAGGCGCCGCCCCTGAGCATCCTCGCCCCGGAGGCGGCGACCGACCGGGCGATCGCCTCAAGCTGCGCCTTGCTCTCCACCGAGCAGGGCCCGGCCATCACAACAATCTCCTCGGCCCCGATGACGGCGCCGCCCATGCGGATCTCCGTCGCCTCCGCCTGGTACTCGCGGGACACATGGGGATAGGGCGGGGCGGCCTCAAGAATCTCCGCCACACCCGCCATCTTCGATATCTCCGGCGCCAGCGCCCGGGCGGCTGCGTCGACGAGGCCGATCTGGGGCTGGTCGCCCAGGACGGTGACAAGCAGCCTCCCGCCTTTCTGCTCGACGAACCGCACCACGGCCGCCCGCTCCTTCAGCGAGCAGTCGGGTTTGAGCGCGACGATCACGCCGCCGCTCCCGCGGCTCGCAACCCGTCGATGAACAAGGCCGGGCCCTCGCCGCGATCGATGGCGTCCAACAGGGCGCTGCCGACCACGACCCCGTCGACATGGGGGGCGAGGGCGGCGACATCGTCGGCGGTGCGCACGCCGAACCCGGCGAGGACGGGCAAGGCCGAGGCCGAGCGCACCCGTCGCAGGTAGTCGAGCTCGTCGTCGCCGACGCGCAACCGGCCCCCGGTGACGCCGGTGACCGTCACGGCGTAGACAAAGCCGTCGCTCGCCGCGGCCAGGCGCTGCAACCGGGCCTCCGATGTGGTTGGCGCCACAAGCTGCACCAACGAACCGCCCCGTCCGCTCAGCGCGTCTCTCATCGGCCCCGACTCCTCAAGGGGCAGGTCGGGGATGATGAGCCCCGACGCCCCCGCCGCAGCCAACGCCTCCCCGAGACGGTCGAGGCCGAAGGCCAGGAACGGGTTGTAGTAACCCATCAACAGGCGGGGCGCCTTCAGGCGAGGCGCCTCGGCCTTGAGGACGTCGAGAGCCCAACCCAGGGTCGCGCCGTCGGCCAAGGCGACGCGGCTGGTCCGCTGGATTGTCAGGCCGTCGGCCATCGGGTCGGTGAACGGCACACCGACCTCGACCACGTCGGCCGCCGACGCCGCCGCCCGCAGGATCTCGGGGAAAGCGGCCCGACTCGGGTAGCCGGCTGTGACGTAGGCGCAGACGGCGGGGCCTTCGCATCGCCGCACGGCCTCGGTGACCGGGTTGGCCCCGCGGTCAATCACGGCCGCCCTCCTCGGCGATCAACTGGAGGTCCTTGTCGCCCCGGCCGGACACGCAGACGACGATCCTGCCGCCGCGGCACTCGCGGGCGACGCGGCGCGCCCCCGCCAAGGCGTGGGCCGACTCGAGCGCCGGGAGAATGCCTTCGGAGGCGCTGCACTCGGCGACCGCCGCCAACGCCTCATCGTCGTTGACCGTCTCGTAGCGGGCGCGGCCCAGATCCCGGAGCAGGGCGTGCTCGGGGCCGACGCCGGGGTAGTCGAGGCCGGGGGCGACCGAGTGGGACTCCTCGATCTGGCCGTGCTCGTCTTGGAGAAGGGGGGTCATGGCGCCGTGCAGGACACCCGGCCGCCCTCGGGCCAACGTTGCGGAGTGGGGCTCTCCCGGCACGCCGGCGCCGCCCGCCTCGATCCCGACAAGATGCACTCCCGCGTCGCCGATGAAACCCCGGAAGAAGCCGATGGCGTTCGACCCCCCGCCGACACAGGCGACCGCCGCGTCGGGAAGGCCGCCGCACCGCTCCAGGATCTGCCGCCTCGTCTCGGCGCCGATGACCGACTGCAGCTCGCGCACAAGCCAAGGGTAGGGATGGGGGCCGACGACCGAGCCGAGCAGGTAGTAGGCGCCGTCGGGGTCGGCCACCCAGGCCCGGAACGCCTCGTCGATGGCGGAGCGCAACGTCCGGTCCCCGCTCTCGACCAAGACGACCTCGGCGCCGAGGAGTCGCATGCGGTCGACGTTGGGCTTCTGCCGCTGAGCGTCCACGGCGCCCATGTAGACGGTGCATGCCAACCCGACTCGAGCGCAGGCGGCGGCTGCGGCCACCCCGTGCTGACCTGCCCCCGTCTCGGCCACGACCCGGCTCACTCCCAGCCTGCGGGCGAGCAGCGCCTGGCCGATCGCGTTGTTGATCTTGTGGGCGCCCGTGTGGCACAGGTCTTCCCTCTTCAACCAGACGCCCGCCCCCCATGCGGCGCCGAGGCCTCGGGCTTCGGTGAGGGGGGTCGGCCTGCCCACGAAGTCGCGCAACTCCCCGTCGAGCTCGGACCGGAACTTCTCGTCGCCGAGAAGGGCGATCGACCTCTCCTCAAGGCGCTCAAGCACGGCCATGAGCGTCTCCGGCGCGAACCGACCGCCGTAGGGGCCGAAACGCCCGTCCTGGGGCGGCGCCCCCTCTATGAGGCCGGCGAGCGTCGCCGTCTTGTCGGTCGCGCCCGTTGTCATGTTCTCACCGGCGCCGATTCTCGCGCCGCCGATTCTCGCGCCGCCGCGATGAACTCCCTCACCAGCGCCGGGTCCTTGACCCCGGGCTCGGATTCGACGCCGCTGCTGACGTCGACTCCCCACGGAGCGGCCAGGCGTATCGCCTCGGCGACGTTGGCGGGCGTCAATCCCCCGGCCAGGATCATCTCGCCGCGGGCGGCGACCGCGGCCGCGGCCGCCCAGTCGACTCTCTCCCCGGCGCCGCTTCTCGGCCCCTCGTAGATGAACGGCCCGTCAACGGGCCCCGGCGGCGGGCCGCCCTCCCGGTGCACCGGCAACGCTCTCGCTCCGGGCGGCACGAAGCCGCTGTCGGCTTGGACGAAGTCGGCCCCGAACGCGCTCAACACCGACTCGGCCTCCTCGGCCGTCGGGCGCAGGAACACGGCCACCTTGGCGACGCCCTCCGGCAGCTCCTCGGCGATCGCCCGCGCCTCCTCCGGGCTCAGCGCCCGCGGCGAGCCGGGATGGAACACGAACCCCAGGGCGTCGGCGCCCGCCTCAACGGCGGTCAGCGCCGCGTCGGGGTCGCCGACCCCGCAGATCTTCACAAAGAGGCTCACGACGGCGACCCCGCCATGGTCGCCCGGCCCGCCTCGATGAGCGCCCGCGCCGCCGCGGCCGGGTCCGGGTTGCGCGTCAACGACGTCCCCACCAAGGCCAGCCGATAACCCAGCTCGGCGACCCGCCGCGCGTCGGAGGGCGCCACGACGCCGCTTTCGGCTACCGCGGGGAGATGAGCCGGGAGCGACGGGAAGATCTCGGCGTGCCTCTCCGACGACACTTCCAGCGTCGCCAGGTCGCGGGCGTTCACTCCCACCAGGATCTCCCGGTCGAACACCGTCGAGGCGACGTCCAGGTCGCTCGCCTCGAAGACCTCCACCAACGCGAACATGCCGAGGCTCAACGTCAGGTCGGTCATCTCCGCGAGCAGGGCGGGGTCGAGGAGCCGGGCGATCAGGAGGGTCCCCGAGGCCCCGGCCGCCCTCGCCTCGAGCACCTGAATCGGGTCGACGAGAAAATCCTTGCGCATCGTCGGGACGGAGACCGACCGGGATGCGGCCTCCAAGTGGCTCAAGGCGCCTGCGAACACGGCCGGCTCGGTGAGGATCGACAACGCCACGGCCCCCGACCCGGCCAGCTCGACGGCCAAGGCGGCGGGCGGGCGACGGGTGATCCGCCTTTGCGACGGACCAGCGAGCTTCGCCTCGGCGATCAGGTCGAAACCCGAGTCGGACAAGGACAACAGCGGCGGGGTCGGCGCGTTCCGAGCCCGTCTCTCCAACTCGGCCCCGCCGAGTTTGGCGCGGGCCTCATCGGCCCGGAGACGGCTCGACGCGGCCATCGAAGCGAGGAAGTCAGCCACTTCGGGCCTCCTTGAGACTCTCCACCAAGCGGAGCGCCGCCCCGTCGTCGATGGCTTGCGCGGCCCGGGCTGCCGCCTCCTCCGGCTCGGCGCCCCTGACCCGCAACGCCAGAGAGGCGCCGAGGATCAGCGCGTCCCGATGGGGGCCGCGCTCCCCCTTGAAGACGTCGCGGAGCCTGCGTGCGTTGTGCGCGGCGTCGCCTCCGACGAGATCGGACGGTGAGCAGCGAGCGAAGCCGAGCTCGGCGGGGTCCTCGACCCGCTCCGTCACCGCGCCCGGCGCCGTCTCGAAGACCGTGTAGGGGCCGATCGGGGTCGGCTCGTCCCACCCGGCGGCGCCGTGGACGACAAACGCCCTCTCGATCGACATGCCGGCGAGGGTCTCCGCCATCGTCCTAGCCATGTCGGCGCTGTAGGCGCCGATGACGTAGAAGGGCGGTCTCGCCGGGTTGGACAAGGGCCCGGCGATGTTGAAGATCGTCCTGATCCCGAGGCTTCTCCTCACCGGGGCGATCGACTTCATCGCCGGGTGATAGGCGGGGGCGAACAGGAACGTGAAGCCGCTCCGCTCGAACAGCTCGCCCGCCTCCGACGGTTCCGGGGGCGCCAGCCCCAGGGCGGCGAGCACGTCGGCGCTGCCGCTCCGGCTGGAGACCGACCCGGCCCCGTGTTTGATCACCGGGGCGCCCGCCGCGGCCGCGGTCAGGGCCGCTCCGGTGGAGAGGTTGAGGCTGTCCGACCCGTCGCCCCCGGTGCCCACCACGTCGACGGCGCCGACACCGGAAAGGGGCGGCCGCACGGCCAGCTCCAGCAGCCGCAGCGCGAACCCGCGGATCTCGTCGGCCGTCTCCCCCTTGACGCGCAACGCCGTCAGGACGGCCGCGGCCAGGGCGGCGTCAAGGTCCTCGGCGACCATCTCGTCGAGGGCGGCGCGGGCCTCGGCCTCGGACAGGCTCACCCCGTCGACCAGCTTGGCGAGCGCCGCTCTCACGCCGCCGTCCGGCGAATCGGGGCCATCGCTAAGAAGTTGGCGAGCAGCCGGTCGCCCGCGGGCGTCAGGACGCTCTCGGGGTGGAACTGCACCCCCTCGACGTGGAGGTCTCGGTGCCGCAGCCCCATGATCTCGCCGTCGGATGTGTAGGCGCTGACGACCAACGCAGACCCGAGCCCCTCCTCCAAGACGGCCAGCGAGTGGTACCTGCCCGCCGGGAAAGGGTTGGCCAAGCCGACGAAGATCGACCTGCGGTCGTGGTAGACGGGCGAGGCCTTGCCGTGCATGAGCGTCTGAGCCTGCCCGACCGTCGCGCCGAAGGCGGCGCCGATGGCTTGGTGGCCGAGGCAAACGCCGAGGACGGGCATCGAGGCGGCGCAGGCCCGGATCAACTCGATGGAGGCGCCGGCGCTCTCCGGTCGCCCCGGCCCCGGCGAGACGAGCAGGTGGCTCGGGCCCATGTCGATCGCCTCGTCCGCCGTCACCTTGTCGTTGCTCCGGACCGCCACGTCGGCGCCGAGCACGGCCAGGGCCTGGACGAGGTTGTAGGTGAACGAGTCGTAGTTGTCGATCACCAAGACGCGGGGGGTCACATCCCCTCCTTCGCCAGCTCGAACGCGGCCCGCATCGCCCCGGCTTTGGAGAGGACCTCCTCGTGCTCGGCGTCGGGGTCGCTGTCGGCCACCAGACCGCCCCCGGCCTGATAGGAGTACCGGCCCTCCTCGAACACGATCGTCCTGATGGCGATGGCCTGATCCATGGTCGCCCCGTGACCGAAGTAGCCGACGGTGCCCGCGTAGAGACCCCGGTTGACCGGCTCAAGCTCGTCGATCAACTCGATCGCCCGCAGCTTGGGGGCGCCCGACACCGTGCCCGCCGGGAACGTCGCGGCGAACAGGTCGAAGGCGTCCAGCCCCTCCGCCACCTCGCCGACCACCCCGCTCACCAGGTGCATGACGTGGCTGTAGCGCTCGATGATCCGATAGGGATTCACGACGACCGTCCCGGCCACGGCGGTCCGACCCAGGTCGTTCCGTGCCAGATCGACCAGCATCACATGCTCGGCGGCCTCCTTGGAGTCGGCCAAGAGCTTGCGCTCGAGGAGACGGTCCTCCTCGTCGTCCCGGCCCCGCGGCTTGGTCCCCGCGATCGGGCGCAACTCCGCCGTCCTGCCCCGCAGCTTCACCAGCGCCTCGGGCGAGCTGCCAACGACCTGGAAGTCGTCGAAGTCGAGGTAGTACATGTAGGGCGACGGGTTGAGGAGCCGCAGCGCCCGATAGGTCGTGAACGGGTCGACGTCGGTCTCCCCGGCGAAGCGGGCGGAGAGCACGATCTGATAGACGTCCCCGGCGACGATGTGCTCTTTGGCGCGAGCCACCCCGGCGCGGTGCTGCTTCTTGGTCAGGCTGGCCGTCGCCGCCCCGTGGGAGGCGGGGGCCGCCGAGTCGCTCAAAGGGCCGCGGAGCTCCCTCACCACGTCGGCGCGAAGGGCCTCCCGGTCGGAGTCGGGGCCGGAGTGGAGCAGGGCGATGCGCCGGGTCAGGTGGTCGAACACGAGCATCGACTCCGTGGTCATGTACCGGCCGAGCGGAGAGGACAACCGGTGACGGGACGGGGGCATCGAGAAGAGGCGGCGCACCAAGTCGAAGGACGTGACGCCCACGAGGCCGCCGGAAAAAGGCTGGCCCTCCACGACGGGGACGCACCGGGGCGCCCGGCTCAGCGCGGCGCGCAAGCCCTGCAGCGGGTCGGGTGAGATCAGCTCGCCGTCGGCGAGAACACCCTCCTCCCCGACGACGACCCCGACGACGTCGCCGAACCCGATGAACGAGTAGCGGGCCTGGCCGGTGTAGCCGACGCTCTCGAGCAGGTACCGCGGTTTCATGGGCGCCAACCGCAGGAACGCGGACACCGGGGTGTGCAGGTCGGCGGCGATGTCGAATGGAGGTTGCATCTGCTCGGTCCGTTCGTCCCCGTCTCGGGGCGCGCCGGAATGTCGAACGTTCATGGTACCGGTGCAAGGCGCCGGGAGTCAACCCCGCGGGCCGCCGGGGGGCAGTCCGGCCGATGTGACAAACCTCGACTCAGGTTGTACAATGACGTCAGACTCATACAAGAAGAACGGAGGTCTCAACTTATGTCCAACGCCGTGGGAATCGACCTGGGCACCACGAACAGCGTCATCGCCGTCCTCGAAGGCGGCGAGCCCGTCGTCGTGGCCAACGCCGAAGGCGCCCGCACCACCCCTTCCATCGTCTCCTTCAAAGACGGCGAGGTGCTGGTGGGCGAGGTGGCGAAACGCCAGGCCATCACCAACCCCGACCACACCGTGCGGTCGATCAAACGCAACATGGGGACCGACTGGTCGATCGAGGTCGGGGACAAGACCTATGCGGCTCAGGAGATCTCGGCCCGCATCCTGATGAAGCTGAAGAGGGACGCCGAGTCGTACCTGGGCGGCCCCGTCAGCGACGCCGTGATCACCGTGCCCGCCTACTTCAACGACGCCCAGCGCCAGGCAACCAAGGAAGCCGGGCAGATCGCCGGGTTCAACGTGCTCCGCATCATCAACGAGCCCACCGCCGCCTCGCTCGCCTACGGGCTGGACAAAGACGCCGACCACAGCATCCTTGTGTTCGATCTCGGCGGAGGCACCTTCGACGTGTCCGTCCTCGAGATCGGCGACGGGGTGTTCGAGGTGAAGTCGACTTCCGGCGACACCCATCTCGGCGGCGACGACTGGGACGACGCGATCATCGGTTGGTTGGTCGCCGGGTTCAAGAACGACCACGGCGTCGACCTGGGCGACGACCGCATGGCCCTGCAACGCCTCAAGGAGGCGGCGGAGAAGGCCAAGATCGAGTTGTCAACGGTGTCCGAGACCGAGGTGAACCTCCCGTTCATCACGGCCACCGACGCCGGGCCCCTCCACCTCCAGGTGAAGCTGACCCGCTCCGAGCTGCAGAAGCTGACCGAGGATCTCCTTGAGGGGGCACGCGGCCCCTTCGAGCAGGCGATCGGAGACTCCGGCATAGCGATGTCGGAGATCGACCATGTCGTGCTCGTCGGCGGCTCGACCCGCATGCCCGCCGTCCAGGAGTTGGTGCGCGAGCTGACCGGCAGGACCCCCCACAAGGGCGTCAACCCCGACGAGGTGGTGGCGGCGGGGGCCGCAATCCAGGCGGGTGTCCTCAAAGGGGACGTGAAGGACATACTTCTCCTCGACGTCACCCCTCTGACGTTGGGAATCGAGACCAAGGGGGCGGTGATGACCCGGATGATCGAGCGCAACACGACCATCCCGACGAAACGCTCCGAGACCTTCACCACGGCCGAGAACAATCAGCCGGAGGTCGAGATCCACGTCCTCCAAGGCGAGCGGGCCATGGCCTCGGACAACAACAGCCTCGGTCGATTCCGCCTGACCGGCATCCCCCCGGCCCCGATGGGCATCCCGCAGATCGAGGTCACTTTCGACATCGACGCCAACGGCATCGTGCACGTCCACGCCAAGGACATGGCCACCAACAAGGAGCAGAAGATGACCATCACGGGCGGGGCCGCCCTGGCGCAGGACGACATCGACCGGATGGTCAAAGACGCCGAGTCCTACGCCGAGGAGGACGCCACGCGTCGCGAGGCCGTCGAGACCCGCAACCAGGCCGACCAGCTCGTCCATCAGACCGACAAGCTGATCGAGGAGTCGGGCGAGCAGATGACCGACGACGAGAAGTCGTCGGTGGAGACAGCCAAGACGGCGCTCAAGGAGACGTTGGGCGACGAGGGCGCCGACACCGAGGCGATCCGCTCCAAGATGGACGAGTTGCTCCAGGCCAGCCAGGCGATGGCGGCCCGCCTCTATCAACAGGCTGCGGAAGCGCAGGCGAGCGAGGCGGCGGACGACGAGGGCGCCGACGACAACGTGGTCGAAGCCGAGGTGATCGAAGAAGATGAGTGATACCCCCAACGAGGGGCCCGAGGGCGAGGCCTGGCCGGAGGGGGTGACCCCGATCACCAAGCCCTCGCTCACCGAGCGGGCCGCCGTTTTCGGCATGGAGCTTCCCGACGACGCCGAGGAAGCCGTCGCCTTCCTATTGGGCGAGGTCGCCGAGGCCCGCATCAGGGCGGGCGACCATCTCGACGATCTCCAGCGGGTGGCGGCCGAGTACGACAACTACCGCAAACGGGTCATGCGCGACCAGTCGTCGCTGCACGAGCGGGCCGTGGAGCAAGTCGTCCGCCAGCTTCTGCCGGTGCTCGACACCTTCGACGCCGCGGTGGCCGCCGAGCCTGAGACCGACGGCGAGCGCCGGTTGCACTCCGGCATGCTCAACACCCGCGAGCAGTTGCTCAAGGCGCTTCAGAGCGAGGGCCTTGAGGTGATCGCCGCGCTCGACGAGGTGTTCGACCCCGAGGTGCACGAGCCGGTCGGGGCGCCGGGCGCCGAGGGCGAGTTGGTCGTCAGCCAGGAGCTTCGCCGCGGCTACACGCTGAACGGGAGAATCGTGAGGGCCGCCCTTGTCATGTTGGAAGTGAGGGAATGAACCGAGACTGGGTCGAGAAGGACTTCTACAAGACCTTGGGGGTCGCCCGCGAGGCGAGCGACGACGAGGTCAAGAAGGCATACCGGAAGCTGGCGCAGAGACACCACCCGGACGCCAACCCGGGAGACGCCGCCGCCGAGGAGAAGTTCAAAGAGATCTCCGAGGCCTACGCCACATTGTCCGACCCCGACCAGCGCGGGGAGTACGACAAGGTGCGGCGGGTCGCCGCCTCGGGAGGGTTCCAGGGTTTCGGCGGGCCGGGCGGTTTCGGCGGGTCGGGCGGTTTCGGCGGGCAGCAGGTGCGGGTCGAGGACCTCTCCGACCTGCTCGGCGGCGCCGGGGGCCTGGGCGACCTGTTCGGGTTCGGGGCCGGGGGCGGCGCCGGGCCCGCCCGGGGCGCCGACCTGCAGACCGAGCTGAGCGTCTCTTTCACAGACGCCGCCCACGGCGTCACCACGTCGGTGAAGGCCCGCGGGGCGGCGGCGTGCTCAACCTGTTCAGGCTCGGGAGCGGCGCCGGGGACGCCGGTGAGCGCCTGCCCCACCTGCGGCGGGCGGGGCGTCGTCGCCCAGAACCAGGGTTTCTTCTCCTTCTCGCAGCCGTGCCCGAAGTGTCAGGGCTCGGGTCGGCTCATCGAGGCGCAGTGCCCGGCCTGCAGGGGCGCGGGCGCCGAGAACCGCACACGGGTCGTGAAGCTCAGGGTCCCGGCGGGCGTCAAAGACGGCGCCTCGTTGCGGCTCCGCGGCAGAGGAGGCCCGGGCCGCAACGGGGGGCCGGCGGGCGACCTCATAGTGCGGGTCCGGGTGGCGCCCAGCCGCCGATTCGGCCGGAAGGGCGACAACCTCACGCTCACCGTTCCCGTCACCTACACCGAGGCCGCCCTGGGGACGAAGATCGACGTGCCCACCCTCAACGGGACCGTGCGACTGAAGATCCCCTCCGGCACGCCCACCGGCAAGACCTTCCGAGTGCGCGGCAAGGGGATCTCCCCCGAGCGGGGCCGGGCGGGCGACCTCCTTGTGACCGTTCAGGTGGCGGTGCCCGCCAAGGTGTCCCGCGACGAGAAGAAGCTGCTCGAGGAGCTGGCGACGCTCGAGCCCGACGACCTCCGCGACCATCTCACGCCGGGAACGAGCTCATGACCGAGCCGACCAAGGCGGTGTTCGTCATTTCCGTCGCCGCCGAGCTGGCCGGGATGCACCCGCAGACCCTGCGCATCTACGAGCGAAGGGGCCTGCTGGCCCCGTTCCGGACCGATGGCGGCACCCGACGTTACTCCGAGGACGACATCGAGCGTCTCCGGCTCATCGGCGAGCTGACCGGCCAGGGGCTCAACTTGGAGGGGGTGCGCCGCGTCTTGGCGCTTCAGGAGGAGAACAGGCGCCTGAAGCGAAAGCTCATCCGTCTCAGAGAGAGGCTGGAGGATCTCGAGGACGAAGCGGAGCGCGCCGGGAGGCCGCCCGAGATCGTCCTGCGCAGCGAGATCCGCCGCATCTTCGGGCCTGTGTTCGATGAGTGAGCGCGGCGCCCGCCCTCCGGGCTCAATACCCTCGCGGAGAGTCAGGTAACCCCGGCAACCGGGTGCGAGAGGAGTCCGTCGAAGCTCATGCACGAGGCGCCGTCGAGCCCGACACCAGGGAGTGTGGAGGAGGCCGCGGCCTTCGCGGCTCTCCAGGAGCGTTTCCCGGCTATGTACCGGGAGGTCTTCGCCGACCCGAAGGCGCCTCGGACCGTCGTGGTCGTCCCCTCTCTCAGCCTCGACGAGGCCGAGCTGGCCAAGATCGCCGGGTGCATCCACTACGAGGAGCGGATGTTGTGCCTGTTGATGTTGCTCAGGCTGCCGAGGACCCAGTTGATCTATGTGACTTCGCTCCCCCTCGACGCCGCGGTGATCGACTACTACCTGCACCTGCTCCCCGGCATCCCGGGGATGCACGCCAGGGAGCGTCTCCATCTCATCTCGCTCGGCGACCCCTCGCTCAAGCCGCTAACGAAAAAGATCGTCGCCAACACCGGGAAGGTCGAGGAGCTGAGGCGGCTCATGCGGTACCCCGAGTCCGCTCACATGACCTGCTTCAACGCCACGACCCTGGAGCGCACGTTGGCCGTCCGGCTGGGCATCCCGCTGTACGCCTGCGACCCGGCGCTCGCCCACCTCGGCAACAAGTCGCGGAGCAGGGCCTTGTTCCGCGCCGTCGGCCTCGACGTCCCCGACGGGTTCGAGGATCTGCGAGACCGGGCGGACCTGGTCAACGCACTGGTCGCCCTGCACGAGCGAAACCCCTATCTGCGGCGCGCGGTGGTCAAGCTCAACGACGGGTTCTCCGGGGAAGGCAACGCCCTGGTCCCGATCGGCCGTCTCGAAGGCGCGGCGTCCGTCAAGAAGGAGGCCGACCGGTTGCTGACCGAGTCGATCCGGTTCGAGGCGCACGGAGAGACGTGGGAGGCGTACGAAGCCAAGTTCGCCGACATGGGCGGCATCGTCGAGGCGCTAATCGAGAGCCGGCGGCGGACGTCGCCGTCGGTGCAGATGCGCATCGACCCCTTGGGCGAGGAGCAGCTCGTGTCCACTCACGACCAGATCCTGGCCGGGCCGACGGGTCAGGTGTACTACGGGTGCACCTTCCCCGCGCTCGACAGCTACAAGCTCGACCTGCACGAGGCCGGTCGCGCCGTCGCCGGGGCGCTGAAGGGCCAGGGGGTGCTGGGGCGGCTCGGCGTGGACTTCGTGTCGGTGCCGGGCGAGAGAGGGTGGAAGCACCACGCCATCGAGATCAACCTGCGCAAGGGCGGCACGACGCTCCCTTACCTGATGCTCGAGTTCCTCACCGACGGGGAGTACGACGGGGACACGGGCAAGTTCCATACCCCGACCGGAGACGTCCGCACCTATTACGCAACCGACAACCTCATCAAAGGCTCATACCTGGGGATGACCCCGGGCGAGCTGATCGACAGCGCCGTGTACGAGGGGATCCACTACAGCGCCGCCTCCCAGCAAGGGCTGGTCTTCCACCTGCTCGGCGCGGTCACCGATCATGGGAAGATCGGGATGGTCTCGATCGCCCCCGACCACGTCGCGGCGCGGGAGCAGTACGAGGCCGCCGTGACGACTCTCGACCGCGCCACCGCCTGAGGCGGGCGCCCGACCGCCGCCGTGGCATCCGTTGTTCATTATTCAGTTGTCAAACCGCGGTGCGCTCCAATGCGCGTCGCGGCGCCTGTGATCGGGCCGTGGTTCCCGGGCCGTAGTCGGCTGGGCCGTGGTTCCCGGGCCGTAGTCAGCCGGGTGTGTGGTTCATGTTCTCCTCTCCCCCCTTCGTCTCGCGGTCAGGGCGGGTCTCTCCCCCCTGTGAGGCCTTCCCCGGTGGGGCTCCCTCCGGTCCGGTAGGTGCGCCCGAGGGGGCTGACCCAATCCACGGCCACCCTGCCCGTCTTCGCATACCGCCACCCGCCCCCGTGTTTCGACAGGTGATGGTGACGGCACAGCGGGGCGTGGTTCTCCACGGTGGTGGGCCCGCCTCGGGCGTGGTCGATGCGGTGGTCGAGGTCGCAGTTGACTGCGGGCATGCGACACCCTGGGAAGACACAAACCGGGTGCAGAGCTCGGATCA